>VFSW01002686.1_pt1 | contig 26830 bp, 24 predicted proteins | sample 5358111 | NCBI WGS metagenome assembly VFSW01 (sample SAMN11554181, study PRJNA540505) | mine drainage metagenome | isolation source: sediment from site ElyBrook_90M | place: USA: Ely Copper Mine, Vershire, VT | collected 2017 | reverse complement strand
CGGTCGCACCCGCGATTTCGTCGTGGTCAAGGTGGCGCCCCCCAGCGACCTCGGCCCGGTGGCGGTCAGCCTGGTGCGTGACATGCATTACGCGCCGGGGCCCGGCAACGCCATGCTGGATGCGGTCCGCACCTACCTGATCGTGCCGTTCAACGTGCCGAAGCTCGCCAACGGCCAGGTCGATCCGCTGCGCCAGCAGGCGATCATGGCACCGTGCCGGCTGCCGGGGTTCGACGCCGCCCGCTGAGCGCGGCGGACGGGCGGTCCGGGCCGCGCGCCGCGGCGCGGCTATAATCGGCGGCTTTCCCCCCTCGATCGCGCTGCGGGTGAGCGCGGTCCGGGACGGCCTGCCGTCCCGCCATCACCGACGGAGCCGTCATGAGCATCGAGCAGCTTGAAAGCATCGCCCAGGCGATGGTCGCGCCCGGCAAGGGCATCATCGCCATCGACGAGTCCAACAACACCATCAAGAAGCGCTTCGACGCCGTCGGCATCCCCAACAGCGAGGAGCATCGCCGCGCCTACCGCGAGCTGCTGCTGGCCGCACCCGCGCTCGGCGACCATATCTCCGGCGCGATCCTCTACGACGAAACCATCCGTCAGTCGACCCGCGCCGGCAAGCCCTTCACCCAGCTGATGCGCGAGTCCGGCATCCTGCCCGGCATCAAGGTCGACAAGGGTCCGCAGCCGTTAGCCGGCTTCCCCGGCGAGCTGGTCACCGAGGGCCTGGACGGCCTGCGCGAGCGCCTCACCGACTACGTGCGCCTGGGCGCGCAGTTCGCCAAGTGGCGCGCGGTGATCACCATCGGCGAGGACATGCCGAGTTCCACCTGCATCGAGGCCAACTGCCACGCGCTGGCGCGCTACGCCGCGCTATGCCAGGAGGCGGGCCTGGTGCCGATCGTCGAGCCCGAAGTGCTGATGGACGGCGATCACGACATCGGCATCTGCTACGAGGTCACCGAGGCCACGCTGCGCTCGCTGTTCGCCTCGCTGTACGAGCACAACGTCATGCTCGAGGGCACCATCCTCAAACCCAGCATGGTGATCGCCGGCAAGGACTGCGACGAGCAGACCGATGTCGAGGAGGTCGCCGAAGCCACCGTGCGCTGCCTCAAGGCCACCGTGCCGGCGGCGCTGCCGGGGATCGTGTTCCTCTCCGGCGGGCAGAGCGATGAGCAGGCCACCGCGCACCTCAACGCGATGAACCAGATCGGCCCGCATCCGTGGCCGCTGAGCTTCAGCTACGGTCGCGCGATGCAGCAGGCGGCGCTGAAGCTGTGGGCGCAGGACATGACCGGCAACTACGCCGTGGCGCAGCAGACGGTCGCCCAGCGCGCGCGCGAGAACGGGCTGGCGGCGCTGGGGCAGTGGGGTCACGCGGGCTGATTTTCATTTTTGCGGCTGCGGCGGTCCTCTCGCACGGCAAGCCGAACAGTCATCCGCGATGAGAAGGCGGTGTCACGCCGAGCGAAGTTTCGGTATTGTTCTTGCAGCTCGGGTTGTCAAGGCCCTGAGCCACGCCCTTTGGCGGGGAAGCACCCAAGGCTAGGGCCGCCCGCTGCATTTCACCTTGAGCGTTGCGCTGCAAAGTTGAATCTGCGGCGCAAATCAGCCCAGTTGCATCCAGTCTCTATTCGAAGGCGCAGATCGTGATGATCAATGCAAGGCGCGGACAGGGGCGTTACGCTGGCTTGATTGTGTGCGGATTGGCCTTGGTTTTGACGGGCCTTTGGCCCGCGCTTGCCGTCGCATCGGGCTCGTCCTGGAAAGCTGAACCCTACTACCTCGGCCAAGGTCTCTACTTTCCGCAGCAAGCGCTGCGAGTCGGCGGCTATGCCGACATTCATTTCTATGGCCTAGACAACCGCCGCAGTGCGCTCAGCGTCGAAGACCTGAGCCTGTTTCTGACCAAGGATATCGGTACGCACTGGAAGCTGTTTGCCGAGACTGAGCTTGGTGATGCACTGATCGTTAATAATCAGCATACCAGTACCCGTGACGCCAATATTGATTTTGAAAGACTTTACGCAGATTACCGTGCCAATGGTGCAGTTACGCTGCGTTTCGGCAAATTCCTGACTCCGATCGGACAGTGGAATCTGGTCCATGCCGATCCTCTGGTCTGGACCGTGTCGCGCCCGCTGACGACTACGGCCGCTTTCTCGCGACATGCCAGCGGCGCCATGATGTACGGCACCGTCACCGTTCACAACGATGATCTCGATTATTGGTTTTTTGCCGATGACAGCAAGACACTCGCCTTCCCGCGAAGCCATGATCTGGCTTTCACCGACTATGGCGCGCGCAGCACGCTGAGAAACGATTTCCTGCATGCCATCGGCGGCCAGTTCCTCTATCACATGCTGGATGACCGACTGAGCCTGGGGGCGTCTTACGTCAGCTACGAGCTTAAAAACCCGCAGCAGCAATATCGCCTGGTTGGGCTCGACTTTGGATGGTCGAGTCGTCACATCGAATTGAGCGGCGAAGGCATCTATCGCACGGGGAGCAACCCTGGTGTTCCAGACGAGTACGGCGGTTACCTTCAAACGGTCATTCCGCTGCCTCGGCACCTATACGTCGTAGGCCGCTACGAGCGCTACAAGATCCCGTTGCCGAACCAGATCGTGACACTCCGCACGTTCGGACTCGACTATCGCCCATTCGCCAGTATTTCGCTCAAGCTCGAGTATCGCGACGGAAATCACAATGCCGATCTGGCACCGAACGGCTGGCTCGCCTCGATCGGCGTGCTTTTCTGACCCATGTCGTTACCTTGCCGAAAAATCTTCATATTTCTGGGCGTCCTTGTCGCCCACTGCAGTCTCGTGGGTTATTCTTTCCCCGCGCGGGCGGGTGAATCCAAGATCGCGATCATCGCTTCGAGCCGGGACCACGACGTGCTGGCGATCAGTCCAAGCATGCTGCGCGACATTTATCTGAAAAAGACCTTTCTCGACCAGCAGGGCCACGCATACATCCCGGTCAACCTGCCGCCGGACAACACGTTGCGACGTGCATTCAGCCGCTCCGTTATCGAGATGAGCGAATCGCGATTGCAGAACTACTGGAACCGCCAGTACTTCCAGGGTGTCAGCCCGCCGTACGTGCTCGGATCCCAGGCGGCCGTCGTCGAGTTTGTCGCCAAGACGCCGGGCGCCATTGGCTACGTCGAACCATGCTTCCTCACCCCGGACGTCTATACGGTGTTGCTGTTGACGCTGCACTGGACGCCCTCTGTCGCGTCGACGGCGCGATGCCCGGCGCCTGACGCGCACTGAGCAGCACGAGACTTCGCGTTCTGCTCTCAGTGCCGTGCTACCACGCAAGTGCTTGCAGACAAGACTTGCAGTCTGCAGGTTTCGGTAGCCTTTGCTATACCAAGATTTTCAATATTTTTATATATAAATCATATACTTATACGGTTGGCACGGATCTCGCTTACTGCCTGAAGTGATCCACTTCTGCAGGAGCGCCCAATGCCTTGTTATCTGACGTATTTCAGCGCTGCCTCGCGCATCGTGGCGGGTGTGGAGCCGCACGCGTCTGGCCCCGCCTACGACGACTTCAGTCGGCAAACCTGCACCGTTCTTCCGCCCCACCGGCTGATCAAGGCGGGCAACCCGAATCGTGCTGGTCCCCGTGAGTACCGCCGGGGGATGGCCGCCGTAGTGCGTGGCCCCTTCTGGACTCCTCGCACTGCAATCAAGCCTGCCGCCGCGGCGCTTCCACGTCTCGGCCGCACCCATCGCGTGTGAATCAGCAGGGGTCACCCCCCAACCGCATGAATCGCGCTTGACCTCAGGATGCAAACGTTTACATCGCCAGATTTGCAATCAAAACACCCAGAAGGCCAGTTTATGCTCATTTCACGCAGTGAATTTGCAAGCCTCCAACCCCAAGGTCATGGCAAGGGGATTGCCTACGGGCCCGGGCAAGCTCGCGTTGCTCGGAAGAAGGCAAAATCTGCCGGTACCGTGAAAGTGGTCCTTTATTCCCATGACACCTTCGGCTTGGGGCATTTGCGCCGCAACCTTGCCATAGCAACCCGGTTGTTGGATTGCGACGGAAGGTTTTCGGTCCGGCTCTTGACGGGATCCCCGGTCATCCACCAATGGAATCTCCCGGGCGGTCTTCGGGTTCACGCTCTGCCCCCTGTTGTCAAAACCGGAGCCGAGCAGTACGCCGCACGCGACGGCAATCAGCTGTTCGGAATGGTCAAGGGATATCGTGAAGCGCTGATTCTCAAGGTCATTCTGCGCTACCGGCCCGATGTGTTCCTGGTCGACCATGCCCCTGCCGGGATGAACGGAGAATTGCTTTCGACGCTGGCGCTGATTCGCCGGGAACTTCCCCAGACGCGAACCATCATTGGTCTGCGCGACATTCTCGACAGCTCGTCCATCGTGCAAAACATCTGGCGCGATCAGGAAATCTACGCGCTGCTGGAGCAAGCCTATGACGATATTTTCGTCTATGGCAGCAAGGCTTTATTCGACGTCGTCAAGGGTTATGGCATGTCCCCCGCCTTGGCGGCACGCGTCCGCTACTGTGGGCACGTCGTGGCGGCACCCGCTGCGCATGGTCGACCCGCAGGCTCGGAACAGACGCTGGCCTGCTGGAATCCTGATCGCCCGCAAGGACGGCCGGTCGTGCTGGTCACGGCGGGCGGCGGCGGCGACGGTTTCTTCCTGATGGACGCTTACCTGCGGGCGCTCGAGCATCTTCCGGTGGGCAGCGTGCATTCCGTCGTGGTCACCGGCCCGCTTATGCCCGGCGATGAGAGCGATGCTTTGCGCCAAAGGGCAGCGCGTCGGCCGGACGTCGAACTAGTGGACTACACGACCGATCTGGTGCCCAGCCTGCGTGCGGCCGATCTGGTCGTGGCGATGGCGGGATACAACACCAGCGCTGAAATCATGGCCTTGCGCAAACGCGCCATCCTGGTGCCTCGCGCCGCGCCGCGGGCCGAACAGCGCATGCGCGCGAGCTTGCTGGCCAAATTGGGCGCCGTCTGGAGCGTCGAGCCCGATGCGGACCTCGTTCAAAAGCTCGCGACGCTGATTCCAGTCGCGTTGGCTTCGCCGCCTCCGCTGGAGTCCGCGGGTGCGGTGATCGACCTGGATGGCGCCGAGCGTGTCGCGCAGTATCTGCTGGAAGACTCGTGCGTGACTTCGGCCCCGATGGAGCGCATCGCATGATCGCGCACACCGATGGACCGATTGCCTATGTGGTGAAGCGCTATCCGCGCTTGACGGAGACGTTCATCCTCAACGAAATCCGGGCCATGGAGCGGCTGGGGGCGCAGCTGCACATTTTCTCGCTGCTGCCGCCGGAGCCTCCGCCGCATCACCCCATGGTGAGCGAAGTGGCAGCACCCATCCATTCACCACCGCCGGAAGGTCGTACCAAATGGGCGGCGCTGGCCCGGGCGCACGGCACCATGCTGACCGCGTCACCGCTGCGCTATGCGGGCGCAGTCCTGAGAGCGATGCTCTGGTCTGTGCTCTCGCCCACCCCGCTGTCGGTCTGGAAGCAGTTCGGTCGCGGCGGCTATGTGGCAAGCACCTGCCGACGTGCAGGGATCCGGCATATCCACGCGCATTTCGCCAATGCGCCTGCGGCGGTGGCGCGCTTTGCCAGCCTGATGTCCGGCATCCCTTATAGCTTCACTGCCCATGCAAAGGATCTGTACCTGACCCCGCCACGCGTTATCCAGAGGCGCGCGCGTGCCGCCACCTTTGTGGCGACCTGCACTGGCTACAACGCTCGCTATCTGCATCAACTGCTCGGTGCCGATGCCGGGAAGGTGCATCTTGTCTATCACGGCATCGATCTTTCGCAGTTTGGTGCTCGCGAAGAGCAGAAACCGGCAGCGCAAGCCAGACCCAAGCTGGTGCTCTCCGTGGGCCGACTGGTGGAGAAGAAAGGGCACGATGACCTGATCGCTGCCTGCGCACTGCTGCGTGGGAGAGGTCACGCCTTCCGCTGCATGATCGTCGGCGAGGGCCCTCTTCGCAGTGACCTCGCGGCGCAGATCTCGGAGCTGCAGCTGGATGGAATCGTGACGCTCGAGGGTGCGATGACGCATTCGAAGCTTGTCGCGCTTTATGGCCACGCCGACCTGTTCGCCCTTGCCCCGCGCATCACCGACGATGGCGATCGCGACGGTATCCCGAATGTGATCGCTGAGGCGATGGCGACTGGTGTACCCGTCGTATCGACGGATGTTTCCGGCATACCGGAGCTGGTTCTGCATGAGCGAACCGGACTACTGGCGCCACCCAATGATCCCGGCGCCCTCGCGGATGCCATCGCGAGGCTGCTCGGCGATCCCGGCGAGGCTGCCGTTTTTGCAGGCGCAGCGCGCGAGCGCCTCGAACACGACTTTGATCTCTGGACGACAACGCGCCGTCTGCATGCCCTGATCGAGTGCCACGAGTGCGAAGGGGCCACGGACCACGTTGTCCCTGCTGCTGCCCATTACGGAACCACTGCAACCGAGGCCGGATCATGAAAGTCCTTTACCTGAATCCCGATCGGGGCATCCCGGTGCTTGGCGACAAGGGCGCCTCGGTGCATGTCCGGGAATTCACTGCCGCCGCGGCCAAGCTCGGCCATGAGGTGTTGCTGGCCTGTGCCACGCTCGGCAGCGGCAATCCGCCGCCGCCGGCGCGAATCGCCTGCATCGAATACAACGTTTCGGACGCGGAATTGCATGCGGCATGCCTTGGATTGGGGCTACCAGAGTCCGCGCTGTCCGACTTGGCCCTGCGCCGCGAGGTCACGCGGCTGGCCTATGACCGCACCTTCTCCGCGCGTGTCCTGGCCCATCTCGCCAACACCGGCTTCAGACCGGATCTGGTCTACGAGCGCCACGCCCTGTTGCATCGTGCGGGCATCCGTATTGCAACCCGGCTCGATGTGCCGCGCCTGCTCGAAGTGAATGCTCCACTGGTTGATGAGCAGCGACACTTTCGCGGACTGAGGCTGGAGAACGAGTCGCGAGTGGCGGAAGAGGAGTCGTACCGCGGAGCCGATGCCATCGTTGCCGTATCCGCCGCGGTTGCCGAGCACGTCGGACGCGTCCTCGGCAGCAACCGGACCGTGCACGTCCTGACCAACGGTGTGGACCTGGTGCGGTTTGGCAAACACGATGGCGGCAACGCCCTGCGTGAGCAACTCGGTATCGGCACGGACCCGGTGCTGGGCTTTGTCGGCAGCTTCAAGCCGTGGCACGGCATGATGTTTCTGTTGGAGGTATTCAGGGCTCTTGTGGAGATCCGGCCCCAGGTGCGCCTGATCGCCGTCGGTGACGGTCCGGAACTGGAGGCGATCCGTACCCGCGTGGCCGCGTGGGGCCTCGATCACCATGTGATCTTGCCCGGCCGCGTGCCGCATGCCGAGATCCCTGCATGGCTCGATGCCGTGGACGTGAGCGTCGCACCCTATCTGCCACACCCGGACTTCTATTTCTCTCCGCTGAAAATCATCGAGTCCATGGCGGCCGGTCGCCCCGTCGTCGCGCCGCGGATCGGGCAGATCCCCGAGTTGATCCAGGACCAGGTAACCGGAAGGCTCTATGCCGCCGGTGATCAGGTCGCCTGTGCTCTGGCACTGCTGGATCTGATCGATGCTCCCGATCAATGCTGCTCGATGGGACGGGCCGCCGAACTCGATGCAGCCAACCACAGCTGGTCGCATGTCGTCGAGCAGGCCCTTTCGCTGGCGCGTGGGCCATCCCTGTTCAGGGCAGTGGCGCAGTGATGGCGCGCCACGATCACCCGCACGCGTGGTTGCTTGGCTATCTGCGGCCGGAGTGGAGGGCGCTGTCCGCGGGTGCACTGGTGATGAGCGCTCGGGCCGTGGTGCTGCTCCTGCTGCCCTGGCCGCTCAAATACACCATCGACAACGTCATCTTCGACCGACCGTTGCCCGCATGGCTGCAGGCCATCCTGCCTGATCTGGTCCAGCATCGAATGCCGCTGCTGAACCTGCTGGCGCTGATCATGCTCGGCCTCGGTGCGGCGGACGCCTTGCTGGTCTATCTCGGCAACCGGCTTTTCCTCGATACCGGACAGCGCGTGGTGTTCGCGATCCGCTTCGATCTGTTCGCACACCTGCAACGCTTGTCACTGGAATTCCATCGCCGTCATCGCGGCGGCGAACTGATGTCGCGGCTCAGCGGCGATGTGAAGCAGTTGCAGGACTTCATCGCTGCCGTCGGCATCGATCTGCTGCCGCATGCCCTGACCATCCTGGGGATGGCCGTCGTGATGTTCGTGATCGACTGGCGCTACGCCCTGATTGCTCTTTCCATCGCGCCCGCTCTTTTCTACATCGCGCGCTACTACTCGAATCGGCTCAGGCAGGCGCTGCGCCAGGTCCGGAAACATGAGGGAACACTTTGGGGTCTGACGCAGGAAATCCTCGCCAGTGTGCAGGTGGTGCAGGCCTTTGCACGCGAGTCGCACGAGGATGATCGTTTCAGCGAGCATGCGAACAGGAGCCTCGAGGCCAGCATTCAGGCCAACAGCGTGCAGGCGCGCTATGGCCCGACGATGAACCTTGCGATCGCCGTTGCTACGGGAGCAATCGTCTGGTACGGCGCTGCAAGCGTGATCCGCGGCGTATTAACGCCGGGAGATCTGTTGATCTTCTTGGCCTACCTGCGCGGTATCGCGACGCCCGCCCGTCAGCTTGCGAAGACGGGCAGGGTCATCGGTCGGGCCAGCGTCGCGCTCGAGCGCATCGGCGAATACCGGGTCGAAGCCCCCAGCGTGGTGGACCCGCCCGGGGCCGTCGTGCCCTCGATCCGTGCGCAGCGGCTCGAATTCGCCGGCGTCGGCTTTGGCTACCGGCCCGGCGAAGCCATACTGCATGACATCAGCTTCGCGCTGGAGGCCGGCAAGACGGTCGCGCTGGTTGGCCCCACGGGTGCGGGCAAAAGCACGATCGCGAGCCTGATTCCGCGCTTCTACGATCCCACCGCCGGAGCGGTGCTGCTGGACCATCGCGACCTGCGCAGCCTGCCGCTGGGCTATCTACGCCGACAGGTGGCCGTGGTCCTGCAGGAGCCCGCGCTGTTCCAGGCGACGATCTGGGAAAACATCGCCTACGGGCGCGAGGGCGCCCAGCGCGAGGATGCGGTGCGTGCGGCACGTGAGGTCGGAGTTGATCAGCTGATCGGACAACTTCCCGGTGGCTACGACGCCATGGTCAGCGAGCGCGGACTCAGCCTCTCGGGTGGGCAGCGGCAGTGCATCGCGATCGCGCGGGCAATGCTTTGCGACGCGCCTGTCGTGATTCTTGATGAGCCCAGCAGCAGCCTGGATGCGCGCACCGAGCGTGACCTGATGTTCGCGCTGTCACGGCTGGCATCGCGACGTGCGGCACTGGTCATCGCGCACAGGCTCTCGACGGTCATGAATGCCGACCTGATCCTGGTGCTGGAGCATGGACGCATCATCCAGCGTGGCACCCATGCGGAGCTGCTTGCGACGGGCGGCCTCTATGCCAGCCTGTGGCAGGCACTGCGCGATGACTCAAGCTTCCCCAAACTTCGGATCGTCGCCCCATGAACTCTTTTGATAGAAAAACTTCTCGCAAAAAGCGTCTGCTGATCTGCGCATGCGCGCTGGTACTGACTTCAGTCAGCACGCGGCCGGCACACGCAGATCCATGGATTCCGGCCGAGGGTCACGGCGTCTTTGATCCGATGTTGCGTTACTTCAGCGCCAACAACGCGTTTTCGACAACCCATTTCGGCACCAGCACGTATCCATCGTCTCACCAGCGGGAAACACAGCTGCGCTTCACCGGTTCGCACGGCATCGGCCACCGTCTGTCGATCGAGTACGACCTGCGCGGAGGCTCATTGCAGGAGACTCGCCATCATGCGGGCCAGCGGATCACCAACAGCGCCAGTGGCCTGGAGGATCAGGAAATCGGCCTGAACTACGGACTGCGACAGACGAAGTCTTTCGCGGACTCGATTTCCTTCAACGTGGTCGTGCCGACGGGTTCGGCGTCGCAGGTACCCGCACTCGGGGCCGGCAAGGCAGCGATCGAACCCGACTATCAGATCGGCATCGCTCGCGGAGCGATGGTTGCAACGCTGGTTGCGGGCCCGCGCGTGTTCGTCGACGGCGGTGCCGTACAGCTGCGCACCGCACTCTCGCTCGGGTTCCCGGTGGCGTCCAGATTCCGTCTGACGGGGTCCCTGTTCTTCGTTCGTACCGTCCACCGTCAGCAGGTGGTGTCGGTGGCCGACCGCGGCGAGATTTACAACCTGCTGCGGGTCGGAGCCAAGCTCGAATACCGCCCCGCGGGGAGTTTCAGGCAGTGGCGGCCCTTCATCGGCTACCAGGACTCCATCGCGGGCAAGGGCATTCATGCCGGCAAGCGCATCGTGATCGGCTGCGTTGTGCACTATTGAACGCCATGACGCATTCCATGATCCCGCTGATTTTTGTACGCCACGGGCAGACCGAATGGAGCCTCAGCGGGCGTTACCAGGGTCGCAGCGATTGCCTGCTGATTGCGCAGGGCAGGGAGCAGGCTCTTCAGATCGGTCTGCGCCTGAGGGGGGAGGAAGTCGGATCGATTCTGACCAGCCCCCTGCGCCGCGCCCGCGAAACAGCCGAGATCATCGCCGAGACGCTGGGGCTCGATGCCCCGGATGTTGATCACCGTCTTGTCGAACTTGCCTACGGCGCCTGGGAGGGTCTGACCCAGACTGAGGTTCGGTCGCGCTGGCCAGAACAATTGCGGCAGTGGAAGCGAGCCCCGGAATCGGCAACCTTTCCTGACGGCGAATGCCTTGCTGATCTCCGCGAGCGCTTGCGCCTCTTTCTCGCCGATCCGATGTGGGCCATGCACCGCGGTGGAAGTGTGCTCGTCGTCAGCCATGCGGGGGTGATTCGTGCCGCCTTGCTGGAAGCGGCGCAGCAGCCTCTTTCGATGTTTCGCCAGACAGCGATCTCCACGGCCTCAATCCATCGCATGGTGCTGCACTGGCAGAAGGGCAGCATCAGGGTTTCAACACAACAACAGGAGCGAGAGTCATGCGTATTGCAATGATCGGTGGCGGGTACGTTGGTCTTGTCTCGGGCGCCTGCCTTGCGGATATTGGCAACGACGTCGTCATTATCGAATCCGATCCGCGGCGCTATGCTGCCTTGTGTCAGGGGCGGATACCCATTTACGAGCCCGGCCTCGATGCGCTGGTGAGCGCGAACACGGCGGCTGGCCGACTTCGCTTCGATAGCCAACTCGAGAACGCGTTGAGAGGTATCGATGCAGTCTTTCTGGCCGTCGGCACTCCATCAAGACGCGGCGATGGGCACGCTGACCTGACGCATGTGTTCGGTGCGGCCGAGCAGGTCGCGGCGGCGTTAAGCAGCTCGACCGTGCTGGTTACCAAATCCACCGTGCCCGTGGGCACGGGGCGCAGGCTCGCGGAGTTGGTGGCCGAGTTGCGACCCGATCTTCAAATCGAGATCGCATCCAACCCCGAATTCCTACGCGAAGGGAACGCGATTGAGGATTTCATGCGGCCGGACCGGGTGGTCATCGGTACCGAGAGTTCGCGCGCGCGTGCGGTGCTGGGGGAAATCTACCGTCCTTTGAATCTGGTCAAGACATCGATCCTCGTCACCGGGCTTGAGAGCGCCGAACTCATCAAGTATGCGTCCAACTCGTTCCTGGCCATGAAAATAACCTTCATCAACGAGATGGCAGATCTTTGCGAAAAGGTCGGCGCCAGCGTGCGTGATGTCGGCTACGGCATAGGCCTTGATCAAAGGATCGGGCCCAAATTCCTCGAGCCTGGCCCTGGCTATGGTGGATCGTGTTTCCCCAAGGACACGCAGGCTTTGATGCGCATTGCGCAAGAGGCGGGCGCGCCACTGAGGCTGGTGGAAACAGTCGTCAGCGTGAATGATGCACGCAAAGCCGGCATGGCGGGCCGGATCATCGCGCATTGCGGGGGATCCGTGCGCGGCAAGCATATCGCCGTACTCGGCCTCACCTTCAAGCCGGATACGGATGACATGCGCGACGCACCCTCGATCAGCATCGTGCATCGGTTGATTGCGGAGGGGGCGCACATCCGGGCCTTTGATCCTGTGGGCATGGGACAGGCGCGGGAGCCATTGCCGGAGAGCGTGCACTACTGCCGCGACGTGCTGGAGGCAGTCGATGGCGCCGATGCCTTGGTGGTCGTCACCGAGTGGAATGCATTCCGCGCCATCTCTCCCAAATGGCTTTTCAAGGCCATGCGCGGAAACATCGTCGTGGATCTGCGCAATATCTTCGATGCCGAGGCGATGCAAAGCGCAGGATTTGCCTATCACTCGATCGGGCGGCCAGTCGGCCACTCACGAGTCATGAAAGCGCTCGACCCAGCTCCCGGCAGGCGGCAACACATATCGGGTCATGGAGTATCCACGAATGCCGCAGCCGCCCATCCCTGTTGACGCTGCACTGCATGAAGAGCTGCCGGTACTGGGCCGCCCGCCGATGGATCACTTTGGCGCACCGGTCAAGGTACAGATCTCTGAAGTAGTGCCCTACGGGGTGCTCGCGCAGCGCTTGCTGGTGCCGGTATGGGATTTCATGCGCGAGCGTGCCGAACCCGTGGTGGATGCGTTTTATGCCAGTGTCGGTGAACGTGCCGGCTCCGCTCCGTTCCTTGCCGCGATCACCACGGACGAATTCGTGCGCCTCAAGGAGAAGCAGAAAGAGCATCTGCTGATGCTGCTCGACCCGGACCTCACCGAGAGTGCTCATCATGCGGCCTCACTGCGCGCTGGCCGCATCCATGCCATGGCGGGCGTCGAGGATGCCTGGTTCGCCGAGAGTATCGAGATACTGCGCGCGTGCCTCGACATCGAGCTTGCCTCCGCGGTGCGCGTCGATCGACGGATCCAGCTCTTGGTGCATCGGCGCCTCGCGCTCGATTCCCAATGGCAGATCGAGGGATCACGCGCGATCCAGGTGGAGCGCGATGCCGTCCTCGGGCGCATCAGCGCGCTGGCTTGGAACGCTGAACGCTACCTCGATCTCGTACAGGGTGTTGTCGATGCCCTGGTGACCCTGGAAGAAGTCGCTGCGTGCGCCTTCGGCCGGCCGGATCCGAGTGGGCGGTTCCAGTTCGAGGTCGCTGCTGGCGACTCGATCACCCGCTATTTGCGGTCTCCCATGAGCAGCGAAGTACCCGAAATCCGGATCGAGAAAGACCGGGCGGAAGGTCGCGGACCCGGAGGTCGAGCCTGGCGTACTGGCGAGATTCAGCGCTCACTGGACTATGCGGCCGATCCGGACATGAAAGTCTGGCTGGAAATCTCCCGGTCGCTGGGCATCCGATCCAGCGTTGCAATCCCGCTGCGATCTGAACAGGGCTCTCCGGAAAGCCTTTTGACTATCTATGCTGCGCTGCCTGGCGGGTTTGCCAGCGCGGGACAGCGGGCATTCCTTTCTCATCTTCAGAGCATTTTTGGATTGGCGCTTGCGCACCGCGCATCGCAATCGGGAGCTGCGGGCGTTGTCTCCTTCATTTCCCGCGATTGCTGGCGCGCCAAGCTGGCGACCGACGATCTGGTGATGTACTACCAGCCGGTGATCGACCTGCGCCAGGGCAAAGCGGTTGAGGTCGAGGTGCTGGCGCGCATTTGCGAGAACGACGGACTGATCTTGCCGGCTCAATTCCTTCCGGCGCTCCGGGAGGACGATTTCCTGATCCTTTATCGCCAAGCGCTGGCGCAGGCACTCGATGCGCGCCAGGAGTGGGCCTCCCGCGGGTTGCCGCTGGGTATCGCCGTGAACCTCCCTTCGCGCGCACTGCTCGACCGGCGCTACGTGGACATCACCCGTGAGGCACTGGTGCGATACCCCTGTCCAGCTGATACCTTGGTCCTCGAAATCCTCGAGTCGGAATGGCTGGAGGAGAGTCCGGACGCCGAGTCCGGCCTGCTGGCGCTCAAGGCGCTGGGCGTCCAGCTTGCCGAGGACGATCTGGGCTCCGGCTACAGCACGTTGAGCCGGCTGCGTCACCTTTCCTTTGATCGCGTCAAAATTGACCAGACGCTGGTGAGCAAAATAGCGCGGCAGCCGCTCAAGACACTGCGCTTCATGAACCAGTTGACGCGGCTGGGGCACGATCTGGGCGTCAAGGTCGTCGTGGAGGGTCTTGAGACGCCGGGCTTGGTGGAAGCGGCGATGATCCTCGGCGCGGATCTGGGTCAGGGTTATGCTCTCGCACATCCAATGCCGCTCGCCGACGTCGCGAACTGGTGCGAGAACTTTGACACTGCGTTCGAGCGCACGATACAACGAACGGCGCTCGGGGCGCTTGCAGACTTCATACTCCGTGACGAGTGGCTACGGATGTTCAAGGACGATGCTGCGATGGTCGAACAAATTATTCACACACCATGTCGGGTGCGGTCCTACCTTGATACGCTCGGTGCCGCGGGGACCCTGCTCGACAAGAGCTACAAGAAAGTACATCAGGCCGCGATCCAACACGGGCCTGCCAACTCGGGTTACGCCGCAGCGCGCGATGCGTTTGTGCAGTGCCTCATTGAGGAGCGGATCCGTGTCGAGGAGACGGGTTGAGACCTGCACGATGCGGCCATCGCGCCGCATCTTTCAACGAGCACAGGCGGCCAGTCCCTGTTTGCGACGACAGTCCGGGTTTATGTTTCCTGCGAAGATCCTCGCTGGCCCACCCTTCGATGTGCCCCTTCCGGTAGTTGGCTAGAATCATGACGACGCGCTCGGCATTATTGCGCGCATTCTTCTGGATGCTTCTCGGGTCCATCTCGGTGATGGGGGCCTTGTCATTTTTCGAGTTTCGCCAAGCATTGCAGTCGGAGATCGCTGATAACCTTCAATTCGGGGCCAGTGCTGTCAAGGAGCGAATTGATACGTTTCTGTTCACGCAGATGGAGAGCATGCGGGTCTGGCGCAACCTGCAAGTGATGCAGGATATTCGCGTGAACGACGTGGACAAGCGCATATCGAACTTCCTTTCCGAGTTGCAGGTGGGGCAAGGTACCACCTACAAGACAATGATTTGTACCGACAGCTCGGGGCTCGTTGTCGCAGCGACCGATCCGGCATTGATCGGGAAAATGGCACCTTCGATCAACGATTGGCAACAAGTGCCCGACTCGAAGCTGAAAGATGTATATATTGCAACCTTATACCAACGCAATGGAGAGGCGGTTGTCTTGCGCACACTCATCCCCAACGCTTTTGGCCGCGGTGATATAGGAAGCCTCTATCTTTTCGTGAATTGGGGCGCGGTGCAGGATTTACTGGACAAGGCTGTCGTGGGCGGGCCGCGCAGCCTGTTGCTGCTGGATGCGCAGGGCCGGGTGATTGGTGCATCCAGCAAGCTTCGTCATCGCCTCGATATCTCGCACATTCGGCTGCGGCATTGGGTCCTGCCGGCAACAGGCGCCACTTCCTACATCCATGACGGCGCAGCACTCGGATACGACTCGCTGCTCGTCGGCGCTGCCACGTCCAGCGGATACCAGCAATTCAAGGGGCTGGACTGGCATATTCTCATGGTCGAGCCGGCCAGTGAGGCGTTCCGTCCCGTCTGGCGCCTGCTGTGGGGCATGCTGGTGCTGCTGCTTCTGACCCTTGCACTTGGAGTCTGGCTCTCATCTCGTTTGGCCGGCAGGATCGCGAAGCCGATCGTCGATCTGACCGAATTTACGCGGCGTTTCCGTCAAGGCGATCAGACTCTGCCGGATGTGCCTGCAACGACCATATCCGAGGTCGCGGAACTCTTTCATGCCTACGTTGACATGATTCGGGCACTTGCTAGCTCACGCGAGCAGGTCGTTCGTGCCGGCAAGCTCGCGGTGGTGGGAGAGATGGCGGCGATCATGGTGCATGAGATACGTACGCCGATGAGTATCGTGCGCAGTTCGGCACAACTGCTCGAGCGCCAATCGACACTCGGTGAAAGGGAGCGCGAACTGATCGGGTTCATTCTCAGCGAGACGGAGCGACTCAACCCGTTGGTGAACATGCTGCTCGAGTGTGCCCGACCCAAGCCGCCGGATTTCCGCCCACACGATGTACACGCCATCGTCGACAGCGTACTCAACCTGGTCGCGTCTCGAGCGGAGACGGCCGGTGTGCATCTCGAGCGGGATCTGGAAGTGCAGGACGTGGTGTTCGAATGCGACCGCGAACAGATCATGCAGGTGTTGCTCAATCTGGTCCTGAACGCACTGGAGTTCGTTTCCGACGGAGGTAGGGTCGCGGTAAGTACTTACCTTGAAGCGGGCGCACTGTGGATCTGCGTGGCCGATGACGGCCCGGGAGTTCCGCCCCCGATACGCGAGCGCATATTCGATCCCTTCTTCAGTCGCCGTGAAGGCGGCATTGGTCTCGGTCTTACGATCGTGCAGCAGATCGTGCAGGCGCATGGCGGTGAGATTCGCGTTACGGACAGTCCTTGGGGCGGGGCCGCCTTCAATATTCGGTTTGCTATGAGTTAGTCGGGTGAGGTGAACGTGAAGCGAATGCTCGTGGTCGACAATGAGCCGAAGATGCGCCAGATCCTTGAGTTTTCGCTCAGGAGCATGGGCCATGAGGTCGTCCAGGCTGGCGATGGTATTGAAGCGCTTGCGGCGGTCGAGGCCGCCCATTTCGATCTGGTTTTGACCGACCTGAGAATGCCGCGCAAGGACGGTCTCGAGCTGCTGCGGGAGTTGCGTCAGCGTGGCGAGGATGTTCCGGTCATCGTGCTGACCGCTTATGGGACGATCGAGACCGCGGTGGAAGCGATGAGGCTCGGTGCGGCCGACTACATCATCAAGCCATTCGAGATCGAGACGGTCGAACTGGCAGTGACGCGCACCCTCGCGGTAAGCGTGGTCCAGCGCGAAAATCGTTTCTTGCGCGACGAGGTGTCCAAGGGCTGGGGCGAGTTCATCGGGACGAGCGAGGCGATGCAGGCCTTGTATCGAATGGTGCAACAGGTAGCGCCCGCGCGGAGCAACATATTCATCGTCGGCGAGACCGGTACCGGCAAGGAGTTGGTAGCGCGAGCCCTGCACCACGCCTCCGGACGCAGCGGACTGTTCGTGCCCATCAACTGTGCCGCGATCCCGGCAGACTTGCTCGAGAGCGAAATGTTCGGGCACGAGAAGGGTGCGTTCACCGGCGCAACCCGTGGGCGCGTGGGTAAATGCGAATTGGCCAGCGGCGGCACCATCTTCCTCGACGAGATCACCGAGATGCCATTGGCGTTGCAGGCCAAGCTGCTTCGCGTTGCCCAGGAGGGCATCATCGAACGCTTGGGAGGCAACGTGTCCATGCCCGTCGATCTGCGGATCGTTGCGGCGACCAACGTAGACCCGCAGCATGCCGTGGATTCAGGGCGGCTGCGACAAGATCTTTTTTTCAGGCTCAATGTGGTGCGCATCGACGTACCCTTGCTGCGCGACCGCAGCGGAGACATTGCGCTGCTGGCTGAGCATTTCCTTGGCAAATACGCCTCTGAACTCGGCAGGCCGGCGCCGCACCTGTCACGGCAGTCATTGGAACGGCTCGAGCGCTACCCATGGCCGGGCAATGTGCGGGAGCTTGAAAATCTGATGGAGCGCGCCGTCGTGCTCAGCCAAGGGGATGAGATCAACCTGGACCACCTTCCCGCAAGCATGGCTCAGGAGCATCACGTCGCAACAGCCAAGGAACATCGGGAGCCGAGCGACACCGACGCGTTATCGTTGAAGACGCACGTCGAAACCCTGGAAAGACATCTCATCGAGGCGGCTCTGGCGCGCAGCGACAACAACAAGGCCGCTGCGGCACGTCTTCTGGAAATCAGCGAGCGGGCGCTTTGGTACAAGATCAAGCGATACGAACTGTAAGGCCGATAGGGCCGAACCGGTTTGGACCGGACCGCCATGCTGTTTCATGCGCCGCTCGAAGTGCAACGACGATGCATTCGCCGCGATCAACGAAACGCAATCGGGTAGGGAGCCGGTAACCCGGCCCCTTCCCACACCACCGTACGTGCGGTTCCGCATACGGCGGTTCACGAGTGACACTGAAGACACCGGCCGGAGTCGATCAACGAGATCAACCGCAACCGGTCGAAGAAGGCTTTCGGGAACGCCGCGTTCATGTGCCTGGCGCGTAAGCGGTAACTGAGCGGCGTTCTTCCGTTTCGCGCCACCGTCCGGACAATGACTCTCCAGTTCAACGCTTGGAGGGAAGCGATGCCAGGTATCCGGCGGCAGCGGCGGAGTTTGGAGTGGTGGCGTGCACTGTTGGAACGGTTTGCGTCCAGTGGCCAGACGGTCACGACGTTCTGCCAGCGCGAGGCGGTCAGTGTGGCGAGCTTCTACCGGTGGCGATCGCTGCTGGGCTCAGGATTGGACGCAGGCCCAGTGCCGGTGGTCAGCGCGTTGCCGCTGACGAAGACCGGGTTTGTCGATCTGGGTCCACTGATCGCGACGGAGTCATCGTGGCCGCACGTCGAGCTGCACCTGGATCTGGGTGGAGGCCTGATGCTGCATCTGGTGCGTCGCTGATGTTCTTTCCGGAGGGTCAGATCCGAGTGCAGATGTACGGCGAGCCGGTGGACATGCGCAAGTCGTTCGATGGCTTGTCGGCGCTGGCCACGCACGGCATGGGTCAGGATCCGCTGAGCGGTCAGTTGTTCGTGTTCATCAATCGGCGAGCGACGCAGGTCAAGGTGCTGTACTTCGATCGCAGCGGTTTCTGCGTGTGGGCCAAGCGTCTGGAGGCCGGTCGGTTCCTCAGCGACTGGCGCTCGGTGCGCTCGCACGAGATGGATTGGACCGCACTGAAGCTGCTGCTCGAAGGCATCGAGCCGGATATGCCTGAAAACCGTTGCCCAGCAAGGAATTCGCCATCTACAACGCATCCGCCGCAGCAACGAAGACTGCATGTCCGCCGCAGCAACGAAGACTGCATGTCCATCAGAGCGCGTACTGGCGCGGCTTCCTGCCGCTGCTTGCTGAGGTTCGAGGCTAATCAGGTTCAGGCATAAGGCGAGATCTCCCCGGGTATGACACATCTGCCTTCACGCTTAGGCCTGTCGGTTCTACGCCACGTCGTCTGTGCAAGTACCGGGCTTTGGCCTCTTTGGCTGCCTCACCCCAACGTGTCGCCTCGTATCCGCTTCCTGTTCGTCAGGCCAGCGCTTTGCTTCCAGCTTCCTTCAGACATCCAGTCACCCGAGATGCCCTTGCCTTTCGCTAACCCTTCCCCTTGCCGGGTGAGTAGAGGACTTTCACCTCCAAGCAGGTGCGCCCTGCCGGGCGCACCAAAAAACGGGCGCCATCGAGGCGCCCGTCGAGTGGATCGGTCGGACGTCACCGCGTGCAGCGGGCGCCGGATCATCCGATCCTCAGAAGCGGTACTCGGCCGAGACCGACCACAGGCCGGTGCTCAGATCGGTGCCGTTCTTCTTGGCGTCGTAGTAGTCGTAATTCAGACCGACGCTGGTGTTGTTGCTGAAGTCGTAGCCGAAGCCGGCGCCGGCGTACCAGTCGTTGCCGTGACCGTCGAAGGTCACCGGCGTCGCCGACGGCGCGGTGTTGCGGCCGTTCCAGCGGAACAGGCCCGCGCGGCCGCTGACGTACCAGTTGCTGGTCAGGTTGACGTGGGCGTTGCCGCCCAGCGTCCAGCCATGCAGGGTGGCGTCCAGCGGCGCCGGGCCCGTCAGCGGAACGGAGGGATTGCGCCCGCCGAAGCTGCCGAGGTAGCTATAGCCGCCCTCGACGCCCAGCAGCACGCTCGGTGCGACCGCCCAGCGGTAGCCACCGTTGAGCTGGTAGCCGATGTCGTGGCTCTTGTTGTAGGTGTGGCTGCGTAGGTAGGACTGGCCGGCGCTGCCGTTCAAGAACCAGCCGTTGGAATCGTCTGCGTGGGACACGGCGGGAAGGGCAAACAGACCCGCGAGGGCAAGGGCAGCAAAAGTCTTGTTCATGATCTCGTTCTCCAACTTATCAGGGAAGTACCGGCGCCCTGGGGGGAGGCGCAGGCGGGCGGATTCTTGGGGACGCAGCCCCAGCGACAGCTGAATCCGTGTTGCGCTGCATCAGCTGGAGTTCATGCTGTTCATTTTCAATACCGTACGGTTCATGAAACTGTCAGCCGCGCGATCCGGGGAACCATCGGCGACAATGCGCGCCTTGCCCTCGCCGGAGCCCCGCATGCCCAGCCGTCGCGAACTCGCCAACGCCATCCGCGCCCTCGCCATGGACGCCGTGGAGGCGGCGCAATCGGGTCACCCGGGCATGCCGATGGGCATGGCCGATATCGCCGAAGTGCTGTGGAACGATTTCCTCAGCCACAACCCGCGCAACCCGAAGTGGCCCAATCGCGACCGCTTCGTGCTCTCCAACGGTCACGGTTCGATGCTGCAGTACGCGCTGTTGCATCTCAGCGGCTACGACCTGCCGATCGCCGAGCTCAAGCGTTTCCGCCAGCTGCACTCGAAGACCGCCGGACACCCCGAGGCCAGCGAGACGCCGGGCGTGGAGACCACCACCGGCCCGCTGGGCCAGGGCCTGGCCAACGCGGTCGGCATGGCCCTGGCCGAAAAGCTGCTGGCGGCGCGTTTCAACCGCGACGGCTTTCCGATCGTCGACCACTGTACCTATGTGTTCGTCGGCGACGGCTGCCTGATGGAGGGCATTTCGCACGAGGCCGCCTCGCTGGCTGGCACGTTCAAGCTCGGCAAGCTGATCGTCTTCTACGACGACAACGGCATCTCGATCGACGGCGAGGTGCGCGGCTGGTTCACCGACGACACGCCCGGGCGCTTCGAGGCCTACGGCTGGGACGTGCTGCGCGACGTCGATGGCCACAACCCCGAGGCGATCAAGGCCGCGATCGTCTCGGCCGGCCTCGATCCCGAACGCCCTACGCTGATCTGCTGCAAGACGATCATCGGCTTCGGCGCGCCCAACAAGCAGGGCAAGGAGAGCGCGCACGGCTCGGCGCTAGGCAAGGACGAGGTCGCCGCCGCGCGCCAGGCGCTGGGCTGGAACCATCCGCCGTTCGTGATTCCTGACGCGATCTACGCGGCCTGGAACGCCGAAGCGCGCGGCGCCGGGCGCGAGGCGGCGTGGGACGCGTTGTTCGCGCGCTACACGCAGGCGCATCCCGAGCTGGCCGCCGAGTTCGAGCGGCGCATGGCGGGCGAATTGCCGGCGGGCTGGGCCGGGCACGCCGAAACCTGGATCCGCAAGCTGCAGGCCGAAGGCCCTGCGGTGGCTTCGCGCAAGGCCTCGCAGATGGCGCTGGACGCCTTCGGCCCGCTGCTGCCGGAACTGATCGGCGGCTCGGCCGATCTCGCCGGCTCCAACCTGACGTTGTGGAAGGGCTCGAAGGACGTCCTGTCGCGCGTCGCCGACGCCAACTATGTTCACTACGGCGTGCGCGAGTTCGGCATGAGCGCGATCAGCAACGGTCTCGCCCTGCACGGCGGCTTCATTCCCTACGACGCCACCTTCCTGGTGTTCTCCGACTACGCGCGCAATGCCGTGCGCATGTCGGCGCTGATTCCGGCGCACGCGATCCACGTCTATACCCACGACTCGATCGGGCTGGGCGAGGACGGCCCGACGCACCAGCCGGTCGAGCATCTGGCCAGCCTGCGCCTGATCCCCAACAACCGCGTCTGGCGGCCCTGCGACGCGGTTGAATCCGCGGTCGCCTGGCGTCTGGCCATCGAGCGCCGCGACGGCCCCGGCTGCCTGGTGTTCTCGCGCCAGACGCTGGCCCATCAGCAGCGCAGCGACGAGCAGCTGGCGCAGATCGCACGCGGCGGTTACGTGCTCTCCGATCCCGGCGATGCGGCCTTCAAAGCGATCCTGATCGCCACCGGCTCCGAGGTGGAGCTGGCGATGCAGGCGATGCGCGCGCTGGCGCAGCAGGACCTCGGCGTGCGCGTGGTGTCGATGCCCTGCACCGAGGCCTTCGACGCGCAGCCGCCGGAGTACCGCGAGGGCGTGCTGCCTTCATGGTGCCGTGCGCGGGTGGCGATCGAGGCTGCCAGCGCCGACGGGTGGTGCAAGTACGTCGGTCTCGACGGCGCGGTGATCGGCATGACCACGTTCGGCGCTTCGGCGCCGGCCGAGGCGCTGTTCCCGCATTTCGGCTTCACGGTGGCGCAGGTGATCGACGCGGTGCGCCGCGTGCTGCGTTGAGGTTGCCGCGGATGGTCTGACCGATCGGACCATCCGCCGGCGTTCGGCCCTTTCAGTTCAGCGCGTAGCCGAACTGCTGGCGGAACTGCTCGACGAACTCGTCGTAGCTGAAGCGCTGGTTCTGCGTACCGGGATGCTCGACCTTGAGCGCGCCCATCAGCGAAGCGATGCGGCCGGTGGTCGCCCAGTCCATGCCCTTCATGATGCCGAAGATCAGGCCGGCGCGGTACGCGTCGCCGCAGCCGGTGGGGTCGGAAACGCGGCGCTCGTGCGCGGGCGGAATCTCGACCGTCTGTTGCGCGGTGTGGATCAGCGAACCGTTGGGGCCGCGGGTGACGATGTAGGCGTTGACGCGCCGGGCGATCTCGGCCTCGCTCCAACCGGTGCGCTGCTGCAGCAGCTGCGACTCGTAGTCGTTGACGGTGACGTACTGCGCCTGCTCGATCAGGGCGCGGAACTCCTCGCCGTTGAACAGCGGCATCGCCTGGCCGGGATCGAAGATGAAAGGCACGCCGCGCTCGGCGAACTCGCCGGCGTGCTGCAGCATCGCCTCGCGCGAGTCCGGCGCGACGATGCCGAACTCGACGCCGGCCACGTCGCGCACGTGGTTCTCGGCCGAGCGCATCATCGCGCCCGGATGAAAGGCGGTGATCTGGTTGTCGTCGAGGTCGGTGGTGATGAAGGCCTGCGCGGTGTACAGGTCCTCGATCTCGCGCACGCAGTCGAGCCGCACGCCGCAGCTTTCGAAGTGCTTGCGGTAGGGACCGAAATCCTGGCCGACGGTGGCCATCGGCAGCGGATCACCGCCCAGCAGCCGCAGGTTGTAGGCGATGTTGCCGGCGCAACCGCCGAACTCCTTGCGCATGCGCGGCACCAGGAACGCCACATTCAGGATGTGCACCTTGTCCGGCAGGATGTGGTTCTTGAACTGGTCCTGGAACACCATGATGGTGTCGTAGGCGAGCGAACCGCAGATCAGCGCAGACATCGGCATTCCTTGTGGCGCGGCGAAGGCCGGCTATCGTAACCGACGGCCACGGCACGCCGAGGAATGTGTCGGGATGCACCATCGAGGCCCGGCGTGGCGGTCTTGCAGGCCGCCTGCCCGGGGCGCATGTCGAGCGTCACGACTACACCGCGCCGGACGCGCCGCGCCGGCGATCCTCTCAGGAGCCGCCCTTGCCAGGTTGCTTGGCGTATTTCTGCAAATACGCAAGCAGCGTCGCCTGCTCCTTTGCGGACGGAGCCTGGATGCCCATCATGTCCTGGTCACTCATGATGCGTTCGCGCGCGGCCATGCGCGCCACGACCGCAGGCCACTCCGCGGCCGTATGCAGTCCCGGCCCCGGCAAGCCATGGCACTGGGTACAGTAGTGCTGCATCAACTGGGCCCCTTCCGAATGCGGCTGCGGCAGCGAGGCGGGGTTGATGCCGAGCGGCAGCATGTTGCCCATCATGTCTTGCATCATGCGTTTCATTTCACCGCGGCCCATCATCCCGCCACGGCCCATCATTCCTCCGGTCCCCATGGGCATGAGGACCGGGTACAAGCCGACAATGCCGACGAGGCCTACCGCGATCAACACCAAGCCCGCGATCAAGGGATCGCGCTGATTCACCGGTCGTCTCCGTGGAGTTCCCGGCGCATGCGCGTGTAGGTTTCCCGGTCAATCTCCCCCCGGGCATAGCGACGCCGCAGGATTTCAAGCGGTGTATCGGCCTTGCCACGAAGCAGCCAGCCGATGACCACGACCACGCCGGCGATCAGCAGAATCCAGAACAGGATGAAGAGTGGCCACAGGGCGCCCATCCCGCTCATTCCCATGTCATCCATGCTCATACCTTGAGGTGAAGCCATGACTTTTCCAGCAGCACTTTTGCGAGGTGCCAGCGCCGGGCCGGTGCGCGGAACTTCACGATGGGCTTGGGTTCCGCATAAAAATCGCCGCCACCGTAACCTGCCTGTCCGTTGCCATTCTCGATGAAGCACGCGCCGTGACCATCGAATCGTTCGGATGCGTCCCGGCCCAGGATGAGTGAGGCGATGTTCTTTGCGACGACCTCCGCTTCAGCATGCGCGAAGACGCCGGCCTTCGGCAGCGGTTTGCCGAGCTTCAGCGGAATCGAGACGACATCGCCGATGGCGAAAACCTGGGGAAAGCGGGTTTCCAGCGTGTGCCGGTCCACCGAAACCCAGCCCGTCTCGCCGACGAGGGCACTCTTGTGGACCACGCGCGGTGCGCGGTGCGGTGGCACGTAGGCCAGCAGATCGAATTCCGCATTCGCGCCGTTCGCAAAGACGATTCGCCTTGCGGCCGCGTCGACCGACGTCACCTGATGTTCGGGGTGGTACGCGATGCCCTTCGCTCCGAGGAGCTGTTTCACTGCCGCGGAGGTCTCGGGACCCGCAACCGCCATCGGCCCGGATTCCGCGGCGAAGACCTCGATGGCAACCGCATCACGCAGGCCACGCTTGCGATAGAACGCATCGATGAGTTGCGCCGCCTCGTAAGGCGCTGCCGGGCATTTGTACGCGGGCGCCGCCGTGAGCACGATGATGCGCCCCCGCCGCAGCGAGCCGAGCGCGGCGCGCAGGCCTTCAGCACCCGCAAGCGTGTAGAAATTGTGTCCCGCCTCCCGCAGACCCGGCATAGCCTCCGCTGCCAGCTCGGCGCCGAGCGCGACGACCAGGTAGTCCGCATCGAGGATCTCGCCGGATACCGTGACGCGGCGGGTTTCGGGATCGATCTTCTCCACCTCGCCGAGTCGCACCTGGATGCCTTTGCGCTCCAGCCGGGCGAGCGGACGCTGGATGGATGCGGCTTCGCGCAGCCCCACCATCAGCCACAGCAGCGATGGCGCGTAGAGGTGCTCGCGCTCCCGATCGACGAGCACGACGCGATGCATACGTGGAAGGCGCTTGCGCAGCGCGCTGGCGGCGATGAGGCCACCCACACCCCCTCCGAGGACGACGACGGTCTTGGCGGTGTCCATCAGAACACCAGCGTTTTGTCAGCCCACTGCGTCCACGCGGCGAGCTGCTCCATCGTGCTGCGCGGCGCGCCTTCGATCAGCTCCGTGGCGGCGATGCCGCGGGCGTCGATGCAGGTGCCACAGACGCCGACTTCGCCGCCGTGGCGGACGATCATGCCCAGCATGTCGCCGATGTTGTAGTAGCCCGGCGCCACCTTCTGTCCGGCCTTGGCACAGGCCACCGCATCGCCGATCAGGAACAGCTTCACTTCCTCGCCGCCGGTCTTGAGCATCTGCCGGGCGAGTCGTAGGGCGTTGTAGCTGCGCTCGCTGCCGTAGGGTGCATCGTTGAGCACGAATAGATGTTTCATGGGAGTCTCCCTTGCGTTGATGAAATGGAATTCACGGTTGCGATTCCAGCGGCAGCCCCAGCGCCCGCCAGTCGGGCACGCCGATTTCGAGCCGCGCTGCCTTGTGGCCGTGGCGCCGCAGGATTTCCACCGCCTCGACCGCCATGACGCAGTACGGGCCGCGGCAATAGGCCACCACCTGCCGGTCGCGCGGCAATTCGGCGAGCCGTTGCTCCAGCTCGGCCAGCGGCAGCGACAGCGCGCCGGGGATGTGTCCGTTGCGGTATTCCTGCTCGGGACGCACGTCGAGCACCACGACTTCACCGCGCCGGACGCGCCCGAGCAGGGTGGCCTGATCCACCGCTTCCAGAACGTTCTTGCCGTCGAGAAAGAGCCGGGTGATGCGTTCGATTTCGGCCAGCCTCGACTCGGCCAGATGGCGGAAGGCCAGAAAGAAATCGCAGACCTCGGTCCCGGCCAGCCGGTAGGTGACGTACAGACCCTGTTTTTCCGCCTCCACCAGACGCGCCGTGCGCAGCACCTTGAGATGCTGCGAGGCGTTGGCGAGGGTCTGGCCGGTGGCCGCGGCGAGCGACTCCACCGTGCGTGGCCCCTGGCAGAGCACATCGAGCATTTCCAGTCGCTTGGGGCTTGCCAGGGACTTGCCCAGGCGCCCGAACTGTTCGTAGATCTGATCCTTGAATGTGCGGTTGTCCATCAGCCGTGCTCCGCGATCGTCCGTTCGCGCCATGCCGCGATCAACGCCGCGGCGGCCGTGTCGATTTCGTCCTCACGGGTATAACGCCCGACGGACAGGCGCACGGCGCCGGCGGCCCGCGCGCCGGAAAGACCCATCGCCCCCAGCACCCCGCTGGGCGCAGCGTCTCGGGCATGGCAGGCGGAACCGGTGGCGGCGGCGACCCGGTCCGCCACCCGCTGCAGCAGCAGCGCGCCGGATACGCCGGGGAAGGACACGTTGAGGGTGTTGGGCAGGCGCTGCTCGGGGTGGCCGTTCAAGGCGAGCCCCGGGACCTCCTGCGACAGGCGGGCATGCAGCCGGTCGCGCAGCGCGCGCAAGTGAGCGTGAGTTTCCGGCAGGCGTTCGCGTGCCAGGCGTGCCGCGGCACCCAGGGCGACGATCTGCGGGATGTTTTCCGTGCCCGGCCGCAGGCCGCGTTCCTGCCCGGCCCCGGCGAGTACCGCCGCGATCGGCGTGCCGGTGCGGATGTACAACGCGCCGACGCCCTTGGGCGCATGGAACTTGTGTCCGGCGAGGGTCAGCAG
>VFSW01002685.1_pt1 | contig 26831 bp, 25 predicted proteins | sample 5358111 | NCBI WGS metagenome assembly VFSW01 (sample SAMN11554181, study PRJNA540505) | mine drainage metagenome | isolation source: sediment from site ElyBrook_90M | place: USA: Ely Copper Mine, Vershire, VT | collected 2017 | reverse complement strand
CCGCCCCCCCCCCCCCGCCCGCCGGCCCCCCCCCGCCCCCCCGCCGGCCGCCCCCCGCCCCGCCCCCCGCCCCGGCCGCAGCGGCGGGCGCCGGGGCCGCGGCAGGTGACGACCAGTCGGCTTACCAGGCGGCATTCGCGCTGTTGAAGGACAGCGATTACGACAAGGCGATCACGGCCTTTCAGCAGTTTCTGGCCGCGTATCCGAACAGCGAGTACGACGACAACGCCCAGTATTGGCTCGGCGAGACTTATTACGTGAACCGCAGATTCACCGAGGCCTTGAGCGCATTTGAGGCCGTGCGCGACAAATACGGGCAATCGCGCAAACTGCCGGACGCGATGCTCAAAATCGGCTATTGCGACTACGAGCTCAAACAGCTGGATAAGGCGAAGGCGGTTCTCACCGAAGTCGTCGAGAAATTTCCCGATACGCCGGCCGGGCATCTCGCCGCCGCACGGCTCGAGAAAATGAAGTCGGAGACGCATTGACGGCGGCGGCGGCGGACAGCGGGCGGCGCGCGGCGGCCAAGGCCCCGCGGCTGCGCGTCAATGAGATTTTTCACTCGCTGCAGGGCGAGGCGGACGCGGTCGGCTTTCCGACCGTGTTCGTGCGGCTGACCGGCTGCCCGTTGCGCTGCCGCTATTGCGACACGCAGTATGCGTTCCACGCGGGCGAGTGGATCGAAATCGGCGCGATCGCCGAGCGTGTGCGTGAGTTCGGCGCGCAGCATGTGTGCGTGACCGGCGGCGAGCCCTTGGCGCAGCCGCACTGTCTTGCACTGCTTGCACGGCTGTGCGACGAGGGCTATCGCGTTTCGCTCGAGACCAGCGGCGCGTTCGACATAGCGGAGGTCGATCCGCGGGTTGCGCGCGTCGTCGACGTGAAGACGCCGGCATCGGGCGAAGCCGGCCGCAATCTAACGGCGAACTTCGCGCTGCTGCGTGCCGGCGACCAGCTGAAATTCGTGATCTGTTCGCGCGCCGACTACGACTGGAGCAAGGAATTTCTGCGCGAACACGCGCTTGCGGGCCGCTGCCAGATCCTGTTTTCTCCGGCCTATGGCGAACTCGCTCCGGCGCAGTTGGCGGATTGGATGCTCGCGGACCGCCTGCCGGTACGGTTTCAGCTTCAGCTCCACAAGGTGTTGTGGGGCGACGCTCCGGGCAGATAGCCGTGCCGCGCGCGGTGGTGCTGCTTTCCGGTGGACTCGATTCGGCGACCGTACTCGCGCTCGCGCGCGCGCGCGGGTTCCGCTGCTACGCGCTGAGCGTCCACTACGGGCAGCGGCATGGCGCCGAGCTCGATGCGGCGCGCAAGATAGCGGCCGTGCTCGGAGCCGCGGAGCATCGGGTCATGAGCATCGACCTCGCCGGCATCGGCGGTTCCGCGCTGACCGACCGCTCGATCGCGCTGCCGACCGCGCCGACCGCAGGGATTCCGGTCACCTACGTGCCGGCGCGCAACACCATCTTGTTGTCGCTCGCCTTGGCCTGGGCGGAGGTCGTCGCGGCGCAGGACATTTTCATCGGCGTCAACGCCGTGGACTATTCCGGCTATCCCGATTGCCGGCCGGAGTTCATTGCGGCATTCGAAAAGCTCGCGGCGCTCGCGACCAAGGCGGGGATCGGCGGCCGCCGGCTCGAAATTCACGCACCGCTCGTGCGCATGTCGAAAGGCGAAATCATCCGCACCGGCGCCGGGTTCGGCCTCGACTACGCGCTCACCGTGTCCTGCTACCAGGCCGACGCACAAGGTTTGGCCTGCGGCGCGTGCGATTCCTGCCGCATTCGCAAAGAGGGATTTGCCGCGGCGGGAATCACCGATCCCACGCGCTATCGAACCAATCCGTGACGGCGCGATCGGCGGTGAACTGCGCGGCGAGTTCCGCTATCATGCGCGCCTGAAATGGGACGGTAGCTCAGCTGGTAGAGCAAGGCCCTTTTAAGGCTTTGGTCCTGGGTTCGAGTCCCAGCCGTCCCACCAATCACCGGAGTCCGCCGATGCCAAAGCCCAAGCTGAAGATGAGCGCTCGAGCGGTCGTGCTCGCGGCGGCGTTTCTATCCTGCATGGCTGGCGCGCGCGCGGCCGAGCAGGCGCCGGCCCGGACCTACAGCGACGACGAAGTCGTGAGACAGGCGAATCAATTCTTTAGTACTGGCGCGAAGGATTTATCGCAAGTCCTTGAAAAAGTTCTGAAAGAAAAAGGAAATCCGGTCGCGATCATTCGCGGCGAGGAAGCCGGCGGCGCGATCGCGGTCGGCTTGCGCTACGGACATGGCGAACTCTTGATCAAGGGAGCGCCGGTGCGCGAGGTCTACTGGCAGGGCCCGTCGATCGGATTCGACGTGGGCGGCAATGCCGTCAAGACGTTCATCTTGGTATACGGCTTGCCGGATGCATCGGCGCTGTTTCAGAGGTTCCCCGGCGTCGAGGGCAGCCTCTATTTCGTCGGCGGCTTCGGCGTCAATTACATGCAGCGCGGGACGATATCCTTGGCGCCGGTGCGCTTTGGCGTCGGCTGGCGCCAAGGCATCGCACTCAGCTACATCCATTTCTCGCCGAAGAAGCGCCTGAATCCGTTCTGAAGAGCCGAACCGGCATGCGCGCGGCCGACCGATGCCTGTTACGGCGTCGCGGGGCTGCCTTCCACCTGAATCTGCAGCATCACGGTTTGATTGAAGCCGTAGGCCTTGCCGTAGTCGACGCCGAAGTCGGCGCGGTTGAATGTCGCGCGCGCATCGGCGCCGCAGACATTCTTCTTGAACATCGGGATGAATTTGCACATGAAGGAGTCGATATTCAGCGTCAACGGCTTCGAGACGCCGTGCAACGTGAATATTCCCTTGGCCTGGGTCGGCGAGTCGCCCTTGAATTTCGTGAATTTCCCTACGAAGGTCGCGGTCGGGTATTTCGCGACATCGAACATGTCGGGCGATCGGGCGTGTTCGTTGAGCTTGTCCATGCCGAAATCGATCGAGCCCACGTCGACGGTCACGTCGATCGTGCCGGTCTTGGCCGCGCGATCCAGCACGACCTTGCCGGAGCTTTTGGTGAACTTGCCGCGCCAGACCGACAGGCCGCCCATATGGTCGGCCGCGAAGCTCGGGTAGGTGTGGGCGGGATCGAGAACGTAGGTCACGGGCGCGGCGAACGCGCTCGCAGTGCAGATCAAGGCGGCGGCCGCGAAAGCGAATCGATTCATGGAGAACTCCTGAAAACTGGATGGTCGGTATAATTTCCGCCGCAGCGTGCGCCGCCGCTGCGCGGGGGGCGCTGCCTGCGGCAGGCCTCACGGGCCGGATGATAGCCGATGTGTCGCGATTACCCGCGTTAAAACCGCGATCGGGGAGTCGAAGTGGAATTATTGGATGCCATCATGACGCGCGCGTCCGCCGCGCGCTTGACCGAGCCCGGGCCGACGCCCGAGCATCTCGCACTCATCGTCGATGCGGCGAATCGCGCGCCGGACCACGGCCGCTTGAAGCCCTGGCGCCTGATCCCGCTGGAAAGGGAGCGTCGCGAGGAGTTCACGCAAGCGGTCGTCGAAGCGCGGCGGCATCGTGCCCCGGCGCCGAACGACGAGCAGCTGCGCGCGGCGCGCGACAAGGTTTCGCGTTCGCCGGCATTGCTGGTCATTGCTTGCGTTCCGCGGCGCGATCATCCCAAAGTGCCGGAAGTCGAGCAGCTGCTGGCCGCGGGCGCTGCGGCCGAGAACGCGTTCCTGGCGGCGCATGCGCTCGGCTACGGCGTGATGTGGAAGACGGGGCCGGCCGCGTATGAGCCGGGCGTCAAGGCGGCGCTCGGCCTCGCGCCCGGCGATCACATCGTCGCGATCATGCACTTCGGCACTCGAGCGAAATGACGCGCCGCGCCGCCGCCGCGATCACAGGCGCCGCAGGCGGTCCGGGGAAATCGAAACGGATTTGACGAGAGCCCAGACGCGCAGGCCGGGCCGCAACGCGAGTTCGCGCGATGCGGCCGCGGTGATGCGCGCGAGGATTTGCGGGCCGCCGAGTTCGATGGAAATCAATTCCGCGTCGGCGCGGTCGCTCGCGGTGGCGCAGATCGTGCCCCGCAGGACGTTGCGCACGCTCAGGTGACGCGGCTCCTCGGTGGCGATGATCACGTCCCGCGCGAGGATTTGGACGCGCAATTTGGAGCCCGTGCTCAGGCCGGCTCGCGGCAACCGCAGCGTGCCGGTGCCGATCTTGACGTCGGCGAGACCGGCCGCCGCGTCGATTCCGAACACCTCCCCGTCGATGACCGCGCCGACCGCGTCGGGGCCGACGATGCTGCGCAATTCCGGCCGCAAGCTCATCGCGCCGATATCACCCTGCGCGACCGTCGTGCCGGCATCCATCAACACGACGTGCGTCGCGAGGCGCAGGACCTCCTCGAATTGGTGGCTCACGTAGACCATCGGGATCGCGAGGTGGTCGCGCAGTTTTTCAAGATAGGGCAGCAATTCCTCGCGGCGCGCGGCGTCCAGGGACGCAAGCGGCTCGTCGAGCAGGATCAGGCCCGGCTGGCCGAGCAGCGTGCGGCCGATCGCGACGCGCTGCCGTTCGCCGCCCGACAACGCGTGCGTCCGGCGACCGAGCAGCGGACCCAACCCGAGCAGCGCCTCGACTTCTTCGAAGCGCACGTAGCGCGCGCCGGCGGCGCGCTTCTCGGCATAGCGCAAGTTCGCTTCGACGCGCAAGTGCGGAAACAGCCGCGCGTCCTGAAATACGTAGCCGATGCGGCGCGACTCGGCCGCGACATTGATGCCTGCGGCGGAATCGAGGAGCACGCGTTCGTCGATCACGACGCGGCCGGCGTCGGCCGGGAGCAAGCCGGCGATGATGTTTATCAGCGTGGTCTTGCCGCAGCCGGAGCGGCCGAACAGCGCGGCGACGCCGGGAGTCGGCAGTTCGAAGTTCGCCGACAGCGAGAATGAACCGCGCCGCTTGGCTACCGCGACTTGCAGCATCAGCGCCCCAGCATGCGCTGCACGCGGCGCGCGAACCATTCGGACAGCAGCAATCCGCCGAAGCCCAGGGCGAGCGACATGGCGGCGAGCCGCGCGGCGGCGGCTTCTCCGCCCGGCTCTTGCAGCGCGGTGTAGAGCGCGAGCGGCAGCGTTCTGGTCTCGCCCGGTATGTTCGATACGAAGGTGATCACGGCGCCGAACTCGCCGAGGCCGGCCGAAAACGCCGTGATCGCGCCGGCGAGTATCCCCGGCAGCATCAACGGCAGCGTAATCGTCGCGAACCGGTCGATCGGCCCGGCGCCCAATGTGCGCGCGGCGTCCTCGAGCCCGCGATCGATGTTCTCCAGCGACACTCGAATGGCGCGCACCATCATCGGGAAGGTCATCACGGCGGTCGCGAGCGCCGCGCCGTTGCGTGTGAAAATCAGATCGAGATGAAACTCGCGTTGCAGCCATGCACCGAACGGGCCGTGCGTCCCGAACAGGATCAAGAGAAGGTAGCCCACCGCGACGGGCGGCAATACCAGCGGCAGATGGACGAACGCATCGAGCAAGGTGCGTCCGGGAAAGCGCCGGCGCGCGAGCGTCCATGCGATCAAGATCGCCGGCGGCAGGCACAGCAGCACGCTGCGGACCGAGACGTCGAGGCTCAGCCAAAAGGCAGCGCGTTCACCGGGATGGACCCAGGTCATCGGCGATGATCCGCACAAAGCTCGAGGGGCGTCATGTTGTGCGCAGTATACTGTGCACACCGGCACTCTCGAGGAATCCGACCGATGCCTTATTACCGCGCCGTGCCTCCCGCGGCGGCAACCGCGCCTGCACGCATCGGCGTATTGATCGTCAATTTGGGCACGCCGGACGCGCCGACGTATTTCGCCGTACAGCGCTACTTGCGGCAGTTCCTCGGCGACCGCCGCGTCATCAATACTTCGCGCTGGATCTGGCTCCCGCTGCTCTACGGAATCATTCTGCCGCTGCGGCCGCGGCGCGCGGCGCGCAATTACCGCAAGATTTGGCTGGCGCAAGGCTCGCCGCTCGCCGTGTATTCGGGGCGGTTGACCGCAAAAATCGGCGCACTCCTGACGGCGCGATTCGGCGATGCGGTGCGCGTGGAATTGGCGATGACCTACGGCAATCCGAGCGTAGCGAGCCGCATCGCCGCGCTCGCGCAGCAAAACGTCCGGCGCTTGTTGGTGCTGCCTCTGTATCCGCAATATTGCTCGTCGACGACCGGGTCGGTGTTCGATTGCGTGACCCGCGCGTTGCGCCGCTGGCGCTGGCTGCCGGAGACGCGCTTCGTCAACCAGTATTTCGACGACCGCGGCTACGTCGACGCGCTGTGCGCGCAAATCGAGCGGCATTGGACCGAAGTCGGCGAACGCTCGCATTTGCTGATCTCCTACCACGGCATCCCGGTCTCCTACGTCGCCGCAGGCGATCCGTACCAAGCACAGGCGCAAGCGACGACTCGGCTGGCCGTTGCGCGTTTGGGCCTGAAGGAGGGCGAGTGGTCGCATTGCTACCAATCGCGCTTCGGCTCCGTGGCCTGGCTGCAGCCGTACACCGAGGATGTGCTCAAGTCCTTGGCGGCGCGCGGCGTGCGCCGGCTCACGGCGGTCTCTCCGGCGTTCGCGGTGGACTGTTTGGAGACGCTCGAGGAAGTCGCAATGCAGTACAAGGAACGGTTCCTGGAATTGGGCGGCGAGAGCTTCCATTTGGTGCCGGCGCTGAACGATGGCGACCGGCATGCCGCGGTGTTGGCGTCGATCGTCGAGCGGCACCTCGCCGGCTGGGCCTGAGCGGGGTCTTGCGTGGCGCTCGCGACCGGTGGTAGATTCGCCCCATGATGCATCTTTGTGCATGCGGGCCCACGAGCGATCTTCGCACTGCGCGATCGCTGCTTCTCCATGCGCTGCCGCTGCGCCGCTAGGCGCAACTATCCTGCGCTATCGGTCGGCGCGCACAAGACCGGAAAGATTCAAGAATACCCTTAAAAGTACCGCGGCTTCGCGGCTTGCATCCGCCGAGTGAGAAAACATCATGTTGCGTGATCCGTCGACAAAATATCGAGCTTTCACCCCGATCGATTTGCGCGATCGCGCCTGGCCGAACAAGGTCATCGAGAGGCCGCCCACGTGGTGCAGCGTGGATTTGCGCGACGGCAACCAGGCGCTGATCGAACCGATGGATGCGGCGCGCAAGCGGCGTATGTTCGACATGCTGCTGAAAGTCGGCTTCAAGGAAATCGAAGTCGGGTTCCCGGCGGCATCGCAAACGGATTTGGACTTCGTCCGCGAGATCATCGAGCACAATCTCATACCCGACGACGTCACGATCCAGGTGCTCACCCAGGCGCGGCCGGAACTGATCGCGCGCACCTATGAAGCGCTCGCCGGCGCACGGCGCGCGATCGTGCATGTGTACAACTCGACGTCGGTCGCGCAGCGGCGCGTGGTGTTTCGGCTCGATCGCGCCGGCGTCATCGACATCGCCGTGCGCGGCGCGACCGAGGTTCGGGAGCATGCGCTGCGGCGGCGGGATACCGAGTGGGTATTCCAGTACAGTCCGGAGAGCTTCACCGGAACCGAATTGGACTTCGCGGTCGAGATTTGCGACGCGGTCAATGCGGTTTGGGAGCCGACGCCGCAAAACAAGTCGATTCTGAACTTGCCCGCGACGGTCGAAGTGGCGACCGCGAACGTCTACGCCGATCAAATCGAATTCTTCTCGCGGCATGTCGCCAAACGCGACTCGGTCATTTTGAGTGTGCACCCCCATAACGATCGCGGCACCGCGGTCGCGGCCGCCGAATTGGGCGTCATGGCCGGCGCCGAGCGCGTCGAGGGCACGCTGTTCGGCAATGGCGAGCGCACCGGCAATGTCGACATAGTGAGTCTAGCCCTTAACTTGTATACGCAAGGCATTGATCCGAAACTAGATTTCTCGAACATCAATGAAGCGGCGCGCTGCGCCGAGGCGTGCAATCAGCTGCCGATTCATCCGCGCCATCCGTATGTCGGCGATCTGGTGTTCACGGCGTTCTCAGGCTCGCACCAGGATGCGATCAAGAAGGGCTTGGCCGCGCGGGCGCCCGGAGATAGTTGGGATGTGCCGTACTTGCCGATAGACCCTGCGGATCTCGGCCGCTCGTACGAGTCGATCATCCGCGTCAACAGCCAGTCCGGCAAAGGCGGCGTCGCCTATCTGTTGGAGCGCGATTATCAGCTCGTGATGCCGCGGCGCCTGCAGATCGAATTCAGCCAGGTCGTACAAGCAGCTGCAGATAGCACCGGTAAAGAGCTGACTTCTCAGGAATTATGGGAATTATTCTCGAGCGAGTATTTGCAGCCGCGGCGGCCATTCGCCTACCGTTCGCATCAATTGGCCGCCTCCACCGATGGCGCCGACAGTGAGCGGCTCGCGCTGCAGATCGAACGGGATGGGCGTTTGGAGACGCTGCACGGTCAAGGCTCCGGCCCGATCGACGCCGCCGTCAATGCGGTGGGCCTTAATTTCGACGTGCTTTCGTACGAAGAGCACAGCCGCGGCCAGGGCAGCGCGGCGCAGGCGGTTTGCTATATCGAGATCACGACGCGCTCGCGGCGCACGCTCTTTGGGGCGGGCATGCACCCCAATATCATCACAGCCTCGCTGCTTGCGGTGCTCTCGGCCGCGAATCGAGCCATCGCGGCGGGCGCGCTGTCGGCGACCGCGGAAAAGGCGCGGACCGGCACCTGAAAGGGCCCCTTGGCCCCAACTTGACCCGCTCGTTCGGGATCCAATAGTTGAATGCGGGACAGAATCGGCTATAGTGCCGGACTTCGTGCCCGCGTGGCCTATCGATCCTATTGATTTCAGGGGCTTTTCTCGAAAAATGAGCGAACGCGCAGACGAACATTTCGATATCGACGACGAGTTTCTTGGTGAAAGCGAGGAAGCGCAGGACTTCGATCCGGTACTCGAACGCGCCGAACGGCGCCCTAAGGCATCCGCTGCGGCCAAGCGCGGTAAGGCCGCTTGGAGCCGTGTCGAGGACGTACTTGCGGAACGCCAGTTGGAAAAAGAGCTGCGCGATATCTTCGAAGACGAGTAACCAAGACCAATTCGCCGCGCCCCAAATCTATTGGGCCGGCCGGCGGAAGCTCACAGCGCGGCGCACTGCATGTCAGAACACCATCAAGGCTGGGTCGTCCTCAAGTTCGGCGGCAGCAGCGTCTCCACCGCAGCGAACTGGCGCAATATCGCGGGCATCGTACGCGCGCGCCTGGATGCGAAGCTGCGGCCCGTCGTCGTGCATTCGGCGCTGTCCGGCATCACCGATCGGCTCGAGAGCTTGATGGCCGCGGCCGTCGAAGGCCGGCATGAGCCCATTCTGGAGTCGATCGAGGCCAAGCATCGCGAGTTGGCCCGGGATTTGAACGTGGTCCCAGGAGCGCAGTTTGAATCTCTGAACGAGGAATTGCGGCGGATCGCCGGATCCATCGCGGAAACGCGCGAACCGAGCGACCGGCTGCGCGCCCGTGTGCTCGCGCTGGGCGAACTGTTGGCGACGACGCTCGGCGCCGCATTTCTCAACGATCAAGGGATCAAGACCACGTGGGTCGACGCCCGCCGGGTGCTGCGCTCGGAACCGCGCAGCGGCGCGACACAAAAAGCCGGCTATCTGTCGGCCACCTGCGATTACTCGCCGGACGCGAAGCTTCAAGCCGACTGGGGCGCATTCGCCCAGGTGGTCATCACGCAGGGCTTCATCGCCGCGGACGGGGCCGGCGAGACCGTGCTGTTGGGACGCGGCGGCTCGGACACCTCGGGCGCTTATTTCGCGGCGAAGCTGGCCGCGGTCCGGCTGGAGATCTGGACGGACGTTCCCGGCATGTTCAGCGCGAATCCGCGCGAGGTGCCGAGCGCGCGGCTGCTGCGCGCATTGCATTACGACGAGGCGCAGGAAATTGCGAGCAACGGCGCCAAGGTGCTGCACCCGCGCTGCGTGATGCCGGTGCGCCAATACGGTATTCCGCTGCATATATACGCGACGCAGGCGCCCTGGCTCGAGGGCACCGTGGTCTCGGGAACCGTCGCCGACAGCGCGGCCCAAGTCAAGGCGATCGCGATCAAGAAGGGGATCACGCTGGTCTCGATGGAAAGTCCGGGCATGTGGCATCAGGTCGGCTTCCTGGCCGATGCGTTCCAGGTGTTCAAGCAGCAGGGGCTGTCGGTCGACCTGGTCTCGACTTCGGAAACGAACGTCACCGTATCCTTGGATCCCACGGCGAATACGCTCGACGGGGCGGCCGTCGAACGTCTGACCGCGGCGCTCGGGCAAATCTGCCGCGTCAAGATCCTCGGGCCCTGCGCCTCCTTGAGCCTCCTGGGCCAAAATATTCGCGGGATCCTGCACGAGCTCGGCGCGGCCTTCGAGCTGTTCCAGGACCAGAAGATCTACCTGGTCACGCAGGCCGCAAACGATCTGAATTTCACGTTCGTCATCGACGAATCGCAAGGCGATCGGCTCGTGCGGCAATTGCACGAGCGCTTGATCCAGTCGATCGGCTCCGACAAGGTCTTGGGTCCGACCTGGCAACAGCTGTTTGCCGAGCCCACGCAGGCGCCGGGCGCGGCGCGCGAATGGTGGCAGGACGCGCACAAGCGGCGGCAACTGCTGGAGATAGCGGCGCGCGAAGGGGCCGCGTACGTCTACGATGCGGCCAGCCTCGACGCCGCCGTCGCCGCATTGCGCCGCGTCTCCTCGGTCGATCGCTTCGCGTATGCGATGAAGGCCAATTGGCACCCGGACATACTGCGGCGTTTTCACGCCGCGGGCCTCATGATCGAATGCGTGTCGCAAGGGGAGCTCGAGCACGCGTTCGCTTCGATTCCGGGTTTGGCGCCCATCGACGTGATCTTTACGCCGAATTTCGCGCCGCGCGGCGAATACGAGTTCGGTTTCCGCAAGGGCGTGCGCGTCACGATCGACAACGTGTATCCGTTGAAGATGTGGCCCGAGGTGTTTCACGGGCGCGAAATTTTCGTACGCATCGATCCGGGTTTGGGACGCGGCCATCACCAGCACGTGCGCACCGCGGGAGCCTATTCGAAATTCGGCATCCCGTTGCTCGAGGTCGAAGAATTGCGGCAGTTCGCCGCGGCCGCGAGCGTACGCGTAGTCGGCTTGCACGCCCATGCCGGCAGCGGGATATTCGACGTCGAGAATTGGACCGAGATCGGCGCTCTGCTGGCCGATCTCGCGGCGCGCTTCCCGGACGCCGCGGTCGTCGATCTCGGCGGCGGCCTCGGCGTTCCGGACCACCGGGGTCATGCGGAGGTGGATCTGGCGGCGCTCGACCGCGGCGTCGCGGCGCTCAAGGCGCGGTTTCCGAAAATCCGGTTTTGGATGGAGCCCGGACGATTCCTCGTCGCCAAGGCGGGCGTGCTGATCGCCGAGGTCACGCAGCTCAAAGGCAAGGGCGATGTCCGCTACATCGGCATCGCGACCGGCATGAATTCGCTGATACGGCCGGCTTTGTACGGCGCCCACCATGAAGTCGCGAATCTGACCCGCCTGGATGCCGCGGCGACGCAGATGGCGACCGTCGTCGGTCCGATATGCGAGTCGGCCGATCAGCTCGCGACCGATCGCTGGCTGCCGCCTACCGAGGAGGGCGACGTGTTGTTGCTGGCCGCTTGCGGAGCCTATGGCTATGCGATGGCGTCGAATTACAACATGCGCCCCCCGGCGCGAGAGTTCATCATCGGCACATGAATCAAGTCGGCATCATCGGCTGGCGCGGCATGGTCGGCTCCGTGCTTCTGCAGCGCATGCGCGAAGAGCGCGATTTCGATCTGATCGAGCCCACGTTCTTCAGCACCTCGCAGGCCGGCGGCGCGGCGCCGCCGATCGGCCGGCCCACGGGCCCGGTTCGCGACGCCAACGATATCGACGCGCTCGCGAAATTTCCGATCCTGGTGAGCGCCCAGGGCGGCGACTACACCCAAGCGGTGCATCCGCGCCTGCGCGCGGCGGGGTGGCGGGGTTGTTGGGTCGACGCCGCATCCACGCTGCGCATGGACGAGCGCGCAGTCATCGTGCTCGACCCGGTGAATATGCCGGTCATGCGCAAGGCGCGCGCGGAGGGCGTCAAGGACTTCATCGGCGGCAATTGCACGGTGTCGCTGATGCTGATGGCGGTCGGCGGCCTGATGCGCGCCGGCGCCGTCGAATGGATCACGGCGATGACGTATCAATCCGCATCCGGCGCGGGCGCGCAGCACATGCGGGAGCTGATCGAACAAATGGGCGCGGTCCACCGCGCGGCCGCGCCCGCGCTCGCCGATCCCGCGGCGAGCATTCTCGACGTCGATCGCGCGGTCGCCGCGGCGTTCGCGGCCGACGACTTTCCGCGCGCGCAGTTCGGTGTGCCGCTCGCCGCGAACCTCATTCCGTGGATCGACAAGGATCTCGGCAATGGCCAGAGCCGCGAGGAATGGAAGGCCGGGGTCGAGGCGAACAAAATACTCGGAACGGAATCGCAGCCGGTGCCGGTCGAGGGTTTGTGCGTACGCGTCGGCGCGATGCGCTGTCACAGCCAGGCGCTCACGATCAAGCTGCGCGCCGATTTGCCGATCGCCGAGATCGAGCGCTTGATCGCCGGCGGCAACGACTGGGTCAAGATCGTGCCCAACGAGCGCGAGATCAGCATCAAGGAGCTCTCGCCGGCGGCCGTCAGCGGCCGGCTTCAGGTGCCGATCGGGCGTCTGCGCAAGCTCGCGATGGGCGGCGAGTACCTGTCGGCGTTCACCGTCGGCGACCAACTGCTGTGGGGAGCCGCGGAGCCGCTGCGCAGGACCGTGCGCTTCCTGTTGGACCAGCTCAAGGCTTGAGCCCGGTGCGGGCGTCCTTGTGCGTGATCAGCCGGATCGGCACCGGCTTGGCGTTCCAAATGTCTGCGCAATACTCGCGAATCGACCGGTCCGACGAGAATTTGCCGGATCTGGCCGTATTCATGATCGACATGCGGGTCCAGCGTTGGGTATCGCGGTAGGCCGTCGAGACCCGGGCCTGGCATTGCGTGTAGGACTGAAAGTCCGCGAGCAGCATGTACGGATCGTTGATCAGCAGGTCGTCGATCAGCGGCGCGAATAGATCGGCATCGCCGCGCGAGAAGAAGCCGCCGCGGATCAGGTCGATGACGTCGCGCAGTTCGGCATTGTCTTCATAATGGTCGAGCGGGCGGTAGCCGCGCTCCTTCAGACGGCAGACCTCCGGCGCATCGAGGCCGAACAGGAAGAAATTCTCGGCGCCGACCTCGTTGCGAATTTCTATGTTGGCGCCGTCCAGGGTGCCGATCGTCAGGGCGCCGTTCATGCAGAACTTCATGTTGCCGGTGCCCGAGGCTTCCTTGCCGGCGGTGGAGATCTGTTCCGAGAGATCCGCGGCGGGGTAGACGCGCTGGCCGTTCGTCACGTTGAAATTCGGCAAGAACACGACCTTCAGCCGGTCGCGAACGTCCGGGTCCCGGTTGACGACGTCGCCGACCGCCGTGATGAGCTTGATCATCAGCTTCGCGGCTCGATAGCCGGGCGCGGCCTTGCCGCCGAATATGAAGGTGCGCGGCTGAACGTCCGCGGACGCGTCCGATTTGATGCGCCGGTACAGCGAGACGATGTGCAGCACCTGCAGGTGCTGGCGCTTGTATTCGTGGATTCTCTTGACCAGGACGTCGAACATCGAGTCGGGGTCGATCACGATGCCGGTGTCGCGCAGCGCCAGAGCCGCAAGATCGCGCTTGTTCTCGAGCTTGATCGCGCGCCAGCGCTCGCGGAATTCGCGGTCCTCGATCAGCGGCTCGAGAGCCCGGAGCTGCGCCAGGTCCTTGACCCAGCCGCCGCCGATGCGCTCGCTGATCAGCGTCGACAGGCGCGGATTGCTGAGCACCATCCAGCGGCGCGGCGTCACGCCGTTGGTCTTGTTGCGGAATTTGTGCGGCCAAAGGTCGTAGAAGTCCTTCAGGAGATCCGTTTTCAGGAGCTGTGAATGCAGTTCGGCGACTCCGTTGATCGCATGGCTGCCGACGCAGGCGAGATGCGCCATGCGCACGCAGCGTTCGCCGCTCTCGTCGATCAGCGAAAGCCTGGAAATCCGCTCCTCGTCGCCCATGAAGCGAATTCGCACCTCGTCGAGGAAGCGCGCGTTTATCTCGTAGACGATTTCCAGGTGCCGCGGCAACACGCGGCCGAACACGTCCAGCGGCCAGCGCTCCAGGGCTTCCGGCAGCAACGTGTGATTGGTGTACGCGAAGGTGTTGCAGGTCACGTACCACGCGTCCGCCCACGGCATTTGGTTTTCATCGACGAGCAGCCGCATCAACTCCGCGATCGCGATCGCCGGGTGCGTGTCGTTCAGCTGAACGGCGAACTTCTCGTGGAATTGCCGCAGCGGAATCTTCTGGCCCCGCAGAATCCGCAGCATGTCCTGTAAGGAGCACGAGACGAAGAAATGCTGCTGTTCGAGCCGCAGCTCCTTGCCGCGCAGGCGCTCGTCGTTCGGATAGAGCACTTTGCTCAAATTCTCGGACGTGATCTTTTGATTGACCGCGCCGTAATAGTCGCCGCTGTTGAAGGTCGCGAAGTCGAACGACTCGGGAGCTTCGGCGCGCCACAAGCGCAGGGTGTTCGCGGTGTTCGAATGATAGCCGAGGATCGGCGTGTCGTACGGGACGCCGCAGACTGTCTTGTCGGGCGCCCAGCGCACGCGCAGGCGGTCCTGCTCGTCGACGTACTGTTCGGTGCGGCCGCCGAATTTGACGTCGACGGCCCACTCGGGGCGGATGACCTCCCAGGGGTTGCCGTAGTGCAGCCATTTGTCGGTTTTCTCGACCTGCCACCCGTCGCTGATCACCTGGTGAAAGATGCCGAATTCATAGCGAATTCCGTACGCGAGCGACGGCACTTCGAGCGTCGCCAGGGATTCGATGAAACACGCCGCGAGCCGGCCCAAGCCGCCGTTGCCGAGTCCCGGCTCCACTTCCTGGCGCAGCAGATCATCCAGATCCATGCCGATCTCCGCCATCGCCGCACGCACGCGGTCGAATATGCCGAGATTGACCAGATTGTTGCCGAGATGCGGGCCGGTGAGGAATTCGGCCGAAAGGTACGAGACCGTGCGCGAACCCCGCTTCGTGTATTCGGCCGCTGTGCTGATCCAGCGCTGCAGCATCCGGTCCCTTACGGCGTATGAGAGCGCCATGTAATAATCATTCTTGGTCGCGAGCGCCGGGAATTTTCCTTGCACATAGAACAGGTCGTCGAGGAACGCGTTGATCAGCGCGTCCTTGCCGAGCGCCGTGCGGCCGTCGCCGGCGGGGGGCTCGCGTTCGGGATGAGTGGGTTCAGAGGTCATCGCTATGTATCCCGTCGCATCGAGGTGCAGCGTAGCACTGTGCGGCGCCTTCTGGTAAGCCTCGCCGCCATGGCACAATGAAGCATGACGATGAAGACGATTCCAATCTTCGTCGAAGTCGCGGGTTGGTGCGCGGCCGGCGCAATTCTCGGCGCTTACGCGCTGCTGTCCGCGGGCAAGCTGCGGGCGCGCTCCGCGACGTACCAGTGGCTGAACATCGTCGGCGCCGTCGGCTTCATCATCAACAGCGGCTGGAACGGCGCCATTCCGTCGGCGGCGCTCAATGCCGTTTGGCTCGTGATCGCAGTGTATGCGCTGAGGCGCAATCGCAGGCCGAGCTAGCGCGCCGCCATCCGGCCGCCGGCTGCGCCGGCGAAATTCGAGCATCGCGTCGGGTCGTGGTGCATCAGCCGATCGCGGCCGGTAGTCTTCGCCGCGTAGACAGCGCGATCCGCGGCCTCTATCAGTTGCGCGACGCTGTGATACGGAGTGTCGGCACCGTGGGCCGCGAGTCCAACCGACGCCGTGACGTTGACGAAGCCGCCGTCGACGGGGTATTGGGCGGCGCGCAGGCGGTGGAGCAGGCGCCGGCAGACCGTGTCGGCCGCCGCGATCTCGAGACCCGGCAGGACGATCAGAAATTCATCTCCGCCGTAGCGTGCGACGCAATCGGTTGCGCGCGTGACCGAGAGAATTTGCTTGGCGGTGCCTGCGAGCACGGTGTCCCCGGTCGGATGGCCGTAGGTGTCGTTGATTTTCTTGAAATTATCCAAATCGATGAAGCCGATGCTCAAGGACCACCCGCCGGCGCCGGCCGCTTGGAACTCCCGCTGCAGTATCTGATCGAGATGGCCGCGGTTGTATACCCCGGTCAGTGCATCGCGCCGTTGCCGGTCCTCGAGCGCCGTGGTCCGCGCTTCGAGATCCGCGGTCGCCGCTTGCAGCATGTTCACCGCTTCGAGCGCGCGCAGGTTGCGCATCGTGAGTAGTTCCCGGGCCTGCTCCAGCATCGCCGCGGCCTCGTCGGGAGGCAGCAATGCGGTGTCGAACAGCCGTTCGATTTCCGGAATTTCCGCGACGATTCGGTCGATCGCCGCAGCGAGCTGGCCTGAGCTCAGCCGCAGCAACGCGTGCGCGCGGTCGGCGAGCGCGTCGATATCCACGGCGACGGTGGCGCCGAGCAGCATTTCGACGCATTCGCTGCCGAGCGCGGCGCAGGCAGCCGCCACCCCGGCGTTCGTCGGACGCTCTTGGGCCAACGGCGAATGACTGCCCTCGACCGCGCGGCACAGCGGTTCGGGCAATTTCCAATGGCGCAGCAGCCAGGCCCCGAGCGACGCATGATCCAGACCCAAACGGGCGTGCTCGTACGCGGCAAGCTGTGCGTGCGCCGCGCGGCGCGGCAGCTCCGCGTAGAAATCGGGCGCGGCCCGGTCCACCGCCAAGACCGCGATGTCTTGCAGAAGCGCGGCGAGAAATACCTCTTCGACCGCATTGACGTGCAGCATCTCGGCGAACGTCCGCGCCGCGGATGCGCTCAAGATGGTCTTGCGCCAGAAGTGCACATAATCGATGCCGGTGCTCTTGATGGCCTTGTATGTGCCGACGAGCGAGAAGCTCAATGCGAGCGTCGTCGCGGCGTTGAGCCCCAAAACGACGAGCGCCTGACGCAGGTTTCCCCCCGCGCGCCGCTTCGCGTACCGCGGCGAATGCGCGACGCGCATAATCTTCGCGGCGAGGCCCGGGTCTTTGCCGAGCGCCGCGGCGACCCGATCGAGGTCGATGTCCGGGTCGCCGGCGAGTGCGATGATCTGCTGCGCGATCGCGGGCGGGCTCGGGAAGCTCACCGACGCCTTCAACTTGTTTCGCAATACATCGAGCATGGCCGGTTTCGCCGTCTCAACGGGTACAGGATTCCCTTAACGGCTCGCGGCGCAAAACCTTGAGTGTCTGCGACCTAGGGTCCGGCCGCGTGACGGTCGCGCAACAACGCGACGACGTGCGCGAGCGACAGGTTCTTGGAGTGCAGCAACAATAAGGTGTGGTAGATGAGATCCGCCGCTTCGCCGACGACTTTGGCGTCGGGTTCCGCGACCGCGGCGAGCGCGAGCTCCAAACCTTCCTCGCCGACCTTTTGCGCGATCCTCAGCATGCCTTGCGCCGCCAGGCGCGCCGTGTAGCTGCCTTGCGGCCGGTCGCGCAGGCGCGCGGCGATGATGCCCTCGAGCTCGACCAGGAACGAAAGCTCTTCGGCCGCCGCGCGCGGCGCGCTCTCGCCGAAGCACGTCGGGGTGTTCAAATGGCAAGCGGGTCCGTGCGGCTTCGCCGTGATCAGCAGCGTATCGCCGTCGCAATCCGCCGCCAGCGCGCGCACCTCGAGATAATGGCCGGAGGTCTCCCCTTTGGTCCAGAGCCTGCGCTGGCTGCGGCTCCAAAAGGTCACCCTGCCGGTGCGCTCGGTCGCGGCGAGCGCGTCGCGGTTCATGTAGCCGAGCATCAGCACGGCGCCGCTGTCGGCATCTTGAATGATCGCCGGCACGAGCCCGTCGGCCTTGTCCCACGCCAGAGCGCCGATGTTCGTCATGGTCGTACCTCGATGTTCGCCGCCCGCAGAGCGCGCTTCAGGTCGGGAATCGCAATCTCGCCGGAGTGGAATACGCTCGCGGCGAGTGCGGCGTCGACGCGCGCGTCGCGAAACACCTCGACGAAGTGCGGCGGCGCACCCGCGCCTCCGGAGGCGACGAGCGGCACCCGGCAGATGCCGCGAACCGCGCTTAGCTGAGCGATGTCGTAGCCCTGGCGCACGCCGTCGCTCGACATGCAATTGAGCACGATCTCGCCGGCGCCGCGGCGCACGGCCTCGACCACCCAATCGAGAGTCCGGCGTCCGGCGTCGCGCGTGCGCGCGGCGTCGCCGGTGAATTGCTTGACGAAATAGTCGCCGTTCACCGTGTGGCTATCGATGCCCACGACGACGCATTGGGCGCCGAATCGCTCGCTCAACGCGTCGATCAGATCCGGATTCGACAGCGCGGGTGAATTCACGGAAATCTTTTCCGCGCCGGCCGCGAGCACCGCTTCGGCCTGCGCAACCGAGGCGATGCCGCCGGCGACGCAGAACGGGATATCCAGCAGCCGGGCGACGCGGTCGACCCACGAACGCTCGACCGAGCGGCCGTCCGGGCTCGCGCTGATGTCGTAGAAAACGAGCTCGTCCGCGCCCTCGTCGCGGTAGCGCGCCGCCAATTCGAGGATATCGCCGACGACTCGATGGTCGCGGAAGCGCACCCCCTTGACTACCTGGCCGTCGCGGACGTCGAGACATGGGATTATGCGTTTGGCAAGAATGCTCGCAACTCCTCGACCGGAATCAATTCATCCAGCAGCGCCTTGCCGCTGATCGCGGCCGCCGCGCCGGCGCCGGCCAGCGCGGCTAGATCGTGCGCGCCGCGCACTCCGCCGGAAGCCTGCCATTGGACGCTCGGGAATCGAGCGGCGGCCTCCCGGTACAGCGCGACGTTCGGTCCGGACAGCGCGCCGTCGCGCCGCACGTCGGTGCACAGAACGTGTTTGAGCGCGGCGGCTTCGAAGGCGGCGACTGCGTCCCACAGCGATAGTTGCGATTGTTGCCGCCAGCCGTGGGTCGCGACGCAAGGCGTGCCGCGCTCGTCGAGCCGCACGTCGAAGGCAAGCGTGATGCGTTCGGCGCCGAATTCGGCGAACCATGCGCTGACCGCCGCCGCGTCGGTCACCGCCGCGCTGCCGACGACGACGCGCGCAGCCCCGAGTTTCAGCATCGCGGCAACCGCGGCGCGATCGCGCAAGCCGCCGCCGACCTGCAATTTCACGTCCCTTTGGGCGGCGAGATCGCGGATGATCGACAGGTTCGCACCGGTCCCGTCGCGCGCGCCATCGAGATCGACGACGTGCAGCCAATCGGCGCCCTGGTCCCGATACTTGGCGAGGAGCTCGAGCGGCGCCGGCGCATAGACGGTCTCGGCGTCGAAGTCGCCGAGCAACAGCCGCACGCAGCGTCCGCCGCGAAGATCGATCGCCGGGATCAGTCGCATGGCGCGCCAAGGAAGTTGCGCAGGACTTGCGCGCCGACCGCGGCGGAGCGCTCGGGGTGGAACTGCGCGCCGAAGAAATTGCGCTGCTGCACACAGGCGCTGAACGGCTCTCCGTAGCGCGTCGTCGCGGTCGTCGCGGGTCCGACCGGCAGCGCGTAGCTGTGCACGAAGTAGGCGTAGGCGTCGGGCGTCAAGCCAGCGAGCAACGGCGCCGGCCGCGTGATCTCGAGCGTGTTCCAGCCGGTGTGCGGGACCGGCCGCCCCGGCGCCTCGGCAATCCGCTCGGCGCGGCCCGGAATGATGCCAAGGCAAACGGCGCCGCCCTCGGCCGACGCATCGAACAGCAATTGCATGCCGAGGCAGATTCCGAGCACCGGCTGGCGCAGCGTCGGAATGAGCGCATCGAGGCCGGCGCGGCGCAGCCGCGTCATCGCGTCGGCGGCCGCGCCGACCCCCGGCAATATCACGTGGCTCGCCGCGCAGATGCGCGCTGCATCCGCAGACACGGCGGCGGATACGTTCAGGCGCGCGAGCGCGAACTTCAACGACGCGATGTTGGCGCCGCCGCTCGCGATGATGACTACATCGGGCGCGCTCACAGCACGCCTTTGGTGCTCGGCAGATCGGCGCCGTCGAGCCGCACGGCCTGGCGCAAACTGCGTCCGACGCCTTTGAAGCACGACTCGACCATGTGATGGGTATTCTCGCCGCGCACGCGCACGTGCAGCGCCGCGCCGAGCGACTCGGCGAGAGAACGGAAGAAATGCGGCACGAGTTCGGTCGGCAGATCGCCGATGCGCTCGCGCTCGAACCGGCCGTCCCAGAGGAAGTACGGCCGTCCGGACAGATCGAGAGCGACTTGCGCCTCGGCTTCGTCCATCGCGAGTAGGAAGCCGTAGCGCGCGATCCCGCTCTTGTCGCCGAGCGCCTCGCGCAGGGCCTGCCCGAGCGCGAGCGCGCAGTCCTCGACCGTATGATGCTCGTCGATGTGCAGATCTCCGGATGAGTGCAGTCTGAGCGCGAAGCCGCCGTGTTTCGCGATTTGTTCCAGCATGTGGTCGAAAAAGCCGAGGCCGGTGTGGATCTCGCTCGGACCCTCGCGCGCAAGATCCACTTCGACCTGGATGTCGGTTTCCTTGGTCTTGCGGCGCACGCGCGATCTTCGCCCCTGTTCGACGATGCGCCGCGCGATCGCGGGCCAGGCCTGCTCCGCGGGCCCGTTCAGGCTGATCTTGATTCCGTGGATGCCGAGATTCGCGGCGAATTGCAGGTCGGTGTCGCGGTCGCCGACCATGAAACTGCGCTGCAGGTCGACCGGGCCGTCAGCGACGTAAGCCTTGACGAGGTCGACGCTCGGCTTGCGGCAGAGGCAATCGTCGGCCTTGAAATGCGGACAGATGAATACCGCGTCGAACTCGATTCCCTGGGAGGCGAACAGATCGAGAATGAACCGGTGCGCGCGGTCGAAGCGGTCGTGCGGCAGGCTCGCGCTGCCGAGCCCGTCCTGGTTCGTGACGACCGCGAGCTCGAATCCCGCGCGCTTCAGGTCGAGCAGCGCCGGAACGACGCCCGGCATCAGGCGAATCTTCTCCAGCGAATCGACTTGCTCGTCCGGCGGTTCTTCGTTCAGCGTACCGTCGCGATCCAGGAACACGATATGCCGTCCGCTCATGCCGACTCCAGGCTGGTAAGCAATGCGTCGTTTTGCGCGCGCGTGCCGACCGTGATGCGCAGCGACCGCGGCAGGGCCGGATTGCCGCGCAGATCGCGCACGATCAGCCCGCCGGCGATGCTCCTGCGCATGAACTCGTCGGCGTCGGGACTGTCGATCAGCAGGAAGTTGCAGTCGCTGTCATGCACGGCGCTCACGAGCGCGCAGGCTTCGAGGCCGCGGCGCAAGCTTTCACGCTCGGCGAGCAGCGCGCGCAGCTTCTCCTGCGTCGCGCGCAATTCCGCGGGCGTTAGCGCCGCGAGCGCCGCGTCGATCGTCGGCTGCGCGAGGCAGTAGGGCGGCACGACGCGGCGCGCGAGTTCGATCAAGGAAGGGTGCGCGAGCAGCGTGCCGATGCGCGCACCAGCCAGGGCATGAGCTTTGGATAGCGTGCGCAGGACCGCGAGGGTCGCGTACTTGTCGAGCCGGCGCGCGATGCTGGGCGCGCCCGACCATTCGATGTAAGCCTCGTCGACGACCACGATTGCTTTGCCGTCGAGCGCCGCGCAGACGGCCTCGACGGCGCCGGCGTCGAGCAAATTGCCGGTCGGATTGTTCGGCGAGCACAAATAGACCAGTTTGACTCCGGGATGCCACGCCGCGAGCAGAGCGTCCGGGTCGAGATCCCATCCGCGCTCGCGGCGCAGAGGAACCTCGAGGATGTCGGCGCCTTGAATCCGCGCCGCGACCTGGTACATGCCGAACGTCGGCGTGCATTGCAGGATCGCATCCGCGCCCGCGCGCAGGTAGATCCGCGACAGGACATCGATCGCCTCGTCGCTGCCGCGCGCGGCCAGGACGTTTTCCGGCGCAACCTCGTATACCGCGGCGAGCCGCTCGATCAACGCCGCCGGCTGCGGCTCCGGATAGCGATTCAGGCCCGACGCGCCCGCATCGGCGGTCGGCCGCCATGGCGCTTCGTTCGCATGCAGGCGCGTCAAGGACGGCAGCCACGCGGCGTGCGCGTAGGGCTTCAGCGTCCGAATTTCCGGGCGCGCGAGCGCGAGCAGGGGATTCATCGCCGCATTCCTTCGAGCGCGGCGAGCCGTACCGTCACGGCCGCGGCATGCGCATCCAAGCCTTCGAGTCCGGCGAGGACCTGCGCCGTGGGGCCCAAGCTCTGGAGCCCCGCGGGCGTGAGTTCCTGGACCGTGATCCGCTTTTGGAAATCCTCGAGCGACAAGCCGCTGTAGGCGCGCGCATAGCCATAGGTCGGCAGCGTGTGATTCGGGCCGGCGCAGTAATCGCCGATCGATTCCGGCGACCAGCTGCCGAGGAAGACCGCGCCGGCGGCCGTGACCCGATGGAGCCAGGCGCGCGGCTCGCGGATTTCCAGGATCAAGTGCTCGGGCGCGTACGCGTTCGCGAGATCGAATGCCTCGGCCAGCGAGTCCACGATGATCGCGCGCATGTGGCCGATCGATTGGTCGAGTATCGCGCCGCGCCGCAGGCCGCGGCGCTGCCGCTCGACCTCGGCGACGGCCGCGTGCGCGAGCGCCGCACTGTCCGTCACCAACAGCGCTTGTGCGTCGACGCTGTGCTCGGCCTGGGCGAGCAAGTCGGCCGCGACGAAGTCCGCCCGCGCGCCGTCGTCGGCGACGACGAGCACCTCGCTGACGCCGGCGGGCAGGTCCGCGGCCGCACCGGCGGGGTCGCCGGCAACGATCATTTTCGCCGCGGCTACCCAGGCGTTGCCCGGTCCGAATATCTTGTCGCACTTCGGCACCGGCGCGCAGCCGTACGCCATCGCGGCGACCGCTTGCGCGCCGCCGAGCTTGAAGACTTGCGTGATGCCGGCTTTGCGCGCAGCGGCGAGCACGGCCGGGTCGACGGCGCCGTCCGCGCGCGCCGGCGTACAGAGGACGCGCACCGGGCAGCGGGCGATCGCCGCCGGCACCGCGAGCATGATCGCCGTCGAGGGCAGGGGCGCGGAACCCGCCGGTACGTACAGCCCGACCGCCGTCAGCGGTACGCTGAGCCGCTCGCACAGCACTCCCGGAGCGGTTTCGATACGCAGCGGCGGCGCTCCTTGCGCGGCATGGAAGCGGTGCACGTTGGCAATCGCGGTTTCTATCGCCGCGTGCTCGGCGCGCCCGAGCGCATCGTCGGCGGCGGCGAATTCCGCTTCGCTCACGCCGAGCGACTCGAGGTCCGCGCCGTCGAAGCGCCGCGTCAGTTCGAAGAGCGCGGCCGCGCCTTGCGTACGCACGGCGTCGATGATGCGGCGCGCATCGGCCGCGACGCATGCGGCGGCGCGCAGCGCCGGCCGGCGCAGTGCGGCCTGCCGGTCGGCCGCGGACGATTGCTTCCATTCGAGTATGCGCATGGCTTCAGGCGAGCATCTTCTCGACGGGCAGCACGAGCACCGAGCTTGCCCCGACCTTCTTCAGCTCCTCGAGCGTTTCCCAGAATACGTTCTCGCGGCATACGGCATGCACGGCGACCCGGTCGCCGCGGCCGTCGAGCGGAATCACGGTCGGCGCTTCGCTGCCCGGCAACAGCTTGGCGATGGCCGGCAGCGCGGCGCGGGGCGCGTGCAGCATGATGTACTTGCTGCCCTTGACCTGTTCGACGCCGTCGATGCGCATCAACAGACGGCGCTCCCACTCTTGCTTCTCGGCGGGAATCGGCACGGGCGTGCGGATCAACACCGCCTGGCTCGCCAAAACGGTCTCGACCTCGCGCAAGTGATTCGCCGCGAGCGTCGACCCGGTGGAGACGAGATCGCAGATCAAATCCGCGCGGCCGAGACGCGGCGCGATCTCGACCGAGCCCGACAACACGACGACCTCGGCCGCGATGCCCCGTGCGGCGAGAAAGCGCGCCAGAATCGCGGGGTATGTCGTCGCGATGCGCTTGCCGGCCAAGGATTGCGCTCCGCGGTAGTCGAAGCCGTCGGGCACCGCGATGCAGAGCCGGCAATGGCCAAAATCCAGCAGCTTGATTTGCTCGAACAGCGGCGCGAGGCCGCGCGCTGCGAATGCGAGGTGCTTCTCCTGGACGACGTTCAGTCCCACGAGGCCTAGGTCGCAGACGTCCTCCTGGACGAGATCAGGAATGTCGTCGTCGCGGACGAACAGCACGTCGAGGGGCATGTTCTCGCCGTGGCACATGAGCTGGTCCCTGCCGCGCGTGTACTTCAGCCCGCAGCGGCCGAGTAGGTCGAGGGAGCTGTCGGTCAGCCGGCCGCTCTTCTGTATCGCTATTCTCAAACGCATCGACAAGCTCCCGCTCAAGGATTGCGAGCGGCGCTGAGCCGCTGCGCGACGGTCCGGTAACCGCCGTTGCCCGAAGTCAAATAGCGCGCGACGCGGCCGACCGTCGTGACGCTGACGCCGGTATGGCGGTGGATCTCCCGGTAGGCCATGCCGCGCTCCAATAGTTCCACGACCGCCCAGCGATCCGCCATCGCCTGCAATTCAGCCGGCGTGCACAGATCGCGAAAGAAGCTGCGGCATTCTTCGACGCTGCGCAGCGTCAGGATCGCCGCGCACAGCGCGCGCTCATGCTGCAGTTCCTGGCGGACGGTAACGGGCCGGTTGGTTTTCATGATGATTTGGGATCCGCGCAGCCGTCGTCGCCGGGTGCGCCGCAGCGCGTGTATTAATGTGATAATACATTATTACATTATGACGGATTGCGCAAGCCGCGCGGCGTCCGAACTTGACGACGGCCCCTCCGCCTGCCTAGAATCCGCCCGCTCATCTAGACCGGCTGAGGGAAAGGCCCTTAGAAGCCGGGGCAACCATCGAGGATTTCACGGTCCGCGAAACGGTGCCAACTCCTGCGGCGCCTTGGGCATCGAGCCTTAAAGGACCGATAGATGAGCGGCCTATCGAGCCTGCGCGTCGCGTCGGCATCGATGGCGCGCAGAGCGGTACGCTCCACAGGGGTAAACGAGCCCGTGAGGAGTCAGGAGCCGCGTGTCGCTAGGTGTGGATACAGAATCCGTCGATGAAGTCTTGGATCTGCCCTCGCCGTGGGCGCTTCATTACGGCGATCTGTTGCCCGCCGCGCGCGTCGCCTTCCGCATCGAAGGTCGCGCGGGCGCGCCGATCGTGGCCGCGCTCGGCGGCATATCCGCTCACCGGCGCGTCGCGGGCGAGGCGGGCTGGTGGTCGGCGCTCGCGGGGCCGGGCATGGGGATCGATACGGGGCGCTACCGCGTGCTCGGCATCGATTACCTCGGCGGCTCCGGCGCAAGCAGCGCGCCCGACGGGCGCACCGCTTTCCCGAGCTTGAGCGCCCACGATCAAGCCGCGGTACTCGCCGAGATTCTGCGCCGCCGCGGATTGCGGCTGCACGCGATCGTCGGAGCCTCCTACGGCGGCATGGTGGCTCTTTCGTTCGCGTTGCGCTATCCGGATCTCGTGGATCGCATCGTCGTCGTGAGCGCGGCCGACCGCTCGCAGCCGCTGTCGACCGCGTGGCGCTGCGTACAGCGGCAGATCGTGCGCGAGGCGATCGAACGGGGCGAGGGCGCGGCCGGCCTGCGGCTCGCGCGCGGCCTCGCGATGGCGACCTATCGGACCGCCGCGGAGTTTTCCGCGCGGTTCGGCGGCCCGCCGTCGAGGATCGACGGGAAATTTCAGTTTCCGATCGAGCAATACCTATTTGCGCGCGGCGACGACTACGTGCGTAAATATCGGGCGGAATCCTTTCTCGTGTTGAGCGAATCGATCGATCTACATGCGGTCGACGCGGCGCTCGTGCGCACGCCCACGACCCTGATCGGCATATGCGAGGACCAATTGGTGCCGCTCGCCGACGTGCGCGCCCTGGGCGCCCGTTTGGGCGGTCCCTGCCGGCTCGTGCAATTGAGCTCTCTTTTCGGCCATGACGCGTTCTTGAAGGAAGGCGTCGCGTTGAAACCCATCATCGAACAGGCGCTCGCGGAGGCGACCAAGTGACCCAGGAGAAAGATCGGAAGCCCGCGACGCGGGCGGTGCGGGCGGGACTGGAATCGGACGCGCAATTCGGCGCGGTCGTGCCGCCCATTTATTTGTCGTCGAACTTCGCGTTCGACGGCTATCGCAAGCAACGCAGCAAATACGACTACACACGCTCCGGCAATCCGACGCGCGACCAGCTGGCGCGGGCGCTCGCGGATCTCGAGGGCGGCGCCGGCGCCGTCGTCACCTGCACCGGCCTTGCCGCGATTACGCTGATTCTGGCGACGCTGCCCGGCGGCGCGCGCGTGCTTGCGCCGCACGATTGCTACGGCGGTACGTACCGCCTGCTCGCGGCGCTGCACGCGAAGGGCGCCATCATCGCCGATTTCGTCGATCAGAACGATGCCGCGGCGCTCGAGCGCGCGCTCGCCACGAAGCCGGCGCTCGTGTGGATCGAGACGCCGAGCAATCCCTTGCTGCGCATCGTCGACATCGCCGCTGTCGCCGCGGCCGCGCACGCGCGCGGCGCGCTCGTGGTCGCGGACAACACGTTTCTGTCGCCGATCTGGCAACGGCCGCTCGACTTCGGCGCCGACCTCGTCATGCATTCGACCACGAAGTATCTGAACGGCCATAGCGACGTCGTCGGCGGCGCGGTGATCGCGCGCACGGCGGAGCAAGTGGAGAGGCTCGCCTGGTGGGCGAATGCGATCGGCGTCACCGGTGCGCCGTTCGACAGCTTCCTCACGCTGCGCGGCGTGCGCACGCTGCACGCGCGCATGCG
>VFSW01002684.1_pt1 | contig 26832 bp, 22 predicted proteins | sample 5358111 | NCBI WGS metagenome assembly VFSW01 (sample SAMN11554181, study PRJNA540505) | mine drainage metagenome | isolation source: sediment from site ElyBrook_90M | place: USA: Ely Copper Mine, Vershire, VT | collected 2017 | reverse complement strand
ATCATCACGCCGGTGCTGATCGTGTTTAGCGCCATCTTCTGCGCGGTGCCGGCTTTCAGCCGCGTCGAGCCGGCAATGACTTCGGGCCCAACGAGCGGCGCGATCACGAGATCGGCAATATCTTCCATCGGCGATGGGCGATTGCAGGCGACGCCGGCGACGAACGCGCCGCGCCGTTTTGCTTCTTGCATTCCACCGATGGCGTACGGCGTTGCGCCGCTCGCCGCGATGCCGACGACCGCGTCGCGTTCGGCGACGTTCGCCGAAGCGACGTCGCGCGCGCCGGCAGCCGCGTCGTCTTCCGCGCCTTCGACCGATTCCGTGATCGCGCGCGTGCCGCCGGCGATGAGCGCTATCACGCGACCGGGCGGCGCACCGAACGTCGGCGGAATCTCTGCCGCGTCGAGCGCGCCCAAGCGCCCCGACGTCCCCGCGCCGATATAGATCAGCCGCCCACCGCGCTGCAAGCGCTCCGCGATGGCGTCGATCACCCCGGCGATCCGCTCTGCCTCGACGGCGACCGCGGGCGCGACGCGCGCGTCTTCGTCCACGATCAAGCGCACCATGTCAAGCGTGGTGACTTGATCGATCTCACGCGTCCGTGGGTTCACCGATTCCGTGAGTCGCATTATGAACTCGATTCGGGCACAGGGAAATTCCGTCCGGGCGTAATATCGCCCATGATGACCGCGTGCTGTGCGCCAGTGCAACTCGGCAGGTTGCCGGCGCGCCCGTGATATGTTTCGTGCGCCAGCACCGCGAACGTAACCGCTTCTTTCGCGTTCGCCGCCAAGCCCAGGTCCGCGTGCTGATGAATCTCGATGGGCGCGACGCGCGCGCGAATCATTTCGACCAGGGTTGCGTTCAGCGCGCCGCCGCCCGCCAAGTAAACCTCGTCGATGGGCGCCGGCAAGAAATCGCGGTACGAGCGCGCGATCGATTCTGCGGTAAACGCAGTAGCCGTCGCGACAAGGTCGGCGTCGGACAATTTCATTTCCTTGCCGCGCGTCCACGCCGCCGCGCCGAACTGCGCGCCGAAAAGTTCGCGCCCGGTCGTCTTGGGCGGCGGTAAGCGCAAGTACGGGTGCGCCATCCATTCATCGAGCAGCGGTTGGCTCACGCGCCCGCGCGCGGCGAATTCGCCGTCGCGGTCGAACGATTGCGCGCCGGCCGTCGCGCGTGCGGCGCAATAATCGATCAGCATGTTGCCGGGACCGGTGTCGAACGCGATCGCGTCCTGCGACGAAGCAAGCGGCGGAAGAAAAGTGACATTGCCGATCCCGCCAATGTTTTGAATTGCCCGCGCGCGCGTGGGATGACGGAAAAGTAGCCAGTCGAGAAAACTGACCACCGGCGCGCCGTGTCCACCGGCGGCAACATCGCGTGCGCGGAGGTTGCTGATCGTCGTAATCCCGGTTCGTTCGGCAATCACCGCGGCAGAACCGATTTGTAGTGTCGCGCCCGGCGTGTGCGATGTAGGTGGGTCGTGCCAAACCGTTTGACCGTGCGAGCCGATGAGCGCGATATCGGCTGGTTTCAACTTCGCCGCGTCGATGACGGTGAACGCTGCGTTCGCGAATGCTTCGCCCAAATCAAAATTGAGCCGGCACAATCGATCCACCGTCCCGGTCTCCGGTCGGAATGCCGCGAAGATCTGCTCGTGCAGGGCGTCGGAAAAAGCAAACGAAATATGGGCAAGCAATTTCCAATCGAGCTGCGGCGGCGCGCCGCGCAGCGAGATGACCACGGCTTCAATTCCATCGGCGGACGTACCCGACATCAAACCGACGACGTTCATCCTTCGACTCCGCTCAGGATGTACTCCGGCGATAAACGATTTCGCCGCGCGCGATCGTCATCTCAATGCGCAGCGACTTGTCCAAAACGACCAAATCGGCGTCACCCTCCAGCGCGATGCGTCCTTTTTGTTCCAAGCCGAGCACGCGCGCCGGCGTCGCGCTTGCCATTGTGATCGCATCCGCAAGTGAGCAGCCGCTGTAGTCGATGACATTACGAATCGCCGCGTCCATTTGCAAGATGCTTCCCGCCAGCGTTCCGTCGTCGAGCCGCGCGGAGGTTGCATCGACCGTCACGTCGCGGTCACCCAGTTTGAATCGCCTCGGACGCATTCCCATCGCCGCCATCGCGTCGGTGACGAGCGTAATGCCGCGCGCGCCTTTCGCGCGGTACGCGACTTTCACCGCCGCCGGGTGAACATGAACGCCATCGACGATCAATCCGCAGGGAATATCGGAAGACAGCAGCGCACCGACCAAGCCCGGCTCACGATGCGTGAACGGCAGCATCGCGTTGAAGAGATGTGTGCCCCAAGTTATCCCGGCTTCAAAGCCGGCACGCGCTTGCGCATAGGTCGCATCGGAATGCCCCGCGCTGACGGCGATGCCGCGCGCCCGCAGCCAACGGATCGCGTCGAGCGCGTCCGGCAATTCCGGCGCGAGCGTCGCAAGGCGTACCAGCGGCGAACCCCCAACCTCTTTTGAGCGGTTAGCGGACATTGGGGGTGCACCCACCCACGTCTCCAGTTCGCTCACAAGCGGCACACGCCGCAAGTCCGGGTTGTGTGCGCCCACGTGCTTTAGATTCAAGTACGGTCCTTCGAGATGGACGCCGAGAATCTGTGCGCCGAGTGTGTCTTTCGTCGCACCTTCCAGATCGCGCAATCGGCGCGGATAATTGTCCAGCGGCGATGTGATGATCGTCGGCAGAAACGCGGTCACGCCGCTTGAAGGCAATCGCGCAGCAACCTCGGCAACCGACTTGGGCTCGGCGGTAAAATCGAAACCAAACGCGCCGTTGATTTGAAGATCGATCAACCCGGGTGCGATCCAGCCGTCCGCGACATAGTCCGCGCGTCGATCAGTGCCGCGCCGCAGCGCGACGACTCGCCCATCGGAAATCAGAATCGTCGCTGGCGCGAAACGGTCCGCGATCAATGCGTTACCCGAAATCGAAAATGACTTCATCCAGCCGTCCCCACATCTCGGCGTGGCGCGAGCGTGGAGCGAAACTTGTAGCGGTCGCCGCGGTACGTCGACTGGACATGTTCGATCAGGACATCTTGATTGGTAAAAGTCAGACGCTCCATCACCAGCACCGGCGCCGGCGGGATCAATTGCAGCGTCGCAATCTCGCGCGGGTTCGCCAGCGCGGCTTCGATCGTCTGCTCCGCGCGCGTCAACCGGTAGCCATACTCGCGTTCGAGCACATCATAGAGCGATTCAGTGGAGAAATCGTGAGAGAGTAGATTGGGGCAAAGATAGTGCGGTAGATGAACGGTTTCAATTGCCAACGGGACTCTATCGGCCAGACGCACGCGTGTGAGGAGTACGATTTCGGCGCCGACGGGTATGTGAATCACTTCGGCGAGATCTGCGCTCACGGCCTGAATCTTGGCTTCCACTACGCGACTGGAGGGAGCGCTGCCGCGGCTGGACATTTCTTGGGAGAAACCGGTAAGCGTTTTGAGTTGCTGATCGATCTTAGGCTCGCCGACGAACGTGCCTTTGCCGACGCGGCTGTAGATGAGTCCATCACGCGTCAAACTGAACAGCGCCTGGCGCACGGTCATTCGACTGACGCGAAATTGAGCGCACAACTCGCGCTCAGAGGGGAGTTGCTCGTGGGGCTTGAGGCGTTGCGCGTAAATGTCCGCGCGCAGCGTCTCGTACAGCTGGGCGTAAAGGGGGAGTGGGTGATTGCGTTTCAGGCGCGTCATTGCGTCTCCTGCCGGTTATAATTACCGGTCTAGACCAGCCACCATTATATCGGATACCCATCTCCGTGTCAACACGCGCGCTTTAGGGTGCATTTCAGTTTGGGGGCGACTTGTGGACAGCGTTCCACATTTCATCAAAACGATCACTGAGCAAGGCAGTGCGAATCGGAATCAAATTCTCTGCACCCGGACGACTCCATCGCATGCCTGCTCCGGTGAAACGTGCGCGGAGTTGTTTGCAACCGCTCTCGACCATACCACGGCCAATCGGAAAACCGTCTTCCTGTAATTCCAAATATTGCATCCGTCGTTCGTTCTTTTCAAAATACCCAGCCTCAGTTTGGAGTTTATCCGCGAGTGGGGGATGGGCTTGTGCCAGATCTTTAATCGTTTGCACCACTCGCCACGTGTGCCCTTGATACAAGGGATGTTCCATCGTCTTGACCCAACGTTGGGCTTCCGCTGTCCCTTCGCCATGCACGAGGTGTGCGACGGTGTGGAGATGTTCCGTGGCGTGATACCCATCAACCGCTTGGCGACTCGTGCCAAAATGTTCGGGCACCACATTGCACCAAATCCACTGGGCCGCATCGGCGATGAGCAGGTTATCAATCACGTAGGGAAACTGACGCCGCTCCGCTTCTGCCCAGACGGCTTTCCCAAAGCGGTCAGGTCCACCTAACACGGCCGTAAGTGAGGTTCACCGCATGAGCACGCTCAACGACCTTTTCCGTTTCGGGTTCTTTTGCAGGGCGTTCCACAATATCAAAAACGCACCCGACTTTAACTTCGGTATAGCCTTCCTGGCGCAAGGGAATCAGCACCCCATCGACGCCTGCCCCGTCTTTTTCGAGAGGGGCACCGCGCCGGGTCCCACTGTGCCGCGCTGGGGCAAGGCAGTCGCGGCGGCTTGGCGAAGTTCTTCTAAAGCTTTGATTTTTGCCCCCCAGGTTTGCACGCGTCGCCACACGCTGGTATCGGAAAAAGAGATGCCGCCCAATTGCTTCAAGATCGTTTCGGTGTCCTTCGGCGTCAGGCGACCACACAACTCCACCGCGAGTTTGGCGACGGCTTCACTACAACTGCGTTCAAAGATTTCGAGTTGTTGGTCGGGGGAGAAAAAGACCCTGGTCACAATGCGAACAGAAGTAGTAACTCCGCTGGAGTTTGAGATTACTGACGCGCGATGTGATCGTTTTGGTTTTATCATCCTTGAAGTGCATCTCGCGATCACAGGTGGGACACCGTGGTCCGGGAACCGGATGCGCTGTGGCTTGTGCTTGCAGAGCGGTGTTCGCCATCGTTTGACCGATCTGCCGCCGAAACTCTAACACGGTGTCCTCAATCTGGGTGAGGTTCGGGCGCTCCGTCTTTTCCACCCAATCCAAAAATTTATCAATCGTAGCTTCGGCTTGGGCTAACAAGTGCGCTTTCATTTCTGCGCGTGTTGGTTTAGCCATGCGGGTTTTTGCAGGGCGTTTCATGGCAATGACCTCGTCCGTGGGATGTTCGCATTATGCCATCATTTGCCCCCAAACTGAAATGCACCCGGACGCGCGAAGGTCTTGACTCGGACAAACGTATGTGTTAGACTTGCGTCAGATGAATCGCTCGAGGTGATGAGTGCCTTGGGACATGTGACTGTGCCCCAAGGTTTTTTCTTTCGAAGCACAGTCTTTGGTGTCGGCTTTCTTGTCATTAGAAAGAGCAATACGACAGTTGACTCACGGACAATGATGTCATTGATTCATATTCTTGCCGGCGGGTACATGCACCTGACATTTGACGTCTGCCTGTCAAATGTCAGGTGTCGGTTTTCTACGCGCTCGCCAAATAGAATTACCCTTTGAATTCGCTTCTGGGCTCTAGCCCTCCAACGGTCGGACGGACGCGCAATATCACGTGATGTATGGCTGTCAAAAAATCAGTCCTTCGTCGTTTTCCTTTCTTTCGCGCGCTGAACGAGGGCGAGCTCGAATCCCTTGCGTCGCAATTGGATGCGGCGCACTACCCCGCGCATGCGATGCTCTTTTCCGATCAGCAGCCGGGCGACTATTTCTATTTGCTCCAAGCCGGCTCCATCGAAATCTTTAAATCAACTCCGGAGGGCCACGTCCTGCTCAACGTGTTACAACCCGGTGATCATTTCGGCGAAATGAGCTTGCTCGACGAGCAACCGCGTTCTGCCACCGCACGCGCTGTCACCGACGTGACGGTGATACAAATCTCCAAAGCTCTCTTCCTGTCGCTCGTCCAACGTTTCCCCATTCTGCTGTATCAAGCTGCACGCATCAGCGACGAACGTCTGCGGCAGCGCGATCAGAAGCTCATCCAAGAATTAACGGCTCATAACCAGCAACTCGAGCGACTCTACGACACGTCGCTCGACATCAGTCGTCATCGCGAATTAGACCCCGCCCTCTCTGCCATTGTCGAACGCGCGGTAGCGCTTTTCGACAGCCCGGAAGGTCGCCTCTACCTTTTTGACGAAAGAACACAGCGACTCGTTTCTCCCAAGGGCAGCCGGACCAGGTTGGGCGTCGGCGTCACCGGACGCGCGTTCATTTCTGGCGCACCAGTGATTCAAAATAGAACTAGACGATACAATCCCAGCCGCGAACTGGCTGCGCCTATCTGTCTTGATGGCAAGTCTCTCGGCGTCATCACGATTTGTCGTCCACCGACGGCTGACGCGTTCACCGACGACGACGTCAAATTGCTGCTCTTGTTTGCTAACCAAGCTGCCATCGCGATTGAAAATGCGCGATTGTATGGCTTGGCGGTGGAAAAGGGTCGGCTCGACGGTGAATTGCGTGCGGCGTATCAGGTGCAGCGCAGTCTCATTCCACCGTGTGCGCCGCACATTCGAGGGTTTCATCTCGCCGGTTTGTGGCGTCCGGCGCGCGAAGTCGCCGGCGATTTCTACGATTTCGTTCCCCTGGACCACGCGAAATGGGGCATCGTCATTGCGGACGTTTCCGATAAAGGAGTGCCTGCCGCACTGTTCATGGCGATCACGCGCAGCATCTTGCGCGCGAACCTCACTGCTGAGCCGGAGCTGGCGCGGGCGATCGAACGTGCGAATCGTATCCTCAGCGCGGATGCGAAGGATGGGATGTTTGTCACTTGCTTTGTTGGCATACTTGACGCGCGTACACGGCGATTCATCTACGTCAATGCCGGCCACAACCCGCCCTTTCTCTGGCATGCGCAGTCTCATCGACTGGTCGCGTTAAAGCAGCACGGATTAGTACTTGGGATCGAATCGAGTGCGTCATTTACAGCACGGGAAGTGGAACTGGAACTGGGCGATTTACTGGTATTGTACACTGACGGCGTCACGGACGCGTTGGACGCGCATGATCGGTCCTTCGGTGAGGTGCGGCTTGCGCAGCTCATCAAAACGAACACCCGCTGCAGCGCCGACGATCTAGTGCAAGCACTGGATCGCGCCATCTGCGAATTCGTGGGCACGCGCGTCTTGTGTGATGATGTAACGGCTGTCGTACTAGCGACCTGTTCTTGAGGTCGAAGACGGAACAGCGAAGCAAGTTAGCTATGAATGAAGAAAGAACCATGAGCTCTGACCCAGGCAGCCTGTTGCCGTTCCTCAGGTGTGTGCCACTCTTTGCTGGTCTCGATGATTCAGCAGTGGTTGTTCTTTTGCGTGTCAGCCACCTCAAACAAGTCACCAAGGGCGCTATTCTCTTCAATCAAGATGACTGCGGCGAAGCCGCGTACATCGTCCGCTCCGGCGGAATTAATATCATCCTCTGTACCGCTGATGGACGTGAATTGGTCATCAACGAAATGCGTGCAGGCGATTGGAACGCAAGCGGCGTTCCGCCGGAGCACAGCATCGCGGATGCGCCGAAATCGCAGATGGTCGTACGTTGCGACACACCCGTGCCCGGCAAGACGCAGCTCGATCTCATCCTCGGTTCGGTTGGCGTGCGCCGGACAGAGCCGGACTATGAGGCGCTCAACCTTGGTGATCTGATTCTGGGGCGGCTGGGACTCTATGGGCGGCTGGGCGCGCGGATGCGCGATCAACAGGGCTTGGCTTACTACGTGACGAGCGGCATTGAGGCGGGCATTGGTCCCGGTCCGTGGACAGTGCGCGCGGGCGTCAACCCGCAGAATCCGTCGCGCGCCGTCGAGAGCATCATCACTGAGCTGCGCTGCTTGTGCACCGAGCCGGTCACGCGCGAGGAGTTGGACGACGCGTGCGATTTTCTGACTGGCTCGCTTGCCTTGCGCCTGGAAACGAACGACGGCATTGCGGCGATGCTGAGTGACATTGAACTGTATCGGCTGGGACTGGATTATTTGCAGCGCTACCCGGCGATGCTGAGAGCGATCACGGCAGAGCAAATCCTCGCGGCGGCGCAGAAGCATGCGTTGCAAGAGAATTATGTGCTCTCCATCGCGGGACCAACCGCCCAAGGAGGATGACGTGACAACGAAACGCCGTGCCGATAAACGGAAAACCAAACCTACTGCCACGCGTTATCCGCGCGGCTCCGCGCTTACCGAATGTCAGCGCCAACTTGCCGCGCGCGAAGCCGAACTCGCTGTCATCAGCAGTGTGGGCGAGGTGGTGACAAGAAATCTCGACGTAAAAACTGTCACTCGAATTGTTGGCGATAAGATTGCCGAAATCTTCAGATCAGACGCCGCTTCGATTCTCTTGCTCGACTCTTCGACAAATATGATTCACCCGCTCTACGAAATGGACGAAGGCGAATACATTAAGCAGGTCAAACCTTTCCCGCTTGGGCAGGGATTGACTTCCGAGATTATCACTTCGGGTAAGCCGTTGCTGCTGGGAACGGCTGAAGAGGAAAAGGAACATGGTGCATATTTTCCTCCGGAAGCTGCAGAAGTTAATCCTAAGATCGCTCAATCTTACGTGGGTGTGCCGATTATTGTAGGCGCAAAGATTTTGGGCGTTGTGGCTGTCCACAGTTATCGACAACATGCTTATGATGCTGGTAGTCTGCGGCTACTTTCGACGCTTTCTTCGAATGTGGGTATCGCCATCGAAAACGCGCGGCTGTTCGGCGAGACGAAGCGTTTACTCGAAATGACGCAGCAGCGCAACTCGGAATTGCAGATCATCAATCGCGTAGGGCAGGGGCTGGCAAAGCAACTCGAATTTCAAGCCATCGTCGATCTGGTCGGCGACGAAATCGCCAGGGTCTTTCCGCCCGTCGGCAATCCGGCACTGCACAGCATTTTCATCGCGCTCTACGATGCCGCGACCAACCAGATCGAATTCCCTTATTGGGTTAGCGCGACCGGTCGTCGCATTCAAGTGCCCTCGCAGCCTCTTGGTACGGGACTCACCTCTAAGGTCATCCAATCGCGCCAACCACTTGTGTTGGGAACTCAGCAGGAGTCGGCGAAACATGGAGCTGTTATCGTTGACGATGGTATTCCGGATTATGCCCAGTCCTGGTTGGGTGTGCCCATCATCGTAAGCAATCAGGTCACGGGCGTCATCAGCGTTCAGGATGAACCGCCGAACCTGTATGGCGAGTCGCACGTGCGCCTTTTGAGTACGCTTGCCGCCAATCTCGGCACCGCGATTGAAAATGCGCGCCTGTTTGCCGAGACCAAACGCCTGCTGAGTGAGACGCAACAGCGTGCGGCAGAACTCGCGGTCATCAACCGCGTCCAGCAAGGCCTTGCCGCACAGCTGGATATGCAAGCCATCTACGATTTGGTCGGTGACAAGATTCGCGAGATTTTCGACGCGCAAGTCGTTGTCATTTCGAGTTATGACTCCCTGACTGATTTGAGCCACTTACGATATGTGATTGAAAGAGGGCAGCGCTTTTATCCTGAGCCGGTGTCGCCCACGGCTATCGAGCGTCAGATACGGCGAACGGCACAGTCCGTGTTGATTCGCACGTTGGCAGAGTACGAGCAAATGGGCCTGTCGGTTGTACCGGGCACCGAGCCCACTCAATCCGGTGTTCATGTACCCCTGATGGTTGGCAACGAGATGAAGGGCGCGATCTCATTGCAAAGCATTGATCGCGAGAACGCGTTCAGCGAGTCGGACGTGCGCTTGCTGACGACGCTTGCCAACAGCATGAGTGTCGCGCTGGAAAACGCGCGCCTGTTTGACGAGACGCAGCGGCTCTTCAAAGCGGAACAACAGCGCGCGGCGGAGCTGGCGATCATCAACTCGATTCAGGAAATCCTGGCATCCAACCTGGATATTGACACGGTCTATGAATTAATCGGCGAAAAAATAAGAGGGATGTTCAATGTGCAAGTTGTAGACGTTGTGACCTATGATCCAGCCACCCATTTGATCACTATGCCGTATTCTTACGAAAAAGGTGATCGCAGTGTGATGACTCCTAGAGAACCTTACGGCTTTCGGCTGCAAGTGATTGACTCTGGACAGCCGCTCTTGATCAACCAGGACTTTGAAAAGCGCGCTGAAGCATGCAACAATCCACTCATTACCGGTGAATGGCCCAGATCAGCCTTGTTCGTGCCCCTGCTGGTGGATGGCAAGGCGAAAGGCGTCATTTCCATCCAGGATCTCGATCGGGAAAACGCATTCAGTCAGTCAGATGGGCGTCTGCTGCAAACGCTCGCAAACTCGATTAGTGTCTCGCTCGAAAACGCGCGGTTATTCGCAGAAACACAGCAGCGCGCTACGGAACTTGCCACGATCAATCGCGTGAGCCAGGCGCTTGCGTCCCAGGTTGGACTCGACACGCTCATTCGCCTCGCCGGTGACCAGATTCGCGAGACGTTCAACGCCGATGTTACCTATATCGCGCTTCTGGATCACGCGACGAACATGATCAATTTTTCCTACTGTTTTGGCGAAAGTTTCACTGCGATTCACTTCGGCGAGGGGCTGACCAGCAAAATCGTTGAGTCGGGTCAGCCTCTCCTCATCAATCGAGACGTCGGCGAGAAGAGTGCGGAAATCGGCGCAACACTTGTAGGCACAGAAGCGAAATCGTATCTCGGTGTGCCGATTTTTGTCGGCAAGGAAGTGATTGGCGTAGTGAGCGTGCAGTCGCTGTCGCAGGAAGGACGCTTCGACGAGAACGACTCGCGGCTTTTGGCGACGATCGCGGCGAATGTTGGCGTCGCCATCGAGCGCGCGCGGCTATTCGAACAGACCCAGGAAACGCAGCATCGCCTAGCAGACATTATCGACTTTTTGCCCGACGCCACGCTGGTCATCGATCGCGAAGGTCGTGTTATCGCGTGGAATCACGCCATCGAAGAAATGACGGGCATCAAGGCAGAAGACATGATGGGCAAAGGCAACTATGAATATGCCATCCCCTTCTACGGCGAGCGCAGACCAATTCTGATCGACTTGGTGACTGTGCCGCAAAAGGAATTGGAAGAGAAATATTCATCCATCAAGATGGAAGACAATATCTTGGTTGGCGAAACCTATGTAACCCATCTCAAAGGCGGGGGAGTCTACCTCTCAGCGACCGCCTCCGCGCTGCATGATTCTCAGGGCAACCCCGCAGGCGCCATTGAAGTCATTCGTGATATGACGGCGCGCAAGCGGGCGGAAGAGGCGCTGAAGAAGAGCGAACAGCTCTACCGCGGCGTGATTGACGCCAGCATTGACGCATTCTATCGGACTGATCTGGCTGGAAATCTCGTCCTCGCCAGCCCTTCCGGAGCGCAAATGCTTGGTTATGACTCGGTGCAAGAGATGATCGGACTGAATCTCGTCCGGGACATTTATGTGCATCCCAATGACCGCGAACCGTTACTTGCCGCTATCCGCAAGGACGGGTTTGTCAAGGATTTTGAGACGACGATCAAACGACGCGACGGGTCGCACGTCGTTGTCCTGGTGAACAGTCACGCGTATTACGATGAAAATGGCAACATGCAGGGCATCGAAGGATTCCTGCGCGATTTCAGCGAGCGCAAGCGTATGGAAGAAGATTTGCGCTTGGCGAAAGAAGCCGCCGACTCGGCAAACCAGGCGAAGAGCGCGTTTCTCGCAATGATGAGCCACGAAATCCGCACGCCGATGAACGCGATCATCGGCATGAGCGGCTTGTTGATGGACACACCGCTGAATCAGGAACAGCGCGAGTACGCAGAGACGATCCGCACGAGCGGCGACGCGCTCCTGACGATTATCAACGACATTCTCGATTTCTCCAAGATTGAAGCAGGCAAGATGGAGTTGGAGAACCAGCCCTTCGAACTGAGCACTTGTGTCGAATCCGCACTCGATCTCGTCGCCGCGCGCGCGTCGGAAAAAGGACTCGACCTGGCGTGCATCATCGAAGACGACGTGCCCGCCGCTATCGTCGGCGACGTGACGCGCCTGCGCCAAATTTGCATCAACCTGCTGACGAACGCGGTGAAATTCACGGAACAGGGGGAAGTCGTCTTGGAAGTTAGAAATTGGAAGTTGGAAGTTGGAAGCGTCGATCCAACCTCCAGTCTCCAACCTCCAACTTCTAACCTCCACTTTTCCGTTCGCGACACCGGCATCGGCATCGCGCCCGATCGTCAAGGTCAACTCTTCCGCTCCTTCTCGCAACTCGACGCCTCGACGGCACGCAAGTACGGTGGAACGGGATTGGGACTCGCCATCAGCAAACGGCTCGTCGAGATGATGGGCGGAACGATGTGGGTCGAAAGCGAGGGCATTCCAGGCAAGGGAAGCACATTCCATTTCACCCTCTGCGCGCAACCCGCGCCAGAGTTTGTGACGAGACCGCGCGTCGCCGGCGAACAGCTGCAATTGCACGGCAAGCGCATCCTGATCGTGGACGACAACGCGACGAATCGTCTGATTCTGATTCGCCAGACCCGGCAGTGGGGAATGCTCGCGCGCGATACCGGCTCACCGCGCGAGGCGCTGGAATGGGTCACGCGCGGCGATCCTTTCGATGTAGCCATCGTGGATGTGACGATGCCCGAAATGGATGGACTGACGCTTGCGGCGAAAGTTAGGAAACAACGCGACGCGCGCGCGTTGCCAATCATCCTTTCCTCATCCTTGGGCAAACGCGAACCGACGCCGGACACGCTCGGTATCACCGCGTTTCTGCTCAAGCCGCTGAGACAGTCGCAATTGTACGACGCGCTTGCCGCGCTCTTCGCGCCAAGTATAGCAGTCGAAACCATCGCCCCGGCAGCCTCGACGCTCGACGCGGCGATGGCGCAACGACTGCCGCTGCGGATTTTGCTCGCGGAGGACAACGCGGTCAACCAGAAACTCGCGCTACGCTTGTTGTCGCAAATAGGTTATCGCGCGGATATCGCCGGCAACGGCGTCGAAGCGATCCAAGCTGTCGAACGCCAGCCATACGATGCGGTTCTGATGGACGTACAAATGCCAGAGATGGATGGGCTTGAAGCGTCGCGGCAGATCTGTGCGCGGTGGTCGCGCGACGAGCGACCACGCATCATCGCGATGACGGCAAACGCGATGCAGGGCGACCGCGAAATGTGTCTTGCCGCTGGGATGGACGATTACGTTAGCAAGCCGATCCGTGTGCGTGAATTGGTCGAAGCGTTGAGCAAATGTGCACCCAAGCAAAAGGGAGAAACCATGCCAGACACAGGTGTAATCGACCAGGCCATTTTCGCCGCGCTGGTGGCAGACACTGGCGGCGACCCGGCCTTTCTGAATGAGTTGATTGACACTTATCGCGCGGATTCGCTCAGTCTGTTAGAGCAGATGCATACCGCGCTTGCCGCGAACAACCTGGACGAATTTCGCCGCGCTGCTCACTCGCTCAAGTCCAACAGCGCGAACCTGGGCGCTACCACACTTGCGGACTTGGCCAAAGAGTTGGAGATGATCGCGCGCACTGGCACACTCGATGGCGCGGAAGAACGACTGCCGCGGGTTCAAGCGGAAACCGACCAAGCGCGCGCGGCGCTGGAGAAAATGAAAAAGTGAGGTAGGGAATGCCGACAGAGCCGGGATGTTTGTTGGTCGTAGATGACAATAAGATGAATCGTCTCCTGATCGCGCGCCATCTGGAGCAACAGGGGCATCGCGTCGCGTTTGCGGAAAACGGACGGCAGGCATTGACGATGCTACGCGGTCAATCCTTTGACCTCGTTCTGCTCGACATTGAAATGCCTGAGATGGACGGCTATCAAGTTCTCGAGCAACTCATGGCAAACGCTGATTTGCGGAACATCCCGGTCATCATGATTTCAAGTGTCGAAGACCTCCGCAGCGTCGTCAAGTGTATCGAGTTGGGCGCGGAAGATTATCTCCACAAGCCGATCAATCCGATTCTGCTCAAGGCGCGCATCAATTCCAGTCTCGAGAAGAAACGTCTGCGCGACCGTCAGCGCGAATTGATTCGCAAATTTGCGACGGAAGAGGTTGCGGACGAATTGTTGAACACGGGGTTTTCGCTCGGCGGTAAACTCGTCACTGCGACGGCGATGTTTAGCGATATCCGGTCGTTCACGACGATTGCAGAATCGCAGACGCCGGCGGAAACGATTGAACTGCTGAGTGATTATTACGCGCTGATGATGGATGCAATCGGCAGCGCAGGTGGAATTATCAATCAAATGGTCGGCGATGGCTTGATGGCAATCTTTGGCGCACCATTGCCGCGTGAAGATCATCGTGAGCGTGCAGTGCGTGCGGCGATTCAGATGATCGAATTGCTGGGTCAGTATAACCAAGAGCGAACCACGCTCAAGCGCATACCGATCCGCATCGGAATTGGCATCGCCTCTGGCGAGGTCATTGCCGGCTATACCGGTACACAGCGCCGTGCGACGTATACCTGCGTAGGCGATACGGTCAACCTGGCGGCGCGCTTGGAATCGCACACCAAGGTCGTTGGCAAGCCGATTCTGATTGACGAGTGTGTCCGAATGGGTTTGAACGACAGCATCGTCGTCGAAGACCAAGGCACGGTCGAATTCAAAGGTAAATCACAGCCAGTGCACGTCTACTCAGTAAAATGTAACTGACCGGGCAGCCACCCAACGCGCTGCAATGCGTATCGTTGATTGATCATTCTCTACCGAGAGAAAAACGCGCGAAGACGAAAGCGGTGTGACGCAGCTTGCCCCACTCAAACTGAGTGGGGCAAGCTGTTTGTTTTCACGACCTGTTAGTTGCCGAGAGTGCTCAAAAACGAACTATTAGGCGTGCCCAAGCCTGTGACGTTATCCCAGCCAGGACCCGTGGATTGGGTAGGCGAACCGGAATAATCATCGAAGGTGCGCAGGCGGTCCGCCGTGCCACCGCTCGCGTCAACGCCATTGTTATAATTCCGGCGCGCGACGGCCGTCTTGACGGAGGTCACATCATAGAACGCGCCCGGCTTTGCGTAGAACAACGGATTGGCAAAGCCGTGCGTGTAGCCGGCTTTCTGGTCAACCAGCGCCATCAGACCGGCAAAGATTGGACTCGCCAAACTCGTGCCGCCGATGCGATACTCGTCATAGTAAGCGCCATCGGGGAAAGTCTGTGTCTGTCCAACCAGCAAGCCCATCTGCGGGTCGGCAAGTGCGGCGACATCCGGTACAGCGCGTCCACTGAAACTCAATCCGGATTGATACCAAGGTTGAGCGAAGAGTCGGCTTACGCCTCCGCCTGCACCATATAGCCATCCAGTGCGAGTACAAGCCAGAGTCGACGTGTTGCAGTTATAGTTGCTGGTGCCCCAACCGGTTTCAAATACGCGGGCATTATTTTGATCTACAGCGAGGCTTGTGCCGCCAACTGCCGTGACCCATGGACTTGAGGCGGGCCAATCTGCAACGGCATAACCAAAGTTCACTGTTTCATCGCCAGAGTCACCCGACGAGAAGTACACGCCGATGCCTTCAGCAGCGGCTTGGATCAGGGTGTCCTCGAATGGTTTGATATAGCCACGTGGTAAAAACTCAGTTGGGAAACCGTACGAGTTCGTCACGATCTGCGCCAGATGTTGATCGACAACATGGTTCATTGCGGCGTCCAGGTCTTGGTAATTGTTTGGCGCGCCGACAAAGACAATCTTGGCGGCGGGCGCCATTCCGTGTACCGCTTCCACATCCAGTGTCTCTTCACCATACCAGCCCTGAGGATCCTGCTTGGGGTTCTGGGGACGTTTGTACACACCCGGCGGCGCGATCTGAACAAGTTGTGATGGACTCATCGTGGGCAGTCCGCGATTTTTAGACCACTGATTGACATCCTGAAGAATCGTTGGCGATGCGTAAGCGTCAATGACGGCGACAGTCTGCCCGGCCCCGTCATAACCAGAGATGCCATACGCGCCTTTGATTTGATCGGGTGTGTAGCCTTTGACGGACCAGGATGCGGTGGAAGGATTGGTCACATCGGTAAAACCGGCAGGATACGCATAGGGCGAAGTCTGTTCTGCCCAATAAGCCGAGAGCGGCGGCGCGTTTCGGAAACCGGTAGACGGCGGCGCATCCTTGATGTGATCGTATTGAACGAATATAGCGCTATCATCGAGACCAATGACGCCGCTGACAGTATTCGCAAACGAGTTAGGAATCGAGACATCGCCGGATGGTGAACGTACGGACTTGCCATTGACGTTGTACATTCCAAACTGCACACCGAACGCAGCCTGCGCCTGCGCCACTGTGCCCTCCGCGGCGACATAGTGATTGTTGGTCGGCGTATAATCTACGGTAAAACCTTGACTCTTGAGCCAAGACTGGACAGCGCCCACTTGAGATTGCGATGGCGCAAACTGTTTTCGAAACTGTTGGGGAGTCAGATAGTGGGCATATTGTGAACTGTGCGGATCTGATACGGCTCGGGCAAGCGCTTCAGCCGCATCCGAGTTTTGCCATCCGAGGTAAACGCGGAAGCCGACATAGGATGATGGATCGGCGATACCTGTGTAGTTCTTGGCATTCGCCCACGCAGGTTTGCTCCCAGCCAGTGTCGTACCGGCTGGCGGCGCAGCTTGGGCTACGGGGACAGCGCTAGCCGACAGCACCGCCGCAAAAAGTACCAATGCGGCGACGATCCCCAAAATCACTTTCCTGTTGCTCATGTCATCCTCCAATGATAGGTTCGTGTGAAATGTTTTTTCCTAATGTGTGTGCTCTGATTTGCTCGTGTGATTCGATAGGTAACACCTCCGGGTGTGAATTCATACCGCAAAGAAAGAGAATACTGCGCTATACATGACCAACATGATTATGGTCTCCCGCTTGGTATCGAATCTGATCATTCATTGTATGGACACCTGTGGACATTCAAGTCCGTTTATCCCTGGGCTTGACAAGAAAGAACAAGTGTGCTAATCTTCAGATGCACCACCGAACCGGCATTCAGCGCGGTCGAAGGTCACACCCTCTTTGCAGTGCAAGGTCGTTGGTCATGCAACTCGTTGAACAACACGTCATTTCCAAAACCGATTCCCGCTTTGCCGCGATCGACCAGGCAGCGTTCTTGTCCAAGAACCTCTACAACGCCGCCAATTATCTCGTCCGCCAGAGCTTCCTCTTCGAACACCGCTACATTCCCTACGGCAAGCTGGACAAGCTGATGCAGCGCTCGCCCGACTACCGCGGTTTGCCGCGCAAAGTGTCTCAGTGGGTCTTGCGCCAACTCGATCACGACTGGCAGTCCTTCTTCGCCGCCAGCCGCACTTACCAGGAAAATCCCGCCGCCTTCACGGGTCGCCCCAAATTACCCCACTACAAACCCAAAACCCAGGGTCGCAACCTGCTCACCTATACAGTCCAGGCGATCAGCAAGAAAGGACTGAAGCGCGGCGTGGTGCAACCATCCCGCTTGGCAATTGAAATCTCCACGCGCCACTCGACCTTGCAGCAAGTCCGCATCGTGCCGCACAAAACCCATTACACTGTCGAGGTCATCTATGAACAGTCCCCCCAACCTGCTGAGAACTTGAACCCGCTGTGGTATGCTGGGATCGATATTGGTTTGGATAATCTTGCGACGGTAACTTCAAACAAACCGGGCTGCGTGCCCGTAATCGTTAATGGCCGCCCCTTGAAATCCATCAACCAATATTACAACCAGCGCCGCGCGGAACTCCACGCGCGTCTGCCGGTCGGTGTTTCCTCCAAGCGGCTCGACCGCTTGACGGATCGACGTAATCGCCGCATTCATTATGAACTGCACTTGGCGAGCCGTCGGATCGTCGAGTGGTTAGTGCGCGAACAGATTGGGACGCTGATTATTGGCAAGAACGACGGTTGGAAGCAAGACATCCATCTGGGACGCCGCACCAATCAGAACTTTGTGTTTATCCCACACGCCCGGTTCATCGAGATGCTGACCTACAAAGCAGAACTGATTGGCCTTCGCGTGATCATGCGCGAAGAAAGCTACACCTCCAAATGCTCGTTTCCGGATTTGGAACCGATTGAAAAGCACGAAACGTACCTGGGTCGGCGAGTACACCGTGGACTATTCGTCTCAGCGCGTGGTCGTAGGATTCAGGCGGACGTGAATGCGGGATACAACATTATCCGCAAAGAAGCCCCTTGTGCGTTTGACGCCGCGGGGGTAGAGGGTGCCGTAGTTCACCCAGTCAGACTCGTACTGACAAAGCCCAAAACTCGGAAAGGTAGTCAAGGGAATAACTGACTATATTTTCGGGAACTATTCGTGATATCCACCTGGATGTACATCGCCGTCGGCCCTTGGTTACCCGGCCCACCAATTGGGCAAGACTTGTTACTATCCAAGGGAGCATACGGCGTGTTCGCTGTAATCGTCAGCCCGGAAATAGTCCCCGCGTAGACAACGGGCGTTGGTATGGCTGTCAGAAAGAGTGCGCCAATCAAGCCGAACACGGCGATGGCAACGAGCCATCTCAGTCTAGTCTGGCGAAGATTCCAACGCGAGATGCTCATGTTCCTCCTCCAAAGAATAATGCGCTCGATGATGAGCGTCCCCCGAATATTTGCTCGTACCCGTCTATGCTGACGCACCTGACATTCTGAGCCGCAGGGAGCTTGATAATTACGCGGCAGCCTTACTTGAATAGTCCCTGTACAATCAGGCGAATGACTGCAGGACCGAGAATGACGACGAACAAGGAAGGAAAGATAAACAGCACCAGAGGAAACACAATCTTGACTGGTGTCTGATTGGCGGCTTCTTGAGCGCGTTGTCGTCGTAGAACACGCATCTGCTCGGATTGGATACGCAGTACTTGGGCGATCGGCGTGCCGAGTTGATCCGCTTGAAGCATCGCTCCAACAAAGCTCACGACGTCTCCGACTCCGGTTCGATTTGCCATGTCCCGAAGCGCCGCCTGTCGCGCCTTGCCCAAGCGCATTTCAATTAACGCTCGCCCGAAGGCGCGGCTGATGGCGTTGTCCCATTTTTCAGCGAGTTTCGCCGATGCCGCGTCAAATCCAAGCCCGGCTTCCACGCAGATCGTCAAAAGGTCAAGTGCGTCCGGCAGGGTTCTCTGGATTTCCTGCTGGCGAGACCGCGCTCTCAGACCTATCCAAAAGAGAGGTAAGTAGAACCCAAGCCCCAGGCCAGCAGCAACCAACAGAATCACCCAACCAAGGTTGACGCCCAACGCCCCAAATAGAAACGCAAAGAACAACGCGCTGAGCAGCGCGGTGAGCATACGCAATCCCAGAAATTCGACCACGGTCCAGTTGTAGGGATTGCCGGCGACTTCCAATCTTCGGCGGGTTGATTCGGTAAAATATTGTGGCGTGAAGCGCCCCAGCGTACGTGCGATCTCTCGAATGAGGGGCTCGATCACTCGCGTCGTGAACGGCTGGGAAAGCTCAAGCTCCTCAAGCATCTTGCGCTCGGCGTATTGCTTTACCAGTGTGTCCATGCGGTTTGATTCGCGAAACGTCCCCGCGATGGCGGCGAAAATGAGGAAGACACCCAATGCCAGCAAGCTGGCAAACACCACGATCATTTCACCACTCCAGGATAGTGTTAGAACTGAACTGCAAGTATGCGCCTAATGACTATGTTGCCGAGAACCATCAGCGCGAGACCCAGACCCAGCATCCACAAACCGCAGGTGTTCTGCCAGAGAGGAGACATGTAATCCGGGTTCATCGCGAAGATAATCAGCCCGATGATGGCAGGCAGTAGGGTGAGGACAACGGCAGAAAAGCGCTGCTGCGAGGTCAACGCGCGGATTTCGCCGGCAACGCGAACGCGATCGCGAATCGTCGATGCAATCGTATCGAGGACTTCGGATAGGTTGCCGCCAGCGTCATGATTCACTTCGATGGCAGTAATGACCAAATCGAGATCGGTGCTTGGATTTCTTCTCAAGAGGTTTGCCAGCGCCGTTTCCATCGGAACGCCGAGAGCGAATTCTCGTACGACGCGACCGAGTTCCTCAGACGAAGGCGGGGGGACCTGCTTGCCCACCGTTTCGATGGCTTGCATTAAACCATAGCCGGAGCGCATCGCATTGGCGAGCAAGACCAGAGTGTTGTTGATCTGATTACTGAATGCGGCGAGCCGTCTGCGCTGCAAGTAACGAATGTACGCGGTTGGGGCATAGAATCCTGCAAGCATTCCCAAAAAGGCGAGCAACAGATTCCCTCGAAAAATCAGGTAAGCCAGCGCAAAACCCAATAAGGTAGCACTGATATTTATGAAAACGTACTCGGTCACCGTAAGCGCTAAATCGGCGCGCACGAGTTCGGTCCTGAGATACTGAGCCAGATTCGCAGGGACACCACGGCGGGAACGGCCTCTGTCCGGTGCCTTTTTCTTTTCCTCGGCTTCGGCAATGACTGCGCGTGCAGCGTATTCGTCAATACGGCTCTCGAGTGCAACTTTAGGTTTGCCAATAACCAGGGCTACCCCCAAGAAAATGACCAGGACACCCAAGGCAACACCGCAACTCAAGACTAGGGTCGGATCCATTCGTTATCGCCTCCGAATTCGAACAGGCTGGGTCCTACTTGGACACGCGATAGCCGTAGCGCTGGATGATATAGTCCAATGTGACGGGATCGAGTGGCAGAATATCGTGATCATTGGCTGGTCGCAAGAACAAGGTCACCGTGGATGCATTCTCAATTGCGTATTCCAAAACGAGCGCTTCTTGTTCTTTCATTTGCAGTGTAATTACTGTACTTCCGGTGTTCCCACCCTGTGACTTGGAGTCAGGACCGGGCCACGGACCCACTTGGATCACTAACACATCGGCTAATAACCGCTGAATAATCGGCGACGCCGGTCCCGTCGCCGATGATCCTGGGAATGTTGCGACGATATCGACTCGATCACCGGCTTGGATGGCTTGGGCGACACTGGATACGATGCTCACTGGCATTGCCTTGGCGACCGTTCCTTTCGCCAACAGCAGGGCTGCATCGCTGTGCGTCTCGTTGATCTGGGACTTGTCGATCAACATACCGGCGATGATGGGTTGTCCGGGAGAAATGGTCGTATTCGACAGTTTGCCGACCACATCCGCCGGGTCTGAAAATCCACCGATCGGTGTGGGAATTGCACGGGGCCAATCTGCAGCGCCAACCTGATTCGTCGCGATCTCGGCGCGCGGCGCAATATTCTGGAACGCAATAACCAATTTGGTGGTTTCTACGGTAGCGGGCTTGGGTTGAGCAAGAGTGAGTAGAACGAACACGCCGAATCCGGAAAACACAGCTATAAAGAATCCGAAGATGAGCAAAAGCTTGCCGGTCCGATTCATCAAAAACTCCTTGAAGAAGTTAGAATTCAGCCAACCGCGGGGTCCTGTTCATCCCTCCGCTCCAATCGGAAGACTCTGGATGAGATAGTCTGCCATTTGCGCGACCTGGAGCGAGAATGCATGATTTGGTTGCTCCATTGCCAGCGGCACCCCGCGATTCACGCTGACCACGATGGAGCGACCACCGCTGCCGACGTGGAATGCAATTCGCCGCCGGAAGATTCTTTCTATTTCTTTGGCGTCAATGCCGGAGCCAGTCCCGGATCGATTCAGAACGATGTGAATCTTCTCAAATGGAAATCCAAGCTTGGCTGCCAATTCCGAAAAAACAGCCATATTCTTCACGCACCCAACCTCGGGCTTGATCACCAACATGATCGCATCCGCCCGTTCCAAGATCACGAGCATTCTTTCGTCATAGCTGCCTTGACAATCCACGATGATATAATCATTGGTCTGAGCAAAAGACTCGAGTAACTGTTGAACGTGACCGGCGGTAATGGCGTCGACTCGTTCTGGGCTGCGCGGCGATACGAGGACGCGTACTCCCGAAGCGTGCGGAATCAATATTTGATCAAGGAACTCCGGGTCGAGTTCATCGATGTGATCGACCAGATCGAGAATGGTGTGCGAGGGCGGCAAGTTCAGATGCAACGCCAAATCCCCAAAGAAAAAGTCGGCATCGAAGAGCATCACCCTTGCGCCGGTACGCCGCCGGAGTACCACTGCCAAGTTCACGGCAATCGTGGTCCTGCCTACGCCTCCCTTGGTTCCAAATAGCGCGATCACGCGTCCCTGCCCGATTGGTTCAAGCCGCTGTTCGGCATGCCTCGGTTTGCGTTGGATGAGAATCTTAACCCGATAGCCAATCTCCTGAGCCACAAAGGGCTTGGTAATATAGTCATCAATGCCCGCTTCATAGCCCGCGACCTTGTCGGCGATCTCGCCCTTGCTCGTTAACATCAGCAAAGGCAGATCGCTGGTCGCTTCATTCTCACGAATACGGCGGCAAAAACCGTACCCGCCGAAACCCAACAGCTCCGCCTCAACAATCGCCAGATCAGGCGCATGGCGCATTACTTCGTTGAAGGCATCGTCATCTGTATTGGCTTCAAAAACTTCATATCCTTCACTGACGAGTAGTTGGCGCAGATGTTCGGAGGTTGCTTTATCCTGCACAATCAAGATGCGTTTTTTGATGTTCTGAGTCATTAGAGAATTACATCCTTGAATAGGTTATGCTGATCTAGCGCCGTGCAAAGTCAATGAATGCTTGCCAACACGAATTGGGGTCATCAGAATTTTTTATGGCGTTTGTTGTAACGCGTGCCGCGTTTGGATCAGATAGGGCTTTGCCGCTCGCATCGGCGATCCAGACATAGTATGTGCTCGGATCTGCGCCATTTGCATTCAGGACGAACGTGTAATAACCCGGGCTGCGATCGGAGCCAGTGGTAATGGTTTGAATCACATTCGCGCCCGGACTCGTTCCCAGAATCACGCGCGCGCCGGCTTCTTCGCCGTACAAATTCGTGACGACTCCTTCGATAAACGTCCCGCCGGAATGTTGACAGCCGCGCGGATTGACGATGTACGCCCACGGCGATGAAGGCGGAGGCGTAGTACTTGGTTTACTCGCCGGTGCTGATACTTTGGGCGGTCTTGTCGGCGCGAGCGTAATCGGGAGCGGCGTCGTAATCGCCAAGTTGCCCAAGACCGCACCTCCAAGTTCAACCGAGTCTGCCAAAACCCAGCCCGGTTTATCCGCATCGGGATATTCGATCTCAAGATACTTGCCATCTGCACTGCGACCGATGATGGCTAGCATGCTGTCCGGCGGCGCGGTTCCGAGTCGGGGAAAACTGATGCCCGGTCCCGCGCGCACGATAAGACTGGTTTTTGCCCTGCCGCTGGGAGTTGGTGACGGTAGAGGAGTGCGCGTGGGAGCGCTTGTCGGTGAAGGAGTCCAAGTGGGCGGCAATTGAAACGGCTCGACTGTAGGTGTTGCGCTTGGTCTTGGTGCTGCAATGACTCCTGCGCCGGCGGCGTTGTTTAATAAAGCATACAGGGCGGCGAGCGTCACGCTGGAGAGACCACAGAAGATCAGAGCGAATACCAAGATTCCCATCCGCACGGATTGATTGTTCACAAGGCGGCCAATGGATGCGCGGGCTCCTGTTTCGTTCGTGGCGACTCTGGCGTTGATTCCTGCGCGCACCCCTGCTTGCAAGCTATGCATGCGAAGATAGATGAGTTCTTCGCGCGCCTGGGTGTTCTGTGGATTGATGGCGAGGACACGTTCGAGAGACTCGGCAGCTTCCACTGGATCATCACTGGCTTTGGCGCGCAGTAGCCAAGCCGTTTCATTGCCAGGCGACAGATTGGTCGCCATGACCAGATTGGCGAGCGCGCGCGGTTTGTCTCCAGAATCCAGCAAGTGCTTGCCCTCGGCGACAAGTTGTTCAGCCGTTCGAGCTTGAGGGGGTACCGTCTCGCTTACAATATATTTTGTGTGGATTTCCATCATGACCCTCCGGCGCTTTAGTTTATCGACATGGATTGCCAGCGGACAGACTTGCCTTTGGAATAGCTACTGCGAAAGACCAAATCCGCAGATATTGATCCCGTTCGTGTTACATTGCCCTGGTGTAACCTGCGCTGGGTCTGCTTCCTTCAAGAACTGCCCCATAATACATTTCTGATTTGTGTCAGCGCAATTCTGTAGCGGAGCTGGAAGGTTCTTGGTACAATTCGGGTTATTGGGTGCATTAAGATAGTTGCACTGATTGTTCGCAAACCAGTATCCGAGGAATTGGAACTCAGCGAACATAACGATGTGATACTGGGCGCCTGAACCTGTTTGACTGTTATCGTGATCGTAAACCGGTATAGTCCAGTTATTGGCGGCAGGCTTGGGTCCCCAATTTACTTTTGTGCTTACTCCCCACTTGCTCAAGTCAAGCCACGCATCCAACGCTATACTGATGTTCGCGTCTGGCTTGACACCGGGACCACTGCACGCCCAGGGATTGGGAGAAGGTGGACCGGGCCAGTTATACTGGGTCGGCTTCAACGGATTATAATAAGCATCACTTGGATCAGCGGTCACTGGTCCGCTGGAATTGTACAAGGTTAGATAGTTTACGATATCACCAGAAGATGAGGCACAATCGTAACTAGCCCATTGAAATCCGCCGGGTGTTGTGGGCGCTCCTTGAAGCTGATACGGCGTATTGTAAGTCAGAGTCTGAGTTGGCATCTCGAGCGCCATCGGCATCAATTGGGACTGGCTGCTTGGGGAACCGCTCTGTGTGGCGGCGACAGAACGTATCGGGATTGGTGCCTTCCCCGTGACCACACTGATGAAATACGGTTGCAAGCGCAAGGTAGTTGTGACGCGGACACCCGTAGGATACGGAGATGTTGGCACACCATTGCAGTTCTGGTTGATTCGACAGATGTCATTCCCGTTCTGGTCAATAAAGGCAGCCACAACATCGGTGGTGGTTAGGATGCCATTTGTCGTCGCCAGGTTAGTTATCGTTATCCAGATGGAATTCTCAGTAGCAGGGGTATTGTCTGAACGGAGTGCCAGCGCACGCACACCGGCAAAAGCAGCGGCGTCGGAAGCATTTTGGCTGCTGCGGCGATTCACCATCACCGCGCCACCATCGATGAGCAAGCCAAGGAAAGCAATCATCGCGACCATAAGCAACGCGATCAGCACAAGTGATTGGCCTTCCGCACGATCAAGTATTCTTGGCTTCATGCAAGTCCCTTCTAGCGAACTGACAGTTTTTGTCTAATGTTTTAAGACGCGCGGCGTGACTTCCTTACAAATCACAGTGGCTATCCAATTATGCTTAGTATTGAATGACACCCTCAACATTCATACTTGACGTTCCCTGAAGACGTAATCCATTGCCAGTGACAATCTGTCCAATGAGCGGCGTGATTGGAACATACGTATAGACAACCGTTACTGTGATGGGCTGTCCGTAAGTGCGGGTTGTAGCCGGGATGATGGTGACTTGCAGATGGGATAGGGCTGGTGCCGCCGCCTGGACGCGTGAAGTAATCTGCGCATCGGTTGCCGATAGAACGATCCCCGCCCGTGCTCCTTCGCGCGCGGCATCTGTAATTGTATTCTTTGCATAGACTGCCCACCCGAGGTCGAAAATTCCCATCACGATCAAGATGAGGAGCGGTACGACAAGCGCAAATTCGACCAACGCCTGACCGCCTTCCGCTTTCAATTCTTGTTTCCGGCTGACTAGCATACCTGCCTCATTTGACAATCACCATGATGGTATAGTCTGAGATGGTGATGTTGCTGAGTCCGAAGAGATACAAGGTGGCGAATTGGAAATTGTAGCTCACGGTGACCTTCATCCGATCGCCTGGCTGGGGTGAAGCGCAACTGCCATAATTCTGAGGCGAACTGGCCGAGGCACATTTGACAAGCACATTGGACGCGCTGATCAAGCCCCCTGCTTCGTTGGCCGCGGCTTGTACGATTCCACTCGAGTCCGTCGAGTTGGTCATGCCGTAGCGCGCACCTTCGCGTGACGCGTTGGTTATTGTGACATACGCTGTGAACAACCGGCCCAAGTCAACTACACCAAACAGGATGAGGAAGAGCAAGGGTAATGTAAGCGCCAATTCAACCAAGCTTTGACCGCGACGATGTCCCCTGGACTGACTCGGATGTGGAAACCAGAGTTTTTTAAAAGCTCTCACGGGTAAGCCATTTCCTTCCTACAGATCGTCTATGTTTCGTCGGTACTTCATTTGATGCTTATGAACATGAATGATTTCAATGATGAGCCGTATTGATGCATACGGCTCAAAAGTCACGCATCAAGAACACGGAATGATCTACGTACCTGCCAAGCCGTTTGTGATCTGGCTGAAGATGTTGGCGATCTGGGGCCCGACCAGCATCAAGATCGCAATCACAACGATCGCGACCAGGACGAGGATCAACGCGTACTCGACCAAGCCCTGTCCCTCTTCGCGCGGTAGATACGACATTTCTCTCACCTCCTTTCTTACAAAAAAAGACCGCGCAATGATTGAATCATTGCCACGGTCGGTTACGCCATTTGCTCCACCTGACTCAGGGCGTCCACACTGCAAACACTGCCAGGCTTCATTGCCTCCGCGAGGGAATTCCCATCTATTTGGTTTTTTGAGAAACGGTGCGCTTAATGAAAATTAGTCTGCATGTTCGCCCATATCATTTCGATGTCTTTTACTGACTTGGCGACGCGCTCGGTTGACCTGATGATGTTTACTGCTCGTCAGGCAGCACATCGCTGCGGCTAACGGTGATACGCGTGGAATCAAACTTTACGCTAGAACGATCCTACCGCCCTTTTGCTTTTCCCGGCGGACCATTCTTTGAATTACCTAGACCGTTGTTCTTGC
>VFSW01002683.1_pt1 | contig 26840 bp, 19 predicted proteins | sample 5358111 | NCBI WGS metagenome assembly VFSW01 (sample SAMN11554181, study PRJNA540505) | mine drainage metagenome | isolation source: sediment from site ElyBrook_90M | place: USA: Ely Copper Mine, Vershire, VT | collected 2017 | reverse complement strand
CGGCGCTCAACGCCTGCACCCGGCGGGCGTGGGCGTTGACGCCGCTGGTGCCCAGGGAGGGGGTGCCGTAGGCGAGGGGGCGCAACTCGGGGGTGGTCTGGTGGGTCCAGTTCAACAGGCCGACGGCGTAGGGGTCGAAGGCGGGGATAGCGGCGCCGGTGGACTGGGGGATGGAGCCCTGGATGGAGAGGTCGGTTTGGGGCTCGCCGAGGGCGCCCAGTTCGAGGGCGTTGGTGGAGACCGCGACTCCGGAAGTAACGCTGGTGGAGGAAGCCGGGTTGGTGACCACGGTGCTGAGCGGTCCGCCGGCGCCGGTGGGGGATTCGGCGACGATGAAGGGGACGCCGCGCAGGAGGCCGCCACCCTGGGAGCGGAGCACGTCGGTATCGGCGATCTGGAAGCTGAAGCGATCAAGCTCGACGTCGAGGTTATTCTCGATGGCCAGGGCCAGGGCGCCGGCCTGGGAGAGATACAGGTTGCCGGCGCGGATCATGTCGTGCAGGCGGGGCGAGTTGCGGAAGTCCACGGGCCGGGGCGCGGCATGGCCCGCCTGGCAGAACAGCGGCGCGGCGGGAAGGAAAAGGAATAGAGCGGCGATTTTATACATCGGCTTCAGGCGGGACCCTTTTTCTCGCGGAGGGGGACGGGACTGACGGTGGCTCCCTCCCGCACGGAATCTCCGGGATTGACGACGACCTGCTGGCCGTCGGCGAGTCCGGAGAGGACTTCGATCTTATCTCCATAGTCGCGGCCCAATTGGAGGCGCTGGAAGTGGACCACGCGGTCGGGGCCAACGACGGCCACCTGGGGTCCGTTGGCGCGCACCACCAGGGTGTCGCCGGGGATCAGCAGGGGCGGGTTGGGGCGCGTGGTGGTGAGATCCACCTGGGCGTACATGCCGGGCATGAGCAGGCCCGCGGAATTGGGGACCTGGACTTCGGTGAGCAGGGTGCGCGAGGCCGGGTCGAGGGCATTGGCGGTGCGGGTGACGGTCCCGATGAAGGGGCGGCCGGCGCGTCCAGGGATGGAAAGGCGCGCGGTCTGGCCCACGTGCACGGAGGGGGCCTCGGCTTGGGGGACGTTCACGTAGGTGCGCAGGCGGCCGGTTTGGGCGATGCGGAACAGCAGGGTGCTGGCCTCGGTGACCAGCGCGCCGGTATCCACGTTGCGCACGGTGATGACGCCGGCGAAGGGGGCGCGCACGCTCTTGAAGGCCTGGAGTTCGGTCAGGCGGGCGAGGTTGGCCTGGGCGGCGGCGAGGTTGCCGCGGGCGGCGGCCACGGCCTTCTCGAGGGCCTGCACGTTGGCCCGGGCCGCCTCATATTGGGACTGATAGGTGTCGTTGTCCTGCTTTGAAACAGCGCCCTTGACGACCAGTTTGCTCCAGCGTTCGGCGGTGACGCGGGACAGTTGCTCATTGGCTTTACCCTGCTGGAGGCTGGCGTTGGACTGTTCCAGGGCGGCGCCGGCCTGGTCGGCGGCGGCGCGGGCCTGGCGCACCTGCTGATCGAGTTCGGGGGCGTCGATTTCGGCGAGCAACTGGCCGGCCTTGACGCGGTCGCCGATATCGACGTAACGGCGCTGGATATAGCCGCTGGCGCGGGCCAGGACGGGAGCTTCGGTGACCGGTTCGATGCTGCCGGGGAGCACCAGGGTGCCGCTGGAGGCGGCGTGCCGGACGGCGACCACGGTGACGGCGGGGGCTTCCCGGGCGGCGCTGGCGGCTTCCGCGGCGAGGGTCTGCTCACTGCGGCGGTGGGGGATGTAGCCCTTGAAGAAGGCGGCCACCACCAGCACCACCAACACCAGGGCCAGCAGCAACAGGAAGCGGCGGGAAGGCGGCGGGGGATCGCCGGAGGCGGGGGCGCCACGGTGCAACAGGCGCTCCTGCTCCTCGACCTTGCGTTTCAGATCTTCAATTTCGCCGCGCAGCCGCGCCTCGGTATCGCCGTCCAATTGCAATCCTGCCTGTTTGCGAGAATCGTATTCCATTGTACCTTTGTGCATTCAACCCAACAGAAGCTCGCCGGTGGGGTCTTCCTGTTCCTCCTCGGCAATCTTGCGGTCGAAATCGACCGGCGGGTTCTTCTTGAGCAAGCTATAAACTATCGGAACCACGAACAGGGTGGTGATGGTGGCCAGCACCAGGCCGCCGATGACGGCGCGGCCGAGCGGGGCGTTCTGTTCGCCGCCCTCGCCGAGACCCAGGGCCATGGGCAGCATGCCGATGATCATGGCCAGCGCGGTCATGAGGACGGGACGGATGCGGGTGTGGCCGGCGGAGAGCGCCGCGGAGCGGGCATTCATGCCTTCGGCGCGCTGGTCGTTGGCGAAGACCACCATCAGGATGCTGTTGGCGGTGGCCACGCCGATGCACATGATGGCGCCCATGAGCGAGGGGACGCTGAAGGTGGTCTGGGTGAGGAAGAGGATCCAGACGATGCCGGCCAGCGCGCCGGGCAGGGCCATCAGGATAATGAACGGGTCCAGCCAGGACTGGAAATTGACGGCCATCAGCAGGTATACCAGGACCACGGCGAAGATCATGCCGAGGCCGAGGCGGTAGAAAGAAGTCTCCATGGTGCGGACCTGGCCGCGCAAATCGAAGGTGGTTCCGCGGGGGAGTTTGGGGGTGAAGTCGCGCATGATCTTCTCGACGGCCGAACCCACGCCGCCCAGGTCGCGCCGGTCGACGTTGGCGAAGACGTCGAAGACCGGCTGCACGTTGTAGTGATTGACAATCTCGGGGGCCACGCCGCGCTCGACGGTGGCGAGGTTGGAGAGGAGTTGGGGACCGGCCACGCCCACGCCGGGATTGCCGTAGGCCGGAGAATTCTGGCTGGGGGCGTTGCCGATGGACGAAGTGGAAGCGGCGGAGATGCCGGCGAGCGAGGCGGACGTGGAGGAGAGCATGTTCCCGATGGGCGCGGAGATGGGGGTGCGCATGAGGGCGGCCAGCGAATCGATGCGATATTGGGGCGTCTGGACGGCGAGGGAGTAGCTGACGCCGTTGTCCCAGTTGAGCCACTCGTTGGGGGCGACCTGGCCGTTGGAGCTGAGCGAAATCAGGAGGCTGTTGCTGACATCGCGCTGCTGCAGGCCCAGTTGGCCGGCTTTATCGCGGTCCACGTTGATGCGGAGTTCCGGGTAGTCGACGATCTGGTGAACGTGGACGTCGGCGGCGCCGGGAATGCGGGCGATGCGCGCGGCCAGGGCCTGGGCGATGGAGTAATTGCGCGGGTCGCGACCCACCACCTGCAGGTCGATGGGCGCGGGCAGGCCGAAATTGAGGATCTGGTTGGTGATATTGGCGGCTTCGAAGAAGAAGGTCACGTTGGGGAAGACCTGATTCAGGTGCTTGCGCAGGCGGGTAGTGTACTCGGCGGTGGGGCCGTGGTCTTCCGCATTGAGCGAAATCAGCACGTCGCCGTCGGCGGTTCCGATGGTGGTGACGTCGCCGAAGGCCAGGTTGAAGCCGCCGAAGGGGATGCCGATGTTGTCGATGATGGTATCGATTTCGCGGGGTGGGATGATGCGGCGGATCTCCTCGTCGATGCGGGAGAAGAGGGCTTCGGTTTCCTCGATGCGCGTGCCGGTGGGGGCCATGGCGTGGAGGCGCATCTGGCCGGAATCGACGGACGGGAAGAAATCGCGCCCGACCATGAGGCTGAGGGTGAGGGAAGCGGCGACGAAGATGGCGAAGCCGGCCAGGACCGGGGCGCGGTGATCGAGAGTCCAGTGGAGCAGGCTGGCGTAGGACGAGCGCATGATCTCAAAGCGCCGGTTGAAGATATAGTGAACCCGCCAGATGAATCCCTTGCCGCCGGCGGTTTCGCCGTGGGCGCCGAGGGCGTAGAGCTTGACCTCGGGCTTGAGCATGTAGTGCACCATGTTGGGGATCAGGGTGCGCGACAGGAGGTAGGAAGCGAGCATGGCGAAGACCACGGCCATGGCCAGGGGGGTGAACAGGAACCGGGCGGCGCCGGTGAGCAGCAGCACGGGGACAAAGACAATACCGATAGAAAGGGTGGAAACGAAGGCCGGCGCGGCGATCTGCTGAGCGCCATCCAGGACGGCGCGCACCAGCGGCTTTTTCATGGCCATGTTGCGGTGGGTGTTTTCAATTTCGACGGTGGCGTCGTCCACCAGGATGCCGACGGCCAGGGCCAGTCCGCCCAGGGTCATGACGTTGATAGTCTCGCCGATGACGCTGAGGATGGCGAGGGAGGTCAGGATGGAGAGCGGAATGGAGATGCAGACGATCACGGTGCTGCGCCAACTGCCCAGGAACATCAGGATCATGAGGCCGGTGAGGACGGCGGCGGTCACGGCCTCGCGCACCACGCCGCTGATGGCCGCGCGCACGAACACGGACTGGTCAAACAGTTGGCGGACGTGCAGCTCGGGCGGCAAGCCGGCGAGGATCTGGGGGAGCCTCTTCTTGACGGCGTTGACGATGGAGAGGGTGGAGGCGCGGCCGTTGCGGAGGATGGTCATGAGGGTGCCGCGGGTGCCGTTGGTGCGGACGATGCAGGTCTGCACGGCATAGCCGTCGCGGACCTGGCCGATGTCCTTGATGTACACGGTGGCGCCGTTGACCACGCGCACGGGCATGTCGTTCAACTGCTCCAGGACGCGCGGGCTGCTGTTGACCTTGACCTGATAGTCGATGTTGCCGATCTTGGCGTCTCCGGCGGGCAGGATGATGCTCTGGGCGCTGAGGGCGGCGGAGACGTCGGTGGCGGAGATGCCCTTGGCGAAGAGCTGGTCGGGGTTCAGATCGACCATGACCTGGCGGAACTTACCGCCATAGGGCAGGGGGATGGAGGCGCCCTGCACGGTGGCCAACTGGGTGCGGATGAAGTTCAAGCCGAGATCGAAAATGGCCTGTTCGCTGAGCGTTTTGCTTTCGGAGCCCAATTGCAGGATGGGGACGCTGGAAGCATCGTACTTGAGGATATTGGGCGGGAAGGTGCCGGGCGGGAAGATGCGCAGCAGGGTTTGGGAGATGGCGGTGACCTGGGCCAGGGCCATGTCGATCTTGACGTTGGGCTGGAAGTAGACGCGGACCACGGCGACGCCGCTATAGGACTGGGACTCGATGTGCTCGATATCGTTGACCGTGGTGGTCATGGCGCGCTCGAAGATGGTGACCAGGCGTTTTTCCATCTCTTCGGGGGAGAGGCCCTGATAGGACCAGACGATGCTGACCACCGGGATATCGATGTAGGGAAAGATATCGACCGGCATGGTGACGATGGCCGCGCCGCCCAGGATGGCGATGAGCAGGGCCATGACGACGAAGGTATAGGGGCGCCGGAGCGCGAGTCTTACAATCCACATAGGTACGACGAGACGTGGAGGCCTCTACCAGTCATTATCTCGGAAAAACCCGATGGATATAAGATGACGGGACCGGTTGTTTGGATTTGGGCGTTTGGGGAAATCGCGCAAAACGCCGCGCGGGCATTGCGCGCGCGGCGGCGGCGAGGGATACCATGGTTTGGTGAAGACTTCGCGCGTGGTGCTTTCCTTCGTCCTTCTGATCGCCGCCGGAATCGCGGCTTATCTGATCTTCCCACCGGTGCGGTTGTTCGCCCTGGTGGTGGCCGGGCGCAGCCCGGTGTGCCCCATGTCGCACGCGGTGCAATGCAAGGCCAACGCGGACGAGAAGACCCGCATCAAGGACCGCATCCTGGCGGGCAGCCGGCTGCTGAAGGAAGAGAGCGGACTGGAATTGTGGGAAACGCCCAAGGGCAGCTTCTGGATTCCGCGGGGGAACCGCTACGTGCTGCCGTTCAACCTGGCGGAGATGGAGCAGCACATCTACGGCACGGGCGAGCACTTCGTGCATGCCGGAGACATCGTGCTGGATTGCGGGGCCAGCGACGGAGATTTCACGCGGCAGGCGCTGGCGGCGGGAGCGCGGCAGGTGGTGGCCATCGAGATATCGCCTTCGAGCGCGGAGTGCATCCGGCGCAACCTGGCGGCGGAGACGGCGGCCGGACGGGTGATCGTTTATCCCAAGGGCGTGTGGAACAAGGAAGACACCTTGACGCTGAACGTGGACGACACCAACTTCGCGGCCAACAGCGTGGTGATGCACCCGAACTCGTCGCACCCCAGCGTGCTGGCGCCGCTGACCACCATCGACAAACTGGTGGTGGAGCTGAACCTGCCGCGGGTGGATTTCATCAAGATGGACATCGAGGGGGCGGAGGTTCCGGCGCTGGCGGGGGGGCGGCAAACGATCGCGCGCTACAAGCCGCGCATGGCCATCGCCACGGAACACAAGCCGGACGACGAGTACACCATTCCGGCGGCGGTGCGGCAGATTCGCGGGGACTACCAGGTGGAGTGCGGGCCGTGCCTGGAGGCGCACGGGCACGTGCGGCCGGACGTGTTGTATTTCTTTTAGGCAGCTCGCGCAAAACGGTGCGCGGCCCGCGCCGCCGGAATCCTGTTCCTGCCCTCTATGGCGGCGCGGTCTACGCGCCCCTTTGCGCTTTTAGGCAGCTCGCGCAAAACGGTGCGCGGCCCGCGCCGCCGGAATCCTGTTCCTGCCCTCTATGGCGGCGCGGTCTACGCGCCCCTTTGCGCTTTTAAGCACGGCCGGCCGGCCGTGCCCTATCTGGTGGCGGATCAGCGGTGGAAACCGCCCATGCGCCCGCCACCCATGTGCCCAAAGCCGGACGACATGGAGCGGGGCATGCCTGAGAATCCGCCAAAACTGCCTCCGGGGCGAGCGCCGGAGAACCCGCCGCGGCCGAAGCCGCTCGACCGCATGCTATGGAACTCAGTCCAGCGGGACTGGCCCAGGGCGCGCGACTGGCGCTGCATTTCCAGGCCGCGCGCGGCGGGGGCCCGGTTCCAGGTTCCGCCGGCGGTGTGCTGGAACCAGCCGTTCTGGCGGTGCTGGTAGACCTGGCCGTCGCGGCCGGCGTAGAGATCGCCGCCCGGCATGGGGCGCCCGACGGTGCGCTGCGGGATGTTGGCGAAGCGGGTGCGCGGGGCCAGCGTGTTGGGCGCCCAGCGGTTGTACACGTTGACGTTGTTGCGATAGAACTGGCTGTCCCCCGGGCGCCACTGGGGGTTCCAATGCTCGTTGTAGATGCGATGCATGTACCCCGGATTGTGATACCACCACCCGCCGCCGATGGGGCGTCCGAACCAGCCGCCGCCCCAGTAGCCGTAATCGAGGCCGAAGCCCCAGGTCCAGGGCCAGCCGAAATAGAAATCGCCAGCCCAGGCGGGATAATCCCAACCGGTGCCGAACATGACTACGCCGTCCCAGGGGTAGGCGCCGAGATAGCCGGGCGTGTAGCCGTCATAGACCACGTCGGGGGTGCTGCCGTAGACGTAGACATAACGGTCGTGATAGAGCGGGCAACTGGGCGGGATGGAGTAGATGGCGGCGGGGATGTCGTCGGCCACCACCCAGGGTCCGAACGGCGATGCGGCCACGAACCACACCGCATCGTGGACGGCGTAAAAGCGGCCATCGGCCTGGATCACATCGTCGGGGGAATTGGCTGCGTATTCCATGTTGGTGCCCTGGATGGGCTGGAACCGCGGCTGGCCGTCGTAGGTGACGTTGAGATGGGCCTCGCTGCGCTTGACGGTGGCGGTCTGGGGGATCTGATCGGCGATGAGGGCTTCCTTGGCCTGCTCGGTTCCGGGAATGGAGGCCAGCACGGCGGCCTTGGGGCTGTCGGGCGCGATGCGCTCGAAGTCGCGCGGCAGGCGGTCGCCGGAGAGCCACGTCCAGGGGCCGTTCAGGGACCGCGACTGGAACCAGCGTCCCGAGAGCAGGGTGAAATAGTCCTGGGTCTTGACGTCCATGAAGATGTCGTTCTCGGTATTGGTGGCGTAGACCAGTTGGGTGCCGGGGATGGGGGTGAACTGCGGCGCGCCGCCGGTCTGGATCAACTCGGCGGGCACGGTGCTGACGAAGACCACCGGGGTAACGCCGCCGCCGGGCGCCGCGGATATGCCGGCGGAGTGATCGTGCGGGTCCTTATCCTCCTTATCGAGAATGCGGGCTTTCAGTGGGTCGAGATCGGCGGGCGGATGGGGGTCCAGGCTCCACGGACCGTTCAGGGAAGACGCGGTCATCCAGCGGTCCTGGCCATCGAGGTAGAAGCGCTGCGCCGCGGCATTGAAGAGGATGAGCGCCGGAGTATTGAGGACGCGGGTGTAGGGCGTGCCCTTGACCGGGCGGTAGACCGGCTCGCCATCGATGCGGATCAAGACGGCGGGCCGGTCGCTGAACACGATCCGGGGCGGGGTGTTGTTCAAGGGGACGGATTCGTTGGGGGCGGCGGCGTTGGTGATGGCGAGGTCGGCCAGCAGGCGGTCGAGCGAGACGGACACGGGCGACTGTTTGAGGCCCTCGCGAATGACCTTCTCGAGTTCCTTCTGGCGGCCGGCGGCGGCGGGGAAATGGGCGGAAGTCACCTGCAGGTCCTCCAGAGCCACCATGCGGTCTTCCTTATCGACATCGGTGCGCGCGGAAAGCGTGACGATGCCGTAGATGGGCTTTTTTTCGCCCTCGTGCAGGAGCGTGACGGCCGAGCGCGCCTGGAGGCGGTTCTTTTTCCAGGCGTCGGTCTGGGGCTGGTAGACGATGATGCGGGTATTGCCGGAATCGACCTCTTTGGGCCAGGTATCCTCCGGGTCCGGGGGCGTTTGCGCCATCGACAGCGGCAGCAGAACAAAGACGAGACAGGCAAGGTTCAGGATATTCGCCGGGATTTTCGCCAAGATTTCCTCCGGTACATCAACATGCCGCCCGCAACGATTTGGCCTCCGCCAGAGATTCGGCGACGGCGTTCAGCAGCGTGGTATATGCGAACGGCTTCTCCAGCGCAGGGCAGCCGAACCCCAGATCGCCGGCCAGACGGCTGGGGCGTTCGGTCATACACAGCAGCTTAAGGTTCGGGCGGAGTTGCCGCGCGTAGCGAACGAAACCGGCGCCGCCGAGGGTGGGCAGGTCCACGTCCGCCAGCAGCAGATCGATGCGGTCCCAGCCGGACCCGCCGGCGATCCGCAGCGCGTCCGCGCCATTGCGGGCAGGCAGCACGCGGTAACCGTGCAGATCGAGAACCGAGCGTATGAACGCGAGGATCATGGTGTCATGTTCCACCAGCAGGACCTTGGTTTCAGCCATTGCGTCGATCTCCGGCCTGATTCGCTAGTACCAGATTATCGACGCCGAATGCGGGCTGCCATACTGGAAACCCGGTAATCGAGAGCGGATTTGAAGGTAGACGGTTGTCCGATTCCGGACGGCGGCTTCCGGCGGCGGACACCGGCCGGGACGGAAATCGTTGCAACGGCTGAAGTGAGGCGGTGGAAGGAGAGTTGCTGGGCGAGGTCCCATGGGAAATCTGAAGGTTGCCTGGCGCAACCTGTGGCGAAATCCCGCGTTCGCGGCGGCCGCGGTGCTTTCGCTGGCGCTCGGTATTGGGGCCAACACCGCCATTTTCACGCTAACCAACCAGATCCTGTTGCGAATGGTTCCGGTGAAGGAACCCGGGCGGCTGGTGGGCTTCCACTGGACGGGCCAATTCATCGGGGGCAGCACGCGCGGCTACGAGGACAGCTTCTCCTATCCGATGTACGCCGACCTGCGGGATTCCGGCAAAGGTCTGACCGGCATTGCGGCGCAATACCAGGACTCGGCGGACGTATCCGACCGTGGGCGGGCCGAGCGGGCCACGGCGGAACTGGTCTCGGGCAATTACTTCGAGGTGCTGGGAGTGACGGCGGCGATGGGCCGGACGCTGGCGCCGGAGGACGACCGGCTGAAAGGCGGGGAGCCGTACGTGGTGCTGAGCCACGCCTACTGGCGGCGGCGTTTCGGAGGCGATCCCGCGGTGCTCGACCGCGCGATCGATGTGAACGGCCATCCCATGACCATCGTGGGGGTGGCGGAGGCGGGGTTCCAGGGCCTGTCGCTGCTGAGCCCGGCGGATGTGTTCGTGCCGCTGACGATGAAGACGGTGGTGACGCCGACGTGGGACGATATGGAGCGGCGGAACAGCATCTGGCTGCACCTGATCGCGCGGCTCGAGGCGGGGGTGGACCTGCGGGCGGCGCAGAGCGCCCTGGCCAGCCCGTACCGCGCGGCTCTGGAGCACGACCTGGCGGCCAACCCGCGCAACGCCGGGTTCAGGGAGAGGTACCTGAAGAACCAGATCAAGCTGGCCAGCGCGGCGCAGGGATTCGGGTACGGGCGGGAGACCTTCGCCAAGCCGCTGTACGCGCTGCTGGCCATGGTGGGGACGCTGCTGCTGATCGCCTGCGTGAACGTCGCCAACCTGCTGCTGACGCGCGCGCAAGGGCGGCAGAAGGAGATTTCCATACGGCTGGCGCTGGGGGCCACGCGCGCATCGCTGGTGCGGCTGACGATGACGGAGAGCCTGCTGATCGCGGGCGTGAGCGGCGCGCTGGGGCTGCTGGTTGCCGATTGGGCGGCTTCCCTGCTGGTGAGCATGCTGCCCTTCAGCAACATCGGCGCGGCCATCCGCACATCGCCGGACTGGCGGATTCTGGCGTTTACCGCGGCTCTGAGCGTGGCGGCGGCGCTGCTGGCGGGGATCACTCCGGCGTGGCAGGCGTCGCGGCCCAGCCTGGCGCCGGCGCTGCGGAGCGAATCGCGGACGGCGTCCATGAGCGCGGGCCAGACGCGGTTCAGGCGGTCGCTGATCGCGGCGCAGGTGGCCCTGTCGTTCCTGCTGCTGGCCGCCGCCGGGCTGTTTGCGCGCAGCCTGTATAAGCTGATGACGGTCGATAGCGGCATGGACAGCGGCCGGCTGCTGGCGCTCTCGATCGACCCGTCGATGCACAACTACACGCCGGAGCGGGAGCGGCGGCTGATGCTGGATTTGCAAGCGTCGCTGGCGCGCGTGCCGGGGGCGCAGGGGGCGAGCGGGGTGGCGTACCCGCTGCTGGCGGACAACAACTGGCAGAACACCGTACACATCGAAGGGTACCGGCCGCCGGACGGCCAGGACATGAATCCGGGCTGGAACGAGATGCTGCCCGGGTTCTTTGCGGCGGCGGGCGTACCGTTGATCGCGGGGCGGGACTTCAACGAGCGCGACACAGCCGGCGCGCCGCTGGTGACCATCGTCAACGAGACCTTTCAGAAGCGCTACTTCCCGCATGGGAGCCCGCTGGGACATCGCATCGGCTGGGGCGATTCCGGACCGGCCGGCATCGAGATCGTGGGGGTGGTGCGCGATATGAAGGAGGGCGACCTGCGGGAGAAGGCCAAGCCATGGACCTTCACGCCCGCGCTGCAGAACACCGCGCCGGGGGCCATGACGTTCTACCTGAGGACGGCGGGGGACCCGCTGGCGATGGCGCCGGCGGCCCGGCGTGCGGTGCGGCGGCTGGATGCGTCGCTGCCGGTCTACGACCTGAAGACGGTAGAGGCGCAGATCGGGGAGACCCACTTTCTGGACCGCCTGCTGGCGTGGCTGTCGGCGGCTTTCGGATTGCTGGCGACGCTGCTGGCCTCCATCGGGCTGTATGGCGTGACCGCGTACAACGTGGCGCGGAGGACGCAGGAGATCGGCATCAGGATGGCGCTGGGAGCGGCGCGCGGGAGCGTGCTGCGGCTGGTGATGCGAGAGGTGCTGGTGCAGGCCGGGGCCGGGCTGGCGATCGGCGTGGCGGCGGCGGTGGCGCTGGGGAGACTTGCCGAAAGCCTGCTATTTCAGATGAAGGGGCGCGATCCGGCGGTGATGGCGGGGGCCACGGCGGTGGTGTTGCTGGTATCGATGGCGGCGGGATATTTGCCCGCGCGGCGGGCGGCGGGCATCGATCCGATGCGGGCGCTGCACTGGGAGTGAGGCGCGGTCATTCGTAGCGCAGGGCTTCGACGGGGTCCAGGCGCGAGGCGGTGACGGCCGGCCACACGCCGAAGAAGAGGCCCACGGCCACGGAGACGCTGAAGGCCGTGGCTACGGCCCAGCCGGGCACCCGGCAGCGGAGGCTGGGGAAGATGGCGCCGATCAGGAGCGTGACCAGGACCGCGAACACGATGCCGATGAGGCCGCCGGCGCCGGTGAGGGCCACGGCTTCGCTCAGGAACTGGAGGACGATATCGCGGCGGCGCGCGCCGATAGCTTTGCGCACGCCGATTTCGCGGGTGCGTTCGGTGACGCTGACCAGCATGATATTCATGACGCCGATGCCGCCCACGAGCAGGCCGAGGGCGGAGATGGCCATGGAGATGAGCACGATCATGCCGGTGATCTTGTCGAAGTTTTCGATGATGGAATCGGCGGTGGAGAGGGTGAAATCGTCGTCTTCATGGCGCGGGGTATGGCGCAGCTTGCGCAGAGCGCCGCGAATCTCCTCGATGGCTTCGGCGCGCTGGCCGCGGAGGGCATGGGCGGTGAGGAAAAAGTTGTTGGACTGGGGATAGCGGATGCGCGCGGTTTCGAGGGGGATGACGATCTGGCGGTCCATGCCGTTCTCGCCGAAGAAACCGCCCTTGGCGGCGGCGAAGACGCCGGTGACGGTAAACTCGGCGCCATCCAGGATGATGGCGCGGCCGGCGGCGCTCCCGCCGGGGAACAAGGCGTCGGCCAGGGCGGAGCCGATCATGCAGACGCGTTGCGCGCGCAGTTCCTCTTCGCGGGTGAAGATGCGGCCCTGGGACAACTCGCGCGGCGAGATGTCATAGAGATTGCGGCTGGCGCCCATGACGAAAATGTTGTCCGATTCGTAGCCTGGGACTTTGACGCTCAACACGTCGCCCGGCTGGGGGATGATGTACAGGCTGACGGCGACGTCGTCGACGGAACGGACGACGGTTTTGAGATAGGCCGCGTAATCGGGGCTGAGGGGCTTGCGCTTGAGCTCCTTGGGACGGGCGCCCTGGCCGCTGGGATCGCCGCTGACGCGGGCCACGAAGATGTTATCCGGGCCGAACTCCTGAAAGAAATCCACGATGCCCTGGCGCAGGCCGGAGAGCAGGGAGGCCACGGTGACGACGGTGGTGATGCCGATGACGATGCCGAGGATGGTGAGGCCGGAGCGGAACTTGTGGGCCCATACCGCGCCGAGGGCCATGCCCAGGGTCTGGCGGCCGCTGATGCGTATGGGTATCTTCATTCGGCACGCAGCGCGGCCACGGGATCGAGGCGCGCCGCCCTCCGCGCGGGATACCAGCCGGAGACGATGCCCACGGCGCTGGACACCAGGATGGCGAGCAGGACGTAGCCCAGGGTAATTTTCAGGGTGGCGCCGAAGAGCGCGGAGAGCGCCGCGGCGGCCGCCGCTCCGGAGAGCAGGCCCATCAGGCCGCCGGCCAGCGACAGGATCACCGATTCGATCAGGAACTGCAGCATAATGTCCGAGCGGCGGGCGCCGAGGCTCTTGCGGATGCCGATTTCGCGGGTGCGCTCGGTGACGCTGACCAGCATGATATTCATGATGACGATGCCGCCCACGACCAGCGAGATGCTGGTGATGGGCACCACCACGGCGGCGATCACGCCGAGGATGCTATCGACGAAGGAACGCACCGAATCGGGGGTGAGCGTATCGAAGTTGTCGTCCTGTCCCGGCGGCGTGTGGAAGCGGCTGCGCAGCGCGGTGCGGGTGACATCGAGGGCCGCGTTCATGCCGAGGCCGGAGCGGGCGCGGCCCTTGCCGAAGACGGCTGTGCCGCGCTGGCTGCCGTAGAGTTCGTAATAAACGGTGATGGGGATGTAGACGGGATTGTCGAGGCTGCGGCCGAACGAGGAACCTTGTTTTTCGAGCAATCCGACCACCGTGAATTCGGTTCCCGAGACGCGGATGGCGCGTCCGATGGGCGAGAGGCCCGGAAACAGGGCGTCGCGAATATCCTGTCCGATGACGGCGACGGGCTTGCGCATGCGCTCCTCGGTGTCGCTGAAGAAGCGGCCGTCTTCGACGGGGACGTCGCGCATATCGGGCAGGGTGGCGGAGACGCCCAGGATACTGGCGCCTTCGTAGACCTGGTTCTCGCCTTTGACGTCGTCGGTGTGCTGGGCGTAGGGGCTGTAGATGATGGAATCGCCGGTGGTTTCGCGCAGGTAGGCGACGTCGCCGGGGCGGATGCGCTTGTTGCGGCGCTGCTTGTCGGCCAACTGGCGGCTGGTGAGGCGGCCGACGGCGGCGATCTGCGCGACCAGGTAACTGTCGGAGCCGAAGGCCTTGGCGGTGATGTTTTCGGCGTAGACGCCGAGGCCGTCGATGGCCGCGCCGACCAGGATCACGCTGGCCACGCCGATGATGACGCCGAGGAGGGTGAGGAAGCTGCGCAGCTTATGGGCGCGGATGGAATCGAGCGCCAGGGAGACGGCGGTTAAAAGGTTGGCGGAAAGGTTCACGCGGGTCCGGTCCGATGCGGGGCCGTGTGGGGCCGCACCATGATCTTATCTTACCGGAGAAGCCCGGGGCATGCCGCCAGGCGATTCTTACGGGCCTTTGCCGGCGATGCAGCCATGCGCCCGCGCGGGCGTGGAGCCGTCGTTCGTGACTCGAGAGTTAAGGAGTGAAGGGGGTGGCTTGGCGGAACGCTTTGGATGGGCGGGGCTAGCTTCACGAACGCCTCAATGCTGAGCGCCGTTGTTGGTTGCAAGCAGTTTGAAGGTCCACTGATGCCATGATCTTATCTGTCTTGTCTTACCGGAAAGGCCATGCATGCGACGAACTGGTCTTCAAATTCCGGTTGGGCATGCAGTTCCACGTGGGTGACGATGGAGGCCAGCCTTTCGGTGAGGCGCGCCCGGCGCGAGGGGGCCAGGAGCAGCATACGCGCGCCGCGCAGGGCGGTGTTGCCGGCGTGGAGCGGACGCGCCCAGGCGGGCAGGAGTCCGATGCGATGGGCGCTTTCCGCGCGGGTGTAGTTGCCGAAAGCGCCGGCCAGGTGCACGGGTTGCGCGCGCGGCGCGGCCAGCAGGCGCAGCCCCGCGGCGACGGCGCCCTTGGCCAGTTGCAGCTCGCGAATGTCGGCCTGGGTCAGGCAGACGTTGCCGGAGACCGGCAGGCGCTTTCCGGCGGCTTGCACGCGGCCGCTCGCATCCACCAGGCCCAGATCCAGGGCGGCGGCCACCGCATCGACCAAGCCGCTGCCGCAGATGCCGGCCGCGGCGCCGCCACCGATCACGCGTCCGCGCAGCGCGCCGCCGCGGATCTCGACCCGGTCCACGGCGCCCTGGGCGGCGCGCATGCCCATGGCGATCCGGCCGGCTTCGAAGGCCGGTCCGGCGGCGGTGGAGGCGCAGCGGATGCCGTTGCGGTTCCCGGCGGCGATCTCGCCATTGGTGCCGAGATCCATCAGAACCCGATCGTCTTCGGACTCGAGGAAAGCGGTGGCCAGCAGGCCGGCCAGCAGATCGCCGCCGACGAATCCGCCGAGGCAACGGACGAACTCCGCGGTTCCGCGGATGGGCACGCTCCACCCCAATTCCCGGGGGTCCAGATGGCAGGCGGCCAGGGCGGGCGAGCGGAAGGGCACGTGGGACAGGGGCTCGAGGCTGTGGCCGCAAAAAAGGTGATGCATGACGGTGTTGCCGACGATCAGCACGTCGTCGAGAACGCGGCCCGCGCCGGCGTCCCGCAGCATGGCGCCGAGGGACGCGCGGATGAGCGCGGTCAACACGCCGGGGCGCTCCAGATCGAACTGGATGCGGGTCATGATATCGGCGCCGTAGCGCGCCTGGGGATTGAGGGCGGTGCGCACGGCTTCGACCTCGCCGGTGGCGAGGTTCACAAGCTGGACCACCAGGGTGGTGGTTCCCAGGTCGATGGCCGCGCCCCATCCGGCGGCAGGCTCGAAGGGCACGCGGGCTTCATCGGAGAGCACCTGGGCGGACCACTGCCCGACAGCCAGGCGGACGCGCCCCACGGCGCGCGCCTGGCAGCCCAAGCGCCAGCCTTCGGCGAGCTCGCGGTCCGAGAGCGCGGCGCGCATTTCGGGCGTGATGGGGACGTGGCCCTCCAGCACGCGAATGCGGCAGCCGCCGCAGGCGGATTCGCCGCCACAGGGAAACTCGACGCCCTGCTCGAAGAGGATGTCGCGCAGGCAGCGGGAATCGGCGGGCGCGATCTCCAGCCAGCTACTCACCGTGCTCCCGGGCATAGCGCGCCATGGCCAGCAGATTCTCCGGCGGGGTTCCGCGGGGCGCCTCGCAGCCCGCGCCGACAATGAAGCGGGGCCCGGCCTGGCGATGGCATTCGGCAACCGCCGCGGCGACCGATTCCGGCGTGCCGTCGCGCAGGACGCGCACGGGATCGATATTGCCGAGCAGGACCTGGCGGGCGCCCATGGCCGCGCGGGCTTCGTGGAGCGGGGCGAGAAAATCAAGGTCCACGATATCGGCTCCGGTCCGGCCCATGCCCTGCAGGATGCGCCGGGTGTTGCCGCAGATGTGCAGGCGCGCCAGCGCTCCGGCGGCGTGAACGGCCCGCACCAGGCGGCACTCGCCGGCGAACACGAAGCGCTGGTAGAACTTCGGCCCGACCAGCGAGGCGGCCGCGTCGCCGATGCCGATGAGGGTGGCGCCGGCCTGGATCTGCGCCTGGGCGAAGGCGATCTCCATGGCCACCACGAACTCCACCAACTGGTCCACGAATTCGGGATCGTCGTAGAAATCGAGCATCAGGGTGTTCAAGCCGCGCAGATCGGCGGCCATGGCGCAGGGGCCTTCCACCCAACCTTCGACGATGCGGGTGGCGCCGGCGGCGGCCGCCAGCAAGCGCACGGCTTCGACGCGATCGCACATGCGCCCGGGCGCGGCGGGATCGGGCAGCCTCAAGCGCGCCAGCGCAGCCTTGTCGGCCAGCAGGGCGCGGCTCTCGACGATGGCCGGGGGCTGGTGGTCGAACCACTCGACGGCCGCCCCCAGGTCGGAGGCTTCGCGCGCCGGATCGGAGATGGCCGAAACATAGTCGAGGCCGTAGCGCCCGGCGGTGAGCAACTGGGCGCGCGCCAGAGTCTCGCCATGCGAGGCATACTCGCGATAGGTCACGCCGGCGGTGTCGGCGGCGAACATCATGGTGATGGGCATCAACGGCAGGCGATCGGCGGGCCGCGCGGCCAGCGCCGCCAGCACTCTTTCCTTTGGGGTCATGAGGGGCTCCGGCGCGCGGCCATGACGCCGTCGTCATAGCGCGCCACGATCTCGAATCCGGGCTCGACCACCAGGAAATCCGCGTCGTCCCAATCGCCCCGCACGAGCCGTTGAAACAGGTCGAGGCTGCCGCGAACTTTGGAAAACGCCCAGCCCTTGCGGGCGGCTTCCTGGCGCGCGCGCTGCTCGAAACTGGAGTCGGGTTCGAGGCCGGTTTCGATGTAAGTCAACTGGCGGTAGGCGCTCTCATAGCGGTACAGCTCTTCGTACAGGTAGCGGCCGTTGTCCTCGCCGTACTTCGCGATCAGGGCGTCCAGCGTGGTCCCCAGGCCGGTGCGCAGTTGGGCCACCTGGGCCAGGGTCTGGCCGCGTTCGAGCCAGCCGGTGGAGCGGAAATAGACGCCCGGGTTGCGTTCGAAATACTCGCGGTAGGCGTGGCGGCTGCCGAACAGCAGGGCGATGCAATCGTGGGCGCGGGGGACCACCAGCGGCAGGGCGCGGGCGCGCAGGCCGTGCAGGCCATTGCCGCACAGGCCGTAACCCAGCAGGATGGCGTCGTAACGGCCGGGGCCGGCCTGGGCCACGGCTGCTTCCAGGGACTCGCGCATGGCGCGCGCGCCGAGGTCGTGCAGGCCTTTGGGCAGGAACTCCACATCCACCTGGTGCGGCGAGCGCGCCACGGCATCGCACATCTCGCGGAAGATCACCTCGCAACCGATGAGCTTCAGACGCATGCGGCCATCGCCTGGATAAACGCGGGGCCGGCGCCGCAACATCCGCCGATGAAGGAAGCGCCCGCTTCCACCCATTCCGGAACGTGCGCGGCGAACTGCCGCGGAGTGGTGCGGTAGGCGATTTGGCCGGCCTCGAACACGGGCAGGCCGGCGTTGGGCTTGATCCAGAGGGGCAAAGCGCAGGCGGCGCGGAAACGCCGGCAGATGGCGGCGAAGGCTTCGGGGCCGGCGCCGCAATTGGCGCCCACGGCGGCTGCGCCTTCGGCGGCCATGGCCGCGGCGGCCTGCTCGGGTGTGACGCCGGTCATGGTGCGGTCCTTGTTACGGCCGGAATCGAAGACAAAGGAGACGATCACCGGCAGGCCCGCCGGCAGCGCCGCGCGCAGGGCAATGCGGGCTTCTTCCAGATCGCTCATGGTTTCGAGGAGAAGTGCGCCGGCGCCGGCTTCGGCGAGCGCCCGGGCCTGTTGGGCGAAGGCCGCGGCGAGCGCAGCTTCGGCGATATCGCCCGCCGCGAGCATTTTGCCGCTGGGCCCCATGGAGGCAACCACGCGCGCCTGGCCGCGCGCGGCGCGGAGGGAAATCTCCACGCCGGCCCGGTTGATGGCGTCAATATCGGCGCCGGGAAGGCTGACGGCGTTGGCGCGAAAGGTGTTGGTGAGGAGCACGCGGCTGCCCGCGGCGCGGTAGGCGGCGGCCACCGCCTCCACCCGGCCGGGGTGGCGCAGGTTCCACGGGTCGGGACACTCACCGGGCGGCAATCCGCGTTTTTGCAACTCGGTGCCCCAGGCGCCGTCGGTGACCAGCGGTCCGGCGGCCAGCCAATCGGCGAAGGGGTTCAAGAACGTCTCCACCAATGCAAGATCGCAAGCTCATTCTATGTGAATGCGGCGGGATTCGCAACGCAATGGCGGCGGGCCGGCGTTCCGGGTCACGCCTGGCGCTTTTTCCAGAGCGTCTCGATGTCTTCGAGGCTGCGGCCCTTGGTTTCCGGCGTGACGCGCCAGACGAAAACGACGGTGAAGGCGCAGACCGCGGCGTAGAGCCAGAAGGTGCGCGGGGCGCCCATGGCGCTGGTGATGGAGAGAAAGGTCATGGTGAGGGCCGAGCAGGCCACCCACAGCGCCACGGTGGCCACCGACATGGCGCGGCCGCGAATGCGGGTCGGGAAGATTTCCGACAGGACCACCCAGACGCCCGGGCCGAGTCCCACGGCGAAGGCCGCGGTGCAGCCGAGCATGGCGGCGGTGACGATGGCGAACGACGGCGGCGTGGAGCGGAAGGCCAGGCCCAGGCAGCCCAGGCACAGCCCCATGGTCCCGGCCGAAATCATGAGCAGGGCCTTGCGGCCGGCCTTGTCGATCAGCCAGAGCGCCAGGATGGTGGCCAGAAAGTTCACCGCGCCGATGAGCACGTTGGCGCCGATGGCGGCCGAGTCGCTCCGATGGCCCACGCGTTCCTTCAGAATCAGCGAGCCGTAGAACAGGACGGTATTGACGCCGGTCCATTGCTGCACCACGGCCAGGACCACGCCGATGAGCAACGCGCGCCGCATGCCGGGAGCGAGGAGTTCGGCCAGGGCGCCCTTCTCCTCGGCGATGGCGCGGCGGATGCGGTCAAGCTGGGCCGGGGCGGCGCCCGGATGGTCCAGGCGGGCGAGTATCGCCAGGGCCTCGCGCTCGCGGCCCATTTCGACCAGCCAGCGCGGGCTTTCCGGCACGAAGAACAGGCCGGCGAAGAAGGCCAGCGAGGGGATGGCGGCGGTGGCGAACATCCAGCGCCAGCCGTTGGCGGACTGAAACGAGAAGCCCCAGTTGACCAGGTAGGAAAGCAGAATGCCGGTCACGATGGCCATCTGGTTCAACCCTACCAGGCGTCCGCGAATGGCGGCGGGAGAGACCTCCGCGATGTAGAGGGGGGCCAGCAGGGAGGCGATGCCGATGGCAATGCCGCCGGTGAAGCGCGCGGCGGCGAACTGGGGCAGGTTGCGGGGCAGCGCGGCACTGACCGAGGAGAGCGCAAACAGGACCGCCGAGAACAGCAAAATGCGCTTGCGTCCGAAGCGGTCGCTGAGCCAGCCGCCGACAGCCGCGCCCAGGACGCAGCCCGCCAGCAGGCTGCCGGCGGCGATGCCGGTCTGCACTTCGTTCAGGCCGAACTGCCGCTTCAGAAACAACAGCGCGCCGTTGATCACGGCGATGTCGAAGCCGAACAACAGGCCCGAGGTGGCCGCCACGATGGAGACGCGGTAGACGTAGCTCACGGGGCCGGCCGCCATTCGGCCGTGAAGGCGGAGAAGCCGGTGGGACGGAGCACGTCCGCACGCACGCGCGTGACGGCCTTATCGGCGAACGCCAGGGTAACGCGCGCCGTATCGCCGGGTTGGAGAACAGGCAGCGCGATCTCCCGCAGTTCAATGGGAATACCGGAGGCCGCGTAGCCGGTGGCGCGCAGGCGGTAACCCTCGAGGATGTAGCCGGGACCCCGCTCCCGCGTGCGCACGGTGACCTCGAGCCCGCGCGTTTCGAGCGACGCTATGGGGCTCGACTCCAGGCGTAGCGCTTCAAACGAGGGCTTGCGGCGTCCCAGCAGGTCCACCACGCCGTGAACGCGCTGCCGCATGGCGCCGACGCCCTGATCGCCGACGTGAGTGCGGTAGTCGTTGTAGCAGAAGAAAATCGCTCCGGCCACGGCCGGGTGCTCCCGCAACACGCGGTTGTGATCGCGCAGGATGCGGATGCGCGCCTGGTCGTCCTCGGGCCGGTCGGGGGTACAGGCGCAGTAGCCGTACTCGGAGATGACCATGGCCTTGCCGGGGAAGGCCTGGTGAATGGCATCCAACTGGCGGCCCAGGTCTTCGGTGGAGCCCTTGTACCAGGTGCCGTAGTATTCGTTCCATTCGATGAAATCCATGTTGCCGGCGACATCGCGTTCGGGCGTCTGCTGGAGCGAGTTGGAGGCGTAGGAGCAGAGGCGCCGGGGATCGAGCTTGCGGGCCTCTTCGCGCAGGCGCCGGGCAAAGGCCGCGGCCGCCGGGTTCTGCCCGTCGATTTCGTTGCACAAGCCCCAGGCGAATATGCAGGGATGATGCGCGTCGGCGGCGATCATTTCGCGCAGTTGTTCGAGACCGTTATGCAGGATCTCCGGCGCCGGCTCGCCGGACATTCCCCGGAAAGTGTGCGCTCCCCAGGCCGGCACTTCGGTCTGCATCAGAATCCCGTGGCGATCGCAATAATCGAGCACGCGCCGGTCCTGCGGCCAATGCACGCGGGTCCACACGGCATTCAACTCTTTCAGGTCGTCATGATCGTGGCGGATCCAGCATTCCGGCTCCGCCATGCCGTAGCCGGGATGACTGCCGGCCATGCGTTCGACGCCCACCAGGCTGACGCGCTCGCCGTTGAGGTAGAAGCCGCCGCCGCGCACCTCGATGCGGCGGATGCCGAAGGTGGCGCTGACGGTGTGGGGACCCAAAGCCGCCTCCGCCACATATAAATGCGGATGATCGAAATGCCAGAGCTTCGGTTCCTTCAACACGGCGGGGGGAAGCGCGACGGTGACCGTTTCACCGGGGCGCAGGGTCACTCTCCGGGCCGCCTTGTGTTCCAGCACGGTGAGGCCGGTTTCGTCGTCGAGTATGCGATAGGCCAGCGTTCCCTGGAACACGCCGCTGCCCGAGTTACGCAGGACGGCGGATAGCGACACGGCGTCCGGATCGGCGTCCACGGCGAGGCGCTCGATATAGCATGGCGGAGAAACCAGCAGCGCGGCGGGGCGGTAGATGCCGCCATCGTGCGCCCAATCGCTGGAGCGCCCGCGCGGCAGGATGCCTTCGTCGAAGGAGTTGTCGACTTTGACGGCGATGGTATTGCGCGCGCCGAAGCGCAGGAAGCGGGTGATATCGAGACGGAAGGCCGTGTATCCTTTGCCGAGGTGTTCGCCGGCCGGGCGGCCGTTCACCGAAAGCCAGGCGGAGTGGAAGACCGCCTCGAATTCGATGCGCACGGTGTGGCCCTGCCAGGCTGCCGGGATATCCACGTCGCGGGTGTACCAGGCTTGGCCGCGGTAGCCTTCCAGGCCGGGCATCACCTGCCAAGTGTGGGGCACGCGCACGGTGGTCCAATTGGGCTCCGAGCCGGGGCGGAACAGCCAATCGCCGCAGAGCGAGACGCGTCCGCCGGCCGAAGGGAGCGGGGGACCGGAGTTGTCACGGGGAGCGGAAGCGGCGGCCGCGGCGCCCAGGAAACCGCGGCGCGAGGGAGCCATCTAGGCGACCTTCGACATCTGCCGCGCCAGGGCCACGGCCACGCTGGCGTTTTCGCCGTAGGCGTCCGCGCCAATCTCGTCGGCGAACTGTTGGGTGACCGGCGCGCCGCCCACCAGCACCTTCACGCGCTCGCGCAGGCCGGCCTCCTGGAACGCCTCGATGGTGGTCTTCATGGATCCCATGGTCACCGTCAGCAGGGCCGAAAGACAGACCAGGCCCGCGCCGGAGGACTGCGTGGCTTCGACAAATCTTTGCGGGGAGACATCCGCGCCCAGATCGACGACCTCGAATCCGCCGCCTTCGAGCATGGAAGCCACCAGGTTCTTGCCGATGTCGTGCAGGTCGCCCTTGACCGTGCCGATGACCACGCGGCCCACGGGTTGGGCGCCGCGCGCCGCCAGCAGAGGACGGAGCAGGGCCAGCGAACCCTTCATCGCGCGCGCCGCCAGCAGCAGTTCCGGGACGAAGTATTCCTCGCACTCGAAACGGCGGCCCACCTCGTCCATGGCCGGAATCATGTAGCGGGCCACCAGGTCCGCGGGATCGATGTGCTCCGCCAGAGCCAGTTCGGTGATGGCCACCGCGCGTTTGGCATCGCCATTCACGATAGCCTGATGTAACTCTTCGAGCGCCGCCATAGTTCATCGCCCTCCGTTGAATTCCCGCACGGCATCGAGCATCGCCGCGATATTCTCCACCGGCGTGCCGGCCTGGATATTGTGAATCGAGTTAAACACAAACCCGCCGTGGGGCGCAAACACCTGGCAGCGCCGCAGAACCTGTTCGCGGACCGCGGCGGGCGAGCCGAAGGGCAGGGTCTTCTGGGTATCCATGCCGCCGCCCCAGAAAACCAGGCGATCGCCGTATTTGGCCTTCAGGCCCTCGGGCTCCATGCCCGCGGCCGAGCACTGCACCGGGTTTACGATATCGAAGCCGGCCTCGATGAACGACGGATAGAAGCGCTCCACCGAACCGCAGGAATGTTTGAAACATTTCCAGGCGGTGTGGCGATGGATCCAGCCGCACAAGCGGGCGTAGTAGGGCAGCCACAACTCGCGAAAGGCGGGCACCGAACAGAACGACGAGGTCTGGGTCCCGAAATCGGTCCCGCAAAGGAAGACCGCGTCCACGGCGTCGCCGATGCGTTGGTGGATGCGCGCCAGGTTGGCCAGGGCGACTTCGCACTGTTTGGAAAACACCTGGTGGATATAATCGCGGCGTGATCTGGTGGAGACATACCATTCGGCGATGTCGCGGATGCCCCGGGGATCTTTCAGGAAGGGGGCGGGCACCAGGGCGATATCGCCTAAGGCCGTGCCGCCGAAGTTGGCGATTACGGCGCGGCCTTTGCCGGAGGCCTCGCGCACGTCCTCGGCGATGGACGCCAGATCGCCTTCGGTGAGCGGCGTGAATTCCTCCAGATTGTCCTCCGGATCGAGGCGGTCCTCGTCGAAATGCTTCTGGCGGACGATGGCGTCGAAGAAGTAAAAGCCCCGCGGCATGCGGCCGCTGGGTTCCGCGGTCAGGTCGCCCTCGGGATAAATGAGGGTGTCGCCGTTCTGGTCGACGGTGACATTGAAGTTCCCCGGCACCAGGACTTCGAGGCCATTGAAGGTCCACTCTTTCCAGTTGCCGGCCGGGAACCCGAACATCGTTTTCGGCGGAAAGACGCCTTCCACGTCGATGCCCATGGCCTGTTTCAGATCCTCGTCGAGCAGGCCGAGCATCTGGTAAGGCTCGTGCACCTTGACGGGGCGGTGCTCCAGCCCGTAGTAATCCCGCAGGGCGGCGACGCAACTGGCATGCACGCCGGTGACCGCGGCGCCGCCGAAATCGATGGGGATCCGATCGGGTGGGCGATGGCGCAAGGTTTCCACCACCCGCCGCCGGGACGCGGCCGGCTGAAAGAGAGATTCGGCCCGCTGCACGAAAGTGCCTCCAACGAAAGTGGACGGGGCCATGACGGGCGCCGCGCTGGGCAACCCATGGACGCTGCACGGTCCGGCGCGGGACGCCCAGAGACGATTATATCCGGAACTCTGAAGCATGGCCCGCCTGGGAGCGCGGCAGAGAATGAGCGTACGGATGCAATTCCTGCACTCGCGGCGGGGCGGCCAAGCGCCTAGTCGGCGGGCTTGAGCGGTCTTGAAATTTTGTTGTAATCCGGCATGTAGACCCGCAGGCCCCCGGAAACGGTCGTCTTGGAATAGCCCGCCACCAACTGGTCTTTGTAGCGATCGGGGAAGAATTCGAACGGATCCGATGGGTCGGCATCGATCAACCGCATGTCGACGTTGGTCATGGTCAGACGCCCGAAGCACAGGATGCCTCCGCTATAGGCCATGTAATTCGAATGCGGCTCTTCGGCCGCCGGGTTGCGCGTGCCGTGTCCGAAGATCTGAATCATCTCGTCGCCCTGGACGCGCACGGCGGTGACCCGTCCGCGCATCCGCGGGGGCGGCAGCATCCGCGCGGGGTCGAGAATGAAGTCGTTGTCGTCCACGCTGACGCCCTTGGTGTACCTGGTGTTGATCAGCTTGGCCATATCCAGCCCGAAGAGCTTGAGCAGTCCCTGTACACGTATGTGCTCCACTTTCATCTCCGTAGGATGGAGCCGGATCCTCCCATCGGGCGTCGCGCTGACGGTCCCCACCATCTCAAAAGGAATTCCGAAGCCTTTCTTCAGCTTGCCCTTTTGCCTGATCTGGCTGCCCTCGGAGCTCAGTTGCAGGTTTTTGAGAGGAGCGTCCGAGTCGCCGAACACGTAGGTGTTCATGGCATGCGTCAGGCTCGCCATGCTCACGCCGACTTCACCGGAATCGATCGCCACAATGTAGGACCGTTTATCGTCGAAGGTGGGTGGCTGTCCCTTTCTGGTGGAAAGAAACCTGCCTTCCAAATGCCTGATGCGCAGGACCAGCTCGGGGTCGAGGTGGATGTTCACGTTCACCATCTCGACGCGCGTTTGGGCCTCCGCGGGCTGGAGAGACTCGGCAGGCCCGGCCGCATTCTGCTCAGGCTCCTGTGCCGCGGGCTTCGGTTTGTCGCCGCCGGAACGGCAGGCAACCAGGAGAATCGCAACGGCAGCCAACAGCATGCGACGCATAGGCGTCAGCAAGCATGTGCAATTCGAGGTCCATGCCGGACGCCCGGCGCGGGCATGTTACACTGAAGTGGTTATGGCAATTCCGAACGTCAAGCGTTTCCGGCCTTTCTGCCCGGAGTGCAACGATAGCTTCACCATCATGGCGGTGCTCCCCAAGGACGCCAAAGTGGACCAATACCTGGCCGACGCCGTGGCCCGGCACGACCACAAGGCGTTCCAGGAATCCAAGGTCCTGCACTTCAAGGTGCGCGTCGGCCAGCAGAAGCAGAAGAAGGCCAAGTAGGATTCCGGTTCAAGTGCGGGCCTGCAGATCCTGCAAGGCCCGCAGAGCCTCCTGGGCCACATCGGGATCGTTGTCGTGGCTCAGCTTTTCCAGTTGCGGCAAGTCGTCCCGGCTGCCGCTGCGCGCCATTACCCGGGCCAGGTTGATCTTCTCGTCCTTGGTGCCCCCCAACAACGGCGCGTAGAGCGATTTCCGCACGGCCGCGTCGCGCGCCAGCTCCACCAGGAAGGGGAACGCCTCGCCGTGGTAGGCGGCGCTATTCAGGTTGTCCACCAGGAACTGCAGCGGGCTGAATTCCTTGAGCTCGGTCTTGCCGAGCATGACCTGCGCGAAGGCCATCGACAGGCGCGGCGATGCCTTGCCCTCATCCTGCCAGGCCTTCTCCAGCACGGGCAGATCGGCCGGGGTCTTCAGGCGCGCGTAGCCTTCGGCGGCGGCGGCGCGCATTTTGTCGTCCTTATCCACCAGGTATCGCGCGTAGATTTCGCGGCTGCCGGCATCCGGCAGCATGGCGATGGCGGTGAGCGCGGCGCGGCGCACCTTGGCGTCGCGGGCGTGGTGGAGCACGTCGACCAGGTCCGGCAGAGCGGATTTGTTCTGCAGCAGCCCGGTGGTTTCAATGGCGGCGATTTGCACCTTGGAGTCCAGGTCGTGCAGCAGAAACTGGACGTTGGGGCCGGCATCCCGATCGCGGATTTTCTGGAGCGCGATCAGCGATTCATAGATCACCGCGCTGTCCTTGGATCGCAGCGCGGCGGTCAGGTCGGGCACGGCGGCTTTGCCGCGCAGGATGCCCACCGCGCGCGCGGCATTGGCGCGCGATTCCATGGCCGCGCCGTTGCGGACCAGCGCGCCCAGGGCCGCGATGACGTCCGCGCGCGGGGTGATGTAAGCGTCGATCGCCTGGTCGTTGGTATCGGTGAAGTGGCCCTTGATGCCGGTCCCCACGCTGCGCAGGGACGAGCCGAAGCCGGTCTTCAGATAGCCCGGCAGATAGAAGTTGACCAGCCCGTCGGTGGCGCGGATCTGGATCTCCGCGTCGTTGTCGCGGGTGGCCTGAACCAGCGGGTCGAGACTGTACTGCGTGCCGATGCCGTCGATCTGCTTGACCGCCTCCAGGCGGACTTCGCGATCCGTGTTGGTCAGCAGTGCGGCGAGTTGGGGGATGGCGTTAGCGCCGCCTTTTCCCATCTCGCGAACGTCTTTGGGCCGCGGCGCGTTCTGCGCCGCCAGACAAAATGGAAGGCACAGCCAGAGCGCGGCGGTTCGATGCAGGGGCATTGGTAGAAGTTTAGCGCGGTACTGGCCTACGCCAGCCCGTTTCTAATTT
>VFSW01002682.1_pt1 | contig 26844 bp, 26 predicted proteins | sample 5358111 | NCBI WGS metagenome assembly VFSW01 (sample SAMN11554181, study PRJNA540505) | mine drainage metagenome | isolation source: sediment from site ElyBrook_90M | place: USA: Ely Copper Mine, Vershire, VT | collected 2017 | reverse complement strand
GAGAAGATGCAATGAAGCAGATTCAATGAGTGTCTAGTGTCAGAGCCGGGGCACATATTATTTTAGATTGGCATAGATGACTTCGTCCTTCCCCTCCTCAGATAAATCAGCCTCAGATAATTTCACCAATCCTAGCCTTAATCTATGCTTCTGCATTTGCCTGTTGTCGTTCCATCGCTGGCCCAAGTAGGACTTTTCGTTAAACATCAGAAATAAAAATGCAGTCGAATTCCAGCATAAGCAAGACGATTGCATTGCTTGCTTTACTACACACAAAGGATCATTGCACATTTTCAAGAAAGTGCTTTGATTTGGGGGGGAAAAAAAGATGCCTTCGAGCAATCTAGGATCAAGCAGATTTTTCAAAGGATGGATTGTGCTAATCTGCTGCTTCTGTATGACTTTCACTATTGGGCTACAGAGCGCGTTTAGCGATTTTTTTCTTCCTCTTTCAAAGCAGTTTGGTTGGAACTATGCGACGGTTTCTACGATAGGATCAGTTTCTTTCATCGCCTTTGCCTTTGGGACAATTATCGGTGCTCTTGTAATCTCAAGAGTTGGGACGCGAAACACTTCCTATCTGGGCACGCTGATGTTGGTCGGAGGAATAGTAGTATCGAGCGCAGCGACAAATTTTTGGGAGCTCTTGATTCCGCTAGCATGCATTGCTGGACTTGGTTCGGCTTTCGTCACTATTGTTGCGACCACTCTGACTGTAAAATGGTTTGTAAAAATGAGAGGCTTCGCTGTAGGCGTGATGACTGCTGGGGCGGCATTAGGAGCGCTTGTAATTCCTCCAGTGGGAGAATATTTCATTGTTTTGACGAGCTGGCAGATGACGCTCCTATTTCTTGGTATGGGTTTTCTTATTCTCCTAGTAGCAACCTCATATTTCATGAGGACTCCGGATCAAATGTCTGTGAAGCCATATGGTTGGCAGCAAATCAAGAAAGATCATCAGGTCCTTGTCAAGGACTACACTTTGAAGGAAGCCTCGAGAACTGCTCCTTTTTGGCTGATTTACTGCATGATGTTTCTTGCTGGTCTAGCGACACTAATGTTTACTGTACACGCGATACCATTCGGAGAAAGTCACGGTATCAGCGAAATTTTCGGGGCCGATGCCTTAAGTTTCTATGGAGCGGGTTCACTTCTTGCTCGACTTGGCCTTGGAGTTTTGTCCGACAAATTGTCTCGAATCAACGGACTCGTCGTAGCATTCCTAATAGAGACGATCGCTCTTTTATCCCTACCCTTCATAGGATCTAACGTAACTCTTTTTCTGGCCTGTGCTCTGGGTGTCGGTTTCGGGTACGGTGGCTTTTTTGCTGATTCCATTTCCTTGACAGGAGATGTCTTCGGAGCGAGTTCGATTGACCGTATTTGGTCATTATATGAAACAGCGTGGGGCCTCGGGGGACTTTCCGGCCCAATTCTAGCTGGTCTGTACTTTGACGCATACTCAACATATGGAGGTGTTTTCGAAGGTGCAGCCGTTGGATCAACGTTGGCTATTGTTCTTTGCATTCTACTTTCAAAGAGGATTGATATGATGAGACCAAGCGTCTCGACTGCTAAGCAAAGCTAGGTGGAAATTTCCAAAGCTGACTAACAATTAAATAATGCAACTAGGAGTCCGATCTCAGAATGCCATCATACAGCCTCGGCCTAGACATTGGCGGCACATTCACAGACTTGATTTGTATGGACCTTGAAACAGGAGAGCTAAAGACAGCCAAGGTTCCTTCAACACCACCAGATTACATTCATGGAATAATGAATGCGCTCAAAAAGGTGAATATTTCAGCGTCAGAAGTTGGCCTTTTCAAACATGGCTCCACGGTAGGAACGAATGCAATAACGCAACGTGTCGGAGTAAAGACCGGACTTGTCACTACAAAGGGATTCCGCGATGTCCTTCTTGCGGCTCGAGGGGACAGATCAAGCCAATACGATCTTTCCATAGATCTCTCAGAGCCCTTGGTTCAAAGGCGAAACATACTGACCGTCTCGGAGAGGGTGAATGCAGATGGCCAAGTTGTGACTCCAATTGAGTTGGAAGAAGCAAAGAGAGTTGCCCGAATTTTCAAGAAGAGAGGAATCCAAGCAATAGCTGTGTGTTTCATCAATTCCTTCATGAATCCTACCCACGAATTCGAAATGAAAGAGATTTTGAAGAAAGAGTGTCCCGAAGCATACGTCTCAGTATCGTATGATGTCTCGCCAGAGGTGAGAGAATTCGAAAGGACTAGCACTGTTACAGTCAATGCGTTCCTATCTCCAATAATTGCTAATTATGTCGAGCGATTCAGGAGTGTGCTCGAGGAATGGGGATATCAAAGGGAGCTTCTTCTTGTACATTCCGGAGGAGGTGTCATGTCCATTGATGCTGCAAAAACTATCCCAGCAAGAATGATTCTCGCTTCAAGAGCCGCGGGCGTTGTTGGAGGTTCATATTTGGGCAAACTTGCGGGTTTTGATAATGTAATCACCTTTGAGATGGGTGGAACAACGACTGATGTTTCACTCGTCAAGAATGGCCAGCCTTCTATGGCAGAAGGCATTAGTATTGATCTCACAATCGTCGTGCGATTTCCCAGCGTAGACACGGTCACAATTGGGGCGGGAGGAGGCAGCATTGCATGGATTGACTCTGGAGGAATACTGAGAGTAGGACCACATAGTGCGCAAGCGGTGCCAGGCCCTGCATGTTATGGCGCTGGCGGAACGGAACCGACAATCACTGACGCGATGCTTGTCCTCGGACGCCTGAACGAAAAGATGTTTCTCGGAGGAGATATGGTCGTCAGAAAAGGCCTTTCTATTCAAGCTATAAGCAGAGTGGTGGGAAACCCACTGGGTCTCAGTGTCGAAGAGGCGGCAGAGGGGATAGTCAAGGTCGCGAGAAGTAACATAAGTAGTGCATTGAGCGTCGTTTCTGTAGAAAGAGGAAACGATCCTAGGGAATTCGCCATGGTTGCGTTCGGAGGCGCGGGTCCGCTGATGGCACCTTACGTAGCATTTGACCTCGCGATTCCTCTAGTCATGTTGCCTAGATATCCTGGTCTTAACTCTCCAATGGGCATCCTAGGGACCGATATTAGACACGACTTCTCAAGGCCAGTTTTCATGCTTGAGAAGCAGATCGAATTACCAAAGCTAAATCATTCGATAAAAGAAGTGCTTGAACTTGCCGAGTCGACTCTTGCAAAAGAAGCAATACCAAAAGGTTCTATGAGATTTGAAAAATATCTCGATGTGCGAGTATATGGTCAGCCTTATCGCCATCTCACCCTACCACTGGATAAGGATAGACTCGACGAAAGTGATGTCAAGGGGCTAATCAAGCTCTATAACGATAGGCACGCAAAGGAGTTTGGCTATGCGTTGCCTCCGATTGCTGAAGTCGAGATAGCCAGCATCAGGGTCGCTGCTTTCGGCTCCTTCAAGAAGTTCATCCCAAGAAAATCAACCGAACAAACGACGTTAGAAAATGCATTAAAAGGCACGAGGAATGTCTTCTTCGGTGAGGCTGGAGGTTTCGTAGAATCACAAATCTACGACAGATCGAAGCTCGGCCCTGGGTTGTCTTTGAAAGGTCCTGCCATAATAGAACAAGTAGATAGTACCGTAGTGGTTCCACCGAATTTCACAGCAAGAGTGGATGATTATCTGAATATCATCTTGGAAGTACCACACGCTAGAGAGATTGAAACCTGAAAAGAGAGGGAAGAATGTTGTCAGCAAAGTCACCGCAAGTTCAAACCAAAAGAATGGATCCAATTACATTCGAAGTCATGAGGAATACGTTTAGAGCAATGACAAGTGAGGCGACAGCACTTGTCGTCAGAGTAGCCTATGCTCCTCCGATTACCGAAGGCAGAGACATTTCATCTGCGCTTCTAACCGCTGACGGGAAAATGATATCTCATGGCTATGTGGACACAGCTGCACACTTTGGGACTTTTGAAGAAAAAATTCACACAGTGCTGCGTGAAATCGATGACATTAGACCAGGCGACACATACATCACCAACGACCCATTCACAGGTGGAACTCATACACTTGATGTTGCCCTGATTAGACCCATATTCTGGGAAGGGAAACTGTTTGCCTTTTCGACTATTCATGCGCACTGGCCAGATTGCGGAGGACACATTCCAGGAACTTTTGATCCTGTGGCAACGGAGTGCTATGCCGAAGGATTGAGGCTACGACCAATAAAGCTCTATGAAGACGACAAACCTGTAAAGACCGTTTTCAACATTGTAAATGACAATGTAAGAACCCCTGACGAGAGGATGGGGGATATTTACGCTCAATATTACGCGAACAAACTGCTAGAAACCCGTCTACTCGACTTGATTCGTAAGCATGGAAAGAAGAAAGTCGAGGATGCAGTAGAGGAGCTATTCGATTATACTGAACGCGTCTTCCGAAAAGCAGTCGACGAACTTGCGGAGGGTGAATATGAGTTTGAGGACTATGGAGACAAAGACGTGATGAATCCAAAACAGCCTCGAATTAAGGTTCATTGCAAGCTGACGATAAAGGGCGATAGAGCTACCTTGGACTGGTCTGAATCAGACCCCGCGCCTGTTTCGTCGTGGGGGTTCGCTAGAGCGGCCCTTCAAGCGGCCAATTACAATGGAACTCTGATCTGCTTTCCTTTTGTAGCAAATCTGAATCACGGAGTAATCCGAGCACTAAACATAGTCTCAAAAAAGGGAACATGCGTTGATATTGAAGAGCCGACAGCAAATGCTGGTTATGCATCAGGAGCATTCGAAAAAGTAGTCCACGCTACGATGGGTTGTTGGATGCAGCCACTCAGCTACGTTGATTGCAGCAGAATACACGCCGGCACCGTAAACTTGTGCAACTGCATAATTGGCGGCTATAATCCAAAAACCAAGCGGCGGTTTGTAAGCTACAATTGGCTTGAGGGAGGCCAAGGTGCTAGAGCAAACAAAGACGGTCCATCGTTCAAGCTTCAACTGTACGGAAGCGGCTCCTCAAATGTGTCTGCCGAGATCCTTGAAAGGTGGTATCCCCAATTGTTTACTAATGTTGAGGCTGTAGTCGATTCTTGTGGAGACGGCAGATTCAGGGGCGGTTTTGCAATCCAAAGAAACTACACCGTCACTGCTCCAATGTCTCTCACAATACATGGAGATAGAGGAGAGGTCACACCGCCTGGTCTGGGAGGCGGAACAAATGGAGGGGCAAATCGACTGGTACTCAACCTGGGTCGACACGACGAAAAGGAACTCGGCCTTTTTGCGCATCAGGTAGCCTTGAAATCTGGAGATCACATAACTTTCTCATCTAATGGTGGAGGAGGCTATGGCAACCCTCTTGATCGCGATCCAGAGAGGGTCCTTTCTGATGTAATGGATGAATTCATTACTCTGGAGAAGGCTAAGAATGTTTACGGCGTGTTGATAAGAGCAATCGATAAAGAAGCGCTAATCTATGAGATTGATCAAAAGGAGACGGAAAGAATCAGAGCCGAACTACGGAAGAAACCTTTGGCAGTAGGCTTGGGTCCTGGTCAAGTTCATCCATTTGGGCAAAACATAATGTGTAGAGTTCAAGCACATGGACATTGATCAGAAAATATCCAAGTGACGATAATCCAGAAAGACGTTTTCAGCAGACGTGTCTACTCATCCTCTTTCCTTTACGAAAACTTTCGCGGCTTCTTCTGGTTCTGTCTTACCATCAAATCTATCCTTCGTCCAATCAGCCATCTTGTTGAAGACTTCTGCGATGACGCCTCCTAGTGGATGGAACTGGTTCTCGTATATCTCTAGTCGTCTAGGTTTTGAGTTCACGGCGCGATCAAATAGTTGGTGAGCATACTTCTCAGGACATAGCTCGTCAAACTGGCCTTGGATCAATAGCATGCCGCATCGGATTTTGTCTTCTAAACCTTCAAGGCTCATTTTCCCGGCGAGCTTCGTGACCTCTTCTTCATCTTCGACGCCGGTCATATACGCGATATTGGAAAGAAAGATCGGAGCAGCGCTTTCCGTGGTTCGGTCTCTCGCGTAATACGAGCCCATCCCCACGGCAACCGATTTTATCCTGTGATCGTATGAGGCAACACGAGGCGACAAATATGAACCAAAGCTGACTCCGCACACTCCTATCTTAGAAGGGTCAATTTCTTTACGCGTCCCTAGATAGTCGACACAAGCCTTGCCAACCTTTTCGAAATTGTCAAGGCTGAGTTTGAACTTGCGGATGTTGCTCTCTCCATATCCCGGCCCGTCGATTGAAAGAACTGCCATACCCCTTCGCAGAAAAATGTTGTTGTTTGGATTTGGATATTCCTCTTTAATCATGTCACGTCCTACTATGAACATCACGCATGGAGATTTTTGTGCTCCATGCGGAAGATGGAGGATGGCAGGAATAGTTCTGTTTCCAAATGGAATCTCAACTTTCTCCATTGGATAATCGTTGTATTTCATGACTTTGTCGAAACATCGAACAAGATTGCCATGCAGCTCTATTTTCTCCTCAGTATCTTCGAAGATAGACCATTGAGCACGACCATAATATAGAGCAGCTAGATGATACTCGTAATGAGCAGTTTTCAAATGCCCTTTCTTCTCGGCTTCCATTGCTTCTGCTTCTCTCTTCTTGGCTACTTTGACCCATTGCCATCTGAAGGTTGCAGCACTCTTTGAGCGCTTTGAAACATAGTCCAAGTCGGTGTACTTGTAACCGCATTCAATCCAAAGGGGTGTAGACTCTGGAAAAAAAGCTTCAATGCCGAAAATTTTTACAAATCTATCTTGAATCCAAGCCTGTCTGATATCACGTCTTGCCAAGGTCCATTAGCTCACTACGATTTTGCGCTGATGTGCAAAATACTATTTATACATGTTGAGTCAGCATATTTCGAAACAGTCGAAAGAATTTGGAAAAAGAGATAATCGTACCTGAAGATCTCCCAAGGTCTCCATTGAATATATCTCCAGCTGTGAAAGCTGGTCCGTGGTTATTCCCATCTGGACAGATGGCTACAGATTTCAAGAATGGATTAGCACCAGAAGCAAGAGTCTCGAAGGGTTTCCCGACAAGCCATTCGCATATTAGATTGCAGACTCATGTTATGTTCGAAAATTCAAGAAAAATTGCTTTGGCCGCCAAAACCGACCTCAACAACATGGTGAGGACAGATCAGTTTAGGATACCGATGGGTAGACTCTCGGGTAGCACGAGTCCTTCAATCCAGGATTATTTGGATGAGAGAAACAGGTGGCTCAATCCTCCAAGGCCCGCTAGCACTGGATGTCCAGTTGAAGCACTTCCCGTGAAGGATTGTGTGATCGAACTAGACTGGATAGGTGTGATACCTGGTGATGGTGTCAAAAAAGAAGGAATAACGACTGGAAGCATACCGGCACCAATAGCTGCATTCGGTGAAGGAATAAAGGCCGCTAATTTTGTGTTCGTGGCTGGAATGGTCGCGACAGATCAAAAATCTGGTCTTGCTCCATTGGCAGTAAGAAACCCAAACTTTTGGTATGGGGTAGATATCAAGATTCAAACGCGTTATGTACTTCAAGAGATAGATCTCTTGCTCCAGGCCGCCGGAACTTCTTTGAAAAATGTAGTGAAAACCTCAGTTTACCTGACCAACATGGAGGATGTCTATGGAATGGACGAGGTTTGGAGAGAATTTTTCCTCGAAGATCCCCCGGCAAGATCTATCATTCCATTTAGCATTGCACCAGGGGGAATCCCAGGTTGCAAGATAGAAATTACGGCAACTGCTATTGTCCCAAATGGCAAGCTCAAGAAGGAAATAATCAATTCACCTGAAGTTCCAAAACCCGTCTTGCACGAGCCCCATTCGGTCAAGGCAGGTGACCTCATCTTCCTCTCTGGACAGTGCGCTGCAGACCAGAACGGAGTGCTTCCGGAAGCGCAAATCGACGACAACTTTCCATATTTTGGAATCAGTTCAAAAAAGCAGATGGCTGTGATCCTGAAAAACACTACTAAAATCTGCGAAGCAGCGGGCGCTTCAATCAAAAATGTGGTAAAGCAGCAATGGTTTCACACAGATCTCAAAGAGTTCTATTCTGCATACGAATCTTGGTCGAACATATTTAGCAAAGATCCTCCAGCGGCAAGCATAGTCGGTGTAAAAGCACCACTTCCCGCTACTGGTTGTTCGATCTTGCTTGACTCGATTGCTGTAGCTGAATGAGCAACAATCTTTGCGACACAGCCTTTGCACCTTTGGGACTGAAAGCCATATTTTTCGAGCCATAGCGGTTGAGGGTGTCATATATCGATAAACGAGAGATTTCTGTAATAAAGGGAATGGGCGCAGTTAAAGTATGGTTGGAAGATTGAATGGCAAAGTTGCGTTGATTACGGGAGGGAGCTCCGGGATTGGACTAACTACCGCGACTCTCTTCGCGAAAGAAGGAGCAAAAGTCACAATCGCAAGTCGTTCAGAAGAAAAGGGAAGATCCGGATTAAACGAGATCAGATCATCCTCTGGTTTGGATCCGATGTGGATTCATGCTAACGTTAGTAGGTCAGACGATGTAAGGAGAATGATTCAAACTGTTCTCGAAAAATTTGGACGTCTAGATATACTATTTTGCAATGCGGGAATAAACAGTGCCCATTCTATAATCGAAACAACTGAAGAAAACTGGAACGATGTAATCGCCAACAATCTGACGAGTGTTTTTCTATGTTGCAAATATGCTCTCCCTTACATGATGAGACAACGAGGTGGGTCAATCATCTGCACTGGCTCAACATATTCATTTGTCGGTCATCAAAACTTCACGGCCTACAGTGCATCAAAGGGCGGAATACTGACTTTCGCAAAGTCTCTAGCGCTGGAAATGGCCAAGTACAACATACGAGTTAATTGCGTCTGTCCCTCGACTATTGAAACATCAATGGTAAAGCAGGGCTGGATTGAATCGGGCAATCCTGAGAAAATGCGCGAGAGTCGATTGAAATTGCATCCGATAGGCAGAATAGGAACTCCAGAAGATGTTGCGCAGGCTGTGGTTTATCTTGCTTCGGATGAATCTTCTTTCATAACAGGATCGGAACTGCTAATTGATGGCGGATACACAGCACAGTAGACTTTACTAAACCGGAATACTTGCTCAAGCCGGATCAAGACTGCTTGAGATACCATTCTGCGATTTTTTCCCTAGTAGTTATCCAGACGTCAGGAAACCTTTTTGCGTATCTTAGAGATTTTTCAAACGCTCCTGCTCCCCACGGCCGTGCTAAGATGTGCGCGTGAATTGTTGCACTGAGCATCTTCGGGTCGCCTCTTTCGCCCTCTCTATACAGAAAATCGAAGGCATCACTGAAGCATTTTGTATACGTGTATGGAGGGTTCTTCCCAACCAAGATAAGCGAAAGATCGTTGATCTCATGCTGGTAAGGAATGATTACTAGGGACCTACCAGTCTCGCTATGATAGAGGTAAGGGATATCCTCATCAGAGGCATCCGCACACCAAATGAAACCTTCATCGCAAAGCAATCTGTATGTGTTAGGACTTTTAGCGCCACCCGAGTCAAACCATCCAACTGGTCTCTGCCCTGTAATGCCTTCTATTATTGAAACTGACTTTCTGATGTTATCTAGTTCCGATTTTATTCCATAGTGAGGAAACTTTAGGAATGGAAAAATATCCTGGGCATAAGAGTGACCCGCGATTTCATGTCCTCGGTTATGGAGCTCGGCAACGGCCTCGGGAAATTTCTCTGCCGCTCTACCACTGACTATGACTGTGCCTACAACCTTGTTCCTCTCAAATAATTCTATCAGTCTCCATATTCCCCTTCTTCCTCCATAATCAACAATATCGATTGCATGGAGATCTATTGTCCCTGGAGAAATCTTGGCTCCTCTAATTTTCGCATCTTCGACTTTGCCTACTGAGGTTGGTATGGGTGTCTGTCCCTCAGACCAAAGTTCTAGAGCAACGGTGAACGTGACCGCTAGTTTTGCGTTGTTAGGCCATTGCATTTTTTGAGGCCTCAACTATTTGATCGCATCCTTCTGAGATCTCGTGGCTGAGTAATCGATACTTGAAAGGCCATCTCCTATCATCGTGCTTTGGAAGGAGTGTTCAAGCTCCACGAAAGCTTTTAGTGCGCTGTTGAATTCTAGACATCTCTCCCTGAAACTGTAATGGCCAGCATGATTGAAAATATGAAGTTCTGTCTTTCCATTTTGTGAAGAGATGAGCCGAAACAAATCAAGGGCAAGTATGTAGGGCGCAGAGGGATCGTTTAATCCCCACATTATTAGGGTCGGCTGTTTCAGATTACCGGTCCTGATGGAATCTAGTGTTTCCTCCCGAGTGATCTTCAATTTGGATCTGAACAAATTGTCGCATCCTGATTTCATTTTTTGTTTCGCTGCTAGCGTTTTAGGTAGACTAGCTATTTCGTACATCTGATTTACGAAATCCTCTGTTATGTGAAAACGAGAGTATGAGTTCTCTATTGGTTCTAGGCAAACGCTTTCCTTAGTTGGAGTTGATGGAAGTGATCTTTCTATCTTTTGGTAGAAATCTCTCGGGACCGATGGATCGTCAGGTGCCAAGGTGTTACTGTCAACTACAATTAGTTGATCTATCAAGTCAGACATATCAAGCGCAAGTCTTGTTGCGACCAAGGCACCCCTAGAATGACCAACAATAGTCACATTTGTAACTCTCAAGACTTCGAGAAATCTGGCCGCATGATGAATAGTAGCTTCCATTGTGAAATCAGCGTCTGCTTTAGGATTGTCAGTGAATCCCATTCCAAGCTTGTCAAATGCAATAACGTGAAAATATCCGGCCAAGGAGTCAAAATTGAGACTCCAATTATAGGAAGAATAGTAATCCCCAAACTGTCCACCATGCACTAGCAAAACAGTCTTACCATTACCGGCCTCGAAGTACCTTGTTCTTATTCCATCTACATCGATTGAGAGGGCTTTGGTTCGATTCATATCGAATTCAATGTTAGGAACGTCCGCGAGAGCATTAGCGTCCAATGTAAAGTTTTCACTTTGAAGAAAGTGTTACGAGATTTTATTGTGTTCGCAAAATTCGGGACCGTACTAGGTTCTGTTGGGTCAGAAAAAATTCATGAAAATCTCTTGGTTACTTTTTCAAAGAGAAAAACTGTTCGCAACATGCGGTTTTGGATAAGCTGAGGGGTATGTTTGCCAAACTACTCATCATGTTTCTTTTGCCTTATAAGGTTCCAAATTCTTTCAGGAGAAAGGGGAGTTTCTTTAATCTCTACCTGAAATGGTCGCAATGCATCCACCACTGCGTTTGTGATACATGGTGGAACCGAGATTGTACCAGATTCGCCAGAACCCTTGAAGCCGCCCGGAACATACGGAGTTGGAGTTGAGATATGCAGTAATTCGATATTAGGCGCTTCCGCAGCACTTGGTAGCAAATAGTCGACAAAAGTGGAAGAAAGCAATTGCCCGTCTTTATCGTATACGAGCTCCTCAAGCATTGTGCCACCGAAAGATTGTATTGCTCCTCCGATTACCTGACCCTCCACAATCGCAGGATTGATCATAGTTCCGACGTCATGCACTACGACATACTTCAGTATCTTGATAGCCCCAGTTTCTATATCGACTTCAACAACGCAGGCATGTGCAGAATTGGTCGTAGCTGCGCTAACATTTATCCTTCCTTTGTCATCTGGAGTCAATCTGTAGAGTGGCGGGTTGAAGTAACTTGTGACATCCAGTCCAGGCTCGATATCAGGTGGCAACGTATGAATATCACTGATTGCAGCATTTGCAATCTCCCTGAGAGAAAGCTGTTGTTCCTTGGTACCTCGAACGTAGATTCCTCCAGATTCGAGAACAAGATCTTCGTATCTGGCTTCCAATGTGCTTGCTGCTATCCTAAGAATCTTCTCACGAAGAACGCTAGCGCCCTTTGCAACAGCACCTCCAATGACAACCGCGCCCCGGGATCCCCAAAGGCCACTGCTGTAAGGAGATGACAGAGTATCTCCAACTTTAACTTCGACATCCTCGAAAGCGACTCCGGAAAAATCTGAAGCGACTTGAGCCAAAGAAGTATCAACGCCTGTGCCTATGAGCGCAGCTCCTGAATAGACAGTCAACTTGCCATCTCTATCCAGAGAAAGCCTAACAAAGTCATGGCCAGTGATTATTCCAGTTGAATAGCATATGTTAGGCGCTGTGGCTTCGGAGTTGTAGGCCATTCCAACACCCAGATATCTCCCATTCCTTCTCGCCTCTGCTTGTCTTTCCGGAAACGATTTGTAGTCTATTGCATCTAGAGCTAATTGAATGGACTCATCATAAGAACCGTTTTCTATTATAGAGCCTGTAACGCTAGTGTAAGGATAATCCTCCTGCTTTACAAGATTCTTCAGTCTAAATTCAACAGGATCAATTGACAGAGCTTTTGCTACCTTGTCGATCATAACTTCGGTCGCAAAAGCAGCCTCGGGCCCTCCAAACCCACGATAGGCCCCAAGCGCGCACTTATTGGTAACAACTCCATATGCATCAAAGGAATAGCTTTCCATTTTGTAGGCATTCGGAATGCTAAAAACTGAGACGATGAGGGTGTGCCCATGAGGGTAGCATGTTCCGACGCCCAGATCTGCAATGGCACGATCCTTCATTGCGATTATCTTCCCCTCTTTGTCCAAAGCGATCGAGATTTCGTGACTGATCTCTCTTGCATGAGAACTTGCCAGCAAATGCTCCTTTCGGTCTTCGACCCATTTCACGGGCATACCTGTCAAAGCTGCAGCCACGCCTATCACTACCTCCTCTGAGAACAGCCCGAGTTTCATTCCAAAACCTCCCCCAACGCTTGGAGCGATTACCCTAATTCGATTTTCGGGAACGTTGAGAGCTTTCGAAAGCATCATCTTCTCAACATGCACAGCCTGAGTGGAAGACCAAAATTCATAGGAGTTATCTGCTGAGTTGTATCTTGCGATAGCTGCCCGTCCCTCCATTGGACAGGGCATATACCGATGATTTCTGTATGTTTCAGTAAAGACCGTATCGGCCCTTTTGAACGATTCCTCAACGTTTCCGCTTTGGAAGCTAGCTTTGTAAAAGATGTTGTCTCCCCATTCTTTGTAGACCAACGGATTCCCTCGTTGCATGGCTTCGACAGCATTTGTCACAACAGGTAATGGTTCGTATTCAATATCGACAAGATCTACAGCATCTGCCGCAATGTATTCGTTCAAAGCAAGCACCGCTGCAATAGGCTCTCCGAGAAATCTCACCCTGTTCGAAGCGAGAAATTCAATGAAGAGAGGTTTCACACTCGGATTGTTAGGAAAAATATCCACTTTGAAAGATGAGGTGTGTTGCTTAATCGATTCGCAGGTTAGAACAGCGACTACTCCTTGAAGTTCTTTCGCCTTGTCTATGTTGACCCTTCGAATGTTAGCATTAGCATAACTGCTTCGAACAAACTTGCAGCAAAGCATCCCAGAGAACTTTATATCACCAACGAAAGTTTCGCTACCGATTAGATTTCTACGGGCTCCTTTGCTCTTGATTGCGGACCCAACCAGTCCTTTTGGCATCCTTTCGAACTCCTGGCGCAGCTTCCATCTGACAATATATAGAAATTATGTCAGCTGCTGGGCGTGTTTAATCTCCTTATCGAAACAAAAGAGAATTACTGGTTCCAACTGTGAAATGGAGAAACGCGAGAAATGGTTTTGGACCAGACGTTTAGGGTTAAACGTATCGGGAGGAACGGGATGTACGCGAATATGACATAGTTTTGTTAAGAGTAGTTTTCGGAAAAATACTCTCTTGGCAAGGAAAGAGAAACCGGGGGTTTGGAAAAACCTGCAAGGAGGGTCAGAGATACTCCATCAGAGAGGCGATAGGTTGTGGGAAGCGACAATTGAATAGCTTGACTCGCCTAAGAAAGGAGGCAAGACTGAAATAGATCAAACTATTGCAGAACTGCTTGGTATTGAGGGCGTAGCAATAGAATGGCGTTGGACGACCCTGTGGTTATTGTCTTAATCGTGGCTGCAATTGTGTTTCTGTTTGGAGGAACAAAGATTCCGAAACTCGCGAGATCATTGGGCGAGGCTAGAAGGGAATTTGACAAGGCAGTGAGGGGTGAGCGTGAACCGGAAGGTGTAATAAAATCAGACCACCTCGGTGCGATCGGAACGGCCCAGAAGACTAATGCCGATGCTCTAGTTGTGGCAGCACAGAGAGAAGGAATTGACACAAATGGGAAAACTAGAGAGCAACTCGCGTCAGAGCTATCTTGGAAACTCAATAAGAAATTTACTTAATTACGTTGGCCTTGCATCTTCCAATTGGCAGCAATGTCGAATCAGTTGATTTAGGAAAAGGAATCCATTAAATTGCGTTCCCGCGGACTAATTGTCATACAAGTTTTCCGAAACTGGAATTTTCTCTAAATACATAAATACGAAATCCTTTCGCGTATCGCGGCAATGTCGGACGAACAGGCAGTCGAAAAAACACCGAGCAATCCTAGCCGAAGACAATTCCTAAAGTATACCGCAACAGCGGCAATCGCAGCAGCTGTAGCTGGCTCTGTTGGTTATTATGCTGGGGCGTACCTATATCCTGCCAAAAACTCATCATCTACCCAGAATCCTGTGAAACTTGGCGGGACCTTGCCTCTATCTGGTTCGTCTGCTGCAGATGGACAGCAGTTCTATCGAGGATATCAGTTGGCGATTTCTAGGATTAACGCAAATGGCGGAATTTTAGGTCGCCCCGTTCAACTTGTCATTTACGACGATGCGCTGGATCCAACTCAGACCCAGACACTGTACCAAAAATTGGTGACACAAGACAATGTGGACATCCTACTCGGGCCGTATGGAGGGGGAGTGAGTGTACCTGCCGCAGGTGTAGCGGCACAATACAACAAACTAATGATTTGTGGCTTCACTTCTGTCCAGAGTCTTCATCAGCAGTATGGAGGCACCACTTTCTTTTCTATAGATAGCAACGTTCTAGGTGCAGGAGGGGACGAAAACAACGTCATTGAGTTCCTAAACAATCAAAGCCAGTGGAACACAAAAAATGCTCCTCTAAAGAATCTTGCTATATTGGATCTGAACACTGCCTTTGGAGACGACGCGTGGACGGCTATGCAACCAATTTACTCCCAGAACGGCTATAACATTGTCTATCACGACTTTGTCGACACGTCAGAAACTAACTATACGCCAATAGTGGAAAACGCATTGGCAGCAAACCCGGATGTCCTATTAGCAACACTTTTTGAGTTCATGGATGAGAGCGTTATTTCTGCAGTTGTCCAGCAGAAGCCAACAAATCTGCAGTTTTTCTACGGCTTTGAAGTAAATGACCATCTTGCGTTTAGCGACTTGGGTGGGGCAGTCGAAAACGTAACTTACTTGGATGTCTTTCCGGCAACGTACCACGGTGGAGATGCTGATTATCTCAGAACACAATGGCAGTCTCTTTATGGATACGCCCCGAGATACGAAGGGCCATCGGCGTATGCGGCGCCAGAATTGATCACCAATGTGGTGAACTCAGTGGGGTCATTGGACATTAGCAAGATAGTCGCAGCACTGACTTCAGGGCAGACATTTGATACGTGTTATACAAGCGTGAAATTTGACGCTAAAGGACATAACTTGAATTTCTTCCCTAGTTTGGGCCAGTGGCAGAACGAGCAATATCAGGTTATATGGCCGGGGTCATCGGCGGTAAGTGCAACCGCCAGTCCGGTATATCCATATGTGCCTGGCAGTACAGCCACGACGACTACGACAACATAGTTCTTGTAACTGGAGGAGTCAGGGGCACGAGCCTAACTCCTCAGTTACTAGAGGCTGTGATCATTAGCGGATTCCTTGAGGGCGCGATCTATGGCATTATAGCGCTTGGGCTTGCATTGATTTACGGCGTCATGAGGATTCTGAACATAGCCCATGGGGACCTCATGGTCTTCGCAAGTTACATAGGTTTCTGGCTCTTTACACTGTACGGTGTTAACCCGCTAATTTCTCTTCTGCTTTCGACAGGAATGTTGTTTATTATTGGATATTATCTTCTGAGATTCGTGCTCAATCCCTCAATTGAGCATCCCGAACACCAGCTGACCTCTACTGTCTTGATTACTTATGGAATATCTCTTCTTATTTCAAACGGGGAAACGATTGGTTGGACTGGGGACACCCGCTCACTCGAGTCCTTTTTTTCCATGGGAACGGTATATGCCGGTGAGTTTGGGATTCCTGTTACAAGTCTCTTGGTCGTTGCATTGGCTTTTGCCTCGACATTTGCGATATACTATTTTCTCTATCGAACAGATACGGGATTGGCAATACAAGCATGCACCCAAGATAGAGATGCCGCTCGTCTTTCTGGAATAAGTTTCAGGAAAATGGCGTATTTGACATTTGGAATCAGTACGGCTCTAGCGGCTATTGCAGGCTCGTTGTATATTTTAGATCATGTAGTTTATCCCGCTGTTGGGCTATCTTTGACAATCAAGGGTTTGACTGTGATCGTCTTTGGTGGACTAGGTAGTATGAAGGGCGCATTGATTGGTGGACTAGCCCTTGGCGTAATCGAAGCTGTAGCATCGACAATATTGCCTAGCTCCCTTCAGGACGTAGTGGCTTATGCAATTCTCTTAATTGTGTTGATCGTGAAACCAACCGGAATGTTCGGTAAGAAGTTTTTCTTCCCAAAGTGATATTTGCAAAAGAAGAGAGAATATTCAATGCCTTCTAGTTACTCTTCTCACAAACAACTCATCTATATGCTAGTCGCGCTTGGAATTCTGACTCTTATGCCGCTCGTTACTCAATCTTTCATTGAGCCACTGTTGATTCTGATCTTGATTTACGTAGCAATGACTCAAGGATACAACGTAATGCTCATCCAAGGAGATCTATCTTTTGGTCCTGTTGCATTCATGGGAGCAGGAGCATATACTGTGGCACTCTTGGTGCATTACGGCATATCCTACAATCCTGTTGTGAACTCCCTCCTTGGAGTTAGTGTTGCTGCTGTCATGGGCTTGCTTCTAGGTTTTCCGCTTCTCAAATTACGGGGAATATATTTTGCGATTGGGACTTTGGGACTCGCGCAAATCATTCAACTCATTATTCTGAGCTCCCCTTCCTTGGGCGGCGGAACAGGAATAATTGTTACGACTTTCGTGAAAAGTTACAACGTGAACATTTTCTATTACACCATTATTGGCGTAACAGCAGCAATCACTGTGATCACTTATCTTGTGTTCAACTCTCGATTTGGGCTCGCATTAGCTGCCATAAAAGACAATATCGAAGCTGCTAGATCTCTGGGAATCCGAGCGACGCCTTTTAGATTGCTTGGATTTAGTTTGAGTGGAGCACTCATAGGATTGGTGGGATCTTTTTTTGCATACTACAATGGTTTTGTTTATCCAGATAATGTTCTTTCTTTAAACATCAGCTTCACTATACTTACGATTGCCTTTTTCGGAGGTGAATCGACTTTTTTTGGGCCTATTGTTGGTGGTTTCGCCGTTATGCTTTCCGAACAAGTGGCCCAGAACTTTATTTTGCAGGGTTATCAGGTCGTCTTAGGAGTTCTTCTAGTAATCGTCTTTCTCGTTATGCCTGGGGGAATAGTCGGGACTATGACCAAGAAAGCTCCCGTCATGAACCCATTTCGCAACTTCATGAATAGGAAAAGGGCCGAACACTAATCATGCTTGAGGTGCAACAGATTACCATAAGGTTCGGAGGATTAACGGCAGTGAACGGTGTTTCCCTCAACGTGAATGAGAAGGAGATAGTTGGTCTAATTGGGACAAACGGCTCAGGAAAATCCACACTGTTTAACGTCATCACAGGATTCTATAAACCTACATTTGGAAAGGTAATTTTCAAGAACATTGAAATTACCAATAGAAGCCCAGAGAAAATATGCAAAATGGGAATGAGTAGAACCTTCCAAATAATGAAGCCATTTGGGACTATGACAGTTCTACAGAACGTCCAAGTCGGTGCATATTTTGGCAGAAAGATTGATGAACAGAAAGGCAATGTCAGAGGCCAGTGCCTAGATATTTTGAAGCTCACCAGTTTATATGATAAGAGGAACAAACTTGTGAAAGACCTCACGTTTGCTGATCAAAAGCGCCTAGAGCTTTCGAGAGCACTCTCGGCTAGGCCTTCACTACTACTGTTGGACGAGGTCATGACCGGTTTGACTCCAACGGAAACACTACAATATGTGGAGATGATCAAAGAACTCCGGCAAAAAGGATTGACCATCCTAATGATTGAACATGTTATGAAGGCGATGATGCTACTAACAGATAGGATTTACGTTTTAAATGCCGGACAGATGATCGCTCAAGGGAAACCTGAAGAGATTGCCACCGATGCAAATGTAATTAGATCATATCTGGGAACTGATCAATTTGCTCGAAATTAAGGAATTGAATGTCTACTACGGCAAGCTACCTGCATTGCGCAATATATCGTTGAATGTAGACGAGGGAGAAATTGTCAGCATAATAGGATCTAATGGAGCTGGTAAGAGTACCCTTCTCAAGACAATCTCGGGTCTCTTGAGACCTCGCTCGGGAACGATAAGTTTTCGTAGTAAGCGAATTGATGGGCTTGACGCGGATCAGGTGGTTGAACTTGGCGTCACTCACGTTCCTGAAGGTCGAAGACTTTTTCCGTTCCTAAGCGTAGAAGACAATCTGAAAGTTGGCAATTTTGCTAAGAGAGCAGCAAGCTCTCGCAATAGACTGCTCAGTTCAGTCTACGAGATCTTTCCATTGTTATCAAGTAGAAAACGCCAGGCAGCTGAGACGCTGAGTGGCGGGGAGCAACAAATGGTAGCAATTGGGAGAGGATTGATGTCAGAACCATCGCTTCTAATGCTTGATGAGCCTTCCCAAGGCCTTGCACCTACGATAGTTCAGAAGCTCTACGAAACTGTAAAGGCTACTAACAAGAAAGGAGTCACAATTCTTCTAGTTGAGCAAAACACACAATATGCACTTGCTCTGGCAAGCAGAGCATATGTACTTGAAAATGGTAGCATAACGATCCAAGGAAAGAGCGAGGAACTACTTAGCGATCCATATGTCAAGAAATCGTACTTGGGTCTCTAGGAATCTCAAAGCGTTTCAGCAGCAAAATAGAAAATACAAATTGCGAGAGTTCGAATACCTTTGACAATTAAGGCAATTCGCAAGGTAGTAGGCTTATCTGTTCTGTTGACGCTGGACGGCGTGCCATCTCATTAAGGGTTGAGAAAATTTTAAGATGGCTGCAAGAAACACAATTCTACCACTGACAGCCAGAGATTAGTTGTTTCGAGATCCCCAGAATCATTGTTGCCTGGGATAAATAGTTCTATCATTATGTGTAGAGTGCAACAGATAATGTCACTATTTGTTGCTAGCGATAATGTCACTCTCTAACAATCCGTTGCATGCCATGCTTTCATGGCAAGGGCAAATCTAGAAGAGAGGATCAGAGCCGTCCTTCTTTACATCGAGGGTGCGAAGGATGCAAAAGAAATCTCATCTGTGTTGGGCGTATCTCTCAGAACTATCTGGAGATGGATTGGATCATACAGAGCAGGTGGGCCGCAGGCACTCGCCCTGAATAAGTCTGGTCCTGAAAGCGGGACAAATTCGATTCCAGAGGCACTTGAGGAAATGATAGTCTGCCTCAAGCTGAGGCATCTTTCTTGGGGAGCTAGGCGGATCAAGTATCAATATGATCCGCCCTGCCATTGGAGAACAGTTCACAGTGTCATCAAACGTCATGGAATGCTTGTGAGGATCAAGCCAAAACCTCAGCCGTCCAAAAGATTCCAGCGAAAGCATGTTGACTCCATGTGGCAAGGTGACTCGTTCCAGTTCCGCATTTCAAGCGTGGATAAGGTGTATGTTACGGGATTCGCTGATGACAGATCGCGTTTCAGAATAGCATCCGGTGTTTATCTCCACAAGAGCGCCAAGGAAGCGATAGATGCTCTAAGACTTGCTCTCGCAAAGAAACGGATTCCAAGGGAGATCTACCTCGACAATGCAAAGCAGTTCATCGCCGAAGAGTTCAAGGCAGAAGCAAAGAAACATGGAATCACGCTGATCTTCGGCAAAGCGTATCATCAGAGAGGGAGAGGCAAGATCGAGAGATATCACGAGGTTCTTTGGCAGGAGCTCATAACGCAGGTCAGATTCACTTCTCTTTCTCATTTCAAGAGGGAGCTTAGAAAGTTCGACGGACAATACAACTACTGGAGAAAGAGCCAGGCTCTTGGGTGGAAGACTCCTGCTGAAATTTACAACAACAGGAGATACTTCAGCAAAAAGAGATCCAAAAGACGCGTCAGGTAGTGACATTATCTCTTGCACGGTTTAGTGACATTATCTCTGCCACTCTACAATTATGAGTTCCGAGTACGTTGAAGAATTTGAAATGAGATGTGGTTAATTTCTTTCCAGACAGACTGCTATTACCTCGGAAACATGAATTTTCTCTCAATTCAAAGCTAAAGTGGCAGTGCCCTTAAAAGCATAATAAATTGAGAGAGATTTTGAGTGCACATGATGCTCTCCTGATGCGCTGTTAGGGTTTAGTAGGTTTATGATGAAATCAATGCTTGTCCTCGCTTTCACGGCAGAAAAGAAACGGTATTTGCTTCCCCTGCTGCCAATCGCTTCAGGGATTATTGCTGCGAGGCTAGCGCTGTCGCCAAGATCTATACCCGCGATTGTGCAATTGCTCATGCTTCGACTGGTTCCTTTCCTTCTCTTATCTTTCGCCATCTTTTCCATCTTCTTTTCACTATCAAGCAAGAAGATAGCGACTCGAATGACTGACATCGAGTCGCGTGGCGAAGGGCCAGCCGTTCAGAACGTCCTGGGAGTCAGTCACAGCAGGGATTATTTGATTCAGATTTATAATATGCATTAGAACATCACTTAGATTTGTCTCAATCCATGTCGCTGGCTACTTATTTCGCACCTGCGAGATGACTCTGCTTGAGAAGAGCTTCATCGATTCATTGAAATTGCTGGCATGGAATTTGTCTTCAAAATGGGTCACCTCGCCATTTATGGTCGGAGTTTTGCTAATAGCAAAAGATGATTTATTGTCGGACAAAAAATATAGAATTATATGTGTCTTTGGGAGCCGCCCATCGTTCACGAGGATGGAAACAGTTTACGCCAAAGTGTTCCCTTTGCTCAATAACGTTAACAACAAGTAGGACAGACTTTCCTCTCATGGTATCCAATGCCAATTTCTATGAGAACTGGGACATCGAAACAGATGTAGTGGTGGGTGGAACTGGCGCAGGTGGTCTGACAAGCGCTATTATTTCCCACGATAGTGGACTAAAGGTGATCGTGTTGGAGAAATCATCAGCGATAGGCGGAGGAGCGGCAGTATCAGATGGAGAGGTTTGGATTCCGAGAAGTCATGTTGCTGAGCGAGAAGGTATCAAAGATAGCGATCAAAACATCGACGAATATCTCGAATATCTTGGCAGCTCGTACCCGGTCGACAAACCTGTGAGGAAAAAATGGATTGAAGCAAGTCGCATCGCTGCAAAATACTTGGAAGAAAAGGCCGGGTTAAAGTGGATAATCGTAAAAGGACTCTCGGATGTGTTTGCTGGGTTAATCCCTTCGGCGTCAAGTGAAGGGCGTTATCTGGAAGTTGAGCCGATAAATGGAGAGGAATTGGGGGCTTGGAAAAACAAAGTTCTTAGATCTCCGGAAGTTCCGTATTTTGTAACCAATGAAGAAATGTTCCGTTTTGGTGGAGCTAGTACTCTAAAGGACTGGCCACAGGAGCTTCTTCAGGGTAGAATAAGAAATGACGTTCTTTGCCAAGGAACGGGATTAATAGCTTATTTGCTTAGGGCCGTCGCCATCGACAGAAAGATACAAGTTTATACCGGAGCACCAGTTAAGAGGCTTCTATCAGAAAATGGAGAAGTACTAGGTGTCGAGACGGAAATCAATGGGAAAACAACACGCATTCGTAGCAAATCAGGCGTTATACTGAATATCGGAGGTTATGATTGGCATCCCATATATCCTTTCTTTTTCGAGCAAGTGCCCGAATGGCATTCAGTAATGCCCCCTTCTATTGAGGGCGATTTCATCACACTTGCGCAAGACGCCGGAGCATCCGTTATCCCTTTTAAGATCTATAGTGCAATGCCCGGGTTTCACATACCCGGGGAAGAGTGGTTTGGGAAAGATCTCTATCGACAGCTAGCATTCGAAGGAGGGCTTCCACACTCATTAGTAGTAAACAAAGGCGGCAAAAGATTCGCGGATGAATCTTATTTCCAAGATCTTGGAATCAAGGCTGCGTTACATGACAAGACCTTGGGATATATCAATTATCCCTTCTATATCATAATAGATCAGCAATATCGCGAGAAATATCCATTCGGTTCGGTAGAAGCAGGGAGACCGCTGCCCGAAGGTTTTGCCGTTCAAGCCTCGAGCATAAGTGACCTGGCAGAAAGGTTGGAAATGGATCCCAATATTCTTTCGGAGACCGTTGAGCGTTTTAATGTGTTTGCTCGAGAAGGAGTCGATAGGGATTTCGGCAGAGGTAGCAAGGCTTGGGCAAACCAGTACACAGGAGATCTTAGGCACAAGCCTAATCCAAACCTCGGAGCTATAGAAAAACCACCATTCTACGGAATAAGACTCAACTTCGTGGGAATCGGACATAATGGCGGATATTGGATAGATACAGAAGGAAGAGTCTTAGATACGCGGGGAAAGCCAATTCCAGGATTATATGCCTGTGGTAATTGTGTTGCTTTTACTGAGCTAGGCCCTACTTACCAAGATGGTGCTTGCCTCTCAAGAAGCATTGCGTTTGGATATGTTGCTGCAGAACACCTCGCAAAGAATCGGCGTTGACTCAACAGAATGCCGAATATCGCTCATGAATTCCTAATCGAGACTCAACAACAAGCAGTCTGGCTCCTGCTTACAGATTTTGAGAAATTTGGTCCTCAACTACCTCACGTTGTTAATGTAAGGTATCTGGATGATAAGAGAGATACTTCTAAATGGATTGTCAAAGGATCCCTCGGCCCTGTTACAAAGACGTTCAGTGTAGTTATGAAGATAACTAAGAAATCGGAATCAGGTTTCCTTGCATTTGAAGGCGAGGGAGACGGCATTAGACTTGCTGGGACAGCGTCGGCTGAGAGTGTCTCGGACCATCAGACCAAGATTGCTGTGAATTTGAATATTGATGCTTCCGGAGGAATAGTCGGATCAATTGTCAATCATGTGATGGAAAGACAGCTTCCCCAAGATATCAAGGATAGTGAAGCAAAGATAAGAGAACTCTTGACTAAACAGAACAGTTAGGCGTCAGACTTGATTTTCCTTTTCCCAGCCCTTGTCGAAAGGAGTGTTTATCTTCAGGTTCAAGACCACGGACTTGAATTTCCACCTCCCCTTGCCTTCTCTCACATATTGCTCGTCATATCTACCGCCAATCCACCTTGCCAGGCTATCCGATTTGTATGTCGAGGGTTCTGTCCAGTACCAAGTTCCGCTCGCGTCGTTACCCCGAATCTCGATCATGGGATTGTGAACCATATGCATGAAGAAAGAAAAGGAATTCCCAATGTTTTCGGTGAAGAAAGTTCGGACTGCTTCTCTTCCGCTAGCTTTACCAAATGGTCCACAATCGATCGTACCGTCCTCAGCAAAGAGATTGCCTACTTTGCTCCAATCATGATTATCTATGAAATAGCAGTAACGCGCCTTGAGGTCTTCAATTTCCTTTCGGTCTTCCAAGGCCTTAATCCTGAATTCAAGATCTTCGTTATCAGGTCTGGTTCGTCGTTTCAATTTCTTCCTATTTGGCAATGCGTCAGCTTCCAAATAGTCTCTTCACTTAAAGGTTATTTGATCACATTTCTCGTTTTCGCTAGATTGAGCTACATGACTAACTGATAGATTGTGGAGAATGAATTGATGGCTCCGGCTCTGAGATCTAAGGTTGCCCTATTAAAAGGCGGCGGTCGCGGCCTCGGAAGGGTGATAGCTCTTAGACTCTCAAAGGAAGGAGCGACTTTGGCGATTGATGGGCGCTCTCAAACCTTCTTAGACAATGTACTTTCAGTGATTGCGAAAGGAGAAGGCCGCGCGATCGCTGTCTGAGAGAACGTGAGAGATTGGAAGGAGGTCAAGAGCATGGACGAAACGGTGGTTTCCTCGTTCGGTAAGATTGACATTCTAGTTAACAACGCAGGAGATATTGTGATCAAGCCCTTCCTGGAACAGACAGAAGAAGACTGGGACTACATGATGGAGGCAAATGCGAAATCACAGTTTCTATGTTGCAAGGCAGTTGTACCTCAGATGATAGCCCGAGGCTCTGGCGGCAAGCTAGTCAATATTTCAAGCGAGGCGGGAAAGCTAGGCTTTCCCTACATGGCTCCGTACAGCTCATCGAAGCATGCCATCCTTGGTCTCACTAGATCGCTTGCCAAGGAACTTGCTCAATACAAAATTAATGTGAATGCGGTCTGCCCAGGATCGATTGTGAATACTGATATGCGAACAAAGGTCGACAGCAGCTTGGGAAAGCTCGGTGCTGAAAAGCTTCTTACACCTCTGCCCCCACTTGGCAGATTAGTCATGCCTGAGGACGTTGCGAATATCGTTGCCTTTCTTTCCTCTAGCGAGTCGGACTTTATGACCGGTCAAGCAATCAATGTCACTGGAGGGGAAGTTCAGACTTGAGTTCAATGAGAACTAAAAAAGAGCAAGAAAAAGAATATTCTGTAATGTACAAGAAGATCTTCGAGCACCTCGACATGTACAAAGTCAACTCAATCGAAGCTCTTTCCGGACTGGTCAACTGGAGTGGAATGGCGTGCGACTATATCTACGATAAGTGGGGCGAGAAGGAAGCCCTAAGATTTGTAGAATTCCTCGGCAACAACTTTCTCGAGGATTTCTACAAGGACGGCGGCCTTGAGGCTATTAGAAAACTAAGGTGGTATTTTGATCTCGAGGGTGCGCACACTACTTATTCGGAGAATGAAAACAGCGCGCTTTTGGTGATTGACAAGTGCAACACGGGCGGTAGAATGACGCGCGAGGGCATCACTAGACCCTGTAAGAATGGCATGTCTGTGTACTGCGAACACTGTCCCATGTGGTATGACAAGATGGCCAATAAGAGAGGCATTCAGATGACAATGGAGCAGAAACTCAACGGGCTGGGTTGCAGATTTGCGTATGCAAAATCCTTGAAGGAAACAACTAGTAGTGGAGAAAATCGACTCTCTAGTCAATAGCAATCTGGATTGTTTTGGAGAAAATGGAATTGGAATGAAGAAAACAATAGTCAAAGTCGCTGCCATTCAGATTCGACCTCATGTCGGGAAGAAAGAGGAGAATGTCCAAAAGTCGCTGAAATTCATTGACGAATCTGTTAGAAAGGGAGCAAAACTTGTCGTGCTTCCTGAGCTTTGCAACAGCGGATACGTATTCAACTCAAGAGAAGAAGCATTGGCTCTCTCCGAACCGGTGCCTGGCGGACCAACCACGGATAAATGGATCTTAAAGGCCAAAGAGCACGGCTTGTATATCGTGGCAGGAATAGATGAAAGAGAGGAAGATATTCTTTTCAATACTGCGGTATTCTTAGGGCCTTCCGGTTACTTGGGAAAGTACAGAAAGATTCACCTCTGGGATAAGGAGAAACTTTTCTTTGCTAAAGGGAATCTCGGCCTTCCAACATTCGACACTGATTTTGGCAGAATAGGGCTCATGATCTGCTACGATGGCTGGCATCCTGAGACGATAAGAATTCATGCCGTTCGGAATGTGGACATTGTGTGCAATCCTACGTGTTGGGTCGTAGTCCCAGGGGTAATATCATCACAAAATCCGATCTCCCCCTGGATACACGCGAGCCAAGCGAACATGAATAATCTCTTCGTCGTCTGTGCAGATAGAATAGGAGAGGAGAGGGGGACGACATTCCTAGGCCACAGTTGCATAGCCTCTCCTTCTGGGTTTGCATCTGGCCCAGCTAGTTTTGACAAAGAAGAAATCGTTCTTGCGGAAGTAGATGTGAATGTTGCAAGGTCCAAAAATTGGACTGAACTTGCGAATCCGCTTTCTGATCGGAGGACAGATCTTTATGATGCCACACTTGGATACCTTGAAGATGACAAAAGAAATAGTTCAGAGCACAAGAATAGATCGTGACATTAGGGACGAAATCGTATCATGATCCTGAGTGTGTTCCGTTGTCACTTTGTTCAACGATTTTCTTCACTTGCTCCTCGGCGGGCTTGAAATTGTACTCACGATAAAGTGCTATCTTGCTTGCAGCAACAGATCCTTCGGCATGAATCATTAGCCCGAGCATATAGCCCGCTAGTGGACCTCCAACCAGTTCCCTGACGAACCTCAAAAGTTTGAATCTTTCTTCACCAGTGAAACGATCATCTCCTTTCATGTACTTTTGCACATATTCTCTCGTCTCTGGATTTTCTAAATCCCTAGTCGACGGAAGAGTGGATATCCAACCTCCAGCAATGTCAACTACTGATTTCACAATGTTCGCAAAATTTGCGTTCGAATAGAGTTTGCCAACATTCGTATACAATGAACTGGGCACTGCTATTCCTGTATTGCTATCAGCAGAACTTTCGTATGCCGCTAGTTTCGATGCCATGCTCATTTGCAATTGCACCACTTTATTCCTTTATTAGTCAAAATACGCGCAACGGCAA
>VFSW01002681.1_pt1 | contig 26849 bp, 32 predicted proteins | sample 5358111 | NCBI WGS metagenome assembly VFSW01 (sample SAMN11554181, study PRJNA540505) | mine drainage metagenome | isolation source: sediment from site ElyBrook_90M | place: USA: Ely Copper Mine, Vershire, VT | collected 2017 | reverse complement strand
CCCCCGGCGAGTTCCGCCCCGGCGCGTCGATTCCCACGTCCCCCCCTCTCTCGGCTCGGCCTCTCGCCGGGCAAGCGGACCCGACTCCAGCGGCTCCTCTATAGCCACGGTCCGGGCGGAGGGACACTCCTCGTGCTGCCGATCGACCAGGGGCTCGAGCACGGTCCGGCCGACTTCTTCGCGAATCCGGATTCGCTCGACCCGCGCTACCAGTACGAGCTCGCCCGCGAGGGACGGTTCAGCGCGATCGCCCTCCACGTCGGCCTCGCCGAGAAGTACTACCACGAGTTCGCGGGAGACGTCCCGCTGATCCTGAAGCTCAACGGCAAGACGGCGATGCCGTCGGACGCGCAGGCGTTCAGCCCCCTCACGGGAACGGTCGAGGATGCGGTCCGGCTCGGCGCCGACGCGGTCGGCTACACCATCTACGTCGGTTCCCCTGCCCAGGACCGGGACTTCCGCCAGTTCCTCGAAGTCCGCCGGGACGCCGAGCGGTTCGGGATGCCCGTCATCGTCTGGGCGTACCCTCGGGGCGAGGCGGTCGCGAAGCGGGGCGGGAAGGAGAGCCTCTACGCGGTCGACTACGCGGCCCGCGTCGCCCTCGAGCTCGGTGCGGACGTGGTGAAGGTGAACTACCCCGTCGCTTCCGAGAAGGACGCGGAGAGCCCGGTGCCGTACAACACCCTCCACCTGTCGCCGGACGAGGCGTTCCGCAAGGTGGTGGAGAGCGCCGGTCGCGCGCTCGTCCTCGTCTCGGGCGGAGAGAAGGTCGGCGATGCCGAGCTTTTGTCCAAGGTCCGGTCCTCGATGGACGCGGGCGCGACCGGCATCATCTTCGGCCGCAATCTGTGGCAGCGCCCCCGCGCGGAAGCGCTCCGTCTCACGCGCGACCTGCATGCGATCTTCCGAGAGTACGCGCAACCCGCGGCCTAGCGCCCCCATCCGCTGCCGCGTGCTCGTCGTCGGGGACGACGACCCGAAGCGGTGCACCGGACGCCGGCTCCTCCGCCTTGGGCTTACCTCCCTCTACCGTTCGGCCCCCGATGCGGTTCCACCTCCCGTCGTGCTCGACCCGTACGCGTCCGAGCCCCTCTCCGCCCAGGACCGCGACGCCGCGACCCGGGGGGGGTTGCTGGCCGTCGATTGCTCCTGGAACCGTCTCTCGGAACGAAGCGCGTTCGGGGAACGAGTGCGAGTCCGGCACGGCATCGTACGACGCCTACCGCTCCTGCTGGCGGCGAATCCCCAACACTACGGCCGCCTCGCCGAGCTCAACACCGCAGAGGCCCTCGCCGCGGCCCTCTGCCTGCTCGGACGGTCCGAGGAAGCCCACGCGTTGCTCGAGCCCTTTCCCGGAGGATGGGCGTTCTTCGAGATCAACGCCGAGCGACTCGATCATTACGCCCGGGCCCGAACCGGGGAGGCCGTGCGCGCACAGGAGCGAAGACTTTTCGGTCCCCCCCGCACGGCCCCCCGCTCGTCCCCCCGCTGCGCGGAGAGAGGGACGACACGCGATCGGCCGCCGGGCCAGCCGACTCGCCTCAGGCGAGGTCGTCCGGGTACGAGCGCCCCTCGCTCGCAAGGTGGCGCACCGTGATCTCGGAAACGGTCGCGAGCGGGGCATCGAGCGGAACGATCGCTACCACCACCCCCCCGTACCGTTCGTAGATCCGACTGGTGTGGAGCGTCAGGCATCGACCTCCGTAGCGCGCCCGGCCGGTCTCGTCCGGATCGTGGCCACGCAGGACGACCCCGAGGCCCGTCGCCGCCAGGAAGGCGTCGAGCTCGCGGACGCCCCAGGCTTCGGCCGCCCCCCGGCGGAGATGGGAGGTATCACACTCGGCCCAGACGATCTCACTGAGCTGCGCATCGTCCATCTGCTCGAACGCGTCACGCCACCCCGATGGGGGGAGTTGACGGGGGAACCCCGCGTGCGCGAGATACGCTCCGTTCGGGGTCACGGCGGCGTAGGGGCCTCGCTCGAGCAGGGCGACCAGGCGCATGTAGCGGTCCGCCTCGGGACCCCACAGCTCGTCGACCTCCTCCGGCAGGTTGTGAGGGAGGCAGGGGATCCGCCGCTGCGTCTCGTGGTTGCCCTGGAGGAGCACGACACGTTCGGGGAACCGGGCCGTCAGCGACAGCAGAAACAACGCGTTGGCGACCGACCCCGAAGGGCAATCGTCCGGGGCACGGTCGACGTAATCTCCAAGCCCGACGAGCAGGCGCTGGGCCGATCCGGTACTCCAGACCGAGACCGCCTCCAACATCGAGCGCCAGTCTCCGTGAGTGTCGCCGAAGACGACCAGCTCGGGCGTCGAGGGCGAATGGAGCTCGAGGAGCGGAGGGCGGACGGGCACCGTGCGCTCGAGAGCGTCGAGCAGGCGATCGGCGTCCGCCGGTGGGAGCGCGAGGATGTCGCGGGGCAAGAGGGGTTCAGGCGCGCGCATCGATCGACCGTTCTCGGGATTACTGGAGTGCGGGGGGCCGGAATTCCCGGCGGCCGGCGTGCCTCGCCGGCCGGCCCTTTGAACCGGCGTATGCCCTAGGCAACAGGGTCCTAAGCCCTGCCTCGGTAGCCCCGTTCTCGCGGAACGGATTGGCCGAGCTGGAGCACCCCCGCACCTTCAGAATGATCGCTCGGGAAAAGTAGCCCCGGCAGGAGTTCCGGTCAGCGGGGATCGACGTACCCGCGGCGTTCGAACCTGCGTCGCGAGATCCAGAGTCTCGCATGATTGGCCACTACACCACGGGGCTACAGCAGTGGGAGCGTCGGGCCGTTGATAAACGTTGCCGAGCGGGCCCCGCCGATGCCGCCATCCAGAGGGCCGGACCGACCATACTCCACAAATAGGCCGAGAGAGTCCAACCCCGGTCCATGCCCGGGAAGCCGGATGGCGAGGGGGAGTTACGGTCCACCGTGTCGATGGTTCGGGAGGAGCGACGGACAGGGTCGGAGCACCGGGGGATCCGGCCACGGGTAATGGCCCCGGAACTCGCCCGGCTCGAACGTTCCCGCCTGCCTGGCGCTCGGCCGCAATCTACCTAGCGCTGCCCGTCGCCGCCGGGCTCTTCATCTCGGCCTCCGGCGGGAACTCGCTCGAGAGCGTTGCGGCCTTCCTCCCCCGGGCGACCCTCGACGTTTCCTACTCGTTCCTGCGGATGGTGGCGGCGTACGCGCTGTCCCTCGCGTTCTCGCTCGCCTATGGCTACTATGCGGCGACGCACCGAGGAGGCGAACGGGTGATGATCCCAGTACTCGACATCCTCCAGTCCGTCCCCATCCTTGGCTTCTTTCCGTTCGCCGTCGCAGTCCTCGCCGCCGCAACGCCCGGCAGCTTCCTCGGGCCGAACTTCGCCTCCGTCTTCCTGATCTTCACGTCGATGGCCTGGAACATGGTCTTCGGGGTCTACGAGTCGTTGAAAACGCTCCCCGGGGACCTGAAAGAGGCGGCCGACACCTTCGGTCTCCGAGGGTACCTCTTGTTCCGTCGGGTGCTGTTCCCGGCGACCGTGAGTCGCCTCGTCTACAACTCGGTCCTCTCCTGGACCGCCGGCTGGTTCTTCCTCGTGGAAGCGGAGATCTTCAGCACCAACACCTCTTCGGCGCTACCGGGAATCGGGAGCTACTTGTCGTTCGCGGCGAACGCCGGGAACCTCAATGAGTTCCTCGCCGGCATCATAGTACTGGTCGTGGTGATCGCCATCCTCGACTTCGCGGTCTGGCGCCCGCTCGGCCGTTGGGCCTAGCGGTTCCGCTACGACCAGTCGCCCTCGGGAGAGGGCGGCGAACTCCCGGGCGCGACGTATGCGACCGGCCGATTCCGGCGAGCGACCTCCTTCGTCACCCGGGGGGTGCGCACGGGAGTCTCGAGGCTCAGCACCCCGCTCGTTCAGCTCGCAGCGATCACCGTACGGCCCGGGCGACACCCGAGCCCTCGTCGCCGCTCGGCGGTCTACTACCTCGCGCTCGGGACGATCCTGGTCCTCGTCTGGCTCCTGCTCATCGCCTTGACCGTGGCGATCTTCGACGTCTTCACTTCTCCGATCAGCCCGGCGGTCCGTCAACAGATCTCGCTCGTCCCGATCGCCATGGGGGCCTCGATCCTCCGGGTCGCCGCGGCGTACGCGATCTGCCTCGCGATCGCGCTACCGCTCGCGATGAAGGTCGCGCGGAGCACCCTCGCGAACCGGGTGGGGCTCCCGATCATCGAGGTCGTCGCGTCCTTCCCCGCTACCGCGCTCTTCCCCGTGATCATCTTTGTTCTCGTGCCGTACCTGACCCCCGACGGCGCCGCGGTCCTGATGCTCTTGACGGGAATGATGTGGTATCTTTTCTTCAACCTCCTCTCGGGCGTTCGCTCCCTCCCCCCCGACCTCGTGGAAGCGGCGCACTCCTTCGGGCTCGATGGTCGTCGGTTCTTCCGACGAGTCCTCTTGCCCGGAATCTTCCCGGCCCTCATCACCGGATCGATCACGGCGTTTGGGGGAGGTTGGAACACGCTCATCGTGGCCGAGTACCTCAACCTGCGGAGCGGCCAGCAACTGAGCGTGCTCGGCATCGGCGAACTGATCGACATCGGGAACGGCCTGGGGCCGCGCGGCGACGCGTTGATGGTCACGGCCCTCCTCACGCTCGTCGTCACGGTAGTCGCCATCAACGAAGTCATATGGAAGCCGCTCTACCGCCGGGCGGTCACGCAGTACCGCTACGATTAAGGGTACCGGGACGAGAACCGCCGGGGGAGGGTCGAGGTGGCGCTGATCCGGGTCGAGCACGTGGACAAGAGCTTCGCCTCTCGACACGGCACGATCGCGATCATGCAGGACATCAACCTCTCCGTCAAGGACTCCGATTTCGTCGCCCTCGTCGGGCCCTCGGGCTGCGGCAAGTCGACGCTCTTGCGCTTGATCCAGGGACTCGACCGGCCGACGGGGGGGCGGATCTACTTCCGCGACCAACCGATCGACCGCGTCTGCCGCCAGATGGCGATGGTCTTCCAGAACTTCGCGCTGTACCCCTGGCTCACGGTCTCCCAGAATGTCGCGTTCGGGCTCGAAGCGCTCGGCTGGTCGGCCGAGCGGATCGCGCCCCAGGTGGAACGGTACATCTCGGTCATCGGGCTCGACGGGTTCCAGGAGGCGTACCCGAGGGAGCTTTCCGGAGGGATGCGCCAGCGGGTCGGTCTCGCTCGGGCGCTCGCCGTCGAGCCCGCGGTCCTCCTCATGGACGAGCCGTTCAGCGCGCTCGACCCACTCACGGCCGAGAGCCTGCGCGACGAGGTCCTCCAGCTCTGGCGGGACCCACAGCTCCCGCCCGAGGCGGTCCTGCTCGTGTCGCACAACATCGAAGAGGCGATCGAGCTGGCGGACCGGGTGATCGTGCTCTCCCGTCGACCCGGCCACGTGCTGGCTGAGGTGCCGGTGGACCTCCCCCGGCCTCGCGACCGCAAGTCGTCGGCGTTCTACGACCTCACGGATCGGGTCTACTCGCTGATCACCCAGGGAGGACCCGCGTCGGAAGGAGCCCCCCGGGCGGGATAAATCCTTATAGGCCGGACCCCGCGTAGGGAGGATTCCTTCGAGAGGAACCGTGCCCACCGCGTACCCCAAAGCGAGCCCTACCGAGATGATGGGGCTTCTGGTGTTGTTGAACTCACACAAAGGTGCCGAGGACGTCGCGCTCTTGGCCGACGACCTCGACCTCGAGATCGACGAGATCCTGCCCTCCCTCGAGTTTGCCGAGATCCTCGACCTGGTCAAGGTCACGGATGGCCGCGTCGTCTTCTCCGACTTGGGGAAGCATCTGGTCCAAGGAACCATCCGCGAGCGCAAGACGATCCTCCGCGACCAGCTGAAGCGTACCACCCTGTTCCGGACGCTCCTGCGGGCCCTCGAAAGCGCGCCCGAACACTGTCTCTCCGATGAGGAGCTCGGCCAGATCGTTTCGCTGACGACCGCGCCCGCGGAGGAAGCGGTCCAGAACATCGTTAACTGGGGTCGGTACGCCGACCTCTTCCGCTACGACACCGACCACCGTCGCTTGGTCTTGGTGCATCGGCCCGCGACCGCCCGATCGGGTGCCAACCGCCCGCCCCCCTCCGGCGGCTCGGCCAGCTCGGCGGGCGGCGCCACTTCGATTTATAACTCACCGGAGCCGGCCGGGCCCGACCGGGCGGCCCGCGCCTCGGGGCTCGCGGCGGCCACGGGGTTAATCGCTGGAGTGGCGTCGGGGCCACCAACGGGCCCCGGCGCCCGCTCGGCTCTTAACGGGCGCGAGTTCTGAGGACAGACGACGGATTCGAGCCATGAGCGAACTCCACATCCTCGGGGTGCCCGGCAGTCTGAGAAAGAACGCCTACAGCGTCGGCCTCCTGCACGCGGCCGTCGAGCTCGCCCCCGTGGGCACGCACGTTGAGATCGCCGACATCCGCGGATTCCCGGTATTCAATCAGGACGACGACACTCACCCGCCCGAGGCCGTGCGCCGCTTCAAGGAGAAGGCGCGGTCGGCCGACGCGTTCCTCTTCTCGATCAATGAGCACAACTACGGACTATCGGCCGCCGAAAAGAATGTCCTCGACTGGGCGTCCCGACCGTACGGCGACAGTGTCTGGGACGGCAAACCTGCCGGGATCCTGAGCGCATCCATCGGAATGATCGGTGGAGCGCGCGCCCAGTACGAGCTCCGACAGTCGATGGTCTTCCTCAACATGTTCCCCATCAATCGCCCCGAGGTCATCGTTCCGTTCGCCCAGCAGAAGTTCGACACGAACGGCCGTCTGACGGACGAAGCGAGCCGGAAGTTCATTTCAAGCCACCTGGCGGAGCTCGCGCGGTACACGCGCGTCCTCCAGCACCAGCCCTAGGGAAGCCGGCCCTGTTCGGGCCGGACCGCGTCCGAGTTCCCAACCTTTAAGCAGAAGATTCCCTCCCCGACCGCGGTGGGCACGTAGATCAGCGGAAGATCGCTGCTTTCGCAAAGCAGAGGTCGGGGGTTCAAATCCCCCCGTGTCCACTTCACTCGCTTTCCGAAGCGGTGGGCCAGAAGCGATCCCAACGGAATGTTCGCCGGGCGGGCTAGGGACGACCCTGGGAGCGCGTCGTAGCCACCGCCATCGAACTCGGGCTTCGGGGAAGGACCACAGCCTCCTCCGGACCTCGAGACGCTGCGCGGAACCCCCTCTGGCGTCGGATGACGCCTCTGAGCTGGGGGCGGAGGCTCCGTGAAATCAGGGAACCCTTATCGCACTGTCTCGTAGTGTAGGAACAGTTCGCCAGCTTTGAAGCGTTTGACCTCGACGAGCCGCAGCGTCTGCTGGCTCTCCAGCCCGCCAAAGAACTGGTGGCCCTTCCCAAGGATGACCGGACAAACCGCAAAAAGGTAATCGTCGATAAGGCCTCGGCGCATGAGCTCCCTTCCAAGGCCAGGCGCGACCACGACCATGTCCTTGCCCGGCTCCCTTCGCAGCCGGGCCACAGCTTCCGCGACGTCGCCTTCGAGCGTCCTTGAGTTGGCCCACGTGGTGGGTCCTGCCGAATTCGAGATCACGACCTTCTGAGCTTTCTCGGCGAATTCGGACAACTGTCGAAACCACGGATGCTCTTCTGGCGTTCGCTTTGAGGTGGGCCAGAAGTCGGCCCATTCCTCGTACGTCTTCCGGTCGAAAAGGAGAGTGTCCATGGATCCCCACCGCTGGACCCACATTGCGTCACCAACCAATTCGGGCTCCGAAGGCTTCGGTTCTGACCCGGGGTAACTTGGAAACTCGTTGTACCCATCGAGAGTGATGTACATACTCAGCGTGATCCTTCGATGCTCCGGCATGGTCAACTCACCCATCAAACTCCGACCGAAGGTCGTGCCCCTTCTCAAGGACCGACTTGAGATTCAGCGCGAAGTAGGTCCAGCCCCACTCGGCACCGCCGTAGAGTTCGGTCCATTGCTCGAGTCGAGGGAATCCGGAGTGCTCGACTGAGAGCACGGTACCTCTATGCTTCGCCTCGACGGAAAATGAGAGCACGGTACCTTGCAACTCCACCTCCGGCCATGTCCACGCGAGGGCGACACGTTGGCCCTCGCGGATGTCTACGATGGTTCCTACGTGGGTTGGCCCGTCGTTCCATGCCAATAGGCACTTGCCCCCCTTCTTGGGGGAGAATTCAGCCCGATCGCAGAGCCACCGGGTCAGCAGCCGCGGATCGGTGATCGCGCGAAAGACGACGTCGGGCTTCGCACGAATGAAGTATTGGTGGTTCACTGACCTCTCGGCTTTGGTCGCCAGCGGAAACAACCCCGATCAAGGAAATATGGGGGTCGATTTAATCGTGTAGGGGAATGAAAGTAGGCCAGCGATGACCGCGAAAGGATTCCGCTATCACTCCGCTCCGATGAAGGTCGAGTTCCTCTCGTGTCCGGTGCAAGCCAGTCTCAAGGTCCTAGGACGTGAGTGGGCATTCTTGGTCCTCACTTCGATCGCACTGTTCCGAGCCAACCGCTTCAACGACATGCGACGCGCCATGCCGGGGCTCTCGAAGCGCCTCCTCACCATGCGACTGACCGATCTCGAGCGAGCCGGGTTCATCGTAAGGGCGGAGACGCGGAGGGGCTACGTTCGCTGGGAATTGACGGCCAAAGGGGCGGACGTGGTGCCGATTCTCCTGACGATGGTCGAGTTCGGCGCGAAATGGTACGCCGACGAGTTGTTTGCTGATCGGACTGCCCGTCCGTTGGACGAAATCTTTGACGAAGGGTACATCCGTAAGTCTCTGGGAATCGCCGCTCGCCGCACCCCGGATTCTGTTGCGAAGGCGCGGGCGACTACTTCCACTCCCGACGGGTTTCCCCCAACGCCAAATCGGGGAACATAGACCGTCCATCTGTCCCACGCCGAGGGGTCTCTCGGGGAGGTCCGCGGAGTTTCGTACGCGGGACTTCGTTCCCGGCTTACGACTCCCACAATTCGTCGAGCGTACGCGTTCAGTGCCTCGACAGATCGAACTCCCTCGTGCCCATTTCGATCGGGAAGCCCGGTGGCGGTGCGCGGCGAACGACGCCTATCCCATGGAACGGGTGGAGGAGTGCGAGCCCACGAGCTTCTGTAACCTTATGGAGGTCTCCTCCGTGCGCGCCTCCAGCCGCGCCTCGCGGTGGTGCGAGGGGGGGACCGCGATGGTAGATCGCGCTCGGCCCGGACCGCCGGACGAGACGACTTCCGACATCGAGGGTCTTGCGCGCCTGAGGGACGGAACCGAGGTCCTGGTGCGACGCTGGGCGCTGTCGGACCGGGCGCTCCTCGCAGGGTTCGTCGCGAATCTCGCCGACACTTCACTCTCGATCCGCTTCTTCGTACCCGTGCCGCGAAGGACCGCACTCCTTGCGCTCCTCGAGGGCCTCGACTCCCCCGATCACTCCGCCCGGCTTCTGCTCCTCGGGAGCGGAGACGACTCCAGGGTCATCGCGCATGCCGAGTACTCCCGTGACGGCCCGATCGCCCCGGGAGCGGAGGTGGCGTTCCTGGTCGCCGACGCCTACCACGGGCACCTCTGCGCGACGCTGTTGCTGCACCGACTCGCCCAAGCGGCGCGTCGGGTGAACACCCGGGAGTTCCACGCCGCGGTGCGCTTGGAGAACGACGAGATGCTCGAGGCTTTCCGAGAAAGTGGCTACCCTCTCGAGGAGTGGTGGAGATCGGACGCGGTCCAAGTGACGCTCCCGATCCGCACGCCGCTCCCCCTGCGGGACAACCCGGCGCCTCGAGCATTGCCTCCGACTCGTCCGGTCGAGCGCCCTCTTTCCTTGCCACCAGTTGGGGAGGGCGGCGCCAGCGCACGGTTATCTGACTGTTTCAGTCTGGGGGAAACCGGGATCTATGCCGAAAGTCGAAATCGTCTCCAGTGAGAACGGCCCGAACCTCGTGATGGTAGACGGCAAGGTCTCGATGGCCTTGTGCCGTTGTGGCCAGTCGTCCAAGAAGCCGATGTGCGACGGGTCGCACCACCGGGTCGGTTTCAAGGCGCCGGGCGCGAAGCTCGTCGTGCTCGACTGAGTTCCACCCGAGCCGGGCCCGGGGCGCCGGCGCCGCGAATGGGCCACCGGCCGACAGGCTCCCGACGCCGTCGGTCCCCTCGGGGTGGCGACGCGGGAGCCCCCACTCCCTTGCGAATCCCAAGGTAGAGCCCCCGTTGGGTCGAGAACCCGCTCTTGACCCGTGGGACCGCGAACCCCGCAGTGCGGAACGCCTGTCGTATCGTCTGGGCGTTGAAGAGCGCCATGTCGTGCCGCTCGACCCAACGGCGCACCCGGCCGTCGGTGGCCGCGAGGTGGTGCATGTCCAAGTGCGAGCGCCGGCCCCTCCACCGAGAGGCGTGGAGGCGGACGATAGGTGATCCCGGAGCCTCGGAGTCCCACATGCCCGACACGGAAGTCCGTCGGGGTGAGCCAGGGTTCGACGATCGCCACTCCTCCGGGTCGGGGAGGACGGGCGAAGTTCCTAAGGTCCGAACCAGTTCTGCCTCGTCCCGGACGTGGCCGATGGCCGAGAAGAGGCAGGTGATGACATCGAATCGTCCGGGGCGACGGAACGTCTGCATGCGCCACCGCACGAGCCGGGCCTCGGGGAGCTCCCGGCGGGCGATGGCAAGCAACCGCGGGCTCGTGTCCAAACCCGTCGCTCGGAACCACCGGGAGAGGTGCACCAGGTGGCCCCCTGTGCCGTACCCGACGTCGAGCCGGGTGCGGGCGGGCTGGGACCGAACCGGCGAACGAGCCGTCGGACCCGTCGCGCCTCCCGGCCGTAGTCCTTGGAAGCGTAGAGGCGGTCCTACACGTCGGCCGAGGGCCCGGAACCCTCGAGGGGAGGGGAGAGCGGCTTGGCATCGGTCGCGCCGGACCCTGCGGAGCGACCGGACCTTATCGAGGGGGGTAGCGCGACGTGCGGGTCCGGTTCACAGCTTGCCGATTCTCGCGGCCCAGCGCGCCAGGTTCCGGAAACGGGGCGGAATCGGGTGACCCACCGTCAGCCACGGAGAGATCCCCCCATAGATCCCAAAATCGGCCACCGTGGGGCGACCGAGGATCCAGTCGTGGCCCTCCAACATCTGGTCGACCATTCCGAAGTATGGCTGGAGCTCTTCGACGAACTCGGGTCGGCGGGCCTCGAGGACGTGCCGTGGGCCCCGGGCCCGGGTCTGCATTTCCTCGAAGACCCACCGTTCTCGCGCATCGTGCAGTACGGGGGGGACCTCGGTGACTACAGCGCGCCATACACGCTCCTCGACGACCTGGTGACCCCAGTTCTCGAGGGCTCGGGCGAGTCCCGCTGATTCGGCCGGGAGGAGCGGAGGCTCGGGCCGGACGCGGTCGAGGAAGTCGGGAATCCCTCCCCAGGTTACCGACTTTCCGCCCCACACGAGCGCGGGAACGTAGTCCTGGCCGGTCGCACGGAGCAGTTCCTGCCGGTCGTGGTAGGGAGCGTAGATCCGCTCGAACGGGATCCCCTTGTAGGCGAGCATCCGTTCGGCAGATACGCAGTAGTGGCTGATCCCGAGCGTGAAGAGGCGGACGCGTCGCGGCACGGACCCCCCCGAGAGCCGCCGACGGGAATAGTCTTTCCGGGCCGACCCGGACGGCGGAGGAGGACGGACGTGAAGGGGAGCGAGCCGCCCGCTCAGAGGACGATGACCGTCTTTCCGGAGGAGCGACCCGCGCGCATCTCGGCAAGCGCCTCGGGCGCGCGCTCCAAGGGGATCGTCCGTTCGACCGCCACCTCGAGATGGTGACGGGCAAGTTCGGCGGTGACGCGCTCCAAGAGCTCGACCGAGGGCTGGAGGTCGATCGTGACCGCGGTCACTCCCGGGGGTGTTCGAGCGGGGTCGGCCGCGTAGACGGTGGTGGCCCCTCGGCCTCCGGGATGCAGGAGGGTGAGGGCCCGGGCGAACCCGGCCCGGTCGCTCATGAGGTCGAGCAATGCGTCGATCCCGTCCGGGTGTTCACCCCGCACGGCCTCGACCCATCCCGGCGAAGCGACGTCCTGGAGCTCGTGGGCCCCCAGGGTCCGGAGCCGGCGCGCGGCGCCCACCCGCGCGACCCCGATCACGCGGGCGCCGCGCGCCGACGCGAGCGGGACCGCGAACGACCCGATCCCCCCGGAGGCCCCAACGATTGCGAGAGTGCTCCGGGAGCCGACAGCGAGTCGTTCGAGCGCGTCGTAGGCGGTCATTCCCGCCGTAGGTATCGCCGCAGCTTGGATGTCCGAGAGCCCGTCGGGGATGCGGGCCACTCCGACGTTTTCTGGGACCGTCGTGTACTCGGCATACGTCCCCCGTCCTACGGGAGTGTGCAGGAACTGACCGTAGATCCGGTCGCCCGGCCGAAACCGCTCCACTCCTGGGCCGACCGCGTCGACCACCCCCGCGGCGTCCACTCCCGCCACGAGCGGAAACTTGTGGGGCCGCTCCTTCAGAATCCCCTCCAGGACTTTCGCATCGAACGGATTCATTCCGGCGGCCGTGATCGCCACCAGGAGCTCGCCCGGTCCCGCGATCGGCCGGGGTAGGTTCATCAGCCGAGGAGCCTCCCGAAATGCCGTGACCGCGACCGCGCGCATCGAGGCGGAGACGGAGACCGCCGTATGAAAAGGCGTCGGCAATCCGCACCGGCCGAGGAGCGGACCTAATAGGGGATCCCGTCTCCCCGGCCGGAGCCGACTGCAATGGTGCTCGACCGGGACTACCCACCCACCCGCCGTGACCTCGTGATCCTCGCGGTGGGCCTCTCCATCATGGGAATCATCGGCATCCTCCTTTTCGGGGGCTTCCTCCCCGGTCTCCACCCGAGCTTCGCGCAGAACAGTATCGAAACCATTGATGGCCACCAGTACTATGTACTCCAGAGTGCGCTGCTCACGCCCTTCCTCGCGAACTCCTCGGGACCGTGGAACGTCACGTTCCACAACGTCACGTTCCGGCTCTGGATCACTAACTGGTACGCCTTCACGGGCGGCATCGTCCACGGCGTCGGAACCGAGCCGAACGGCTCGGCTTACCCGTTCGCACTCGGCACAACCAACCCGAACGGGAGCCGGACGACTCTCTACCTCTCCCCCGACCGCGGGTTCGGAGCGTACTGGACTGGAGGCCCGTTCGGCGGCCCCGAGATACAGCTCCTGGTCAAGGTCTGAGAGTGTCCGAGAGCCCGGGAAGGCGGCTCCCCCGGGGGTGGATGCCCGGGGAGCACGGTTCGAGAGCTCATGGGTTCCGACGAACGTCAAGTTCTAACGGTCGAAGGACGTATACCGGTCTGGGAGTGGGTCCGGTGCCCGACACTCCGGGAGGCACCGGAAGCCGCTGCCAGTATCGAGTCGAGAACCTTCGCTGCATCTTCGTCGACGGGCATCCGGGGGCGCACGTTTGCATCGGGGCCCACCGCTCTCGGGTGGCGGTTCGCGGAGCCAACGGGATCCCCGAGACCACGTATCTCGCGCACCCGAGCGCACGCCAATTGACGTCGGTCCGGGGGCCCCCGGTCGTCCGCGCGGAGGGCGTCTGGGGAGAGTGGACGGAACCGCTGATCCGACGCCTGCTCGAAGAGATGTACGACGCGGGAGTCTCTCCTCCGCGCGACTGGACGACCAACTTCGCCCGGTTGAAGTCGTCGACCACGCGAGGCTGATCCGACCGTGCCTACGGCCCGCGCGGCCAAGAGCGCTCGCGAGGTTACCGACACGCCTTTCTGTTCGACCGCCCGTTCGCAGACATCGGATCATGCAAGCGATCGGGACCTGGAAAGGGGGCTACGAGACTTCGCTCGAGGACGACCACGCGCACGTCGTCACCGTCGACCTCCCGATCGACGAGGGCGGAAAGAGCGCCGGCCCGTCGGCGCTCGACTTGGCGCTGCTCTCCCTCGCCGGATGCATTAGCACGATCTTCACGGTCGTGGCGGAGAAGCGTCGCGTCACGTTCACCGGCCTGAACGTCGCGCTCGAAGCCGAGCGACCCAAGGGGGCGCGGACGATCACGCGGGTCCGTGGGACGCTCCGGGTCCGGACCAAGGCAACGCTGGCCGACGTGGAGACCGCTCTTCGCCTGACCCTGAAGACCTGTCCGGTCGGAGTGATCTTCGAGCAGGCACGCATCCCGGTCGAGGTCACTCCGATCGTGATGCCGGCGGTCCCTCCTCCCGGATCCGCCGCGGCGGTTCGCTAGAAGAAAAACCTCCGCAGTCCCCCCTTCGACGGTGTGGGCGGTCGACCGCGGGGATTTCGCCCCCGAGCGGTTTCCCCGTCCGACGACCAGGGGGTACGCCGGGGCCCCTCGAGGCGAGGGATCTTCTTCGACCCCGCTCGCCTCGGTCTCGCCCGACAGCCATACGCCCGTGGGGGGGGTCATGGCCGGCCCCCCGCGGGCCGCGCACGTGGGGCGGTCATTGGGGCCGCATTCCGGACGCATCGGGAGGGCCGCGCGCCCGCTCGAGCAGGTGCTCGACCTCCGCGTCGCTCACCTGGTCGAACCGTGCGTACCATTCGCCGACCGCAAAGAACTCCTGAGGGACGTGCAGGGCGACGACCTCGTCGGCCTCGAGGCCGAGCTGGTGGAAGGTGTCGCGGGGCGCCACTCCGAGCGCCACGATGATGCGGCGGGGCGCTCGGGCGCGAACCGAACGGATCGCCGCACGCAAGGTTCCTCCCGTCGCGACTCCGTCGTCGACCAAGACCACGAACCGGTCCCTCAGCTCGGGCAGCGACCGTCCTCCGCGGTAGGCGAGTGCACGTCGCCGGATCTCCCCGAGCTCCGCCTGGATGGTCGGTTCGAGGTCGTCCAGAGTGTAGCCGGCCTCGCGGACCCTCGGCTCGTCGAGGAACCGGGTCCCGTCCTCGACCAGCGCTCCGAGGCCGTACTCGGGGTTGCTCGGGGCGCCCACCTTCCGCACGATGAGGATTTCGAGAGGGACCGCGAGGCGTCGCGCGATCTCGAAACCCACGGGTACTCCGCCTCGCGGAAGGGCGAGGATCACCGGGCGGAGCGGCTTGAGGTGAGCGAGTCGTTCCGCGAGCTGCTCACCCGCGTCCTGCCGGTCCCGAAAGAGCCCCCGGCGAGAGGGACGCTCGAACATCGTAGAGCCCAGTTGGTCATTCGGCCGCAGCACGTTAACCCCGCGGTAGGCCGGGCTTGACGCGGGCTCGCGCGGGCGCTTCGGGCCCGCGGGAGGGCACCGGCTCACGGGGCCCGCGCTTCGCCCCCGAGCCCGCCGGCACCGCTAGATCGATTCCAGGGCGACCTCACGTCGCAGAAAGCTCCGCATGTTCTCCTCCTCGTTGGGGGAGCGCGGAACGACGCCTCCGAGGTTCTCCCCGTCGAGCGCGACGATCCGGTCGTGGAGCCACTCGAACTCATGGTATACGAGCGGGTCGGCGAGGTTCGTACGGAGCTGGGCGATCAGGTCGAGTGGGTGCCGCAAGGCCCAGTAGTAGGCCTCGATCCAGGTCCCGAACGCCTCCCAGACGAGATCGTCGTCGAGGACCTTGCGGTGCGTCAGGGTCCCGACGAGCTCGAAGAACGTCACCACCTCGACGCTCGCGATGTCCTGGTGGGCCTGGCGCAGCAGCCGGTCAGCGAGATGCCGGCGGGCCGCACGCATCCGTGACGAGTCGAACCGTTCGCGCAGGTTCATCACCGCGTTCGCAGAGTTGAGACGCTGGTTCTCGCGCGTCTGCCAGTACATCAGGAGGATCGTGCCGACCACGAGGGCCCAGGTCCCGACCAGCGACCACACTGCAAGGCTGAACCAGTCGACCATCCGTCCTCCCCTCCCCCGGTCCAGTTCGGTCGGGAGCGGGGTGCCTTCCCCCGGCCCCGGCGACGGGAATGGGATGAGACAATCGCCGCTTTTAGCTAGTCGCCCGATGGTCGCCGCGCGCGAGCGACCTCTCGGACACGGACACCCAACGCGGCTCGTGGTTTCGGGCGACGTCCGGTTCCCCTCGCTTGGTCCCCGCGGGGGGAAGGTGCGCCGGAAACCCCCCCCGAGCGCATTTGCCCGGGTCACGCTCGTCCCCGAGCGCTCCGGGGAAGTTCGCGGTCGGTCCCCCTCAGAGCGGGGCCCGCCGGGCCAGCTCAGCGAGGTCCGCCGGCACCCAGAGCCCCTCTCGCATCGCGAGGGCGACCAGGTGCTTACAGGGCAGACGGAGCGCCCGCCGTCCGGCGAGGGGAGCGCGTCCCCAACGAGCGGTCCACGCCGGGCAGTCGCAGTGCATCGGGTCGAGCCGCACGCAGTAGCGGCCGTTCGCGACCCACCCCGTCGGGGCCCGCTCCAGCACGACGCCCTTCGCCCGCTCGATCGTTCGCTCCATGACCAAGACCCGGTGCTCCTCGCGCTCGGCGACCGCGTGGAGCCCCGCGTCCAAGGCCTCTCCGACGGCATGCCAGAGCTCGGGGTGGGGCGGGTGTCCGGAATCGATCGTGACCGACGCGAATCCCGCCAGCCGGGGCCGCAGCCAGGCGGCCTCTGCCTCGGCTCGCCGCAGCCGAGCGTGGGGGGCGCCGCGGAGAAGCGATGCCACGAGCGGGTCCGGAACGTACACGACCAGACGTTGGCACCCTCGCCGGCGCGCTTCCTCGAGCCCGTCACGTACCGCCACGAGTTGGGAGTGCACGCGGCTCCGGCCGTAGCGGAGGGTTTCGGCACGGATCGTGTCGGTGCCGTCCGGGGTTGACAGCCGCCAGCCGATCCCCGAGACGTGCGTCCTCTCCTCGAGCAGCGCGGCGACCTCGAGCCTCCCGCTCGCGTCGCCGCCGGGCGGAGGCGCCCCTCCCACGAGAACAGACTGACGGCGCGACATCGCACCCCCTACGCCGGGGGAGCGAATAGCGTGGCGAACCCGTCCCGACTCCGCTGCGCCACGAATTCGAGCGCGCGGGGCTCTTCGAACAGATAATGCATCGCTCCCGGCACGATCTCGAGCCCGGTCCGCCCGCCCATCTCCCGCCGTGTCTCCTCGCTCAGGGTTGGGAATCCCGGGTCGCCCTCCCCGACCAGGAACAAGGTCGGAGCGCGGACGCGATGGACGGAGGGGTCCGAGCTCGGCGGGTCCGCGCTAGGCGTCGGTGTCCGGCGGCTCCCGGGACGGATGCTCTCCCCGCGCGAAGGACGCCTCGGCCTCGGCCCGTCGTGCGGCCATCTCGGAGCGGGACATCTTGACGCGCATGGAGAGCGACCAGTGGTGTCCGAACGGGTCGACCAAGTGGCCGTACCGTTCCCCCCAGTACTGGTTCTCGAGCGGACGGGTTACCTTCGCCCCGGCCGCCACGGCCCGATCCCAGAGGCCGTCGACGTCCTTCGAGTACAGGTGGAGCGCGACGGTCGTCGTCCCGACACTCGAGGGCGACGCGACATCCGCGCCGGGAAAAACGTCCGAAACCATCAGAATCGAGTCGCCGATCCGTAAGCGGCCGTGGATGAGCTTCCCGTCGGGAGTCACCTGCCGCGAGAGCTCCTTCGCGCCGAACGCTTTCTGGTAGAACTCGAGGGCCGCCACGCCTCCCTGAACCGGGAGGTACGGGACCACGGTCGGGTATCCCGGCGGGATCGGGGAAGTGGTGGGGCGGTGCGGTCTCGCTCGCGGGCGAGCGGTTCTCGAGCGCGGCATCGAGAGGGGCTCCGGCTGGTCATCGGTCGAGGCCTCTTAAGCGCAAGCGCCCCGCCCCGACCTCGGCCCCTGCCCCCGGAGCTTCAACCCGTGTGGGACCTTGCGTTGTGCTCCCTCAAAGCGGTCGCGGAGCGGAATCTCTTCTGACAGAGCGAACACCGGACGAATGCGGTTGGGGCGGGCTCGCCCTCCTGAGCCGCATGGGCCTCCGCGCGGTGGGCCGCGAGCGCTTCTTCCGACCGGAAGACGCGACCGCAATCCGCGCAGATGGCCTCGACCTCGTCGTACTCGACGTACGGCATCCCGGGGACCCGCGCGGGTATCGCCTACCTACCAAAAAGGGAGGAGGCGAGGGCCGAACCGGGCGGGGGCCGGCCGTACGCGCCTACTCGAGGAGCTTGACCGTCTCTTCGAGCGTGGTCGCGGGCTTGATCTCGCTGGTGTTGAAGCTCCACCACTTCAGCAGGCTCGGCTCCATGGAGAACTTGAGGACCGTGTCGAGGTTGACCGCATCGAAGACGTGGAGCGTGAGGTGCTCGGGAGTGACCGACCAGCTTCCTACCACCGTGATGCCGTACTTCTTCGCCGCCTCGGGGAGGGCGTGGATGGCATCCATGGCGATCTGGCGAGTCTTTCCGTTGTTCAGTGGGCAGCTTTCGGCCGTGTGGCGCGAGATCATCACGAAGTGGCTCATGGGACCCTCGAAAGGGAAGGGGACGAGCGGAAGAGAAAGCCGCGGCGTGAAGCGGAATTCACGCCGTTAGGGAGAGGGTCCCCGGAGCGCTTGTCCCGACGTCCCTCGCTCCCATGCGTTCATCGCCCGGGACGGCATCCGCCCCCGGGCCATGACTCCGTCGTGGAGCGACCCGGTCGACCTGGAACCGGGCGAGAGAACGCTTCGCCACTGGCCGGCGGAGACTGCCCGGGCCGACGGCAGTAGCGACCGCGCGGGGTGGCTCATTCTCACGAACCATCGGGTGCTCTTCTTTCGCCGGTCGGGTCTTTTCGCCGGCGGTCGTGCCGAGCGCCCGCCGGCGATCTTCCGTCGACTCGAGGAGATCCGGGCGGTCGCCGCGCGACGGTTCTGGATGTCGATCGGATATGGGGACCGGGTCGAGGTCCCCGGGCTCGCGATCGACGCGCAGACATTCCGGCTGAACCGCGAGAGCTCGGCCGAGGAAGTGCGAGCGGCCGTCGAAGCGGCCCGCGTCGCTCGGATCTCGGAGCTGCGCGCGGCCGCCGAGAGATGACGGGAGCGGCGGCGCATTCCGCGGGACCTCCCGTACTCGCCGCCCCGCGGACTGACCCGACCAGTCTCGTCTTCTTCGGCACCCTCGGAGTCATGCGGGGAGCGACGTTCCCCATTCGCGTGGCTCGGCATCGACTCCCGGGCGAATCCCCTCGCCCTCGTCACGGTCGACCTGGTGCATGCCTCGGCCACGGCGGCCGTCACCGCGGGCCGCCGACGCGGTCCCCGGCCGAGTGTTCCGGCGGGATCCGCGGCTCGGTCTGGATCGGGGCACTCCCCATCGGCGGGATCAACCTCCCGCTCTTCTAGGCCGGGCAGTTCTCGACCGGCGGGGGGACCGCGATCGTCGACGCCACCTCGCCCCTCGTCAGCATCGGCGCGGCCGCGGCGATCGTTAGCGGAACTCGACTCGGCCCGGTCCAGCGGGGCGCGCTCGCGCTGGGACTTTTCGGCGAGGTCGTGCTCACGCTCGCCTCGTTCGACACGAGCGTGCTCCCGGACCCCTGGACGGTCGGAGCGTTCGCGCGCCGGGCGCTCTGCTAGGCCACCTACACGATCCTCCTCGCGAGCGCGAAGCCCGGAGGGGAGGGCCGCAGGGGCCTCACTTTCGAGTTCGTCGGCGGACTCGGCGCCGCGGGGATCACCCAACCGTTCCGGGTCCCTTCGGATCAGCCACCGCTGACAATCCCGGTAGTGTTCTCGATCCTGTTCATCGGGTTCGGAACGCTGATCGTGGGATACCTCCTGCTCTCTGGCTTGGTCCGCAGTTCGGGGCCGGCTCGGGCGCACGTCGTGACGTTCGCCAATCCCATTGTGGCGCTTGGCGTGGGAGTGCTCGCCTCCCGGGAGTCGTTCCGGCCGTTCGAGTTCGGGGGGCTGGCTATCGGGGTGCTCGCGCTCGGGCTGATCGAGCGACCATCGAGCGCGACGGTCGAAACGCGTTGGCAGCGCAAACGTGCTCCCCGAACGACCACGGAAGCTCCGTGCCCGCGACGTGCCGCCGGGTCCGCGGCGGGCGGCGTCGTCGACGACCGAAGCGCGCCCCGGCTCGTTCGAGGGCGAGGCGTCCCTCGACACTCAGAGGAACGGTCGTATCGAGGACCTCGCCATCCTTCCGAAGCGGGTTCAGCGCCGAAGCGTGCTTCGCGAGGATCCGGGGTCGGTTCCGCCCGCCCGTAGGTCGAGCTCGAGGTAGACGGCCCCCGCTATCGGATTGTAGCGGTATGGGGGTATCTCCCGGAACCCCAACCACCGGTAGAGACCGAGGGCGGCGGTCATGGACGGCACGGTGTCGAGCCGCATCTTCCGATATCCGAGCTCTTGGGCCCGGAGCACCGCCCCGCGAGCGAGGACCGCGCCGACTCCCCGGCCGCGGAACTCGGGGCGGACAAAAAGCCGTTTCATCTCGCACGTCTCCCCATTGAGGTCCCGAAGGGCGACGCAGCCGGCGACGCGCTCACCCACCTGCGCGAGGAGGAGCGCGCCGCGCGGTGGGGCGTACTCTCCCGGCAGCGTCTCGAGTTCGCGAGCGAAGTCCTGGAAATCGAGGGGAAAGTCGAGGCCCCTCGCATACTCCTCGAAGAGCTCGCGAGCGACCGCGATGCCCTTCGGGTCGATCACGGACCCGAGAACGACTTCCTCCGTGCCCGGCATCGCGCGGACCAGGGTTCGTCCTCTCATGTCGCTTTACCCCTTGCAACATCGGGCTCCGAACCGGCCCCGCTTCCCCGGAACTCGGTCGACCAAGAACCCATAAGCGGCCGGAGTGTCAGCGCCTGCGTGCCCTCGCGCCGGGTGCTCGACTGGCTGCTCGACGAACGCGAGCCTGCGGCACGCTACCTCGCCCTACGCGACCTCCTTGGAACGCCGGCGGACGACTCCGAGGTCCGGTCCACCCGCGCGCAGATCCCGAGGCGAGGCTGGGTCGCGGCGATCCTCGCGGCCCGGCGGCCCGACGGCTCCTGGGTCGACCCCGAGCGCCTGTACACCCCGAAGTACCGATCGACGAACTGGATGATGCTGGTGCTCTCGGACCTCGGGCTTTCGAAGAGCGTGCCGTGGGTTCGGGAGTCGTGCGAGTTCTGGATGGCACGCTCGACGGCCACGGATGGCGGGTTTTCGATCAGTGGCGCTGGAAAGAGTCATCATTGCTACGTCGGCAACATGACTCGCGCCTTGATTCGGTTCGGCTACGACGACGACCCCCGGGTCCGGAGCGCCCTCGACTGGCTCGTCCGCACCGCCCATCCTCGGGGAGGGTGGTCCTGCTTCGGTGGGGGACGGAACCTCGATTCGTGGGAGGGGTTGAGCGCGTTCGCGGCGTATCCCCGGGCGAAGTGGACCGCCTCGATGACCGACTGCATCGACCGCGCGGCCGAGTTCTTCCTCGAGCGGGAGCTCCACCGGCAGGGGTCGCCGTACGCCCCCTGGTCGCGATTCCACTATCCGGTCCACTACTACTACGACCTTCTGGTCGGTCTCGACCTACTTACCGCGCTCGGTCACGCGGGAGACCCGAGATTGCGGTTCGCGCTCTCCGTCCTCCATCGCCGGCGACGGCCGGACGGCCGCTGGAACCTCGACGCGCTGCACCCGGATGTCGAGGGTTCCCTCGAGGAGTGGTTCCGCGCCCACCCGGGCCGTCGGCCCGAGCCGTTCGGGCTCGAAACAGTCGGTCGTCCCAGCAAGCTCCTGACCCTCGCGGCCGAGCGGGTGCTCGCCCGGGTCGAAGGTACGGCCTGAGGTCGAAGGAGATTCGATCCGTTAGCTCCCCCCTACCCGATCGAGGTCGACCGGAGCCCGGTCCACTACGCGATCGGTCCGGACCGCTCCCCGGAGAGCCTTCGCCCGAAGAGAACCTCGCCTCGAACGACCCACATCCGGCTGCGGAGGCCCTCGGCTCCAAGACCTCCGTCACGATAGTTGAGCTCGGAGCGCTCGATGAGGCGGAACCCTCGAGTTTCGAAGACCCTCCGGGAGGGGAGATTTTCGGCTTCGACCGCACCGTAGACGATACGGATCCCCTCGCTCGCGAAGCGGGTCAGAGCGTCGTCGAGGAGACGACCGCCGACTCCCCGACGTCGCGCTGCGCGGGCGACCGCAAGGTAGTAGACGTATCCAACCCCGGGCACGAGAGGCTCGAGCATCGCGACTCCCACCACGTCGCCGTGCGCTACCGCGGCCCGTACCCAGGATACCGAGCGCAGCGTGCGCTTCGCATGCCAACGATAGACCCCCACGAACCCCTCCTCGAGGACGGGGATCGCCCGGGCGCGCTCCTCCGGTGCAAGGTCGACCAGCTCGACCCCGTCGCTTTCGCCAGTCTCCACGAGCGCTCCCGTCCTCCCGGCGACGGAGCGGAGCGGGGTGGGTCCTCGGACCGGACCTTCCGGGGACCGGACGACGCCTCGATGACTCTTAGCGCGGCCGTACGGCGTACCGGCGCCGACGACAATCGCTTCGGCAGCCCGGCCGCTCCAAGATGGCCACCACAGGTCCGTGCCGAGCCCGTCGCATGACTTCGAGTCGCGCCTCCGACTCCACCCGGCCCCCGAGGTCGAGCTCGAGGGACCGACCGGATCGCTTCGCCCACCGGGCCGACCCACGGGGGGGCGATTCCCCTCCCGGTGAACCGACCGCGCGTCCCCCCCGGCGGTGGGCGTGAGGCGTAAGTAGCTCCGAACGCTGACGGGGCACGGAGTGGCTCCCATGTTCTGCGCCCAGTGCGGGAAGGAACTAGCGGCGAACGCGAAAGTGTGCCCAGCTTGCGGGTTCGCCTCTACCGGCGTCCCGCCCGCCGCCGCCACGCCTTCCGGGGACCCGGTTGACCAGATCCTCCACGAGACCAAGCGCGCCGCGCGCGACCTCGCCGAAGCGTCGGCCCGCCTTTCGAAGCGCCTAGTGGCGAAGGCCCAGACGGCGGCGAAGGACCCCTCCGGCTCCGCGAAGAGGGCCGCGAGCCGTGTCGCCAAGGAACTCGATGCGGCGGCGCATGAGATCGACCGCATCCTGAAGGAACTGTAGCGGGTCGCCCTGGGCCGTCCCTCTTCTGGCGACGCCCCTGAAAGGAACGCCCCGCGACCCACTCCCGAAGACAGTGCGGCACAGAGGGGCTCCTGAGTGCGGTCCGATCGGGATCGGGCCGCGAGGGAGCCGAGTAACCAGGGGAGGGCCGAGACGATTTGGGCTCCTCCCTCCCGCCGGTCGGCGAACTCGCTCGCCTCCCGAAGACAAGTGCGGACGCCGACATCGCCGCTGAACTGGCGGCCCCGCACCCGGTCAGTCAGCTCGAAGGGCAAATCTTGGACCTCGAGGCACGGCGAGGTGGCTCCATTCCGGAACCGCATCGGCACACGGCGGCGCCCGAGACCGCTCGTTCGACGATCCGAGGCCGAAGTCGGCACGGGAACGGTCCTCCCGGGACGTTCGGAGCGCATCTTCCTGGAGGGAGGCGGCGGTGCCCCGCTACATGAACGCGGGGTCACGGTCGCGGGAGCCGGCGCGCCCCGTTGCGAGCGAAGGAAGGACCGCCAGCACAAGTTCGGGCCCGAGGCGACCGCCCCGGACGGGCGAAACCAACATACTGTCTACGGTAGGTGACCTCTCGTGGACGCGCTCACCGAAACCGTTGCGGCCATCCTCGCCGGCCTATCGATCGTGCTCGCGGCGATCGGGGGAGCGGCGGCCGCGCGCTACCGCGACTCCCGGCTCGCCTTCGTCACCGCGGGCCTCGCGGTGATCGCCACGGTCGGTGCCCTGAGCGTCCTTCACGAAGTCTCTCCGCGGTACGGCGGACCGTTCGAGGTTGGTACGGTCCCGCTGCTCCTTCTGGTCGGCGCGGTCGGGCTCCTTTACTTGGCCCTCGTCCGCGGGGCGCCCCGAAGGCCGGCCCCCTAGCATGGACGACCTCCTGGCCCAGCCGACCCGCCGCCGGATCTTCGAGGTCCTCGAGGGCCACCCCGGGATCAGCGCCCGGGAGGTCCAGCGGCTCGCTGGGCTCGGTTGGGGGGAGACCGCCTATCACCTCGAACAGCTCACGAGCGCGGGGATCCTTCGCCGCGAGCGCGGCCCCCGCCGGGATTACTACTTCCCCGCCGCGATCACCTGGGAGGACCGCCGCCTCCTCCAGGCGCTTCGGAGCCCAACCCAGCGAGCCCTGTTGCTCCTCTTGAGCGGTACGCCCGGGCTCTCCTTGGCGGAGCTTAAGGACCGTTCGGGCCTCAGCCTCTCCACGACCTCGTTTCACTTGCGTCAGCTACTCGACCGGACGGTCGTGGAGCTCTACCGGGACGGTAACGTCCGGCGCTACCGGGTCCTCCGACCGGAGCGGGTCGTGGAGCTAGTGAGAGGATATCGCGCGTCGTTCCAAGACCGTCTGGCCGACCGGTTCGTGGAGACCTGGAGCGGCCTCCTCGGGGGCTAAGAGCGGTGAACGAGGTCCCTCGACCCGCGGCCTGCACCAACGAGTTCGGGTATTGCGCCAAAAGGGAGGTATCCCGCGACGTCTGGGTACCTAGACCGATGCGAGCCGGGGGGCATCGTCGAAGGAAGCCATCGTGGCCTGTGCTGGGGCGGCTCTTAGCGGTCGGAGTGCTCCTCGTGGCATCGACCCTCGTAGCGATGCCGACCGGTGCTCCTCCCGCGAGGACCCCCATCTCTGTGACCGTGTCCAGTGCGGCCGGGCTCTCGTGGACGAACGGACTTCTCCGACTCGGCTTTGCGAACAATAGTCCGGCCTACACCCTCGAGAGCGCCACGAACGCATCGGTCACGGTGCGCCAGACCCTCATCGGCCTCGCGGAAGTGAGCGCGGAGGGCCAGATCGAGTCGTTCGCGTCGTTCTTCCAGGCGGGGGTGAACTGGAGCCTGACTCCCACCGTCGGACCCACGGCCACCTCCATCGTGCTCGCGGCGACGGTTCCGGTCTCCGCGTCGGGGGGCGCATGGGAATCCGGCGACGACAGCAACAGCTCATCGACCGTGATCGGGAACGTTTCGACCCAGGTACGCTTCGCATTCAACGACTCCGGGGGGTCCGCTCCTGGGACGCTGGCCTACTCGCTCAATATCACGGGCTGGCCTTGGCTCGACTCCACCGACTCTCTCGGAGTCGAGGTCCGCTCGAACGTCAGTTCCACCCTCGGCTACTGGCAGGCGACGGGGAGCGACGCGGTCACGGAGATCTCTCGCACGACCCAAGCACCGGTCGCGTCGTTCGTCTGGGGCGCGACCGCCGTGGCTCAGTACCCGCGGGGTGGAGCCGAGTCGGACAGCTCGGTGAGCGCTTACCGCAACTTCTCGAGGAACGACTCGAACTCGCTGGTGCGGCTGAGCTTCGGGTCGGTGCCGGGGAACTATTCGTCGCTCTCCTACGACCCGTGGCTCGAGATCCTGGCCCCGGGGAAGGTCGGAAGCGCCGTCGCCGCGATCATCCTCAACCCGCTTTCGGTCTCTGCGATTGCGGTCGGCACCGCGGTCTCCCTCGGGCTCGCCTACGTGGCCCGCCGTCGACGCACCCCGCCCGAGGCCGGACTCTGATCCGGGACCCCGGGAAAGGGGACCGGTAGCGATCCTCGGTCCCCCACGCCGCCGGTCGGGGCAGGCTGGCGAAACCGTCCGGACCCGATTCCCGGTGGGCCGACGAAGGGGCTACCATGTCGCCCCACCCGCGACCGATCTCCGCACGAGCCGCTCCTTGGCGTCCGGTACCCCCGAACGCCCGTCACCGGTCGACGCACTCGCGCGGACACGCGGCTCGACCGAGGAGAACCCGGTCGTGGTCCGAGGTCGGGAAGTGAAGAGCGACCGGGTCGTCGATGTCACGCGGTGGGACGGTCGACCGTGCGTGCTCGCCCCCACGTCGACTCCTCAGAGCCCGGACAACGGACCTCGAACGAAAAGGGAGAAGCGGAGGAATGGGTTGGCCGCGGTGGAGCCCCCCGTCAGACCGACGGGGCCTTCGCGGTCGCCGGGCGCGCGGGAGTCGCCGGGACGGAACGGCCGAACTCTGCGATCCGAGCCCATCCCGGGAACCGCCGCTCGATCAGATGGTCGACGCTCCAACGGCTCGGTCCGTACGTCGCGTTGATCACGATCAGACCGAGGAACGCGATCGCGTAGATCACGCCCGTGCCGACATCCGTGCCGCCCGACCCTCCCGTGTACGGCCCGCCGAACCCTTCGGGGACCGCCCAGATCAGTAGGCTCAGGACCACTCCACCGGCGTAGGCGATCTTCCGCATGAAGCCAAAGATCAGCGCCAGTCCGAGGACGACCTCGAGGACGCCGACCGTGTAGACGATCAGCGTCGAGTTCGACGTGGCCTGGGCGGCCCAGAACGAGTACCACCCCGAGAGCCAGCCCGGGGCATTCGCCTGCGCGCTCTGCACGTTCCCGAGAAAGCTATCGACGTAGCCGGAGGTGAATTTCAGTACCCCATTGACCAGCCATACAAAACCGAGGAGCAGTCGAAACGTTGTCTTGAGCGCCTTCGCGTTCCGGGCCCACCACGGTTTAGCATCCTCGACCGTCGCTTTCATCGCACTCGACCCCCGAGGGAGTTGCGGCTCCACCCATCGGTGGCTATTTCCCTCGTCCGTGGAATCCGGTTCACTCGCCCGCGGAGAGGCCGACACTCCGCTCCGCATCGAGGAGCTTGCTCGCGCCGCCCCTGCAGAGTTCTGGTCGGGGGTCCTCGGAGGGTACGTCAACGCCGGTCGACGTGCCCCAGACGAATCGCGTATACGCCTCGTTGGGCGAGGAGCCGATGACCGTTACTGGACTGCCGGGCGCGCCGACCCCCCTCCCGCCGGACCGCTTCCCCCGCCCGGAGTCCCCCCAATTGAATACCCGTAACCGGTGGCCCTACACTTACGGCTCTCCGGGGTGGTGGCGCCCCGGGAGGGAAACAACACCCCCGCCCAGGCCAGACCGGGAGCCCCGGTGGGGGAGCCAGG
>VFSW01002680.1_pt1 | contig 26853 bp, 18 predicted proteins | sample 5358111 | NCBI WGS metagenome assembly VFSW01 (sample SAMN11554181, study PRJNA540505) | mine drainage metagenome | isolation source: sediment from site ElyBrook_90M | place: USA: Ely Copper Mine, Vershire, VT | collected 2017 | reverse complement strand
AGCGGAAGCAGTTGACGCTCCGCTCGCCAAGTTGCTACCCTAGCGGCGACCGCCGGCAGAGGCTAATCATCGATGTTTTATCGGCTTAGACGGAAAGTACAGACCACCTGGTTTAACCTGCAATGCCGGGACATTTTACGCACACCGCCGCTTGAAATCGTCAGCGGCCCTTTGCGGGTTGTCACTCTACTGTGCCATGACGATGTACTGCCGTACCTCATCGCGGTTAAATCCATCTACTTGCAGCTTCGCGAGGGACTGGTTACGGTCTTGAATGACGGTACGTTGACGGAGGCAGACCGGACCCTGCTGAAAGAGCACATTCCCGGGATTCATGTGATGGAACTGAACCAGGTGCCTGGGGCAAATTGCCCGAAGGGCAACTGCTGGGAGCGACTGCTGTTGATCTCCCACTTGTGCCAGGAATCCTTTGTTATTCAGATGGACGCCGATACAGTCACGCTGGCCGCGATTCCCGAAGTAATTGACTGCGTTCGCAACAGCCGCAGTTTCACCTTACTCGGCGACAAGTCTCACCCGGGCATCGAAACGGCGGAAGCGGCCAGCCAACGATATCAGGGCAACAAGAGTCCCAGTATCGCGGCGGTCGCGGAGCGGTCATTCCACAAATTGTCCGATAGCGCGGAATTCCGTTATGTCCGGGGCAACGCCGGATACGCGGGATTTGCGCGTAAGTCGTTCACGCCGGAAACGGTGGAGCGCTTCTCACAAAAGATGGAGAGCGTTTGCGGGCCGCAGTGGCACAACTGGGGCAGCGAGCAGGTAGCTTCCAATCTGATGGTCGCGAATGCGCCGTGCGCCGTGCCACTGCCGTTTCCGAGGTATGCGTCGTACTGGGTTCATCCCAATATCCGGTACGAAGATTGCGCCTTCATCCATTTCATCGGTACCCACAGATATGACAATGGGCTGTACGTCCACTCGGCTCACAAGATCAGCTCGGCACTGCAAGAACATTCCAAGTTAGCGATGACTCCCCCGGCGCGAACATAAGGGCTACCGCTGAGCGGCGGCGGAATAGTAGAGGGCGGAATACTCAGCGATCATCTGTCCGAGGGAGTAGGAGCGGACGCAGCGGTCACGATTGGCGGACGCCAGCCTGGCGCGGAGTACCGGTGAGGCGGCCAGGGCGGCCAACGCATGGCTGAATGCATCGACATCTCCGCCTGGGACGACGGCGGCGGATTCTTCACCCAGAAGCTCCCGGCTGTCTCCCACATCGGTAGCGATGGCGGGCAATCCGCAGGCCATGGCTTCGAGCAGGGCATTCGATGTCTGCTCGGTGCTGGAGGAAAGTGCGAAAAGGTCGAGCGCGGGCAGGCAGGCCGCCGGGTCCGTCTGATGGCCGGCAAAGCAGACCGACGAGGTAATGGCGAGTTCGCCGGCCAGAGCTTCCAGGCCGGCGCGGCAGGAACCATCGCCAATCAGCACCAGCTTGGCGGCAGGGATTTGCGCTTGGGCAAAAGCGCGGAGGAGCAACTCCAGGTTTTTTTCCGGCCGGAGCGCGCCCACAAAGCCCACCAGGAAGTCCGTCTCGGCCACGCCGAATTGAGCGCGCCATTGCCGCGAAAGTCCGGGGCGGAAGCGTTCCAGATCCACTCCGGTACGAATCCACTTCACCCGGGAGGGATGCAATCTGAACGATTCAAGGCAGATGGTCTGAAGCCGGCGGGAAGTCACGACAGTGGTGAAGATGCGATTGAGCAGGAGCCTTCTGGCAACCACTCGCCGGGTCTTCAATCTGCGGGATTCCTCGGCGCCGAAGCCGCACTCGTTGTGAACGATGGGGCACAGTCCGGCAATGTGGGCCGCGAACACGGCGTCGATGGCGCCCCAGTTGTAGGTCAGCAGAAGGCCGGGCGACTGTTTCCTGATGACGTGCTGCAACTCCCGAAAAAAGAGCAGCCCGCCTCTACCCGTCGGAGGAGTTGGGTATTGCACCTGGATGTCCTGGCGGATGCGGGCTCCCGCGCGATAGTCGCCATTCAACGCCAGAATGGTGTGCCGCAGTTGCGGTCCGATTCCATTGATGATTCCGGCGACTCGTAATTGCGCACCTCCCGGACCAAATTCAGGGAAGATGTGCATCAGATGGAGGGGGTGATCGGTGTCCATTCCGCTATCGCGTAGCGCGAATCCATTCAATGGTCCGACCGATTCCCTCGGCAAATGAGACTTTCGGCTGATAGCCGAGGATAGCGGTGGATTTTGTCAGATCCGCATAAGTGATCGGCACGTCGCCGGGCTGATCGGGGAGGCGGCGGATGATGGGCTCACGTCCGAGAGCTTCGGCAATCGTCTGCACCATGGTGGAAAGCAGGACGGGCGAAGAGTTGCCGAGATTGAAGACGTCGAAGGCGCAGTCGTGCTCCAGGGCGGCGAGGATTCCGGCCACGGTGTCGGAGACAAAGGTGTAGTCCCGGCCCATGGAGCCATCGCCGAAGACAGTGATCTCGCGGCCGGCTTCGATGGATTCGATAAATTTGCGGATGGCCAGATCGGGACGCTGGCGAGGACCGAAGACCGTAAAAAGGCGGAGACAAGCTACCCGCATCCCGTAAAGGTGGTAGTAGGTAAAGGCGATTTTCTCGCCGGCGATCTTAGTGGCGGCGTAGGGAGAGATGGGCAGCAGGGAAGGATCGTCCTCGCGAAAAGGCACCTGATTGGCGATTCCGTAGACGGAACTGGAGGAGGCAAAAACAAACTTCTTCGCGCCGTATTTGCGGCACGCTTCCAGCAGCACAAAAGTGCCGCCCACGTTGACCTGCTCGTAGAGCAGGGGATCCTCCAGAGATGGCCGGACCCCGGCACGGGCGGCCAGATGGATGACGGCTTGGGGGTGAAATTCGGCAAAGGCGCTATCGACGCAGCCGGGGTGGCGGATGTCGCCGCGGAAAAAGGCGACGGGTCCGCGAGCCCGGATGGACGTGAGATTCTGCTCCTTGAAGGCGGGATTGTAGTAATCGTTCAGGTCGTCGATCACCGCGATTTCGTGGTTCCGTTCCAGCAGGGCTTCAGAAAGGTGAGAGCCGATGAATCCCGCTCCCCCCGTAATTAGGATCCGCATGAAAGCTTCGCTTCCTCCATTGATCTTGGATGGGCCGCAATTTCAAGTTGCGCGAGGGTCTCTCCGGCTACCATGCTCCACGTGCGCCGGTGTCCCCAGGCGGCGATGGAATCGCGATCCCATTGTGACCGGATCGCCTGGAGCAGCGCGGATTCCAGGTTGGTTTGAAAGTCCGCGGAGGGCTCGATGGGAACGACCAGTCCGTACTTCCGGCTGGGCAGCATGTCGGGAACTCCGCCCACATCGGAGGCGACGACAGGACAACCGCAGGCGAGGGCCTCGTGGACGACATTGGGCCAGCCTTCGCGATTACTGGCGAGACACAGCAGGTCGCCGGCGGTCATGTATCCGGCAAGTTCGGCCTGCTTGACGGCGGGCACAAAATGAACGGCATCGGCGACCTTCAGGCGTAGCGCCAACTCGTGAAGCCGATCGGCGAAAGCGCCCTCTGCGCCGGGATTTCCGAGGATCCAGAGCTCCACATCGACACCGGAGGAACGCATCGAGGCGACCGCTTCGATGACGTGGTGGTGGCCCTTGCGGGGAATGAGATAGCCCACGCTGACAATATGCTGCGCAGCCTCTCGCATCCCGAGGTTTTCGCGGCAGGCCTGCCGGTCCCGCGGGTAGAAAATCTCCGGGTCGATGCCATTGGGGATGGTGACCACCCGGCCGGGATCGACACCCAGACTGACGGCGAACTCCCCGAGGCGACTCGAGACCGTAATGACACGAGCGGCCCGGCGCAACGCCCAGCCCATCATACGGCGAATCGCGGGGTGTTTCGCATGCATGGTTTCGTTGCCGCGCAGCGTAACGGTAAAGGGCCGGCGGCAGACCCAGGCCAGGAATGCCGCGGCGATCCCGTCGGGATGGCCGAAATGCGAATCCAGAACGTCGAAACGCTCGGAGAGCACGCGGGGCAGAGCACAGGCGGCCAGAAAAAACGGAGTCAGAAACGCAAGCCCGGGCAGATAGAACCACCGGGGATACCGGACCTCCAGCATTCCCACGGAACGCCCGGAGGGCACATTGCGAGGAATCCGGCCAGCCGGATTACCGTATTCGATCCAGGCGACCGGAGAGATCACTCGTACTTTCGACAGTTCCGCGATTTTCAGGAGACGGGATTGAACAAAGACACCAAAAGCTGGAGCGCCGGGGCGGGGAAATACTGTAGTGAAACTGAGAATGGATAACGGCATCGCGCTCCCTTCAAGTATACCGATCAGGGTTCGCGATGCCGCATTTGACAGTGTTTCGGGTGTTTCGGGAGTCTCTTAGTGAAGCGTGACCGTGCCGGAAGTGTGGACTCCGTTCAGTAGCTGAAGCCCCATCACGGGACGCTGCGGGCCGGTGCGCGGCACGAAGGCCCACTTTGGGTTGGAGGACACGACGTTCTGGTGCGGGACCGAGGTTAAGGAGTTCGCCCAGGCCGTGGTTCCGGTGGTCCCCAGGTTGTCGTCGTAAGGATACGCAAACGACAGGGCGGCATGATGGAGATGGCAGTACGACTCGCCGCCGATGTTGCAGGAGGCATCGTAATCGCTTTTCAACTTGGCGATATTTCCGATCCCCTGCACGATCTCCGCGTAGGTTTGCATGGCATCCATGTACCATACTCCGCCGATCTTTACCGGCTTTGTGGTCGGAAAGTTACTTCCCCATTCAGGCGACAGCCACTCGCCGCCCATGAGATCGTTGGTGAACCCATCCCCGAGAGCGTTGTTGCTGAATGAATGGATCAAACTGCGGGTTGATTTGCGTAAAATCGCATCGAAACCGTAGCCCATGTCGCGCAGATACCCCATCACGGCCCATTTGAAGAAAAACATGTAGGGCGCATTTCCAGACGCCGAGTACCAGATGTCAGCGCCGTCCTTCGCAGGGTCGGAATACCTCCACATCAAACGAGATAAACCCGTTAGAGTATAAGGTCCGTTGTATGGAGCATCTATGTCGATTGATGTGGCCGGCGCGCTGGTAGCCGTCTGAGTAAACCGGCCTTCCAGCGGCACTCCGTCTTTGTCGGTCACGTAGATCATAAATACGTGGAAGCCTTTGCCATCCGCGCCGCTTGTAGTGGGGTGGTACCGCGAGGAATCCACTGCGGTATGGGTGATCCTACAGAACCCTGAGCCATTGTCGGTGATCGAAGTTACGATGGCGTTGACCGACATTCCCGTGTTGAATCCGCCCGCCTCATCAATGTACTTACGTCCGGTCCCGGTAATCGTCATGGTCGGCTCGGTCAAGTACAGCGGGTTCGATTGTGAGTCCCGGCCGCACCCGATATGCTCACTCGCGTGACCTCCGGAATATGAATCCGTGCAAGGAGTATTGTTGGCCCAGTTCCAGATGGCCGACCCGTTGTAAAGCCCGTCCGTGATGCCGTACTTGCCCTCGTTGAAGGCGATATTGTTGTTGAGTTTGCTCTTGAAGAAAGTTTTCTGCGGGCTCTGCGCGTCGGGAAGCACTTGGGACAGTTGCCCGAGCGTTCTCATGCTCCAGGCATCCATGCGCTCACTGCCCGTATTGAACACTCCCCACCAAGAAGGATTTCCACGAGATGTGATGTTGCTGGATCCGCCTCCGTAGGCGATCAAGTCGTGGCTCATCCAGAACTGCATTTCTTCCAGCCAATACCAGTCGCCCGTTATCAAATAAGCGGAAAAGACATGAGCGGGTTGGTGGGCAAGATCCACCAGCCAGTCGTTAATGTCCAGTGTCTCCAGGGGTGTGATGATATCGGCACCGACGCCGTAAAAGCCTAATGTTTGATCGTGTTGCCATAGCGATGGTCGAGCATCGATTGAAACAGGTTGACCGTAAGCCTGGAACGTGAGATCCGCCCCGCTGCAAGAATGGGCGCAGTATGTGGTGGCCCCAACGCGGCTCTCCCGCAGGTGCATCGGCACATATCCACTCGCGTCCGCATTACCGAACAGCATCGGGAAGGTGTCACTGGGCAGGACCGTAGGATCGCTCATCGTGTAGAGATATCTGGCGACCCAGGCCGGCAGGATGCCGATCCAGTCCATCTGAGTCTGACCCCCTTGCGGCATACCCTTCGGGAAAGAACCGGCCCTTGGACCAATCATGCCCGTCGCGGAGTTGTTTAGGGCATCGTCACCGTTGATGTCCTTCTGAGCGGCTGAGAATGCGGCCCAAACATTGCTGTCCTTATTCAGCACGTCGGTTCTGGTCGGCTGTTTGGTCAGGTCGTAGTTCGGTACGATGGCGCTAAAGGCCATGTATGGCAGGTTGAGATCGATCTTGAGGTCATCGGGAAGACCGTAGTTTCCAAATGTCGCCCCACTCCAGAACGTACGCTGGATGCGGGTGCGAGCGAACTGAGTCAAGGCGGGGTGCACCCACTGGGCGGATCCCAAGGGGTTGCCCACCTTGAGGCTGAAGTCGAATACCTGAGCCTTCAAGGCAGTGGTCCAATCGTTCTCCAGAATGGCCTGAATCTTGACGACGGGCCAGCCATTGAACAGCGTGACCACAAAGACGGGATGCAATGGTTTATTGGTTGAGTCCGTGGTAGCCGAACTCATGAGGTATCCGATTGTGCCGCTGGCGTGCGCGGCAGGGCACCCGAGCGGCCCTCCCCATATCTGGTCGCACGACCCCGATACGTTGTAACCCCGAGTCACTACGAGCTGCGTACTACTGTTGATCGCAGTGACGTGGAGCTGTTCGTCTTGCAACTTGATGACATCGCCAACGGTCACCGATGCAGTGCTGCTCACGTTGAGAGCCTGCGATGTTCCGACAGCCACGATGGCGAGCGACTGACTGGTTGTTAACGATGTGAATGACCAGCCGAAATCATAGGCACGGGTGCTCTTGTTTTCCACGATGATCTGGCTGACTACGGGACCCTTTAGCCAGTAGCGGACATCCAGGCCGTTGGCCCCGCCATCGCTACCGTCCCACGCTGTCAGCATGGTGAGCAGGTCCGCCGATTGCGTGGTAGCGCCGTTCGCTGTAGCGATCTGAGCGCCAAGACTGGTGGACCAGATCGCACCGGGGTCGAGGATTTGCGACCGGGTAAGGAACCCGTCGGTGGAACAGGGTTGGTCTTGAAAGCTTACGGTGTAGGTTCCGCGGGAAGCCAGGGAGGGGATGACAAAACTGATCACGGCGAACTGGACGGAACCGTCCGGCCACCGGGTTTTGACATCGCATTGGGTAAGCAGGCCGACCCCTCCCGGCACCATGGCGGCCCGTACGATGGTCGAGGCAATCGAGGGCGGAACTCCGCCGTAGACCGCCTGCGCGCAACGAGGGATTTCACCCTGCAGGAAGTAGCGGGGAAAGGAAACGGGCCGGTTCACTTGAGAACCGGCCGTCATGTTGGTCACAGTGACGGTGTCCGTCAGAGCCAGAGCGGGCGAAACCGCACACAACAGTAGCAGGGTCAGCTTTCGCGGCGTCATGGACTTATCTCCTGTTCGTCGCCTGCGTGCTGAGGCGCGCCTGGAAGCGGTATTCAAAGAAATCACAACTCTTGGAAGCCGCCGTATCGGTCCCGCATTGAAAGAACGGGTCCATGGAGGTGATGGGGACGTTGACACTAATGTCACAGCCGCCACCGGCGGCGCAGGCCGTCTTTTCCGGTGAGCCGTCGAGACTGAAACGAATCACTCCGGGTGTCAGCGAGCGCATGACGAAGATGTGGGGAGTAGTATCGACGAAGCCGGTCGAAGTCGACACATCACTGCCGCTGGATCCTTTGACGTAGAAGCTCAGGCCCGAATCGGCGATGCCGCTGGACGTATCGTAGCGGATACCGATTGCGTTGCCAGGGTCCAGGCTGTAAGGCGCTGTGGCGACTCCCGCGCGGAAACGGATATTCGCCGTGGAATTCAGCCGGAAAACGATACCGATACCCCAGGTGGCATTGGCTCCGAGTTCGCCCAGGTTGGGCGAGCCGGTGGAATGGGCCAGGGTAATTCCGCCGCCGTTGCCGGCTGCCGGACTGGAGGAACCAGCGGTATATCGCACACCCCCAAGCCACGGCCAACTGGAAGGATTCGATGCGGCTTTTGCAATAGTGTTGGTTCCGTTTATCGTATAACCTTCCCACCCTAAATCTCCGATGATGCCGCTGAGATTGTTGTTCAGGAAGTGTTCGGACCAGGAGTAGTTCCGCATATCGAGAAAATCCGCATTGACCTGTGTCAAACCGTCGGCGGAATCGTCGGTGGCCGAGAGAAAGGCGCCCAGTTGGGTGGTGGTGCGCTGCGGCAGGGCGGCCGTGTTGTCGCCGTTGGCCATGCCTGACATCCCTTTCACGGTCTGGTAATAAGACGACCCGCTGCTGCTGCTGCCCACGCCACGGAAGGTGAAGTAATTGGAGCCATCGGAAGCCAGGCGAATTCCCTGATTCGCCAGCAACTGCAGGGACGAGGCGCCATCGATCGTTCCTGCTGCGGGAGTAAGGACGGCCGACACCGCACCGGTGTATTGCAGATCGGCATACCATCCGGCGACGAACTGGCCGGATGCGCCGGCCTGCGGGAGGCTGATTGACATGCCGCCTGAATTTGCCAGGACGATGAGCTTGCCACGGTCGTTATCGACGATCGCGTAGGAAGCGCCGGCCTGCCGGTTGACGAGTTCCGCGCCTCGGATGATGCCGCTACCGGTGATGGCCGATCCGCCGGCAGTCTGCACGCCGCTATTGGCGTCGACCGACGTCACGGTGCCGGTCCCTCCGCCACCGATGCCGCGGACGGTGTAGTAATTGGATCCGTCAGAGGCCAGGCGGACGCCCTGATTGGGAAGTAATGAAAGGGATGCGGCGCCATCGATGGTTCCCACCACGGGGGTAAGGACGGCGGACGCCGCGCCGCTGTATTGCACATCGGCATACCATCCGGAAACAAACTGGCCGGACACACCTGCCTGCGGAATGGTGACCGTCGTGGCGCCGGCATTGGCCAGCACGAGTAATTTGCCGCGATCGGCGTCGGCCACCGAATACGTCGAGCCGGTCTGCCGGTTGACGATTTCGGCGCCGCGGATGACGCCGCTGCCGGTGATGGCCGATCCGCCGGCAGTCTGCACGCCGCTATTGGCGTCGACCGACGTCACGGTGCCGGTCCCTCCGCCACCGATGCCGCGGACGGTGTAGTAATTGGATCCGTCAGAGGCCAGGCGGACGCCCTGATTGGGAAGTAATGAAAGGGATGCGGCGCCATCGATGGTTCCCACCACGGGGGTAAGGACGGCGGACGCCGCGCCGCTGTATTGCACATCGGCATACCATCCGGAAACAAACTGGCCGGACACACCTGCCTGCGGAATGGTGACCGTCGTGGCGCCGGCATTGGCCAGCACGAGTAATTTGCCGCGATCGGCGTCGGCCACCGAATACGTCGAGCCGGTCTGCCGGTTGACGATTTCGGCGCCGCGGATGACGCCGCTGCCGGTGATGGCCGATCCGCCGGCAGTCTGCACGCCGCTATTGGCGTCGACCGATGTCACGGTGCCGTAAGACAAGGTGGCCGGCTCCCAATCGCCATTGGTGGAACTCCATTGCAACACCTGGCCGCCGGAGGGAGTTCCGGCGGAGACGGCGCGGCTCTGCAATTTCGTCGCGTTGCCGGACACCTCGGTCTCGACGCCGAATCGGATCTCATGATCGCCGGCCGAACCAGTCTCCAACACGAACCCGACTACCGTCCCGTCGCTCGACGGGTAGGCAGCCCCAGCGTCATGACATTTGCCGGCGGCTGCGTCAGCCTGTACGAAGTGGCCTTCCACTGTGGCGTTATCGAAGGTGCAGGCAGCTCTTCCCCGAACCGCGATCTCGGCGGATCCGGAAAGCCCGCAGCCACTCACACAAACACCCAGGATGCCCGTATTGACGCTTCCCGCAACGACGGCGGTTTTGCCTGAACCGGCCAGCCGGGCCAGGTAGTTGGTTTTGGTTCCGGTCAGGGTTTCGTTGAGGTAGGTCTGGGTTAGAGACGAACTTCCGAGCGATGGACTCTGCAGGTGATTATCCAGGACCAGCGGAACGATCCGGTTTGCATCCGGCGCGCCGCCGACCTGCAGCAGTTGACCGCCGGCGGGGGTGGTGGACGGTAGCCGGTACCGCAAAGTGGAACTGATCGCTTCCGGCGCGATCCAACTGACATAGTCGGGGCCTTGAGCGATATTTTCGAACAACTGAATCTCTCCGGCGGACGTACCGTCTCCGGCGGCGACAGAATGAAACATGGGGTCGGCCGGAACGTTCGCGGAGGGTACTCGGGCATTCGCGTCCAGGGGCGCATATCCATAAGCCACACCGCGATTCGAACTATTTTCGGGTGTGAACCCGAGGGCCGGCTGTGCTCCGATGCTGGCCGGGCTGACGGGATCACTGCCGTTCACGGCGTGTGTTGCAGCATGCGGCCCCACTACCGAAGTGAGTGCCGACCAGACGTTCGGCGATGTGCAGCCATACAGGTTCTGACCGGCAGCGGCATCGGTCTTAAAGAATGTCTCGCCTACCGAACAAGTCGCCGGCAGCGCAGTTCCCGTCTTGGATGGCTTGGTGGAAGCGGCAGCCGAAAAATCAACGTTTCTCGTCTGAGCTTTTAAGTCGATAGCAGTGGTCTGTGCGGCGGCGATTTTCCCGGCGGCAATCAGCAGACATAGGTGCACACTGATCCTCTTCATGTTCCTCCTTTGGAATTCTGGGTTTTTGCAGACGCTCCGCGGCAAAGAAAACGGCCCGACTGTTGCCGGGCCGCCGCAGGAACCTACCCGAACCCACAATAACATTGGGGTATTCGTGTCAAGAGGGGGAAAGTCCGATATCTCGAAAGGAATCAACGACAAAAAGCTATTATTTTCCTGTTAACGGTTCTCATGAAAAAACAAAACTCACGATTCCGCGGCCCTGGAGGTTCGCCCTTTCTAAATCTTGCCGGATAGCTTGTACAAGATCAGGCCGATCCACTCATGAAGGGCGTCATCGTTATACGAAACAGCCTTGGCTCCGGGTATCAGGTGGACGGCATCCATCCGCAGGCCGAGAGTCCGATAGGCACACGGCGCGGGAGTCACGATCAGCCCTTGCTTGCGGAAGCACCGGTCGGCGCGCAACATATGAAAGGCCTCGGTGACTACGGCGACGTGGCGGATATTCCGTGATCGCAGGATGGCGGCGGTAAAAACAGCGTTCTCATACGTCGACGTCGAACGATCTTCCGTGGACACCATATCGGCCGGGACCCCTTCCTCCACCAGCACGCGCTTCATAACCTGAGCTACGGAACTTCCGTCAAACGGCCCACCGGTGGCGATTACGGGCACGGAGCGCCAGTTCTTGTACAGCCAGGCCGCGTAGCGGCAGCGGAGGTAGGTGTGGCTCGCGGCGACGGGCTCAGGCATGGAGGCATCGGGCTGGTAAATGTCGGAGCTTAGGACGACTATGGCATCGGGCTGACCGGCCGGAAAGTGCCGGACCGGGTATCCGGATTCGAGCGTCCATGCCGTGAGCCAGGCCAAGGGACTCCACGCCCAGAGAAACAGTGCTATGCCGGCGAAGCCCCCGATCCATCTCCAGGTTTTCGACTGGCGAAGCAGCATTCCGATGAGGCATAGCGCCATGAGGATCGGAAAGGCCGGATGGATGTATGTCACTTGGGCGCCGTGACCCGGGGGTGAACCAGACTGCGGATCAGCCCGGCATACGCCCTGGTAAGCGCCGGGCGTTCGTAGTACTGGATGGCGTCGCGGTCCGGAGAGAACCAGGAGGGGTCTTCAGCCAAACCTGCAGCCTTCTCCAACATGACTTGAATGGCCGTGGTATCTCCAAAATCCACGCAGAAACCGGTCCGGGTAGTCTGCAGGATCTTGTTCACTTCCCCATTGGCGCGCGAAAGCGCCAGGATTGGTTTGCCCATGGCCAGGTATTCAAACAGCTTGCCGGGCAGGCTGATGTCGTTGGTCATGGTGAGGAGCAGGTAGTCGGTTTCCGCGACCCGGCCGATGGCTTCCGCCTGCGGCATAAACCCCAGGATCTTCACCGAGCTTTTCCGGTTCTGCAATAATCCCATTTCGCCTTCGGCGATCCGCCCGATAAAGCGAGTTTCAAAACGGCTGCGCACGGCCTCCGGCATTTTATCCAGGGCATCGAGATAATAATGTGGCGATGCAGCCTTGTAGACCGTGCCGAGATGCGTCACGACGACCCTATCCAAGCCGTGCGGCCGGGGAGTGAATCGTGCGATTACTTCCGGATCGTAGCCGTTGTGCAGGCAGACAAACCGGGCATCGGGCAACTCGGGGTAGCGATTCCGAATTTCCAGGCGCGAGGACTCGGTGACAGCCACCACCAGGTTGGATGATTCTACCGTATCTCGTTCAATTTCAGCAGCGCGCCGCTTCGTGTGAGGACTGTTTTGGAAGTCGAACTCGTTTACGTAGAAGCTCAGCCACTCATCGCGGAAATCGCTGATGAATTTCAGGTGCGGAAACTCGCGTTTCAATTTGTTGCCGATCACAAATGTGGAGAATGGCGGGGCTGTAATCAGAATTGCGTCGATGGCATGGCGGCGGATAATCCTGCGGGCTTGCCGCATGGCAAAGGGCACCCAGAAGATTTCCGGTTCGGGACAAAAAATACGCCGCGCCAGTCGTTTGGTCAGGGAACCGAAGCCGCCGCCTCCCGATTTTGCCGGCGACTCGACCCTGGCGCGGGAGGGGGGCTTCTTCGATCGCGATAACAGCTTCCAAAAGCGTTGGCGTACCGCAAAAGGAATCTCCGGAGCGAAGGCAGTGTGCACCGTGACCGATGAGGGCACGTATTTGAGCAGACCCGGGTCGTCGGAAGGGGCCGCGGCATTACGGGCTCTCAGGACGTGGACATTGAAGCCGCACGGCGGCAGGTATTTAGCCAGACTGAGGGCGCGCTGGACCGAAATGCCGCCATTGGGAGGAAACAGGTAGGCGATCAAAAGCAGGTTGACGGCGGCTGGCTGGTCTTGCGGTAACTGTATTGGATTAATCATTTTCGGGTTAGGAATGGTGGTCGGCCGCAGAGATTCAGTGTATCAACAGGGAAGGATAACAGTGACGATGCTATACTTGCGCTGATTTGGCTCCTGCAGGCGCAGTCGCTTTTTCAGAATGGTATGTTTTTCGACACACCTATTTTTTTTGTTTTTCTGATCGTCGTCGTGTCCCTGTACTGGTGTCTGGAGCGGCGGCGGCAGAATATCATGCTGCTGGTGGCCAGCTACTTTTTCTACGGCTGGTGGAACTGGCGCTTCGTATCTCTCATACTGATTTCCACGATTGTCGATTTCTTTGCCTCCCGTTACATCGCCAGGTCGAACGACCGGCTGCGGCGCCGGGCGCTGCTGACCCTGTCGCTGTTTCTGAACTTCGGCTTTTTGGGATTTTTCAAATACTTCAATTTTTTTGCCGATTCGGCTGCATCGATGCTGGCAGCCATGGGGCTGCCTAGTTTCACCTTCACGACATTGCGGATCCTGCTTCCGCCTGGTATCTCCTTTTATACGTTTCAGGCGGTGGCTTACATCGTGGATGTCTACTTGGGCAAACTGGAGCCGGCGGATTCCCTGGTCGACTATGCCCTCTTCATCAGCTTTTTCCCGCACCTGATCGCCGGTCCTATCCAGCGCCCGTCCCATCTGCTACCCCAGGTACAGCGGCCGCGTGTGTTCGACAGCCAGAAATTCAGCGACGGCCTGATGCTGATTCTGTCAGGCTTATTCCGCAAATGCGTGATTGCGGACAACTGCGCGCTGCTCGCCAACGCGGCATTTTCCGGGTCGCTGGGAGCCCCCAGTCTGTGGACCGGCCTGATCGGCGTCTACGCTTTTGCCTGGCAGATTTACGCGGATTTCAGCGGTTACAGCGACATCGCCCGCGGGGCTGCGCAGTTGATGGGCTTCCATTTTATGGTAAATTTCCGCCAGCCGTATCTTGCCACCAGCTTGCAGGACTTCTGGAGACGCTGGCACATCAGCCTGAGTACGTGGCTGCGCGACTACCTCTATATACCGCTTGGCGGCAGCCGAAAAGGCACGGCCAAGACATATCGCAATCTGATGACGACGATGCTGCTGGGCGGCCTTTGGCATGGAGCCAACTGGACCTACGTGGTGTGGGGCGGGATTCACGGTTTCTGGTTGAGCCTGGAGCGGATGATCCACGGGGCGGAACAGCCGGCCGAAATCGAGAAGACGCGGTCGACGGTTTTCCTTTGGCTGTCGCGAATCGCGTTATTCCACCTGGTTTGTCTGACGTGGATTTTCTTTCGTGCGCAGAGCCTCTCCGCCGCGCTGGATTACCTGCGGGGCATGACGGTGCTGAGATGGCAGCCGCAGATTATCCCCGCGTTCATTTTCCTGACGGCTTTCGCTCTACCGATGTTCATGGTGGATTGCCTGATGGAATCGCGGAACGAAGAGTATGTCATGCAGTTTTCGCCCGACCGGGTACGCATCGCCGTCGGGCTGGCGGCTGTCTGCCTGGTGGTGCTGTTCTCGGGTAACCTCAACAACGCGTTTATCTATTTTCAGTTTTGATTAGGGAGATGGTGACTGGACATGGCGAGTGCCCCTGCTAAAACGATTCCTTCGGCAAAGACTTCCAAACTCAGTGTCGCGGTGAGTTTGATTGCGGGTTCGGTGGTCATCCTCTCAGTCGCCGAGATCGCTGCATGGGCCGGCTTGCCAAGAGTCAGCAGGATCGAACGCCGGATTGACCGTGAAATTGCCGAAGCCGCAAGCATCCACCGTGTTCCCAACGCAGCTCCGAAGGTCCTGATAGTGGGGAATTCGCTCCTCCTCAGAGGGGTGGATTTCCAGAATCTGAAAGGCAGCCTGGCCCCTGGAATCGAAGTCCGGCGCCTGGTTGTGGAGGGGACCAACTATCTCGACTGGTATTACGGTCTGCGGAAGTTGTTTGCGGAAGGGGCGAGGCCGGATGTGGTAGTGCTGAACATCAACGCCCCGCAACTGATTACCGACGCTTTCCGCGGGGACTATTCCGCCTACCGGCTGGTGAGTATGGGAGACCTGACACACCTGGCCCGCGACGCGGGACTGAATCTCACGCAGACAACGTCGCTGTTCTTCGCCCGATCGAGTTTTTTCGGCACGAGGGTCGAGATCCGTAAGTTCCTGCTGTCGAGCCTGATGCCGGGATTCCAGGAGTTGCAGGGGCACTTAACGCAGCCCCGGGAGTGGAAGTTCGACCCGGAGTTCATCGTCATGCACGCCTCACAGCGGCTGGCGAGTTTACGCGCGTTATCGCAGGAATACGGTGCGACTTTCATCTATCTGATTCCTGCCGAACTAAAGCCGTCTACTGACGACCAGGCTCTGGAGGAGGCGGGACGGCAGGTTTCCGTGCAGGTGTTGCGGCCGCTGGCTCCGGGAGAAGCGCCGGCCCGCGAGTTTATGGATGGGTTTCACCTGAATCCGCAAGGCGCCGCCCGTTATACGACTGCCTTATCGCCGTTGCTGAAGCGCGTGGTGAGAGTCTCGCGCAACCAGCTCGCGAAAACCCAGTAAACAGCCGGAGCTATCCGGCCAGGACATCCAGGATGCGCGAGCTTGCCTGGCCATCCCACAAATCGGGCGATCTGGCGATGGGCGGGGGCGCTTGCAGAACTTCCAATGCGGACTGCAACACCTTGTCAGGCCGGGTTCCGACCAGGCGGTTGGTCCCCTGTTCGATGGTGATCGGCCTTTCCGTATTCTCGCGGAGGGTCAGGCACGGGACGTTGAGGATGGTGGTCTCTTCCTGAATCCCGCCGGAATCGGTCAGCACCAGCCGCGCTTCACTCGTGAGCCGCAGGAATTCGAGATAGCCCAAGGGCGGAGTCAGGATCAACGAGTCGGTGGGAATGAGAGCCGCCGCCATGCGCTCCCTGGTGCGGGGGTGCACCGGAAAAACAACGGGCAGCCGGCCGGCCAGTTCAGAAAGCATCTTCACCAGGCCGGCCAGGTGCTCGACATTGTCGACATTGGAAGGACGATGGAGCGTGGTCACGCAGTATCCGCGCGCGGTAAGGCCCAGGCGTTGGAGCACGTCCGACTCAGCCGCCTTGTCGCGAAACTTCATGAGCGTGTCGATCATGACATTCCCGACTAAATAAATCCGGTCTTCCGGAAAGCCTTCGACCCGAAGGTTCTTGACTCCGCTGGGCTCGCTGGCAAACAGGTAGTCCGAAAGGCGGTCGGTGACCAGGCGGTTGATTTCTTCGGGCATGCGGCGATCGAAACTGCGCAACCCGGCCTCGACGTGAGCCACGGGAATCTCGAGCTTGGCAGCTACCAATGCGGCAGCCACGGTCGAATTGACGTCGCCGACAACCAGCACGAGGTCCGGGCGGTGTTCCAGAAATTCGCCCTCCAACTTGAGCATGGCACCGGCCGTCTGGACGGTCTGGCTGCCGCTTCTCACCTCGAGATTCACATCCGGCGCCTGCATGCCCAATTCCTCAAAGAAGGTGGCGGACATCTCGGGCGAATAATGCTGTCCGGTATGGATCAGCCGGGCTCGAACCTGCGGACGCCGGCGGATCTCGTCCAGAATGGGCGCCATTTTCATGAAATTGGGCCGAGCCCCAACTACTGCTGAAATATGAATCATCGGGAAATTCTTCGACGTTTGGGACCTCTCGTCCGGAGGCCGCCATTTCATCACAAGCTGTAGACCCTGCTCATCAAAGCTGATGCTATGATAATCAATTGTACGTTGGGAAAAGGCTTCCCGACCGTCTTTCTTTCCTGAACAATGTCTATCCAGGTACGACTTCTGGAACCACAGGATGCGGTTTCGTGGGATGCATTTGTCGATGCTCATCCTCATGGCACTCCGTTACACCTTCTGGCCTGGAAAAAGAGCATCGAGAGCACCTTCCACTATCAGCCGAGATATCTGCTGGCCGTCGATTCGGAAAAGATCCGCGCGGTGCTGCCATTATTCCTGATCAGCAATCCAATCATGGGCCGGGTTTTGCTTTCGTCGCCGTTCGCGATGTATGGCGGAGTTCTGGCCGATTCTCCGGAGACACTGGCAGCCGTGCGCGAATACGTGGTGGGGTTGGCCGAGCGCGAACAGGTGCAGTATGTCGAACTGAGGAATAGATTTCCCGAGCAGTGCCTGGGTTTCGAGCGCATTTCCAGATACGTCACCTTCACCCAGGACACAGTGATTTCAGACGCCGAGGAGTTGGCCGCCGCGTTGCCGAAGAAGCTTCGCAATATGGTCAGGAAATCGCTAAAATTCTCCTATACCACCAGGATCAGCACCGATCTATCGGCCTTCTACAAGCTGCTGGCGCTGAACTATCGGAGGCTGGGGACGCCGGTTTTCCCCAGACACTTCTTCGCCAGCCTGCTGAAGAATTTCGGACCGCTCTTGGATTTGCGCGAAGTGCTGCTGGACGGCAAGGTCGCCGCGGCCAGTCTGAATTTTCTGTACCGGTCGGAGATGCATACTTACTATGCGGCTTCCGATCAGACTCTCCTGCAAGCCGCGCCCAACAACTTCATGTACTTCGACTACCTGTTGTGGGCGGCACGCAATGGCTTCACGCGCTTCGACTTTGGCAGAAGCAAGGTGAACACCGGCACTTTCGAGTTCAAGCGGCATTGGCTTACCCAAATGCGCGAACTGCCTTATGAAATCCTGCTGGTGAAGCGCAAGGATCTCCCGAACTTCAGTCCTAAGAATCCGAAATTCAACCTGGCCCTGAAAATCTGGCGACGGCTTCCGATGCCGGTTACCCGCGTTCTTGGACCCACGCTGGTGCAACTATTTCCTTAGATCTCCTTCCTGTAACTTGAGCCAAACAATTCAATCCAAGCCTCAATGTTCTCAAAAGTTTTAGGACTTTCGCTAACCTTTGGTGAGCTGTTTCCATCCTCTTCCTTTGTGTTATGTTGAGCGTTCTGGCGGGCCATTCTTGTACGTTTGTTCACACTCATCCGGCCAAATCCGACACAGAAAGCAGGACGTTGTGACCAGCAAAACGGTTGTTTACTTAGTTTCAGTCGGTCTATCGGTGCTTTCCGGCGGAGCGGTGGAGGCCGCGACCCTTGAGGTTGGGCCCGGTCAGGTTTATGCCAAACCGTGTGCCGCAATTGCAGCGGCGGCGCCAGGAGATACGGTTCTAATCGATGCAGCCGGCAGCTATAACGGAGACGTCTGCGCCTGGACAACAAACGGTCTGACAATTCGCGGTTTCAATGGGCGCCCGCACATCGATGCGGCGGGCCATTATGCCGCTAGAAAAGGGATTTGGGTAATTGACGCCAACGATACCACAGTTGAGAATATCGAGTTATCGGGAGCAGCGGTGCCGGACGGCAACGGGGCGGGAATCAAGTTAGAGGGCATCAACCTCACAATGCGGAATTGCTATTTCCACAACAATCAGGCCGGGCTGCTGACCAGCAATCCTCAACAGGGCGAGATATTCATTGAATATTCGGAATTCGCTTATAACGGAGCGGGCGACGGCCAAACGCACAATATTTACATCGGACAAGTCGCCAAATTCACCCTGCAGTACAGTTACTCGCACGACGCCTATGGTGGCCAGTTAGTCAAAACACGCGCCGCGGAAAATCATATTCTGTACAACCGGCTGACGAACCAATACAGCCGGACAAGCTACGAGATCGATATCAGCAATGGCGGCCTTTCCTACGTGATTGGGAATATGATTTACCAGGGCATCTACGACCTGAATGATGCCATTCTCGGTTACATGAAAGAAGGCGCCACCGCTTTCAATTCCAACTGGCAACTGTTTGTTATCAATAATACTTTTGTGAATGCCATGCCGCTGGGAGTCTTCCTGAATATCGGCACGGCCGATCTGACACCGGTTGTGGCAGAGAATAACATCTTCTACGGAGCGGGTACAATCGTGTCGCAAGCCTCGGCAGTTCTTAGTCACAATCTAACTGGCGTGGATCCTAAGTTCGTCAATCCTTCCTACCTTGACTATCACCTGCAGAGCACCTCTCCGGCAATCAATATGGGGATGGATCCCGGCACCGGCGGCGGTTTGTCCCTCAATCCCGATTACCAATACGTTCACCCCACCTGCGGACAGACGCGTAATGAGATCGGAATCATCGATATCGGAGCTTTTGAATACGGCGGGGCGGGAAGCATGCTTTCCTGTGTACCCAGCGCCGGTACTCCGGCACTGTCCTCGATTACGGCCAACCCGTCCACCATCACCGGAGGAAACACGGGAGCCGCGGTCGTGCAGTTGACTGCCCCCGCGCCGGCGGGAGGCCTGCTGGTCAGCCTTTCGAGTTCCAGCGGTTCGGTAGCGTCGATTCCTTCGTCGGTGACGGTTCCCGCGGGAGCCGCTAATGCTTCGGTCTTGCTCACCACCGGCGGCGTTACAGCCAGCACCACGGTGCAACTCAGCGCAACATATAGCGGCGTCACAACAACCTCCACTGTGACGGTAACCCCCGTGTCCACCGCGAGCCCGACGACGTTCGCGCTCTCGGCTCCGTCTACGGCCACCATGGGGAGCAACATCACAGTAACTTGGACGGCGCCCGCGGGGCGGCCGGTGAACGACTATATCGGTCTTTATACCCCGACCGGGTGGTTCAACAAGTTCTGGTGGACCCAGGGAGCGACCAGCGGAAGTTTCACGGTCACGCTGCCATCCGTAGCCGGGAAGTACTATTTCAAATACTTCCTGGGTACGGTCGGAACGCTTGTCGCGCAGGCCGGTCCGATCGTTGTAAACTAAGGGGCTGGCGCCACGCTGCGTGGTTTCACGAACATAGCGTCCCCGGGGTGGACTGCCAGTCGCAACTCAATATCTGCCGTCATGGCTGCGTGGGCTTTTGAGTACCATACCATGATACTGATCCGGCCTTCCTGCACCTTGGGGGTCGTTATAATGAAACGCGGGAAAGAATGGCCGTGCAGACTCCCCCGAACCACCACCCCGTCGAGAAGGAAAGCCTTGTTGCAGTGGGGTCGTGCTCAGTGATTCCGCATCCGAACGCCGACTCCGACGCCGGACGGAGTGATTGAGTATGTGTGGAATTGCTGGATACCTGACATTCGAAGGCATCGCCTCGGCGCATTCGCTGGTGAAGCGAATGTGCGACCGGCTGAAACATCGCGGCCCCAACGCGGACGGCTTTTTTTGCGACAAACATGCCGCGATCGGTATGCGGCGCCTCAGTGTCATCGATCTGTCCACGGGGAATCAGCCCATCGGCAATGAGGACGGTAGTATCCAGATTGTCTTCAACGGAGAGATTTACAATTACCTGGAACTCCGCGAAGAGTTAATCGCCAAAGGCCACATCTTCAAGACAAGCAGCGACACGGAAGTCATTGTCCACCTGTACGAAGAGGTGGGAGAGCGGACCCCGGAATACCTTAATGGCATGTTCGGATTTGCCATTTGGGACAGGCGGAATGAACGCCTGTTTGTGGCCCGGGACCGGATGGGGAAGAAGCCCCTTTACTACAGCACGTCGGTGCCGGGAGTCCATTTCTGTTTTGCCTCCGAGCTAAAAGCACTGTTGGTGCTTCCCCACTTTCCGGACGAGGTGGACCCCCGCGCGGTGGCCGATTTTCTGGCGCTCTCTTATGTACCTCCACCGGCTTGCATCTTCAAGAGCGTTCGCCAGTTAATGCCCGGTGAGAGTGCCACAGTGGAACGCGGCGCGGTGCGCCTGCGCCGATATTGGACGGCGCCAATGGAGGTCAAACCGGGGAAAATCGAGGACTACGCCGAGGAACTCCACCATCTGGCGTCGGACGCCGTAAAGCGCCGCATGGTCAGCGACGTACCCCTGGGCGCATTCCTGAGCGGCGGCGTCGACTCGGGAGCGATTGTGGCCCTGATGGCCAAGGCCGCGCCGGCCGACCTCAAGACGTTCTCGATCGGTTTCGAGGACAAGGAATTCGATGAACTCCAGTATGCGCGGATGGTAGCCGCAAGGTATCGGACCGATCATCACGAGCAGGTCGTGTCACCCGACATCCTGGAAATCTTCGAAGCGTACGCCGAACAATACGACGAGCCCTTCGGCGATTCTTCCGCCATCCCAACCCTCTATTTGTCGAGACTCACCCGGCAGCACGTTACGGTCGCGTTGTCGGGGGATGGAGCCGATGAGCTATTCGGCGGCTACAGGCGCTACCGCCATGCGCTGGTCGAGAGCCGTATGCGGCAGGTCTTTCCCCAGTGGTTCCGCCGCAGCGTGATCAAAATCGGGGCGGAATACTATCCGAAGTTCGACTATCTGCCGCAGATCTTCCGCGCGAAAACAGTTTTGAGGAATATCTCGACCAGTTTGGGCGATGCCTATTTCACCACCATGTCGGTGTTCAACCGGAAAAACGAGCTGGAGCGATTGCTGTCGCCGGAAACGCAAGCGGCCCTGGACGGCTATACTCCCCGCGAGGCCTATACGCAGCGCTTCGCCGCAGTGAGTCACCTGCCGCCGCTGCTGCAATTGCAGTCCATCGACTTCGATACCTATCTGCCGGGCGATATTCTGGTCAAGGCTGACCGCGCGACGATGGCCTACTCGCTGGAAAGCCGCTCGCCGTGGCTGGATTACCGGCTGGTAGAGTTTGCCGGCCGCCTGCCTGTCGAGTTCAAAATCAATCGGGGAATCGGCAAATACATCCAACGGCGGGCCATCGGTTCGTACCTGCCGGAGGAGATTCTGACGCGTCGCAAAATGGGCTTTTCGGTGCCGCTGGCGAGTTGGTTCCGCGGCAGCCTGAAGCCGCTGTTCGAAGGGCGGGTGTTGACCTCCGGGATGGCCCGGTATATCGATCTGAAGCAAGCCCGCCGGCTGTGGAACGAACACCAGTCGGGATTCCATGAACATTCCCGCAAACTATGGAATCTACTTGTTTTGGCTACATGGGACCTTCGCTATAATACAACCCGGACGGCTACGTTGGAACCCGAGGTCGCCAGGAGGTGACCACCTGCCGGTTGGCTGAGTTTTCGGTTCCTTTTCTACGAATGCACCTATGAAGGCATCTCACTCCGCGGAAGACCGCTACAAGAAGGAAATGGCCTTCCACGATCACGCTTTCAGCGATGATCAGCTCCGCGCCCCTGCCGGAAAATACTACTCCGTCACCAGCAACCAGAAAGACCACTATTATGGCTGGCTGCAAAAGAATACGGCGCGGGGCATGACTGTCCTGGAGTATGGATGCGGTCCCCACACCGCTTCCGGCGTGACGGCCCGGCTTTGCGACAAGGTGGTGGGTATCGACCTCTCCCCGTTTGCCATAAAGCGCTACGTCACCCGTGCCAAAGAACGAGGCATCGGTATAGTGACCGGCTGTGTGATGAACGCGGAACATCTCGGCTTTCCCAATGAGACGTTCGATATCATTTATGGCTCGTCTATTCTGCACCACCTGGATCTGGACCGGTCTCTGGCGGAAATTTCGCGATCGCTGAAGCCGGGCGGGAAAGCGATTTTCATCGAACCCCTCGGCCATAATCCGTTCATCAATCTCTATCGCACTTTGACGCCGGCCCTGCGCACTCCCGACGAACATCCGTTGAAGATGCGCGACTTCGAAATGTTGCGGAAGTACTTTGGACGGGTGGACGCGACTTACTTCAATATGTCGTCGCTGATGGCTGTTCCGTTGCGGCGGCTTCCCCTCTTCGGAAAATGCCTGAACCTGTTGAACGCGATCGATCGCACTTTGTTTAACAGCCTGCCGTTTCTCAGGCGGTATGCCTGGTCCACGGTGATTATCATGGAGGCCCCCATCAAGGGGCGTCGCCCGGTATGAGAGAGCTGCTGTTGATGGTCATCGTCGCGCCACTCTGCCTTTTGTCCGTGCTCTCTCCGCGGATTGGAGTCCTGGTCTACGTCTGGTTTGCCGCGGCCCGTCCGGATATCGCCGCGTACTCTACAAAGCCGTTCTTTTTCCTGATTGCCATCTGTGTGGCGCTTGGCTCGTTGCAGGTGGTGCATCAATACTTGAATGTCGTTCGCAACTGGGTCACCTCCATGGTGCTGCTGATGCAGATCCCTATCGCATTGTCTATCGCGTTTGCCGTGCGGCAGGAACTTTGTTGGGGCAATTACGATATCTACGTCAAAGTTGTGGTGATGAGTCTTCTGATTCCGATCATCGTTGCGGACGAGGAGATGATGCGGCTGTTCCTGCTGGTTCTGCCCCTGTCTCTCGGATTCATCGCCGCGAAGTTTGCGGTATGGGGTTTGATGCTGGGAGGGCATATCCCCGAAATCGGCTACGGCGGCATGCTGGCCGATTCGAACGGACTGGCACTGGCGATGGCGATGCTGGTGCCCCTGGCCTGGTTCGGCAGGGATCTGACCACCAATTGGATAGTCAAGTGGGCGCTCTTAGGGATCACCGGCATGGCCGCCGCTGACGTCATGATGACCGGATCCCGCGGCAACTCGCTGGCGCTGGGCGTCGTAGTCCTCCTGATCGTACTGCGCTCCAAACGCAAGACTCTGGCTTTGATCGTGATGGCATGCCTGCTCGTTCCCGTGATCGCGATACTTGGAAATCGTTACACGGATCGCATGGCGACGCTCCGCGACGTACACGCCGAATCTTCAGCGGCAAGCCGGCTGGTTTTCGCGATGGCAGCGTTCCACATGTGGCAGGACCACCCTACGTTCGGGGTGGGGTTCGGCCAGGAAAATTACAGGGCGTTGAATTACCTTTATATTGGAGATAACGCCGCTAGGGGCCTGGTGGTTCACAATACTTATCTGCAGACCCTGGTGGATTCAGGCATTTTCACCTTCGTGATCTTCGTTGGTACTCTTTGGGGGACAATCTGGTGGATCGGGCGGTCCGCCCGAAAAATCAAAGCTGTCCGGCCGGATCTGGTCTCCTACGCACGGTCGCTCCAACTTTCGCTCCTCGCCTATGCCATCGGCTGTACCTTCTATTCCCGGCCTCAGTTCGAAATCTTCTATATTGTGCTGGGAGGAGCTGCCTCCTGGCAGTTGGTCGCGCGGAAAGTTCTCTCCACATCCGCTCCGGATCCAAATCCAGTGAAGCCCCCAATGATGGCTCTCCAAGCGGAGGCTCGCCGCTGATCAGCGCGTCACTCGCTGCGAAACCGGAGGCGATTATTGTGGCAAGAATTCAGTTTTACAAAGAGGTAACTCAGAAATCCGGCGCTTATGGAATGGCCGGATTGTTCGCCCGTGTGGCGGGCATGTTACTGCTGCCCGTATATACGCGGTACATGTCGCCCGCGGACTACGGCATCATGGACCTGCTGGATGTCGCCTTGATCATCGCGTCTCTGTTTTTCGGTATGCGCTGGGGCGACGGGATGCTGTATCAGTACTTCAATACCAGCTCAGAGGAGCGCCGCCTGCTGGTAGTAGGCACCAATTTCTGGGGATCCCTGATGGTCGCCGCCGCCATCCTGCCGTTCGGCTGGATTCTGGCGCCTCAATTGAGCCGTCTTGTGCTGGGAAGCGCAAGGTATACGTGGTACGTCCAGTTGATGCTGATCAACCTCTGTCTTCTCCTTCCCTGCGAGGTGGGGACGTCGTATTTTCGAGGTCTCAATCAGTCCACCAGAAGCGCGCTATTGAATATCGCCCGTTCGACCGTGGCCATTGGGCTTCTGGTGATCCTGATGGTGCGATTCCACATGACGGTGGCCGCTTACCTCTGGGCCAGTATTGCGGGCACCGCGGTGGTCGTGATCTACTCGTTTTACAAGGTCATACCCGAGGTGCCGTTGCGGTTGGACGGGGCCATGCTCTGGAGCGAGCTGAAGTACGGCTTTCCGCTAATCTGGTATGGCGCCGGCCTGATGGTGGTCAACTTCGGCGACCGTATTTTTCTGCGCCAGGTTGTCAGCCTGTCAGAAATCGGGGTGTATGCGCTGGCCTACAAGTTCGGGCTTCTCGTGAATTTTGTGCAGACGCCTTTTGAGTTGTACTGGCGCTCACAATCCTTCGCGTTGTTGAAGCGGGAAAATTCCAAGGATTTATACGTGGAAATCTGCACGTATATGTTCCTGGTGCTGGCCACAGCCGCAACCGGACTCACCATATTCCTGAAACCGACTGTACGGTTGATGGTCGGGCCGCGGTTTAGCGGCTTTGCGCCTTACGTGCCATGGATTGCGATCGCTTACCTGGCCAAAGCTATGGCGGATTATTTCCGGACCGTGCTCCGTACGGAGAATCGAACCCACCACGAAGCCACGGTTGCAGCCATATCGACGGCAAGCTGTCTGATCGCCTATGCGACGCTGATTCCCAGATATCACGTATGGGGCGCGGTGATCGCTACCGATATTGCTTTCGGAGTGATGATGCTTGTATCGTACTGGTTCGGGCAGAGAATCAAGCCCCATGATTTCGAATGGTCCCGTATGGCGAAGGTCGCGGCTTCCGGCGTGGTGGTCTCTGTAATTGCGTGTATTATTCCATCGGCTGGTTTATGGCCGGATTTCGCGATTGCATTCCTGCTTCTTCTGGCTTATGGTTTCCTTATTGTCACGCTGGGATTCCTCAATGCCGATGAGCAGCGGTTGATCCGGCAGAGCCTGGGAATCGCCCGCCGCAAATCGCGTGCTTTTCTGGCAATATGAAGCCCTTCGCTCCCAAGTTGTCGTCCCATATCCCTTCTCTGGACGGGTTGCGGGCCATTTCCATTCTGTTGGTCCTGGTGGGCCACATGGACGGCACCAGGAACTTTCCGTTCCACACCGAGGCCGTCCTGGGCGACATAGCCAACCTGGGGGTTCGCGTCTTTTTTGTGATCTCGGGGTTTCTGATCACTACTCTGCTCTTGAAGGAGTTCGACCGGACTGGCCGGATCTCCTTGAGCAATTTCTACGTGCGGCGCACGCTGCGCATCTTCCCGGCTTTCTATGCGTATGCCTTGTGCGTCACCGCGGCGACCCTTGCCGGCTGGATACATCCGCTGCCCGGCGACCTGCTGCACGCTTTCACGTACACGATGAACTATCATACGCCCCACGGATGGTATACGGGGCACATCTGGTCGCTGTCCGTGGAAGAACAGTTCTATCTGCTGTGGCCGTTCACTTTGCTGCTAGCCGGTCCTCTGCGAGGCCGCTGGATCAGCCTGCTGGCGATCGTAGTGCCACCGGTGCTTCGCATCGGTTCCTGGTTCTTGTACCGCAACCAGGTCAACACCACCGAGTTTCCTCTGATTGCCGACGCTATCGCTTGCGGGTGCCTCCTTGCGGGGATCTTCAATCTACTTGGGGAATCGCCGCGATACCTCGCATTCCTGGGCTCTTACCGTTTTCTGCTGGTGGTCGCGCTGGGCATCGGCGCTTTTGTCACGGCGACCAGCACGCGTTTCTACTATCTGTTCGGCATGACCATCCTGAACGTCTGCGTGGCTCTGTGTATCGACCGTTGCGTGAGGTTTCCGTCCGGCCCGGTGGGCAAGGTGTTGAACTGGGGGCCGCTCCGGTCCATCGGTCTTCTCAGCTATTCGCTGTACCTGTGGCAGCAGCCATTCCTGAACCGCCACTCCGCCGCGTGGATCACGGCTTTCCCTTTGAACCTGATGCTGGCCGCACTGTGTGCGTTGGGCTCGTACTTTCTCATCGAACGGCCCATCCGGGAATACGGCTATCGGAGACTGTCAAACCGCGCGGCTTCGGTGCGCGCGGCAGCCTGACTGGTGTTTAAGTACAGGGTCACTGTTCTCTTCGTTTTCATTGCGCGGAGATTCACCACCCG
>VFSW01002679.1_pt1 | contig 26854 bp, 28 predicted proteins | sample 5358111 | NCBI WGS metagenome assembly VFSW01 (sample SAMN11554181, study PRJNA540505) | mine drainage metagenome | isolation source: sediment from site ElyBrook_90M | place: USA: Ely Copper Mine, Vershire, VT | collected 2017 | reverse complement strand
GCGTCGTAGAGCTTCTGCGGTGTCCAAGTCTTCATGTCGGCGAATTCTACCGCGCGGCGGCGACTCGCCGCCGGTTTCGTTTACAATTCCCGCCCATGGCAAAACCGACCCGGATCGAGCATTTCCACACCAGCCGCGGACCCAAGCGGGAGGCCGCCATCGCGGTCATCGGCGTCGCGGCCGGGGCGCTGGTATTGCCGAGCCTGATCTATTTGTGCGGCATAGCGTTCCTCGGGCGATTCGACGGCTCGGGCCTCGGCCGAACCTACGCGACGGTGCTTTTCGGCCTGGCACAAGGGTCGCTGGCATCCTGGTGCGTCGTCCTCGGCCCTTATGTCCTGTTTCAGTTCTTCCGCGGCGTGTACGCCTGGTGGTGCATGCGCGCAGCCTGAACAGCGGCATATGCGCAACTCCTTATGCAAGGCTGCATGCGACATATCGCGGCGCGTCTGTGATCGAATTCACGAATTTGCACCGCGGCGAAGCGGACTCGATCGCAATTTGCGAACATACGCCGAACCGAACGGAGTGCCATCGATGTCGACGGGCGAAGGATCATCAGGTGCGCGGAAAGCGCAGTTCAGCTTCGGCGTAAGCGAGCTCGAGCGGGCCGCCGCGGCGGCGAGCCCGGCGCAGGCCGCGCCGGAGCTTTGCATCGCGGATGCCGCCGATCTTCCCGTGGTGCGCGAGACCCAGGGCTTCGACCCATACAACAGCACCGGCAGCTTCGACCGCAACAACGCCTGGTCGCGGACCCGAAGACGCTAGTCGATCGAATCGCTCCGGCTTTGGCCGCGCGCGGTGCGATACTTGCTGTCGGGATTCCAGTTCGGGAATCGGCGAGCCTGGGCGAGGCGCATCCCGAGATCGTGATACAGGTGTAGATCGTCGAGCGTTCCGCGCACGCTCACGGATGGAAAATACCGGTCCCCTGCTTGACCCCGGCGACGCTCGATGTAGGCGCGCAGCCGCGCCTTGCCGAACTGTGACCCCATCGCCGCATCGTCGATGCCGCCGACCGCATACAACGCCGGGACGCCTGCCTCGGCGAAGCTGAAGTCGTCCGAGCGAAAGAACTCGCCCCATCGCGGAAACGGCTCCGGCCGCACGACGCGCCCCTGGAGGCCCGCCAAGCGGGCCAGATCGCGCTCCAATTCGGACTGGCCGTAGCCGATCACCGACACATCGCGCGTGGGTCCGCCGATGTTCAATTGATCAAGATTGATGTCGGCGACCGTATCGCGCAACGGATATACGGGATGATCGACGTAATAGCGGGATCCGAGCCTGGCGTACAGGGTGGCCGTCGGCGCCATGAACACGATCGACCGATCCGGCGCCGGCTTACCGCGGGCGAAATCTTGCGCGAGCAGCAACAGTCCCGCGAGCCCGGATGCGTTGTCGACCGCGCCGTCGAGTACGGGACCCGACGTCTGCCCGGCCGCATGGCCCAAACCGTCCCAGTGAGCGGTGTACACGACGTATTCGCGGCGGCGCTTGCGCCCCGGCAAAAGCGCGATCACGTTCGGCGAGTCGAATCGGCGGATCGTGTTGTGAACCTGCGCATCGGCGTACAGACCGAGCGGAACCGCGCGAAATTCGGGTTCGGCGGCGCGCGCGGCGAGCGCGTGAAAGTCAAGACCCGCCTGCGCGAACAATCCGCGCGCCACGGCATGGCTGATCCAGCCTTCGATCGCGGCGCGGCCCGCGTGCGCTGCGGCCGACGGCGCCTCCAGCCGCGCTCCGGCGTAAGCATTGACGATCGCGGCCCAAGCGCGGCCGTCGAGGCTCTGCTCATGGATCAGGAGAATCCCGGCGGCGCCGTGCCGGGCAGCTTCCCGGAGCTTGTACTCGGGCAGCCCGTAGGCCGTCATCGAACGGCCGCCGAATAGCTTCGAGTCCTTCGGCGCAGCCCCTGGATCGCTGATCAGCGCGACGACGGTCTTGCCGCGCACGTCGATGCCTCGATAATCGTTCCAGCCGTATTCCGGCGCATCGATTCCGTAGCCGACGAAGACCATCGGGCTGTGCCGGATCGAGGACTGCGTGCGCTCGCGCGCCGTCCAAACGACCATGTCCTGGCGATAGGCGAGCGACCGGGTTTGCCCTTGACCCGATACCGACAAGGACGCGTCGTCGCCCGCGCCGATTTCGACGATCGGCACCTGCTGCAAAAAGCTCGCGCCATTACCCGGTTTCAGTCCTAAGCGCCGCAGCTTCGCGACGAGATAATCGACCGTCTCGTTCTCGCCCACGGTGCCGGGCCGCCTGCCTTCGAACCGATCGGACGCCAGCACGCGCATCTGCGCGCGCAAGCCCTCGTCGGTGAATTCCGGCGGCATGCGCCTCACGTTCGGCGCGGAGGCGCAGGCCGCGAGAAGCGACAAACCGCACCAAAACCCGTAGCGTACGCAGCGGCGCTGCACCATGAATGGACCTCGCGGGCGTTCAGGCATTCGCCGGCCAGTACCAGTACACGATTCCCGCCAGCACGAGAACGGTCGCGAGATGCGCCCAGCGGCGCCAGGGCAGCGCCTTGATCTGGCCGAAGAAACTCCCGGCGCTGGCCGCAGTCAACAGCATGAACAGCGCCAGCATCGTGAAGAGTGGCGGAACTTCTTCCGCGAGTTCCGGATGGCTGCGTCCGAGGGCGACGGAGATGCCGGCGACGACGCCCAAGCTGAACGTGATCGATGCGGCGGAGCCGAGCAATATTCCGATTAGAATCGTGAGCGGACGCATACTCTGGATCTCGTATAAACTTGCGAGTCGACCATGCCATCTCTAGCCTAGAGCCGATGAATATGCAGTTTACAGGAGAACCGCGACGGTGATCACCCACAGGCCCGCGGCGTCCCGCACGCGCTGGAAGACGGCAATTGCGGTTTGCGCGGGCGCCATCGCTCTCGCCGCCTTGCTCGGCGCGGCGATGACGGCAACCCCCGTTCCGCCGGTTTCGGCGTCCGTGTCCGCACCCGGAGCCGCATCCGGGAAGCTGGCGCCGGCGCCGCAGGAAGGCTACGTCGCACGCCGCGTCGCGGACATCGTCGCGCGCGAACACTACCGGCGCGAACCGCTCGACGACCAACTCTCCAGCCTGATTCTCGACCGGTACCTCAATACCCTGGACGGGGAAAAGAGCTACTTCTACGCGAGCGACATCGCCGACTTCGAGCGCTATCGCTACCAGCTCGACGACGCGATCAAGGAGGGCGACATGGAGCCCGCGTTCGCGATCTTCCGCCGCTATCAGCGGCGCACGCTCGAACGCATGCGCTACGCGATCGGCTTGCTCGCGACCAAGCCGAACTTCGACATCGACGAGTCGTTCCACTTCGACCGCACGAAACAACCTTGGCCCGCCGACAAGGCCGAGATGAACGAATTGTGGCGCGAGCGCGTCAAGAACGACGCGCTGTCGCTCGTGATCGCGGGAAAGAAGTGGCCCGCCGTCGTCGACACGCTGCGCAAGCGCTATGAACATGTGATCACGCGCATCGATCAAACCGAGCCGGAAGACGTGTTCGAGACCTTCATGAACGCCTACGTGCTGTCGCTCGATCCGCACTCCAATTACTTCTCGCCGCGCGACTCACAGGAATACAACATTCAAATGAGCTTGAGCTACGAGGGCATCGGCGCCTCGCTCCAGCTGAAAGACGACTATGTGACGGTCATCAACGTCATCGCCGGCGGACCGGCCGCGATCAGCGGCAAGCTCGCGGCCAACGACCGCATAACCGCGGTCGGCGAAGGGAACACCGGCGAATTGACGGACGTCATCGGCTGGCGGCTCGACGATGTGGTTCAGAAGATTCGCGGCCCCGGCGGCACGCAGGTGCGGCTGCAGCTCCTGCCCGCGGGCGCGGCCCCCGGTTCGGCCCAAAAGATCGTGGAGTTCACGCGCAACCGCATCTCGCTCGACGCGCAGGCCGCGCAGGCGGCCCTGCGCAAGGTGACCAGCGACGGCCGCGAGGTCAAAGTAGGCGTCATCACGGTGCCGAGCTTCTACCAGGATTACGATGCGAACCGGGCCGGGGTCAAGGACTACCGGAGCACGACGCGCGACGTGAAGCGGCTGATAACGAAGCTACGCCAGGAGGGGGCGCAGGTCCTGATCATGGATTTGCGCGGCAACGGCGGCGGCTATCTGCCGGAAGCCGAATCGATGGTTGGACTCTTCATCCACAAGGGCCCCGTCGTGCAGCTGCGCGATACGACCGGACACATCGAGGCGGACGACGATCCGGACCCGTCGATCTTCTACACCGGCCCTCTCGTCGTTCTCGTCGACCGCCTGAGCGCGTCGGCATCGGAAATCTTCGCCGCCGCGATTCAGGACTATGGCCGCGGCTTGATCGTCGGTCAGCAGACCTACGGCAAGGGCACCGTGCAAAATGCGCACCCGCTGAATTACACGGTCTTCGGACGCAGTCCGGATCTCGGGCAGCTCAACGTGACGATAGGCAAGTATTACCGCGTGACCGGCGGAAGCACCCAGGATCGGGGCGTCACGCCGGACATCGTGTTGCCCTCGATGATCGACGTCGCCGACGTCGGCGAGAGCACGCATGACCGCGCACTGCCATGGGACCACATCCGTCCCGCGGACTTCACGGCCGAAGGCAATCTCAAACCGATGATCGCGACTCTCCAGAAGCTGCACGACGAGCGCACGCGCAACAGCGCCGACTTCCGCTATTTGCAGGCGGACATTGCGGCGATCGACGCGATGCGCAACGAGAAGAGCCTGTCGCTGTCGATGAAGACGCGCGAAGCGGAGCGCGTGAGCGAGGATAAGGCGCGGCTCGCGCGTGAAAACGTCTGGCGTGAAGCGCACGGACTAAAAGCGCTGAAGTCGGTCGAGGACATCAAGACGGACGAGTCCGCCGGCATCCTGCTCGCGGAAGCGTCGAACATCGCCGCCGACTTCGCGACCCTGAGCGCGCCGCAGGCGGCGCCGACGCAGGCGAAGCGTACGCAGGCGCGCTGACGCGCGCCGCTCAGCGCAGCAAGAGCGTGTACAAGTCCCAGTAATCCTCGGCGAGCACGTTCCAGCCCGGGGCCGGTCCGGGCTTCGCGTCCTTCGCGGCGGGCGCGCTCGCGAGCGAGTCCGCGGTCGGCACGGTGTCGGCCGCGTTGCGGTAGCCGCAAATGCCTCGCAGCCGATCGAGCTTCGGCTTCACCGAACTGTTGACCTGCCGCTGGTTCGACACCGCGGCGATCGCCTTCTGGACGCGCCCCATGTAGCTTTCGCATTCAGCCTGCGATCCGAAGCTCATCTCGTGCACCCGGCGTGCCACCGCCTCCTTCGCGCGCGCGGCGACGCCGAACGCGTCGACCTGCTCGCACAGCAATTCGGCGTAGGCGATGATCGCGAGATTGATATTGCGCCGGGCTCCCAGCGAGATCCCCGCGAACGCGTCCGCCGGCTCCGCGGCGATCCGGTTGCGGTCGATCTGCAAGTCGCGCACCACCGCGTCCGCGTCCGCGACCTCGACGCGCAGCGCATGCAGCGGCTTCAGCAGGCGGCGCCTCTTGAAATAGTGCCACAGCGGATCGAGGCGCCCGAACTCGGTGTCCGCGGACGACAGCCGCACGCGCACGTCATCCGCGTCCGCCCGCGCCGTCTGCAATCGTTCATCCGCCGCCGCCAGCCGCTCCAGGCGCCGGGCCGCGCACTCATCGCGGAATTTCGCCGTCTCGCGCTCCTCCTGCTGCCGAGCGAGGTCGGACGCAAATGCCGCGAGCCGCTGATGGCAGGTCTTCCACAGGGCGCGCAGCTGAAAGAACGCCAGCGCGCTGAATCCGGTGCGCGGGTCGGCGAGCAGTTCACCCAGCGCGTCGAGCTGCTCCTGAATACGGATCGTCGCACCCTCCTGTTGCTTCAGGCGGTCGCGCATCAAATGGAACTCGTCCTGCAGATCGGCGTAGGCCTTCTTCAGGCCGGCGCGGTTTTGGAACAGCTGCATCAGCCGCTCTTCTTCCGCGCGCGCGGGGCCGCGTTCCGAGACGGACTTCAGGAAATTCAGCTTGTCTCTCAATGTCCCGCTCCGCGAGTCACCCTAAATCCGGGACACATCGCCCGCGAATTCTTCGGCGGCTAAAAGCGATGCCCCCGCTCCGCACAATATTCCAGCCACTTGTTTAACATCATGTTCCTGGCCCAACGCTGATCCAGTTCACGCTTGAGCCCGGACTGCAGTTGCGCGAGCCGCGGATGGCGCTGAATTCGGCGCAGCCCGCATACTTCCGCGAGTTTCGCGTCGTGATACACGCGCACCTCCAAGTCCGGATCCTTCAGCGTCGCGCCTGCGTGATCGAATTCGTAGGTGAGGCGGAATACGCTCGTGTAGCGGCATAGCTCGACCGGCGTGAGATACAGATCACAGTCCGTATGGACGCGCGAGACGGCGCCGCTCACGACGGCGCGCAGGTCCTTGGCGAGCCATCCCAAGCGGACGTAATTGCTCTCGTACAGCGTCATCAGACCGACGAAGCTACCCGGCTTCGCGCGCCATGATGTAAGACACCACTGATCCGTGATCATGCGTAAACTATACCATGCGGTCCGCCGGATTCAGGGACGCAGCCGCCGCTCCACCCCGGTACGATCGAGAATTCTGCTGGACATCTCTTCGATCGAGCATTCGGTCGCGTCGATCACGGGAATGCCGTACCGCTGGAATAGCGATTCGCCGGCGCGTATCTCGAAGGCGATTTGCGCAGGCGACGAGTAGCGGCTGTTGGGGCGGCGCTCGTGACGAATTTGTTGCAGTCGGTCCGGCTTGATCGTCAGGCCGAACAGCTTCTTCGTGTACGGCTCGAGCGCGCGCGGCAGGGTGCGCGACTCGAGATCGTCCTCGGTCAGCGGATAATTCGCGGCGAAGATCCCGTATTGCATGGCGAGGTAGAGACAGGTCGGCGTCTTGCCGGAGCGCGAAATGCCGACGAGAATGACGTCCGCGCGCGAATAGCCGCCGGTCGCCGAGCCGTCGTCGTTCGCCACCGCGTAATTCGTCGCGTCGATGCGCAGCGCATAGGCATGCGCATCCGCCATGCGGTGCGCGAGCCCGACCGCGTGTGTCGACTGCGTGTTCAGCTCCTGTTCCAACGGCGCAAGGAACGGGTCGAAGAAATCCAGAAAGAATCCGCTGCTGCCGCGGACGACGTTGCGCACGTCCTCCTGCACGAGAGTGCTGAACACGATCGGTCGCATGCCCTCCTGTTCGCCGATCAGATTTATCTTGCGGACTGCGTCCCGCGCCTTGTCAACCGTGGAGATAAATGGCACAGTCACTTGACGAAATTCAATCCCGACGAACTGCGTCATGAGACTGTGGCCCATTGTTTCCGCGGTGACTCCCGTCTGATCGGAAACGAAAAATACCGTTCGCTTGTTCAAGGTCGGACGCTCGCTTTGGCGCGCCGTCGGCGCGTAGTATGCTGAAGTCTTTCATCTAAACGAAAATCGGACAAGCATCGCTCCATGAAACCGTACATCGTCCCATTCGAGAAACTCAAAGTTGGCGACGTCGAGCTGGTTGGCGGCAAGAACGCCTCGATCGGCGAGATGATTGCGAGCCTCGCGGCGCTCGGCGTATCGGTGCCGGGAGGCTTCGCGACCACCGCGCACGCCTACCGCGATTTTCTCGCGCAGGGCGGGCTGGACGAGCGAATCCGCGCAGCGCTTGCGAACCTCGACGTCGACGACATCGACAGGCTCACCACCGTCGGCGCGCAGATCCGCGGCTGGATGCGGGAAACGCCGTTCCCCGAGCGGCTGCACGACGAATTGCTCGATGCCTGGCGCCGCATGGGCGAAGGAGCGAATTTTGCGGTCGCGGTGCGTTCATCGGCGACCGCCGAGGACCTGCCGGAAGCCTCGTTCGCCGGGCAACAGGAAACCTTCTTGAACGTGCGCGGCGCAGCGCACCTGCTCACCTGCGCCCATGAAGTGTACGCATCCTTGTTCAATGACCGGGCGATCGCATATCGGGTCCACAATCGGTTCGATCACGCGGCGGTGGCGCTGTCGGTCGGCGTGCAGCACATGGTGCGCAGCGACCTCGGTGCCGCCGGCGTCATGTTCACGCTGGATACGGACTCCGGATTCCGCGGCGTCGTGTTCATCACGGCCGCTTACGGTCTCGGCGAAACGGTCGTCCAGGGCGCCGTGAATCCGGACGAATTTTATGTCTACAAGCCGGCGTTGCGCGCCGGCCGCCCGCCGATCCTGCGGCGCAACCTCGGCGGCAAGGCGATCAAGATGATCTATGGGGAGCCGGGTTCGGACGAGCGCGTGCGCACGGTCGAGGTCGCGCAGTCCGAGCGGCTGCGATTTTCGCTCGACGACGCCGACATCCTCGAACTCGCGCGCCAGGCGCTGATCATCGAGGACCACTACCGCATTCCAATGGACATCGAGTGGGGCAAGGACGGCGCCACCGGCAAGATCTATATCCTGCAGGCGCGGCCGGAAACCGTGCAAAGCCGCAGCAGCGGCCGCAGCATCCAGCGCTTCACGCTGAAGGGGCGCTCGAAGCTGCTCGTGAGCGGGCGCAGCATCGGCCAACGCATCGGCGCCGGCCATGCGCGCGTGGTCAAGGACATCAAGGACATGGGGCGGGTGCGCGCCGGCGACGTCCTCGTCGCGGACATGACCGATCCGGATTGGGAGCCGGTCATGAAGCGCGCCGCGGCGATCGTCACGAATCGCGGCGGCCGCACCTGCCACGCGGCGATCATCGCACGCGAGCTCGGAATCCCCGCGGTCGTCGGCTGCGGCACGGCGACCAAGGCGATCGCGGACGGCCAGGCCGTCACCGTATCCTGCGCGGAAGGCGACACCGGCCACGTGTACGAGGGCATGCTGGAATTCGACCTGAGCAGCATCGAGACGGAGACGCTGCCGGCGATACCGGTGCGGATCATGATGAACGTCGGCAATCCGGATCGCGCTTTCGACTTCGCCGGCATTCCGAACAAAGGCGTAGGCCTCGCGCGCCTCGAATTCATCATCAACCGCATGATCGGCGTTCACCCGCGCGCGCTGCTGGAGTACGACAATCAGAGCGCCGAACTCAAGGATACGATCGCGCGGCAGATCGCCGGCTATTCGGACCCCGTCAGCTTCTACGTCGACAAGCTCGTCGAAGGCATCGCGCAGATAGCGGCCGCGTTCGCGCCGGAGCCGGTCATCGTGCGCCTGTCGGACTTCAAGTCGAATGAATACGCGAATTTGATCGGCGGCAGGAACTACGAGCCGCACGAGGAAAACCCGATGCTCGGCTTTCGCGGCGCCTCGCGCTACATCGACCCCGCGTTCCGCCCCTGTTTCGAGCTCGAATGCCGCGCATTGAAGCGGGTCCGCGACGAGATGGGTCTCACGAACGTGCAGGTCATGGTGCCGTTCGTGCGCAGCCTGGCCGAAGCCGAGGCCGTGACCGGCCTGCTCGCGGCGAACGGCTTGACGCGCGGCGCGAACGGGCTCAAGTACATCATGATGTGCGAATTGCCGACGAATGCGCTCCTCGCGGACCGGTATCTCGAGTTCTTCGACGGCATGTCGATCGGCTCCAACGACATGACGCAGCTCACGCTCGGCCTCGACCGGGATTCCGGCGTCGTCGCCAAGCTCTTCGATGAGCGGGATGAAGCGGTCAAGGCGCTGATGGCGATGGCCATTCGCGCCTGCAAGGCGCGCGGGAAATACATCGGCATCTGCGGTCAAGGGCCGTCCGATCACCCGGAGCTCGCGCACTGGCTCGTCGATCAGGGCATCGACAGCCTGTCGCTGAATCCCGATAGCGTCGTCGAAACCTGGATGTCCCTCGCGGCCAAGGCGTCATAGGCCGGGCGCGGGCGCGTCAAAGCGGCCGCAACAGGTGTTCTCGATAATACCGAAGCTCGCGGATCGATTCGCGCACGTCGTCGAGCGCCAAATGCGTCGACGATTTTTCGAACGCTTGCGCGACCGCGGGCGCCCAGCGCGACGCGAGCTCCTTCAGCGTGCTGACGTCCAGGTTGCGGTAATGGAAGAATTTCTCGAGCGCGGGCATGCTCCGGGCGAGGAAGCGCCGGTCCTGGCAAATGCTGTTGCCGCACATCGGCGAGCGGCCGGCCGGCACCCATGCGCTCAAGAATTCGAGCGTCTCGCGCTCCGCATGCACCGCGTCGATCCGGCTCGCGCGCACGCGTGCGATCAAGCCCGAGCCCCCGTGCTGATTGCGGTTCCAGTCGTCCATCCCGCCGAGCACCTCATCGTCCTGGTGCACGGCGAGCACCGGCCCTTCGGCAAGGACGTTAAGGTGCTTGTCCGTCACGATCGTCGCGATTTCGATGATCGAATCCGAGTCCGGGGCGAGGCCGGTCATCTCCAAATCGATCCAGATGAGATTTTCCGCGGATTTCATCGTAAGGTTTCGCATATCTTCGGCGACATTGGATGAAACCATGGTAACAGAGCCGGACGGCGCGACGACATGACGGAAGCTGCGCCGACGAACCACGGCGTAGTGCTCGCGGCATACGGCCGCGGCGCCCTGGTGTCGTCCGGCGCCGAGACCGTTCACTGCGGCCTGATCGGCCGCAAATTACACTTGGTCTGCGGCGACCGCGTGGCTTGGCGGCGCCTGCCGTCGGCGGACGGTCCGACCGTCGTCGCGGTCGAGCCGCGGCGCAATTGCATAGAGCGCATCGACGCGCGCGGCCGCGCGGAGCCGGTCGCCGCCAATATCGACCGCTTGGCGATCGTCGCGGCGCCGGAGCCCGCGCCGGATTGGTTCCTGGTCGACCGCTACTGGGCGGGCGCCCTGCAGCAGGACATCGAGACCGTGCTGATCGTCAACAAATCGGACTTGGACAGCGCGACGATCGCCGAGGAACTCGCGAACTATCGGCGCCTCGGCCTGCGCTGCATCGAAACCACAAGCGCCTCGCGCGCAGGCATCGACGAATTGCGCCGCCTTTTGGACGAGCGCGCGACCCTGTTCGTCGGTCAATCGGGCGTCGGCAAGTCGACGCTCGTCAACGCGCTCGCGCCGCTGGCCGCCGCGCAGACCGCGGAACTCACGCGCGACCGCGAGGGCAGGCACACGACGTCGACGGCGCGCTGGTACCGGCTCGTCCCCGCCGGGGGCATCATCGATGCGCCCGGCGTGCGTGATTTCGCGCCGCCGCCGCGGCTCGCGCGCGCGGCGCAGCGCGCTTTTGTCGAAATTCTCGAAGGCGGCGGCGGCTGCCGGTTCAACGACTGCCGGCATTTCGACGAGCCGGGCTGCGCCGTGCGCGCCGCGGTCGAAGAAAAGCGGATTTCGCCGCGGCGCTATGAGAGTTACCGCCGCTTGGTTCGCCTGTACGAGACCTTGAGCGCGCGCCGCTAGAAACGCGCGGCGCCTTTATTTCAAGAAACCGCGGTCCGCCCGGCGAGCGCATGCGCGAGCGTGCCGCCGTCGACGTATTCCAACTCGCCGCCGACCGGCACGCCGTGTGCGATGCGCGATGCCTTGATTCCCCTGCGCAGCGCGAGTTCGCCGAGATAATGCGCGGTCGCCTCGCCTTCCGCGGTCGGATTGGTCGCGAGTATGACCTCCTCGACCGCGCCGCCATCGAGCAGCCGCTCGTACTCATCGAGGCCGAGCTGCGCCGGTCCGATGCCGTCGAGCGGCGACAGATGCCCCATCAGCACGAAATAGCGCCCACGAAACCCGCCGGACTGCTCTATGGCGACGACGTCGGCGGGCGACTCGACGACGCAAAGCTGTGCCGTCAGCCGTTGCGCCGAGGCGCAAATCGCGCACAGCTCCTCTTCGCTCAACATGCGGCAGCGGGTGCAGCGGCCGACTTTGGCGAGCGCTTCCGCGAGAGCTTGGGTCAGCGCACGGCCGCCGTCGCGATCCCTCTCCAGCACGTGAAACGCCATGCGCTGCGCCGATTTCGGGCCGACACCGGGCAGGCAGCGCAGGGATTCGATCAGGCGGGCGAGCGCGGGTGTGTATTTCATCGCTGCGTCCGTCAAAACGGCAACTTGATACCCGGCGGCAAATTCATGCCCGACATCAAACCGGCGTACTTCTCCTCCATGCGCGCGCCGACCTTGCGCACGGCATCGTTGATCGCCGCGGCGATGAGATCCTCGAGCATGTCCTTGTCCTCGCCGACGAGCCGCGGCTCGACCATCACGCGCTTCGCCTCGTGCCGGCCGTTCATCACGACCTTGACCATGCCGGCGCCGGATTCGCCCGTGACTTCGAGTTCCGCGAGCTCCGCCTGGGCCTTTTTCATCGTTTCCTGCATCTGTTGCGCTTGGCGCATCAGATTGCCGAGTCCACCCTTCATCATCGTCGGCTCCTCACGCTATGAAATGCCGGGCTTGATCGAGGCGCCGTCGGTCTCGGCGCCGAAACGCTCGCGCAAGGCCTTGACCGCGGGATCGCCCTCGAATGCGGCCGCCGCCTGGGTCACGCGCTCCTGTTCCGCGAGCGCGCGCTGCCGCGCCGGCGTCGCGAGATCCGATGGCGCGGCTTCGAACGCCACGCGGATATTGCGGCCGAAATATTTGCTCAAACCTTGAACCAGCCGCTCTTCGATTTGTTGCGTGCGCCGATCGGCCGCCCTTGCGTCCAGCATGAGCCGCAATTGGTCCCGCTCGAACGAGGACGGCACGCAATTCAGTGCGAATTGCCGCACCATGCCGCTGATGCCGGCCGCCTCCAACAGTTCGGCCCATCCACCCGCATCGATCGTCGCCGGCGCGCGCTCCGTCGCGGCGGCGTCCTTCGGCGGCGGCGGATCGCCGGCAGCGCCGCTCGTGCTCTTGCCGGCTTTCGGCTCGCGCTCCGCGTCGCCGTCCGGTCGGAACGCCAACATCCGCAGCATCGTCATCTCGAACCCCAAGCGCGGATCCGGCGCCAGGTTCAAATCGCGCCGGCCGGCCAGCGCGATCTGATAGTAGAGCTGCACGTCCGCAGGCGATACCGCCTGCGCGAGCCTGCCTAACTCCGGGTCGTCGATCCCCGGCTCGGATTGCGCCGCCTCGGGCACGACCTGCACGATCGCCATGCGCTGCAGAAACGCGGCCGTTTCGACCAGCGCGCGGTCGTAATCCGGCGCGTCCGCGTCGAACTCTCGAACGATCGCGAGCAAGCCGGCGCCGTCCGCGCGCGCCAATGCGTCGATGAGCCGCGCGACGTGCCGGCGGTCGATCGTTCCCAACATCGTGCGCGCGTTCTCCTCGGTCAAGGCACCGCCGCCGAAGGCGATCAACTGATCCATCAGGCTCAAACCGTCGCGCATGCTCCCATCGGCGGCGCGCGCGATCAACGACAGTGCGGCAGGATCGAAGCTCAGGTTTTCCGCATCCGCGATGAACCGCAGACGCCCGCCGATCAGGTCAGCGGACAGGCGCTTCAAGCTGAACTGCAGACAGCGCGACAGCACGGTGACGGGCAACTTCTGCGGATCGGTCGTCGCCAGGAGGAACTTCACGTGCGGTGGCGGCTCCTCGAGCGTCTTCAGCAATGCATTGAACGAATGGTTCGACAGCATGTGCACTTCGTCGATCAGGTACACCTTGTAGCGACCGCGCGTCGGCGCGTACTGCACATTGTCGAGAAGGTCGCGGGTATCGTCGACTTTGGTGCGCGAGGCCGCGTCGACCTCGATCAAATCGATGAATCGGCCTTCGTCGATCTCCCGGCAGGTCGCGCACGCGCCGCAGGGATTCGAACTCACGCCGTTCTCGCAATTCAGGGATTTCGCGAGGATGCGGGCGACCGTCGTCTTGCCGACGCCGCGGGTTCCCGTGAACAGAAATGCGTGGTGGACTTTGCCGCTGTCCAGCGCATTCGCGAGCGCGCGCAGGACGTGCTCCTGGCCCACCATTTCCGAGAATTTCTTCGGGCGCCATTTGCGCGCCAGCACGATGTAGCTCATGGTCGAATTTTAACCGGGAACGGGCCGCCGCGCGGACTTAGGTTTTAGGAGACGGCCCGCGCCAGCAGGACTTCGGCGCCCGACTTAAAGCCGCTACCGCTGCTCCCTTCCGGGCCTGACGGGGTTCGTGACCAGTCGTCGCGAAGATGCAAACGCGAGCCGCCATAGACTCAATATCGCGATTGGCGGAGAGGGAGGGATTCGAACCCTCGAACACCTTTTGGGATGTTACTCACTTTCCAGGCGAGCGCCTTCGACCACTCGGCCACCTCTCCGCACCCTATCGCACCGTCGGCGGCCCGCAAGCGTACCGGAGGCGGCCGGTACGAGCAACTAACCGCCGCCGGCGGCGATGGGCTTCGCCGCATGCTGAAAGCGCGGTGGTGAATCCATGCAGGCGTCCTTGGGTCCGGCCGGCGGCGCGGTGAGGCCCTTGGGCGGAATCACGAGGGTATTTTGCACGTCCGGGGAATCGGTGCCCGCCGGCACGTGCAGCGGTGGAGCGTCGACCGCCCCCTGATAGTCCTCCGGTCCGTGGCAGTTCTCGCGCAGCAAATGGCAGGCGCTCAAAATCGGCACCGCGCAGGCCATGAGTAAAATTCGACGAATCGTCATGCGGCTTGGTCCTTCAATGTGACGCCGGCGGCGCCGAGTGCGCGCAGCACGGTCTCGTGGTGCGCGACGGCCAACTCGACCAACGGCAGGCGGATCGCCCGCCCGATCAGACCCATGCGGGCTGCGGCCCATTTTACCGGAATCGGATTCGCCTCGACGAACAAATCGCGGTGCAACGGCTGCAGCGTCGCGTCGATCGTCCGGGCGGCGGCAAAGTCTCCGGAAAGCGCGGCGGTGCAGGCTTCGTGCATCCGGCGCGGCGCCACGTTGGCCGTGACGGAAATGACGCCCTTCGCCCCGACGCCGATCAAGTCGATCATCGTCGCATCATCCCCCGACAACAGCGCGAACTCCCGCGGGCACAGGCTCACGAGTTCCCGCCCGCGCTCGAGCGACGGCGTCGCCTCCTTCAGCGCGACGATTTTTGGATTGCGCGCGAGGCGTGCAACCGTCGCCGGCAGCATATCCGCCGAGGTGCGTCCAGGAACGTTGTACAGGATCACCGGCACCGCGGACGCTTCGGCGCCCGCGCTGAAATGCCGGTAGAGCCCCTCCTGCGGCGGCTTGTTGTAGTACGGTACGACGAGCATGACGCCGTCGACGCCCAAGCGCGACAAGCGCTGCGTGCGGGCGACCGTGTCGGCGGTCGAATTGGTGCCTGAACCGACGATCACCGGGATGTTCCCGCGGCAGCGAACAACCGCCCTGCGGGTGAGTTCGGCGATTTCGTCCAGGCTGAGCGCCGGGGACTCGCCGGTCGTGCCGGCAACGACAATGCCGGAGGTGCCCTCGCCCAGGTGAAAATCGAGCAATCGGTCCCACGCCGCCCAATCGACCGAGCCGTCGCCCGCCATCGGCGTGATAATTGCGACCAAACTACCGAAAAACATGGCCATACTCCGCGAAAGAACCTGCGCGCGCGCAACCCCGCTACCTTAAGTGGCGAACCGGCACCCTGGCAAGCACGCGGCCGCGCAATTCATCGCTAGTCGGTCCGATCCTTAGTAGAATTTGCGCCAATGAAACAGCACATCGTGATATCCGCGGTCGGCACCGACCGCATCGGCATGGTCCATGAACTTTCCAAGGCGATCGCCGATTGCGGCGGCACCATCAGCGAAAGCCGCATGACGGCTCTCGGCAACGAGTTCGCGATGGTGATGCTCGTGACCGGCAATTGGCATACCTTGGCCAAGCTGGAGGGGGAATTCAAAAAGCTCGGAGACGCGGCCGGCATGAACATCCAGTGGCGCCGCACCGAAGCGCGCGCCGCCCGCAACGACATGTTGCCGTACTCGATCGACGTCGTTTGCCTCGATCAGACCGGCATCGTGGCGGGAATGTCCGGCTTCTTCGCCCAGCGCGGCGTGGACATCGCCGAGATATCGACGCGCGCGTACGCGGCGGCGCATACCGGCGCCCCGATGTTCTCGATCCAGATGATCGTGAATGTGCCGAGCAGGCTGCACATCGGCGTTCTGCGCGAGGAATTCATGGATTTCTGCGATCACCAGAATTTGGACGCGATATTCGAACCGGTCAAGAACTGAGCGCGACGCATGGCAAAGATCGAAGTCGGCAGGAAGGCCCCGCCGTTCACGCTCGCGGGAACCTCGGGCAGCTGGTCGCTCGCGGACGGCATGGGCCGCGCGCTCGTGCTCTACTTCTATCCGCGCGACAACACGCCGGGCTGCACGCGGGAAGGCGCCGATTTCGCGGCCAATCACGCCGCGCTCGGGAAATCCGCAGCGCTGGTTTTCGGCATTTCGCCGGACAGCGTCGAATCGCATGAGAAATTCAAGAAAAAGATGCGTTTCCCGTTCGAGCTGTTGAGCGATCCGGACAAGCGCGTCTGCAAGCTGTACGACGTGATTCGGGAGAAGAGCCTGTACGGCCGGAAATTCATCGGCGTCGAGCGCAGCACCTTCCTGATCGACGCGCACGGCGTGCTGCGCGGCGAATGGCGCAAAGTCAAGGTCGCCGGCCATGCCGAGGCGGTGCTTGCGGCGGCGAAAGCCCTGTGACCGGGAAATCGCGGCCCACCGGCGCCGCCGCGGCGAAGCCGCGTAAGGCGGCACAGGAGCGCCGCATTTTCGTGCTCGACACCAATGTCCTGATGCACGACCCGACCGCGATTTTCCGCTTCGAAGAGCACGACATCTACATCCCGATGATGGTTCTCGAGGAACTCGACGCGGGCAAGAAGGGCCTGTCTGAAGCGGCGCGCAACGTGCGGCAAATCAGCCGCTTTCTCGACGAGTTGATGCAGGGCGCGACCAAGGCTCAAATCGACTGCGGGCTGCCGCTGCCGGCCGCGGTGCCGATCAATCACGGCAAGCGCCCGCCCGGCGGGCGCCTGTTCTTTCAAACGGCGCTGTTGGAATCGGTGTTGCCGGCAGGCTTGCCGGGCCACGGCGCGGATAACGCGATCTTGGCGAACACGCTTGCATTGCAGCAAAAGTTCCCCGAGACGCGCGTGACCCTGGTCTCGAAAGACATCAATTTGCGCATCAAAGCCGCGATCGTCGGCGTGCATGCGGAGGATTATTCGAGCGACAAGACGATCGAAGACGCCGACATGCTGCAGAGCGGCGTGCAAAAGCTGCCGCCGAACTTCTGGGACCGGCACGGCAAGGGCATGGAATCCTGGCAACAACAAAGCCGCACGTTTTATCGTGTACGCGGCCCACTCGTGCGGGAGTGGACGGCGAATCAGTTCGTATACGATCCCGGCCCGAACGGCGTCGAGGCGATCGTGCGCAAGCTGGAAGATGAATCCGCGGTCCTGGAATTGACGACCGATTACCGCACCGAGCGCAACAGCATCTGGGGCGTCACCGCGCGCAACCGCGAACAGAATCTGGCGCTGAATCTGCTGATGGACCCCGAGATCGACTTCGTCACCGTTCTAGGGCCCGCGGGCACCGGAAAGACGCTGATGACGCTCGCCTCCGGGCTCGCGCAGACCCTGGATCACAACCGCTTCAGCGAAATCATCATGACGCGCGTGACGATACCGCTCGGCGAGGATATCGGCTTCCTGCCCGGCACCGAAGAGGAGAAAATGGAGCCGTGGATGGGTGCGCTGATGGACAATTTGGAGGTTCTGACGCAGAGCCAGTCGGGCGGCAGTTGGGGCCGCGCGGCGACCCAGGACCTGCTGCGCCATCGCATCAAGATTCGCTCGCTGAACTTCATGCGCGGCCGCACCTTCCTCAATCGGTTCATCATCATCGACGAGGCGCAGAACCTGACGCCCAAACAAATGAAGGCGCTGGTCACGCGGGCCGGTCCCGGCACCAAAATGGTCTGCTTGGGCAACATCGCGCAGATCGACACTCCCTACTTGACCGAAACCACGTCCGGCCTGACATACGTCGTCAACCGTTTTCACGGCTGGGCGCACTCCGGCCACATCACCCTGCTGCGCGGCGAACGGTCGCGTTTGGCCGACCAGGCCTCCGAGGTCCTCTGAACATTCCTGCCGACGGGGTCCAAGGGCCGCCGGTCGGCGAACTAATTGCCGTCCGATCGACTCCAACGAAAACCCATGGATAACTTTCGCAAGCGTTCGAATCCGCTATACGCGCTGTGCGCCGCAATGGCGTTGGGCCTCGCGGTCGCCGTCGCGTATTCCCAGGGCGCAGCGGCGGACGATATGTCCGCGGCGCCGAGAGTGGGCACGGAAGGGCAACTGCCGGACCTCGGCAGTCCGGCGAACGCCGCGATCAGCTTGGAGGACGAATACGACGCGGGACTCATGATCACGCGCAGCATGCGCGCGCAGCACGTGATCCTCGAGGACCCGGAAGTCAGCCAATACATCGAGGAAATCGGCCATCGCCTGTCGAGCTTCGCGCAAGAAGGCGAACACCAGTTCTCGTATTTCGTGATCAAGGATCCCGACGTCAATGCGTTCGCTATCCCCGGCGGCTTCATCTTCGTCAACAGCGGCACCATCCTGACGACCACCAACGAGAGCGAACTCGCCGGCGTTCTCGCACACGAAACGGCGCACGTGACGCAGCGGCATATCGCGCGCGGGATCGTCGATCAAGCGCATTCCGGCCTGATCTCGACCGCCGCGATGCTCGCAGCGATCTTGCTCGGCGCGACCGCCGGCGGCGGATCGCCGAGCGCGATGGAGGGTGCGATCGCCGCGACCCAGGGCGCGGCCATCCAGCATCAGATCAATTACACACGCTCGCAGGAGGCCGAAGCCGATCGCATCGGCATCTACACGATGGCGAGCGCCGGTTTCGATCCGCTCGGCATGGCTGATTTCTTCGACAACTTGACGCACAATGGCCCGAACCCGAGCCGCATCCAGGCGATCGGCTTCCTGCTGGATCACCCGGTGACCTCGGACCGCATCGCCGAGGCGCGCAACCGCGCCGCCGAGATCGGGCGCATCCGCCATACGGACTCGATCAGTTACGGCCTCATGCGCGAGCGCCTGCGCTCGCTCGTCGGCGACCCGCACGCTGCGATGAAGTATTACGCGGACCTGCAGCGAAACGGCGGCGGCCAGGATCTCGACGATCGCTACGGGCTCGCCGTCGCTGAGACCTACGCGAAGGATCCGGTTCCGGCTATCGCACAATTGAAGTCTTTGCTCGATCGCTATCCGAGGATCACACAGCTGTACGGCGCCTTGGGCCAGGCTTATCTCGCGAACGGGCAGCTGAAAACCTCGCAGGCGATCCTCGAGCAAGCAGCGGGGCTCTTTCCGCGCAACGTGCCGATCACGATCCGCCTCGCGCAGACCTACATGCGGGCCGGCGAAAACGCGCGCGCGCACCACGTGCTGCTCGACCTGTTCAATCTCGTCGAACCGACGCCCGATCAGACCAAATTGATCGCGAAGGCCGCGGATGCGGCCGGCGACGTCGCGGATTCGTACTATTACATGTCGGAATTTTATATCATGAACGGCGAACTCGGACGCTCGTCGAACGAGCTGACGCTCGCGCTCACGTTGCCGAATCTGAATCCGATCCAGCGCGCGCGCTTCAGCGCGAGGCTGGAGGAAGTGCGGTCCGCGATGGCCAAACAGAAACGAACAAAGCCTGCCGGCGACGGCGACAACGGCCGATAGCCGCTTGGGGAATCTGATGCTGTGGAAAACGCGCCCGGCGCTTGTCGCGCTCAGTCTGATCGTTGCCGCCAATTTGAGCGGCTGCGTGACTCTGCCGCCGAACGCGCCGCGTTCGCCGCAGGATCCTTTCGAACGATGGAACCGGGGCGTGTACAAGTTCAACGACGTGCTGGACCGAGGCGTCGCGAAGCCCGTCGCGCATACCTACGTGCGGATCGTGCCGCAGCCGGTCCGCACCGGTGTCAGTAATTTCTTCGCCAATCTCGACACGCCGACGGTCATGATCAACGATGCCCTGCAGGGCAAATTCCGCGCCGCTGCGAGCGATTTGGGCAGGTTCCTGCTGGACTCGACGGTCGGCGTCGGCGGTCTGCTGGACCCGGCGACGCGAATCGGCATGAACCGAAACGACGAGGATTTCGGGCAGACACTCGGGGTTTGGGGCGTCCACGCGGGGCCGTTCCTGGAACTCCCGCTGCTCGGGCCGTCGGATATGCGGGATGCGCCGGCGCGGCTCGTCGATACTTATTCGAATCCGACGCAGTACATCCGCAACACGGATCTCAAATACGGGCTCTACGGACTCCATCTCGTCAAGATCCGCGCGGATCTGCTGCCGCTCGACCGCACGCTCAAGGGCGTGTTCGACCCCTACGCGTTCATTCGCGACGCCTACCTGCAGCAGCGCGCCTACAAGATTTCAGGCGGCAACGGCGACGACAGCGACGCTCCGCCGCCGGATCCCGCCGCCGACACACCGGCCGGCGGCGCTGCGCCTCGGCCCTAGAGCACCGCGGGGTCTTAAGGCTCAGGTGCCCCCAAGCAGGAGTTCCTCGAGGTCGCTCAGGCGCGCGAGCTGCTGCATCTGCTGGGGGATGTTTTCATAGCGCAAGTCGCGGCCCGCGCCGCGCGCGACGCTCAACCACTCGACCAACAATGCCAGGCCGGCGCTGTCGCCGCCCGTAACGCCGGACAAATCGACGACGCGCGCGCGGCCGCCGACGATCGCCGCGCTGCCGGAAGTCAGCAGAGCACCCACCGTCTCACTGCCGAGCACGCCGGTGACGAGCGCGCGCCCGTCATCCTGCAGCGTGAGGCCGGCGGCCGAACTGGTTTCGCCGTTCAACCCTTCCTGCTCCCCGCCGCGGCTTTGGGTTCAGCCTTGTGCGCACCGCCCTCTTCGCGCTCGAGGCGCGTAATGACTTCATCGAGACCCTTCTGCTGGATTTCCGAGGTGAAGTCCGTGCGGAAACTCTTCACGTAGGAAATCCCTTCGATGACGACGTCCCACGCCTTCCATCCGGCCGGCGTCCTGTGCAAGGTGAAATTGACCGGCACCTGCTCGCCGGAGTCGCGCTTCACTTCGGTGCGTACGGTCGCCTGCGTGTCGTTCGGGTCGCCGCGGTACGGGAGAATCTTGAAGCGGTCGGCCGTGAAGTTGACCAGCGCGGCCCCATAATTGCGCAGCAGCGAATGGTAGAACGCGTCGATGAAGCGCGTGCGCTGGTCGGGCGTCGCCGTGCGCCACGTCGGACCGAGGACCAGGCGCGCCGCATAGGCGCTGTCGAAGTTCGGCAACAGCACGTTCGCGACCAAGCCATCGAGCTTCACCGGGTCATCCAGGTACATTTTACGGTTCTTGTCGAGCTCGGTCAGCATGCGCTTGGCCGAGTTCTCGACGATCGCCTGCGGTCCCGGCGCCTGCGCCGCGGCCGGCGCGGTCGCGGCGAGCGCGCGGACGATGCCCGCCCCGCCCGCAACGGCGGTGACGCACAGCGCGAACAGAACGTGTTTCATCGACTGCGTCTTCCGGCTCATTGCTGCTTCTCCGTGGCGGGCGCGGCGGATTTGGCTCCACCCCCCGAGTTCTTCGAAAAATTGGCGAGGAACTGCCCTATCAAATTCTCGAGCACGAACGCCGACTGCGTAAAGTCGATCTGATCGTTGTTCTTCAAGTAGGTTTCGGCGCCGCCGGGCGTCAAGCCGATGAACTTCCCGCCGAGCAGCCCCTGCGTGTAGATGCTCGCGTCGCTGTCGGTCGGTATCTGATTGTACTTGGCGTCCAGGCGCATCGTCACGACCGCCTTGTAGTCCCGCGAATCGAATCCGATCGCCGCGACGCGTCCGATCTGTACCCCCGCCATCGACACCGGCGCCCCGACTTTCAGATCGCCGATGTTATCGAATTTCGCGATCACCCGATAGCGCGGCTCGCGATGGAAAGAAATCCCGCTACTGGTCGTTTGCGTGGTCAAAAAGAACAGCGCGGCGAACCCCAATAGCACGAAGAGTCCGGTTCCCAGATTCATTGCGCGCGACTTGCGCATAAAAATGCCCTCTTACAGAAAAAATGCGGTGAGCAAATAGTCGAGGAACAATACGACCACCGCGGAGGTGACGACCGTGCGGGTCGTCGCCGCCCCGACGCCTTCGGCCGTCGGCGTGGCGTAGTAGCCCTCATATACCGCGATCAAACTACAAGCGACGCCGAAAACGCAGCTCTTGACGATGCCTTCGTTGATGTCGGCCAAATCGACCGAGGCGCGCATCTGCGACCAGAAGCTGCCGCTGTCGACGTGCATCATCTGCACGCCGACGAGCTGCGCGCCGTAAATGCCGATAAGGCTGAATATCGCCGCGAGCAGCGGCATCGCGATCACGCCGCCGAGGAACCGCGGCACGACCACGCGCCGAATCGGATCGACCGCCATCATTTCCATCGCCGCCAGCTGGTCGGTCGCCCGCATGAGACCGAGTTCCGATGCGAGCGCCGTGCCCGCGCGGCCGGCGAACAGGAGCGCCGTGACCACCGGCCCCAGTTCCTTGACGAGGCCTATCGCCGCGGCGGTTCCGAGCGCCTCCTCGGAACCGAATCGCTGCAGGAGCTGGAAGCCCTGCAGCCCCAGCACCATGCCGACGAACAGTCCGGACAGCATGATGATGACGAGCGAGAGCGCGCCCGCGTTGTAGACCTGGTCAATGATCAGTTGAAAACGCGGCAATGCACGCGGCACCTGTGCGATCAGACGCAGCAGGAATCGGACGATATCGCCGAGTCGCACGAGCGACTCGACCAGGCCCATCCAAAGGTCGGCAAACACGTCTAAGAGTCTCCGTCGCGGGCGAGCAACGCGCCAAAGTAATCGGGCGCGGGATAGTGGAACGGCACGGGCCCGTCCGCAAGCCCGCCGACGAACTGCTTGACGATCTCCGATTTGCTGGAATGCAGCTCTTGCGGGCTTCCCTGCGCGACGACTTTGCCGCCCGACAGCAGATAAACGACGTCCGCGACCGAAGATATCTCGTGCACGTCGTGCGAGACGACGATGCTCGTCAAGCCGAGAGCGTCGTTCAGACGCCGGATCAGGCGCAGGATGACGCCCATCGAAATCGGATCCAGGCCGGCGAACGGTTCGTCATAGATCAGGATCTCCGGATCCATGACGATCGCGCGCGCGAGCGCGACGCGCCGGCCCATTCCGCCGGACAACTCCGCAGGCATCAACTCCGCCGCGCCGCGCAAGCCGACAGCCTGCAGCTTGGTCAGCACGATCTGGCGGATGAGCCGCTCGGGCAATTTTGTATGCTCGCGCAGCGGGAAGGCGACGTTCTCGAACACGCTGATGTCGGTCAACAGCGCACCGTTCTGAAACAGCATGCCCATGCGCCCGCGCAGCACGTACAACTCATCGCGTGAAAGCTCCGCGAGCGACGAGCCCGCGACTCGGATCGTGCCGGCGTCGGCCCTGGCCTGGCCCGTGATCAGCCGCAGCAGCGTCGTTTTGCCGGTTCCGCTCGGCCCCATGACCGCGGAGACGCGGCCGGACGGAAAGTCGATGCTCAAATCTTCGAAAATAGGATGGCCGTGCGCCGCATAGCGCAAATTGCGAATTTCGATGATGGAGGAAGTTTGATTCACTGGCGTCGCTGTAAGGTGCCCGCGACTTACGCGCACGGGCACCGCTTGAATGTCGAAAGATAATTGACCGGCACGTCACATTGACGGATAAGACCCGCCGCGCGCCGATCCGTTCGGTTCGCGGCGCCAAGGATAACAAAATCGCAATGATCGCGCGCCGCGACGCCATTCGCGGCATGCCGGGGTGGCATGACCGCTCAAATAGGACTAAAATCGTCCTACATGGATATTTTTACCGCCCGCGGCAGGGCCCGCCGGGCCAAAGGCTGAATCGTCATGTTGCGCATGGCCAAATTGACGGATTATGCGACGGTCGTACTGGCAACGCTGGCCGCGGACGCGGCGCGCCACCAGGCCGCGGCCGAGCTCGCGGACCGCACGCGGCTGAATTTGCCGACGGTGAGCAAAGTGCTGAAGGAACTGCAGCGCGCGGGCATGGTGATTTCCTCGCGCGGCGCGCACGGCGGCTATCGCCTCGCCCGCCGGCCGGAATTGATCACCGCGGCGCAGATACTCGACATATTCGAAGGACCGATAGCGATCACCGAGTGCAGCGCGGCCTCGAGCCAATGCGGGATTGAGCGGCTTTGCCGCGTCGGCGGCGCCTGGCAACGCATCAACGCAGCGATTCGCCGCGCTCTCGACGACGTCACCCTACAGCAGCTCGCAGGCCTGGACTCGGCCTCGGTCCGCGTCGCCGCGCTCGCCTCGGAAATCCGCGTTCGCGCCGCGCACCCGTAGAGACGCCGCTCACGCAACCCCATACACCGGAACCATCGTGTCAAGCAAAACTCAGGACGTCGAAGCCCTTCTCGGCCAGAAATACCGGCACGGCTTCGTCACGGACATCGAATCGGACAGCCTGCCGCCGGGGCTCGACGAATCGGTCGTAGCGGCGATCTCGCGCAAGAAGGAGGAGCCGCAGTTCCTGCTCGACTGGCGCTTGAAGGCGTTTCGCCACTGGCAAACCATGCGCGAACCCGCATGGGCCGCCGTCAAGTACACACCGATCGACTACCAGGACATTTCCTATTATTCGGCGCCGCGCGCGCCCAAGGATGCGCCCAAGAGCATCGACGAAGTCGATCCGAAGCTGCTCGCGACATACGAGAAGCTCGGCATTCCGCTGCACGAACGCGCGCGCCTGGCCGGCGTCGCGGTCGACGCGGTATTCGACAGCGTTTCGGTGGCGACGACCTTCAAGGACAAGCTCGCCAAGGCGGGCGTCATTTTCTGTTCGTTCTCGGAAGCCGTCCACAAGCATCCCGAGCTCATCGAACGCTACCTCGGCAGCGTCGTGCCGGCGGGCGATAATTTCTTCGCCGCGCTGAATTCCGCCGTCTTCTCCGACGGGTCCTTCGTCTACGTGCCGGCCGGCGTGCGCTGCCCGATGGAACTGTCGACGTATTTCCGCATCAACGCCGCAAAGACCGGCCAGTTCGAGCGCACCCTGATCATCGCGGCCGAAGGCGCCACGGTCAGCTATCTCGAAGGCTGCACGGCGCCGATGCGCGACGAAAACCAGCTCCACGCCGCGGTCGTCGAATTGGTCGCGCTCGACGATGCGCGCATCAAGTACTCGACGGTGCAGAACTGGTATCCGGGAGACGAACGCGGCGTCGGCGGCATATACAACTTCGTGACCAAGCGCGGCGAATGCCGCGGCCGCAATTCCAAGATCTCCTGGACCCAGGTAGAGACCGGCTCCGCGATCACGTGGAAGTACCCGAGCTGCGTGCTCAAGGGGGAAAACTCCGTCGGCGAATTCTACTCGGTCGCGGTCGCCAACAATTACCAGCAGGCCGATACCGGCACCAAGATGATCCACATCGGCCGCAACACCAAGAGCACGATCATCTCGAAGGGCATCTCCGCAGGTCACGCGGTCAACACCTATCGAGGCCTGGTCAAGATCCTGCCGGGCGCCGCGGGCGCCCGCAATTTCACGCAATGCGATTCGCTGCTGATGGGAAGCCGCTGCGCCGCGCACACGTTCCCGTACATGGAGGTCAAGAATCCGAGCGCGACGGTCGAGCACGAGGCGAGCACGTCGAAGATCGGCGAAGACCAATTGTTCTATTGCCTGCAGCGCGGCATCAGCGCCGAAGATGCGGTCAACATGATCGTCAGTGGATTCTGCAAGGCGGTTTTCAAGGAATTGCCGATGGAATTCGCGGTTGAAGCGCAGAACCTTCTCAGCGTGAGCTTGGAAGGCGCGGTCGGCTAGGGCAACGTCGGGGAATATCGTGCTGAAAATTTCGAAATTAGTCGCCCGCGTCGCGGGCAAGACCATCCTCAACGGCGTCGACCTCGAAGTCGGCGACGGCGAAGTGCATGCGATCATGGGCCCAAACGGCTCCGGCAAGAGCACGCTCGCGCAAGTGCTCGCCGGCCGCGAGGACTACGAGATCACCGGCGGCACCGTCACGTTCGACGGACACGACCTGCTGGCGCTCGCCCCGGAGGAGAGGGCGCGCGCGGGGCTCTTCCTCGGCTTCCAGTACCCCGTGGAGATCCCGGGCGTCAACAACGTGTATCTGCTGAAGGCCGCGCTCAACGCGAAACGCAAGGCCGCCGGCCTGGCCGAGGTCGATGCCTACGAATTCCTCGCGCTGATCAAGCAGAAGATGAAATTCATGCAAATGAGCGAATCGTTCCTGACGCGCGGCGTCAACGAGGGATTCTCGGGCGGCGAGAAGAAGCGCAACGAGATCCTGCAGATGCTGATTCTGGAACCGAAGCTCGCCGTACTCGATGAAACCGATTCAGGTCTCGACATCGATGCGCTGAAAGTCGTCGCAAACGGCGTGAACAGTCTGCGCGGCGCGAACCGCTCGATCATCCTGATCACGCATTACCAGCGTCTTCTCGACTACATCACGCCCGACCGCGTGCACGTGTTCGCGGCGGGCCGCGTGCAAAGATCCGGCGACAAGACGCTCGCCCTCGAGCTCGAACAGCACGGCTATGATTGGGTCCGGGAGGGCCGGGTCGCATGAACTCCTCCACCGCGTTGCGCTCGTTCGAAGCGCTGTGGCGCGCACGGGTGCCCGATCGGCACGCAAGCTTGCGCGCCGAGGCGATGCAGCGCGTCGTCGCGCAGGGACTGCCGACGACGCGCGACGAGAGCTGGCGTTATACGAATCTGCGGATCCTGTCGGCGCAGGCTTTCGATGACGCCCCGCGGCCGGCCGCGGACTGGGCGGCGCGCGCCGTGTCCCGGTGCGCCCGCGCCCTCGGCGGCCCCGCGCCCGCCCGGCCCATCGGGACCCGCGACCCGCGGGTGG
>VFSW01002678.1_pt1 | contig 26855 bp, 20 predicted proteins | sample 5358111 | NCBI WGS metagenome assembly VFSW01 (sample SAMN11554181, study PRJNA540505) | mine drainage metagenome | isolation source: sediment from site ElyBrook_90M | place: USA: Ely Copper Mine, Vershire, VT | collected 2017 | reverse complement strand
GGGGGCATCAAGGTGGCGCTCTGCTTCATTCTGTTGGCGTGCATTTTTGATCTCGTGGATGGCCGGCGGGCAAGAATGGGCGGGGTGGAAAGCGCGTTTGGGCGGGAATTTGATTCGTTGGCGGACTTGATTTCGTTCGGCGCCGCCCCCGCTTTTTTGGTTCATCGCGTGGTGTTGCACGAGGTTTTTTATGATCGGCCGGAGATTGGCTGGTTCATCGCCTCGATTTATTTGATCTGCGGCGCGTTGCGTCTGGCGCGCTTCAACTGCCTGGCGGCGATGCCCGGAAACAGCGGCGGCAAGGAATTCCTGGGTTTTCCCATTCCGGCCGCCGCGGGCCTGGTCGCGTCGGTCACGCTGTTCTTGATGTGGGGCGATCAAACGGAGACTGATTTCACGACCGGCACATGGCGGTTTATTCTGCCGGGCTTGATGCTTTTCCTCTCCTTCATGATGGTCAGCGAGGTCAAATATCCCTCCTTCAAGACCCTCGATCTGCGCGCCCGCCGCACTTTCACAAAAATGGTCTTGACGGTGTTGTTCATCGGGTGCCTGCTTGTGTTGTGGAGAATTATTTTGCCCATTGTCCTGCCGATCATCTTCACCGTCTATCTTCTGTACGGTTTTGTGCGGCCGCGGATTTCCGGGAGGGTTCGCCACGAGATTGAGGAGGAGGATGAGGACGATGACGATGACGAAAATTCCGTAACGCCCTGACATGGATTTTTTCGGCGTCCATCCCTCGCTTTTGGCGGTATTCACGGGGTTTTTGAGCGGATTCCTGCTTTCCGTGCCCGTCGGCCCTGTCAATCTAAGCATCATCAACGAAGGCGCGCGCCGCGGGTTGTTCTGGGCGTTGATGATAGGCTTTGGGGCTGTGGCGATGGAGGTGCTGTACTGCGCGCTGGCGTTCACCGGTTTTGCCTCCATTTTCAATGGCCGCGTGATCAAGGCGATCATGGAACTGACCAGCTTTGTGTTTATGTTGTACCTCGGAGCGCGCTTTCTGAGTGTGCGCGCCATTCCCAAATCCAGCGCGGTCGAAGAGCGGATTCATGGGAGGTTGAAACCGCACTCGGCCTTTGGCATCGGATTTGTGCGCGTAATGGGCAATCCCGGTGTGTTCCTTTTCTGGATTGTGCTGGCCGCCAACTTTATATCGCGCGATTGGGTCGAGCCGACCTGGACGGGCAAGCTGTCATGCGTGGCCGGAGTGGCCGGCGGGACAAGCCTCTGGTTTTGCGGACTCAGCTACGCGGTCTCGCGCGGGCACGGGAAGTTTACAGAAAAGACGCTCCTGCGCATGGAGCATGGATCGGGTCTGTGCCTGCTGGGATTGGGAATTGCCCACGGAATTCACATAGGCTGGCAAATAGCGCATCATACGTTCTAATGTGCCTTCATCGGCCTTTTTTCTCCGCCAATAAATTATGCGAACGACCAAAAATTCCCTCGATCGGCGCCGGCCCGGCGCTTCCCGGCTGGCCTGCATCGTGGCCTGCTGTCTTGTGGCCGGCAACGCCGTTGTCGCCCAGACGCCGGCGAATTCCCGGCCGCCGGTTTATACCTTTGCCAAAGAGCACGACCCCGACGGGATTGGAAAATTCTATCAAGGGCGCGAAATCGCCCAAGTCATGGGGCATGAAGGGGCTGATTGGCTCGAACGCCCGGAGCGCCAGGCCGAGGAACGCCCCGACTTGTTGCTGGCCGCCTTGAAATTGCGTCCCGGCGATGTCGCCGCCGATATTGGCGCCGGCACCGGTTATTTTACATGGCGCATGGCGGTTATGGTTGGCAACACTGGCAAGGTTTACGCCAATGACATCCAGCCCGAGATGCTGGAGCTGCTGTCAAAAAACATGGCCGGCCACCACGCCACCAACTTCCAGACCGTCCTGGGCACGATCACGGATGCAAACCTTCCCGCCGGCCGCCTGGATCTGGTGCTGCTGGTGGATGTCTATCACGAGTTCGACCATCCCTACGAAATGATGCAATCCATCTGCCGCGCTTTGAAACCGGGCGGCCGGGTGGCGTGGGTGGAATACCGGGCCGAGGACCCGCGTGTTCCGATCAAGCCGCTTCACAAAATGTCCGAAGCCCAGGTGCGCAAGGAAGCCGCCGCGCTGCCGTTGCGCTGGCTCGAAACCATTGAAACTTTGCCGCGCCAGCACATCATTATTTTTCAAAAGCGAGCGCAATAGCGGCAAGGCGGTGCTTCCGTTCTCAATTGTAAATCATTCAATCGCGAGTTGCCTGGCGGCCCGTTATGTCCGAAGTAAAAGTGTCCTATTAAGAGTCAAACACACATGAAATTTGGACAATTTTAGGGCTGCCTCGACCGAGCGGTCGGGCGGAATCCGGAGGTTTCTGATTCGGCATATTTGATGCTTCACTCCAGGTATGAGACTCAGGTTCAATAAACCGTCCGCGGCGCCGGTCCGGCAGCGCGGGTGCGGGGCGTTCTCGTTGATCGAGGCGACGGTCGCCTCGGCGGTGATGGGCTTGTTCGTGATCGTGTGCGGCACGGCGATTGTGTTTGACCAGATTTCGGTGCGAAAGGCAAAGGAAGAAGCGCTGGTCATGGATTTCTTGACGCATTATGCGGAAAACGTGAAGGCCCTTCCGTTCACGTCCATCGTGCCGGGTATGCCGATCAATTCGCTTTACGACGGCTCCAACGGCGCGCCCAGCCTCCTCATCCCGACTGCAGGCTCGTGGGTTCCCATCAACACCACGAACTATCAAATTTTTGATCCCGATCTGGTATGGCTGGCAAACCGCAGTCCGGTCATGTTGGTGACGCTCAACAGCAATTCGGTTTCGGGGGCGGCCGAACTGGACGTGAATTTGCGGGTGGACTGGAATCCGCCGCTGAGCACCGGCGGCCAACTGGAAGTGCAACTCGATCTGTTGCGCACTGTCTCGCTATGAGATTGATGGAGCCGAAGGCGTGAAAACCAAACCCGCACAACGCGCCGGAAACGCGCGCCGGCGAGGCTTCACACTGCCGGAATTGTTGGTGGCCAGCACGGTGGGCTTGTTAGTCACCGCCGCGGTCATGTCACTGCTGATGCTCTCGGTGCTGGAAGACCGGCTCGGATTGGGATGCGCCACTGTCGAGGAACAGGCTTATATGCTGCAGACGACCATTGCCCAAAACTTGCGATCCATGAGCGCCAATCTGGGCATGAGTCCGGATTTTTCCCTGCCTTACACCGTCAATGGAAATTTGCTGGGGTACCAGGGAATTTACGTTTTTGAGGCGCTCACCAACGGCGCCTATGCGACCGAACACATTTTCTTCAATTCAAGCAACGGAACGGTGACATGCGTCAATAGCGCGGCCTCTCTCACCAACCAACTCTGGATGACCAATAACCCGACTTATACCCTCACCAATCTTTGGTTCAGCACCTCGTTTAATCCGGACGGCTCAATTGATTCTTCGCTGGTGAACGTCGCTCTGCTAATGAACGACAATGGCTTCGCCCAGCAAAGCCCCACGAACAACTGCGCGAGCGTTTACCGCAGCTTTTCGGTCCAACTCAGAGGCGATTGACCGCGCCGCAACCCTTCAACCGCCAAAACATCCCATGCGCATAACGATTAACAAAGCCCGCCGCCAGAAGGCCAACATCCTGGTGACAACGATGGTCATTGGAGGCGTGATGAGCGTCGTGGTGGCCTCCTCCCTCAACCTCAGCAATGCCAGCCTTCAGAACGCCCACTCGCGAGTGGATTGGCAAAAGGCATTCTATCACGCCGAGAATGCCTATATATGGGCAGCCCAAAACGCCCTCAATTCCCCGCCAAATCCCGGCACCTCCAATTATTACGCCACCGCCAATGGCACGTTGCCGCTGGCTTACATGGTTGCCGAATTGGGCGCAAAGGGCACCAACTCCTCGGCGGCCAATGGCACTTCACAATTCGTCAACGCCTGGGTCAGCGTCATCCAGCCCGGCGGCTCACTCACCAATTCCCTCATCATAACCGCCTCGGCAAAGGTGAACAACGAGGTGCATACCCTCCAGGTCACCGCCAACATTTACCCGCCAAGCCTTGTATTTGACTACGAGTATTTCCTCAACAACTGGGGCTGGTGGTGGGGAAACACCATCACGGGCAACGGCGCGCAACGGGCCAATTGGGACTTCGACTTCCGCTACGATCACACCATCAACGGCTCGATCTACGCCGCCAATCAAGTCGAGGAAAACCAAATACCGTACAACCAATATGTGGATACGGCGCCCTTTGGCGGCACCGCGGGCGCCGATCCCACCGATCTGGTCCACGCCGGCGTGCCGCGAGTGACGATGCCCAACCTGCTGAATTTTACCAACTATAACTCCATCGCGCTGGGCAACACCGCCAGCAACGGACTTTGGGTGGGCAGCAACCAGGTGGTTTTCGGCGTCCAGACCAACAGCGGTGCGCCCGGCCTCTACATCGCTGGCACCCCCAGCGATCCAATAAAGATCATGGGCACCGTCGTGGTCCCCGGGGACGTCGTCCTTTCCGGCAGCGTCACAGGACGCGGCACACTGTATGTCGGCAGTAATTTGTATATCGCCAATGACATCACCTACGTCAACGGCCCCGATTTCTCCACCCCGCCGGAAACCATGTCGACGGCAAGCCGCGACGCGTGGGTCGCCCAAAACGCCACAAACGACCTCGTGGCTTACGCCGTGAGAGGCTCGATATTGGCCGGGGATGTCACCAATCCCGATTGGATAAACTATTGCTATAACTATCCCGGCTCCGGCTTGACAAATGTCGGCGACGAATCCCATCTGGGCGCCGACGGCATCGCCGGCACACCCGACGACAACATTCCCTTTCTCCATCCGGACGGGACCTGGAGCACCTGGTATGACGCCGATGGCAATGGCCTTACCAACGCCAATTTCAACTACAATACGGACATTAACATGACCGCCGCGCGCGCCGCCGCCATCCAGGGCTATCCCACCTCCAACGGCGCGCCCGTCGCTTACAGTTCCGTGGCAACCGACAGCATGGGCAACCTCAACGGCATCTTTTACACCGACCACGCGGCGGCGATGCGCCTGGGCAATTCCACCTCTTATCTCAACGGCGTCCTTGTCTCCCGCAATGAACAGATCGTTTACCAGGATAGTTTGGTGTTCAATTACGATTCCCGCGTCAACAGCCGCTACCAAAACAACCCGAATCAATACATCAATTTGGGACTGCCCTGGGGCAAACCGCTTCAAGTGACCAGCTTCACCGAATTGCCGCCCAACCCGTCCAATCTATGACCCGTCTGGCGTTACGTTTTAGATTTGACAAAGCCGTCCTGGCGTCCATTGTCGCGCTTCTTGTGTGCGCGGGCGGCGCGCCGCCCAGTCGTGGGGCCGTCTCGGCGCCCTCTGTTCCCAACGCCGATGCGGAAGCCAAGTTCAAACTGGATTGCTGGGCCGCCGAGAATTCCATGCTGCTGAGGAATCAAGTGGCCAGGGAACGCTATCAAAAAAAGCTGGAGCGCCGCGCCGCCGTCGTTGCGGCGCTCAAAGCCGAACTGGCCATGAAAAAGCAAACCATCACCATTAACGGCGGACCCGTTGACCAGCCCTCCGGTGTCGTGCCGGCCGATCCCAACGGCCAGACGGCCGTTCTAGTGTGGATCATGCTGATGTTGGCCGCCATTTTGCCCGTCCGATACTTTTGGAAACGCCCCGCTCTTGAGCCATTGCGGACGATCCACGACATCCCCAGTGCGGCGTCCAAACAGCCCGTCCAATCTTTCCGGCAGAAGGCGGCCCAAGCCCAGCCGGTCAAACCGGCGGTCAAACCGGCGGCCAAACCGGCGGCCACATCAAAGGCGCCATCAAGCCCGGCGCCGGTTCGACCCGTCCAAAAACCGCAACCGCAGGCCCCTGGCGCCGACGCTCCCCGCGCCGGCCAGCCGAAACGTCAGCGACCCGTCGCCTGGGTTTTATCCTCTTAAAAAAAGCGCGGAGACCGCGCTTGACACCCCAAGTCACCGTGCGGGATTGCCATGGCCGCACCCCCGCAGGAGGGGCGATTACTGTAAAACTGTCGGTCAATTTTGACGCGAGAATAGCGCAATTCCGAAATGGAAGTGGTATGAGACCGGGCGCCTTCGTGCTTCATTATCGGCCGAAGACAGTTTTAATCGCACCCTCGCCGGGGGTTTGCGGTTGACATTCGATCCCGCGAAAGACTATAAATACAGTGTTGTGGCTGCCTTTCGGGCGTTGCGTTAATGTCCGCCGCCCGCCGGTTTTGGGCGCGGTGCAATGTTCCCTCTCATCCTCGGCCCGTGAAAATGAAAACTGCGGTGAATTCATTGGGCGCCTGGGCAAACGGCAGGCGGCCAGTTCCGTCGGCGGGTCGTCTCGCGCACGGCGGCGGCGGGCCGCAACTTGCGCGATTTCAATTGGAACGCGCCGCGCGCGGATTTACGTTGATTGAACTGCTGGTGGTGATTGCAATCATCGCGATCCTGGCGGCTTTGTTATTGCCGGCCCTGGGCAGGGCCAAGGCCGCCGCCCAAGCCACCGCCTGCCTCAGCAACTTCAAGCAACTGACCATCGCCTGGAGCATGTACAACGGCGACAATAAAGAGTTCCTTGTCAATAATCATACGGCGGGCAACGCCGATTGCGGACCGCTGGCGTGGGTCTCGGAGGGCCAGCAATTGGGCGTGGGCAATTGGTCCGGCGACGCTCCAATCGACACCAACGATCTGGCAATTAGAAACGGACCGCTGTTTGCCTACAATGGCAATTCCGGCATTTACCATTGCCCGGCCGATCAGTCCGCTTGCTTTAATCACCCGGGCGTCCCACGCTCCAGAAGTTGCTCGATGAGCACGGGGATGAACTGGAGAGACTCAAACACCACCGCCACCACCAACGGCAGCTTTGTCAAAACCTCCGATATGCGCCTGCCCAGCCCGACGGCGGCGTCGGTGTTTTTGGATGAGGCGGCCAACTCAATCGATAATAATGCGATCGGCATTTACTCCGGCGCCGCCATCAACGGCGGCACGGGAATTGACCCCGCGCAAGGGACTTATGCCTATTGGAACCTGCCCGCCAGCCGGCACAACAATGGTTGCGTCCTTTCGTTCGCCGACGGCCATGCCGAACAATGGAAATGGCACGATCCCTGGATCATTGCCGACAACGCGCTTCCCGAAGCCGACTCGCTTCCAAACAACGGATACGAGGGCGCCAGCGCCCCCGCGGACCGTGATCTTCAACGGCTGAAATTGACGACGCCCATTTTGAGTCCTTAACCGATTTGCGGAAAAGTTTTTAGACACGAAAGCGCGCCCGTAATACTGTAAAATAGAAAAACCAATCAACCTATAAATCCCATGAACCTTCACAAGACACGCTTGGAGACCCGCCGCGGCTTCTTCTCAAATCCGCGCATGTCACTCAAATCGTCGGGCGCAATTGCCGCCGCCCTGCTGCTGTTGCCGGCGTTGACGCCGCGCTCTGGCGCGCAAACATACGCGTTGAGTAATGTTTGGTCCGATGCTCCCGGGTTGGCCGGCGCCAATCTGGATGGAGTCAACAGCTACAACCGCGGCCTTGCTTACAGCACGGTTTCCAACCAGGTGTTTGTGACCAGCCGCACACCCGTTGACATTGACGTCTTCGACGGCGCGACGGGAAATTTCATCGGCGATGCCGACACCACCGGAGTGGCCGGCGGCACCATTACGCTGGATCAGGTCGTTTGCGCGGATGACGGGGCGATCTACGCGGCGTGGCTGACAGTCGGCGTTTCCGGCGGTGAAACGTTATACCGTTGGAGCAGTTGGAATTCCGTCCCGACAGTCGCCTGGAGCGGTGATCCCACCTACGGACTGACAACCGGCAAACGCGTCGGCGATTCCATGACGGTCAGTGGCGCGGGGACGAACACATTGATTTTGATGGGCGTTCTCAGCGGCAGCACCGCCACCACCAATGTCCTGTTGTTCAGCACCGTGGACGGAACCAATTTCACCTCGACGGTCCTCAACATTTCCGGCCTTCCGGCAAGCTTCGCCGGCGGGGTGTATGTGGGGATGGCCTTCTATACCAACAACTCGTTTCTTTACGCGCCCAACGCCGGCAGTCTCTATTTGGTTCAATATCCTTCCCCGGTCGCCGGCCAGCAAAGCGCGGCTGCGACCGCCATCGCCACCAACGCGCTGGCGGCCAATTTTGTGGCTCTGTCTTACAATGCGACGGCCAGCTTGCTGGCCACATTGTCCGGCTTCGGTTCCGCGACGGCGACGGCGACGCTCTACAGCGTGTCTGACTTTACGGCCGGCTTGACGGCGCTGGCCGTCACCAATTTCGCCACGACCAACAGCAACGGCAATGAAACCGGGGCGGTGGCCCTGGGCGGCCCGGACAGAACCAGTTTTGTATATGCCATGGCGACCGACAATGGCGTCAACGCCTTCGGCACGGCTGGCGGCGGCGGCCCGGTGAGCGTCAATTTAAGCAATACCTGGGCGCTCGTTGGGGCCACCAACAATCTTGATGCCGCCGCCGACAACCGGGGACTGGCCTACAACGCCGCCAGCAATCAAGTATTGATCAACAATAAATCCACCCACGCCATCGAAGCTTACGACTGATCCAGCGGGGCGGTCGCCGGCGCGGTCAACAGCAATGGGCTTTCTCTGGGAAACTTTACGCTCAATAAACTGGGCGTCGCCGGCGATGGCGTTTTGTATGGCGCAAACCTGATGGTTGGCGTGAAGGGACCCAGTGCGCCTTACAAGATCTATAGTTGGACCAACTATTCGCAGACACCTTACAACTGCTATGTGACCAGCGCCTCCGACGCGCTCGCAACGGACCTTAGCGGCAAACGCGTCGGCGACACCTTTGCCATATCCGGCGCAGGCGCGGGCACGTTGATGCTGGCCGGCGTGGGAGGCACCAATGATTTTGTGCTGCTGAGCACCGCCGATGGCGTCAATTTTACTCCCACCGTCCTGTCGGTGCCGGGGACGCAAATGCCGGCGCCCGGCGGCGGCGTGCAATTCGGACTTTGCTTTTACACGAACAACACATTCCTGGTTGCGCCAAATGGACTCAACCAGCTTTTGCTGGTTCAATTTCCGGCCGACTTCGCAAGTCTGGCCAGTCCTGTGACGGCCACCGTCCTTGCCACCAACACCGGCCTCACCGGCAATTTCCTGGACCTCTCTTACAGCCCGGGCGCCGGGTTGCTGGCCGCCCATCCCAACGGCGCCCCGGCCATCACACTCTACCGTTTGCCCGCCGGCGATTTTTCCGGCATGGCGTTGCTGGCGACGACCAATCTTTCCTTCGCGACGAGCACCGGCATCAACGGAAACGAAACCGGGGAAATCGCGCTGGGCGGGGCCGGGTTTTCCAATGCCATTTATACGTTGGATACCAGCGCCGGCGTCCAGGCAACGGCAATCCTTTACACTGCGGGAGCGCTGGCGCCCTCCATTACCGCCGAACCTGTCGGCGGCGGCGCGTTTACGAACATTGGGTCGTTCACCTTTACTGTCGGCGCCACTGGGACACAGCCTCTGAACTATCAATGGCAGTTTAATAGCGTCAGCAACGCGGCGACCGCAACCGACATCCCCGCCGCCACAAGCGATTCTTACACGATCACTCCCCTGGCAACCAACGCCTCAGGATGGTACGATGTCCGCATCAGCAACGCCGGCGGCGTGACCAACAGCGTTCCCGCGCAACTGACTGTGTTCGCCCCGGCCTCAAGCTCGGTGGTGACTCAACTCTGGACGCTTGCCCCGGGCTCGCGTCCCTACCTGGGCGGCGCGGGGACTTATGACACTCGCGGGTTGGCCTACGATCCGCACACCCAGACCGTGCTTGTGGCGGACAAAAACGCCGGCGAATTTGGCATCTATGTTCTCAACGCGACCAATGGCGCCGATTTGTTCGCCATGAATACCCTGGGCATTGGAACTCCCGGCAACATCTTTTCCCTGGATCAGATCGGCGTTGCCGATGACGGCGCCGTTTATTCCGGCAACCTTTCCACAGAGATCGCCTCCCTGCAAAGCGATTTTCAACTGGTGCAATGGTCATCGGTGAGCGGCAGCGCCGCGCCATCCCCCGCCTTCCAGGGCGATCCCGGCAACGGCTCGGGCGATCGTTGGGGCGATACCATGTCCGTGCGCGGGGCCGGCAAAGGCACGCAAGTTCTTCTCGGCTCCTACTTTGGTTTCGACGCCGGACCCGGAACCAACGCCGCGTTGTTGACAACCGTGGACGGCGCCAATTTCACTTCGACGGCGCTGACCATTACCAACGCCGCGATTCCGCCCGGCTTTTGCGGCCTGGGCGTGGCTTTCGGCTCCGGCAACACCTTCTGGGCGAAAAGTCCGGGATTTGATTTGTATCAAATCTCCTTCGATCCGGCCTCGGGCAATTGCAGTGTCCTCCAGGACTTTCCGTCCGCCTCCAGCGGCGGCAGCGCCTTCAATTCCATGTCCTCCATCGGAGTGGATGCCACCAACAACATCCTGGCCGGCGTGACATTCAACGACATCCCGAACGATGTCGCCCTATATCAACTGGGCTCCAACGCCGCGCCGCCCGGCCTTTTTGATCAGGCGTTTTTCCCGTCTCTCAATGGCAACAGCCAGGAAAACGGCGTGACGACCGTCAAGTTCCCGCGCGTCTATTCACTGGATGTCAACAATGGCATTGTGGCGTTGACCTACGGCATCCCGTCAGGCGCGCCGTTCGGGACTTTCAGCATTCTCAGCGTGGCAAGGCTGGGCGGCAACGTCACTTTGACATGGCAATCCGCCGCCGGAAACCATTATCAGGTGCAATACACCGGCGCCCTGCGATCCTCCAACAATATCTGGACGCCCCTTGCCACAAACATAGCCGCCTCCGCCGCGACCACTTCGTTCACCGATAGCAACGCGCCCGCCCCGGCCCGCTTCTACCGCGTCGGCGCCGGCCCCTGACCGGCCAACCGAAACCCCTCGACTCGTTCCCGTCCAGGGGCGGCAATCCTGGCGCGAGGCGGCGATGCCGCGCTAAAAAAGCCCGGCGCATTTCCACTCCCCCGCCCATATTCTGAAACGTCATCACTTGGCCGTCGATCGTGCCGGGGCCGGCAGACCGGCTCGACCTCCTGGTGCAAGGGCGTTTTGCCCGTGACACCGGCCAGAGCTTCCAAGCAGCGGGCATTGGCTAATCAGGCTCCGATTTGTATTGCATTATTGGTTACACGGACCTAACCTTGGCCGTCCATCATGGGATGGGCGAGAAAGATTAGGGGAGTTAGCCCAATCAACAGTTAACCCAAACAATTGAGAAACCGGATAACACGACAGAATATATATGACAACGATACTTAAATGTGCAACGATGGCGGGATTGATTTTTGGCGGGGCGCTCGCGACCCACGCAAAAGGCGCGCCCCCGCTGCCGACAGGCGCCGTGGACAATCTCAGCATCCAATTAACCGTTACAACTCCCGGCACAATAACCCCCCCCTATCACGGGGTCGTGGTCAGCAATACCGTAACTTCGACAATCAACACCAAGACCATAATCAGCGCCATTGGCGGTGGCTTGGGCGTGACCTTTTCTCCGGCGGCGCAATTGCTGATCACAAACTCCCTTTCATACACAACCAATAGTTATACAAAAACAGTGGGCAAAAAGACCACGACCACCACGGTCATTATTGGCACAAGCGGGCGTGCTGAGGTCGTTGTCCAGGACCGCGCCGCCATCACCCCGGCGCCGGGCTATTTCAGCTTTACCAACACGAGCGTAGCCGTTACAAGTTCCACGACCGAAACCAACATACAGGTCACCACGGAGGAAACCACCTACAGTGTTGCCACGGTCAGTTTTTCGTCTCCTTCACTGGCTTTCACGCTCCAAGGGTTTGATACCGCAAAGGTCACCTATCCGCGGGCGACGAGCGGCATTTATGTGGCAAACACCATTCACTCGGTGACTTCAGCATCGGGCACAGTAAGTCTGACTCCCAGCGGGGGCACGGCGAAAAGCGGGGTGTGCCAGGGCACAATTACCACGACGTTCTCCAAACTGGAATAACGCAACGGCCAACGCAGTTGCGACGCGACGCAAGCCACTTTCCAAGCCCCGGCCAGCCACAGGCCGCCTTGTGGGCCAATTGTTGGGTTTTGATTCCGCTGGAAAAACTTTTTCCAGCGGAATTGATTTTTTGCTTTGTGCTGGTAAGCAATAAAGGGTGAACGACCTCAAATCTCCCCCGCTCAAAACGGCCATCGCCATTGGCGCGCATCCTGACGATATCGAGTTCTACATGGCCGGCACGCTCCTGCTGCTCAGGCGGGCCGGATTCGCGATTCATTACTTGACTGTGGCCAATGGCAATTGCGGGAGTGTGGAGCATGACGCCGCCTCGCTTCGGGCCATCCGCAACGCGGAAGCGCGCGCCGCGGCCAGGATCCTCGCCGCTGAGTTTCATTCGCCGCTGGCCGGCGATCTGGCAGTCCTTTACACTGTTCCATTGCTGAGGCGGCTGGCGGCAATTATTCGAGCCGTCAAACCGTCCATCGTGCTCACGCATTCGCCGGAGGATTACATGGAAGATCACACTAACACCTCCCGTCTGGCCGTGACGGCCGCCTTCGCGCGGGGGATACCAAACTTTCAGACCGTCCCGCGCCGCGCCGCCGCGGATTTCGATGTCGCGGTCTATCACGCGATGCCCCACGGCCTGCGCGATGGCCTGCGACGGCGCGTTGTCCCCGGAGCATTTGTCAATACGACGAATGTCCATCCAGCCAAACGGGCGGCGCTGGCGGCGCACAAGAGCCAGCGGAGCTGGCTGGAGGCAAGCCAGGGCCTTGAATCTTTCCTGGGCACAATGGAAAAAATGTCGCGCGAAGTGGGACGGATGTCCGGCCGTTTCAAACAGGCGGAAGGCTGGCGCCGCCATTTGCACCTGGGTCTTTCCTCCCGCGACGCGGACCCGCTCCGCGAGGCGCTCGGGCGGGATTTTGTGGTCAATCAGAAATACGAACGCAGCCTGGAGAAAGGTTTCTAGCCGTGCCGCGCAAACTCAGTTCCATTGCCCCGGATTGGTGGGATTACACGACCCTTGAGGACGGCATCATCCGCGATGCCGCCGCCTTGACACCGCGCCAGATGATCCAGCTCTCCCGCCCCGGTTTCCAGGTCGTCATCCACGATACGCTGGAAGAATTTTATCTTGCCGAGGCCCTCGAATACATCACTGCCTGGCGCCAATCCACTCCGGACAATCCCGCCGGCATCTGCGGTCCGATCGGTCCCACCGAACAATTGCCCTTGGTCGCGCGCCTGGTGAATGATCTCGATCTCGATATTCGCTCGGCCCATTTTTGGGGCATGGACGAGTGGCACATGGACGGCCGCGAAGTGCCACCGTCCCACCCCCTCTCCTTCGAGAAAGCGGATCGCGAACTTTGTTTCAACCGAATCCGCAAAGAGTTGGTGATGCCCGACGCCCACTTGCACTTTCCCAAGGCCGACACCGCCCCGTACCGCAAAAGCTGGCGGGCCGGAGTGCGCTGCGCCATCATGCAAGGCGGCCAGGGCGACGTGAAACACTGGGCGTTCAACGACCCTCCGCGCCGCGGCGGCAAATGGCGAAACCATCCGCCCCCTCCGGATCAATACCGCAAGCTGGCCACGCGCATAGTGGATTTGCATCCCTTGACGATTGCCCAAAACGCGCGCACTTCCGGCGGCGGCAATATTTCATTGATTCCTGCGCGGGCCATCTCCGTCGGCCCGGTTGAAACCTGGCAGGCCGAAAAGATTTCCATCTGGCACGCGGGCCATCACGACAATCCCTTTGGCCAGCGTCTCACCACATTGATGATTGCCAAAAAAGTTGCCGACTCGTCCGTCCCCATGTCGTTGTTGGCCGATCACCCCAACGTCCAATTCAATTTCCACCGTCATGGCATCGGCTCGTGCGCGGTCCGGATGCGCTGACGCTGACTGAAGTTCGGCGGAGATAATAGCGGGAATCGCGCCACGCTCGTGCGTTCTCCGCGGTTGCGGCATCCCTCCTATTTCGCATTTGCGCGCAGGGCGTCGAGCTGCTGGCGGGCTTGAGGATAATCGGGACGCTGGCGCAACGCTTCGACGTAATGCGCCTCGGCCTCGGAGTGTCTGCCTTGTTTTGCCAGGCAGTAAGCCAGGTTGAAATGCGCCTCTGGATTTTCGGGTTTGAGTTTCAAGGCAAAATTGTAATGCTCGATGGCTTCGGCAAATTCGCCTTTTTGAGCAAGGACGTTCGCCAGATTGTTGTGGGCCTGGGGATCATTGGGTTGGAGTTGCAAAGAGATTCGGTATTGTACGATGGCTTGATCGAATATGCCCTGGATGGCAAAGGCGTTCCCAAGATTGCTGTGCGCGCCGGCGTAATTGTCCTTGTCCCGAATGGCCTGGCGGAAGTGGTCGATGGCTTCGGCAAATTTGCCTTGTTGAGCCAGGGCGTTGCCAAGGTTGTTGTGCGCGTCGGCGTGATGGGGATTTTCTTGCAGCGCGATGCGGTATTCGCGGATCGCCTCGTCAACACGGCCGGCGTCGGCCAGGGCGTTGCCGTAATTGTTGCGCGCCTCGGTCAAGCGTGGATTGAGCCGCAGGGCCGTTTCATACTCGGCGATTGCCTCGGCGTAGCGGCCCTGCGAAGCCAGGGAAAAGCCAAGGTTGTTGTGCGCTTCGTCGTAGTTGGGGTTGATGCGAAGGGAGCTTTGAAAATATCGCATCGCCGCCGCCTCGCGGCCTTTGCTGGAAAGAAAAAAACCCAGATTGTTGTAGGCCAGATAATTGTTGTCAGTCACCTCGACGGCGTGTTGGAAAAGCGTTTCACTGTCAAACCAATAGCCAATTTGGCGCGCCGTCAGGAGCGCGCAGGCGGCGAGCGCCAGAAGGCTCCCCGTGGCGCCCGCCGCGACGCCAGATGCGCGGCCCCTGAGCAATTCGTCCAGCCCCCAAACCAGCATTATAAATATGCCGGCCAATGGCACATAAGTGTATCGGTCGGCCATGGATTGCAAACCGACCTGCACCAAACCAATCGTCGGCGCCAGCATCCCGAGAAACCAGAGCCAGCCCACCACCAAATACGGTTGCCGCCGCGCGCGCCAAATCACCGCCCCAGTGATGAGCGCCAATAGAGCCAACGCCGCGATTACCGCCGGCGCCGGCCCGCGGCCCGGATGCGGATACAACACCGACAGCCGAACAGGCCAAAACGTTTTCCCCAAATAGCGCGCGTAGGAGACAACCGCGTTGGCCAGCCGCGCTCCCGGCGGCAGGGATGTGGAAACCGCGCCGCCCCGCTGCTGCGCCAAATACGTGACAACGCATGAGGCGGCCGACAACGCAAAGAACGGAATCTTCTCCCACAATAATGGCGCCAACGGCGTCAAATAGAACTTCGGCCGCCAGCGATCCGCCGGATTCGCCCCGCCGGCGGGTCCGGCGCTGCCCTTGGCCGAGGCGTCTTGAATTTCCAGACGTCTGAGCGGCCAGTAGTCCAGCAGCAGCAGGATAAACGGCAACGTCACCAGCATCGGTTTGGACATCAGGCCCGCCGCGAAAAATACCAGCGCCAGACAATAATAAAGAAATTTGGAACGCGACGGAGCCGCCGGCGAATTTGGCGGGCCTGAACGGCGATCGGAGCGGCGATCCGGCGTCTTATGTTCGACAGCCGGATTTTGCGCCGCCGCAATCCGTGAGACATAACCGATGTATGCCCAAACCGTGAGCATCCAAAAAAACGTGCTCAGCACATCCTTGCGTTCGGAAATCCAGGCGACCGATTCCACCCGCAGCGGATGCAACGCAAAGAGGGCGGCCACCATTGCGCTTGGCCACAAATCCCGGGTCATCCGCAGAAGAATCAGAAAGAACAGGACGGAATTTGCGGCGTGCAACAGCAGGTTTGTCAAGTGATGTCCCGCCGGCTTCAACCCAAAGAGTCGCACATCGAGCATGTGCGAAAGCCACGTCACGGGATGCCAGTTGCTGGCCGCCCCCGCGCTGAAAGCCCAAGCCACGGAACGGCTGGTTAATCCGTGTTGAATTTCCTGGTTTGATGTGACGTATGCCGGATCGTCGTAATCAACAAAATCGCAGTCCAGCACACGCCAATACACGGCCAACACCGCCGCAGCCAGCAACAGGCAAATGAACCAGGGTCGCTTCATTGGCTGAACATTTTTTTCGCGGCCCCGCCCGCGCCCGCGCCAGTTCGCCGGCTCCGCGCCGGGCGGGTATCATGGAGGCTCGGGAGTAAGCGGCGTGAGAATTTGACTCAGCACGTCGGGCTTGGCGGGATCGCGCTCGAGTTGCGGATATTTTTCGCCTTCGTGATAATCCACATCGCAGGTCTTGAAATAGTCCTCGTTCTCGACCAGCAACTGAATCGGCGCGGTGTCTATCTGCGCGGCTTTCACGGCCTCGCGCAAGATTTCCGGCGTCCACCGGCGGCTGTTGACGGCGACTAGCTTCATCGCCGTGCCAATGCCGGCTTTATCGGCGGGCGAACCGGGAAGGACGTCGCTGATGTAACCGTCCTCCTTGATCGTGATTCCCAGCGACCAGCTCATATCGGTGTATTTCGTCGCGGCTTCGCGCGCCTTGAGCCTGGCGGGAATGGCATTGGTGTAAGTCAGCCGCCAGCCCGCGCCCTCGATGCCGCCGAGTGGCGCGCGTTCAGTTGTCGTATAAACGCGCTTTTGGAAGAACCCGCGCCAATCATACGGGAGGATTTCGTTCAAAGCATTAACGACGTCCTCCAAGCCGTACGGAACCACTTGAGGCGGGCCGCTCTGGCCGCCGTAGAACTGTTTGCAAAAATCGTCCAGCGACTTGCGGCCCTGGCTTTGCCGGCGGATAATGACGTCGGCCTCCAGCCAAATCAGATCGCCCTCCTCGTAGAAATCGGTTCCGCGCCGCCAGCTTTCGCCCTCGGGGCGGGCCATGTAAAGCAATTGGGCGGCATCGGTGGGGGCGGAGAGCGGGCGCCAGGAACGGCCTTGCTGGCGATCCAGCGACGCCGCCTCCAGCGCCAGATATTCGCGGAAGTTTGCGTTGGTCCACAGGCCGCTGCGCGTGCTCAGCACAATTCCCAGGTAATCGGTCAATCCCTCATACACCCAGAGCAGTTCGCCGCGCATCGGCTGCTGGAAATCCGGGGTGGCCAGTCCCGCGGGACGGCGATACTTGCCGTTCCAGGAATGCACCATTTCATGGCACAACAGAAAAGCGCCAAGCGTTCGCAAGTCGTCATCGATCAAGTATTTCTCATCCTCGCGGTTGTCGCTGGATTCATGATGCTCGAGGCCGAAATGCGCCACATGGTCGCTTAGCGTCAATAAGAAAGTATAGCCGCGATAGTGGCGCGCTCCAAACAACGCGCCGGTTTCCGTTATCAAATGCTCGAAGTGGCGGATGTCCTCGGGCTTCATTTCCAAGGCCGCGGCGCTATCGGCCACAATGTCCAACGAGTGAGGCGGCTGGCTGTCCGGCGACAAATCAATTCTCCGAAAGTACGCGCCGGCAATCAGCGGCGAGTCCACAAGCGTCTCAAGCGACACCGGGGCGAACTGGATGCCGGCGGTGTCCGGGCCGGCCGGCGGAAGCGCCGTCCCGAATTTCCATCCTGGCGGCAGTCGCAGTGAAACGGCGTATTGCAGTTGACGCGGCTTGGCGCCTTCAGGATAGAGCAACACTTGGTTCCAATTGATGTCCACCAATTGCGCTGTGGCGGAAGCGCCGGAGGAGAATTGACCGGAGTTGGGTGGAAGGAGAAAATCCAGAGCGACATCCAGGGTATGCACGCCTGTTGGGACTTCCAGATGGAACGCGAACATGTCATCGGGATCACGCAGCCAGGAAATCGGGCGGCCGCCGGCGCTCATTTTCAATCCCACCAAATCGGTGATGGGACCCGTCGGCCCATGTTCGCCAGGAATCCATTTTGGATAAAGCAGCGTCACCGGGCCAGGCGAGACGGGAATGGCCAAGCGCGCGTGAAGGATATTGCGCGCCGCATCGGTGGCATCGACCTCCAATTTCACCGGCGCATTCTGCGCCCGCGCGGAGACGCAAAGCAAAACCGCCCCCAGCAGCCCGATACATCGCCGCGACCCGCCAAAGAGTGGAATTCTCATTTATGTTGAACGTTGTAACCGCAACCTGACCCGGAACACAGGAAAAAAACGCGCTAAAAACCGCGTCACATGCGTCTCGATTTCTGAACATCTGCGGAGGCGACGCAGGTCGCTCCGCATCGCAAGGCGCAACCGTGCGCGAGATTTTGGCGGGACGCCGGTTCCACCCTTGTTCTCGGATCGTCTTGGCAGTAAGTATCGCTCCCAAAGGAGTTCTGCCGCAAGGCTTCCATCGCGCTTTCCAAAAAATGAGACGCGCACAACCGAAGGCAGGTTCCGACTCCGATTCGCTAATAGACGCCTTCGACAATTTGCTTTTCCATTGCGCCGAAGGGGCGGACTTCGGCCACGCCGTCCCACGGATAGGGGGCGCGCGGTTCGCGGCGAATGGCTTCGTCGCGTTCGAGAAAACGGGGCATGAAAAATTCGCGGGTCAGCGTCGTAAGTTCCACGCGACCCCATTGGCCATAATCAACAAGTTGGTCGGTTTTGGCGGGGTCCACGACGCGAAGGACGGCGCGCGGCTGCGGGGCATAGTAAGTGATCGAAAAGTTGTCCTGCGGCCGCAACGGCGCGCTGGCGGCCAGGCCCATGAGAGTGTTGCCGTAGGTGGGGTAAAAACCGATGCGATTTTCCAAAACTTCCTCGATGATGTATCGCACGTATTGCGGAGCCATCGTGGTGCCGCCGCAGAAGACGCCGCGAATGCCGGCTTCCCAGAGATCCACTTTTTCGCCCAAAGCCTCAAGCAGCTTCGGAGTGGTGAACAGGCCGGCCACCTTGCGATGCTTGAGAATCGTCACCGCCTGATCCACCACATGGTCCATGTATGCCCGCGCCACGTCAAACATTTTTTGTCCGAGGATTTTCTTGACCCAGCGCGGGTCCAGATCAATGAAATAACAGGAGCTGCCCCGGTAATTGGCCAGATGCTCGATGGCCAGGCGCAAACGGCGCGGGCCGGTGGGGCCGACCATCAGCCAAGCGGCGCCGCACGGGAAATGGGCATCCGCCAATTTGGCGGAAAACTCCTCGTAATCGGCCTTGTAATCGTCCCAGCCGATGCGTTGTTTGGGCATGCCGGTTGTGCCGCCGGTCTCGAAGATGTTGAACGGGCGCTTCTGCATCGCCTTGGGCGCCCAAACCTCCGGCTGCAAATCGCGAAGCCACTCGTCCTGGAAATGCGGAAACCGCTGAAGGTCCGCCAGGGATTTGATTTCGGCGGCGGGATTCCAACCGGCCTTCCGCGCCCAATCCAGCCAGAAGGAGCATCCAGTTTCGGGCGAAAAATGCCATTGCACAATCGCGCGGACGTGGGCGTCAAGAGCTTGCCGGGCGGATTGGATGGCATTTGAATCAATGGCGTCCATAGGTGTCATTTAAAAGCAACACCGGCCGGGGCGGGGACCGGTCCGGCGGCATCCATGCCAAAGTATTTTTCAATGGTTGCCCGGCTCGGCGGGCGGGTGGCCAGGGAAATGAGAAACATCCAAAAAGCCGAGCCTAGCACCATCGGCACGACTGGCAAATAGCCCCAAACCAGGAGGCTGGCCGGATTGCGCTGGAACAAGCGCCCCAACGCGGGCAAAACGATTGCCAAGGGCTGGCCGGGCTTGGGCGCGATGGGATCGGAAATCTGCTGGAGATAGCCTGTCAATAGGAGGGTTGCGGCCACCCAGAGCGTGGCGGCCAGCGCGCCCCATTTGGTGCTTCGTTTCCAGAAAAGGGCGGCGATCATCACGGGTGCCATCGCAGCGAAGCCGGAAAATGCAAAGCGGACGGCCAATTCAAAAATCGACTGCGGAGTGGACAGCGCAACGAAATATGCCAGGGCAGTAATGACCACAATAAATATCCTCGCAAAGACCACGCTTGCCTTTTCTCCATACTTCTCTCTTCCGCCATAAAACACAAAAATGTCCTTCGTGAACATCGTGCTGGCGCCAAGCACTTGGTGCGCGTCCGATCCCATGACAGCCGAAATAATGCCCGCGCCCAGAACTCCCGCCAGCCATGCCGGAGCGTATTTTGTCAGCATGTGAGGCAACACGCCATCGGCTTTTTCGCCAAGCAAGCCCGGCACCGCCTGGGAGCCGATGACGCCGAGAAAAACGCAGGGCAGCCAGATGGCCATGATCGCCAAAGGGTAGAGCACCACCGTCCGCTTGAACGCCGACACGCGCCGGGCCGAAAAGCACATGATCGCCATGTGCGGAAACATGATCGAGGAGAGCGGAATGAACGTGTAACTGAAAAAGTATTGCGGCGACATTCTATCGCGGGTGATGAGCGCGCGCGTTTTGGGATTGGCGGCGATTTGGTGGATGTATTGGCTGAATCCGCCCGGAATGGCCTGGCTGATGACCGCCACCGCCACCGCCCCGAAACAAAGGAAAAGCAAGCTTTGGAACACATTGACCCAAACGGTGCCGCGCATCCCTCCGAAGAAGACACCCGTGGTCACGACCAGGGCCACAATCGCGCACCCGGCCGGATAGGCAATCCTGCCGTCGCTGATGTCGGCAAGCACGCGCCCTCCGCCCATCATGCTGATGATCATGTAGGGGATGAGCATGCAGATGGTCAATACGAAAATCACTGTGCCGATATGGCCGCATTCCCAGCGGTCGCGGAAGTAGGAAACCTGGGTTTGATGGCCGAATTTCTTTCCCACGGCCCAGAGGCGCGCGCCGATGAAAAAAATCGTCAGCGGAATGACAAAACATGAGGAGGACGCCATCAACCCATAAATGCCGATGCCCTGCCGGTAAGCCTGCCCCGAACTGCCCAGAATTGCAAAGGCCGTCATGTTCGTGGCAAAAATCGAAAGGAAAAACACCATCGAACCGATCGAGCGGCTGGCCAGGAAAAAGTCTTCCGTGTTCTCCTTGCCCCGCTTGAAGGCGACGCCGCCGATCACCGCAATGATGGCCAGATAAATAAAAATGACAATGACGGGAATCATCGAAGCGAAAGGAAAAACGCAGTCGAAAAAGCAGGGTGGAGCAGGCCTCCGGCCTGCTGCGGGGCGCGTCCCGCGCGGCGCGGGCCAGGATGGCGAAAAGGACTGGCGGCGGAGATCATCATTTGGGATCGGTTTCGTCGCCTTCCAGATGCGTGGGCCACGCGAACTTGACCAGCACGGCCATCATCAGCGCCGCCACAATCGAGTATCCCGCGTGATACGCCAGACCGACGGGCAGGAAACCAAAGACAAGCGGATCGCTCTTCCTCCAATTCCAAAGGTCCTGGTGCGCCGCATAAATCGCCAGGATGAGAAGAAAGAGCAAAAACTTTTTCATGGCAGTTATAGCTGGATCCTCTTTGTGCCGCCCGCGCGGCAACGATGCAAGCTGTTTTCTGGTTGGTTTGGATTATCTGCCGGTGGATTTTTGATCGGTCATTGCCGCCTTGTGATCGGAATTGTAAAACGCGAACAGATGCGTGTTGGAATGCACATATAGCACACCGTTGGCTGCCACGGGCGTGGAGTAAATCGGCGCGCCCAGGTTGGTGACGCTCAGGATTTTCTTTTGTTTGCTCGCGGCGAACACCACTAAATCGCCATCCTCGTCGCCGCAATAGACTTTGCCGTCGGCCACCATGGTTGAGCCCCACATGTGCGCCTTCATGTCATGCACCCAATAGACCTGCCCGGTTTCGGCGTCAAGACAATGAACGAAGCCCGAGAAATCCCCAATGAACAGCAGGCCGTCCGGCGTGATGGACACGGTGGAGAGGCTGCGATGGATTTTGTCGTAACTCCAAATCTTGCCCGTTTTGGTAATGTCGCCGGTTTTGGTGGGATCGATGCAATTGAGAATTCCCACGCCCTCGCCGTGCTCGGGATCCTGGCCCACCGCCACGTAAATTCGGTTGTGCCAGAAAACGGGCGTGGCATTTACTTCGCTGGGGCCGTCCGGCGCGGGATATTTATGCGCGGCGTCATTGGCGCGGCGCTCCGGCGGATTGCAGTCATACCACCAGACCTTTTTCAAGTAATCGGTGTCCTTGTCTTCAACGCGGTTGATGGGAGGTCCCGGCACAACGGGAACGATCGGCGCGCCGGTGCCTTTTTGGGGAGTTGCGTCGAAGGCGTAGCAAACTCCGTCCCCGCCGCCGAAGAAAATAAGCGTCCGTCCGTTGACGACGCCCATTGAGGGCGAACTCCATTGGCCGTGAAAAATGCGCGGGCCGATGCCGGCGTTATCTTCCCCCGCCAATTTGCCGGTGAACTTGTTGACAGCGATCAGGCTGGGCGAATTGGGGGAGGGGATGTTCACATGCGTCCAATCCTGACCGTTGGAAGTGCAGGCGTAAACAAGATCGCCGACGACCAGCACCGAGCAATTGGAGGCGTTGTGCGGAAAGACGCCCAATTCGTCTATCATGTCATATCTCCAGAGTATATCGGCGTCCCGCGGACCGATCTTGGCCGGCGGATTGCCGGGACCGGCGACGTACTGGGCTTCGTCCATGAAGGGTCCCTGGTTGCCGTTGGCCATGCCGTCGGCGTCCAGGCACATGACTTCGCACCGGCTGGTCACCAGGTAAACGCGGTTGGCTTCGACGTTCGGCGAGGAAAGCAGTCCCAGGCCCTCCCAATCGTTGACTTTGCCCGAGGCCAGTTTGGGGACGACCAATTGCCAGAGAAAGTTGCCGGTCTTTTCGTCGAAGCACATCAGGATGCTGAAGTCGCCCTGGTGCTGGGGATCGCGCGGGTTTTCATTATTGGTGCCAATAAAGATTTTGCCGCCGGCAACCACGACATTTCCGTAACTTTGCGAGCCGACTTTGACAACCCATTTGGCATTGGGAAGGCTGGAGGTATCGATTTCTTCGGTTCCCGGCTTGAGATCGACGTGGCCGTTGGCGCTCGCCGTGAAATGGTCCGGCAACCCGACTTCAGGCGAATACATGTCGCGTCCGGGGTCCGGGCCGCCCCAGCGCGGCCAGTCCGCGGCATGGCAATGAAATGCGCAACAGGCGACCATCGCGCCCAGGGCAGGTGTAAAGCGGAGAAAAGCCGCGCGATTGCGACGCATGGCGTGGAGGTGTTTCATAAGTGAGCGCAGATTTATTCTTTGGCCTGCAAAGTTGGACTGGCCGTGACGGAGATATTATCAATATAAACCCGCATGGATTGCGGCGAGAAACCGAACAACCCCGGACATCCGCTGGCGTTGGGATGATGGACGGGCAATTCGCACGTCCAGGCATCCGGCTCGGCGTCCCCGCGTTTCCATGCCTTGGCGCGCACCACGCCCGCCCCGCCGGGTGTCGAATCGACCCGCGCCTTGAGGTGATACCAAACGTTGGGGTCCCATTGGAAAGGCGCCGCCGTTTTGAGCAATTCCTGGTTGGAGGTGATTTCAAGCACTTTTTCATTGCCTTTGAGCACGATCAAATATCGCTGGTTGATCACGCCCACCTCGGACATTTTGCGCTTGTTGCCGTCGCTCATCACATCGGCCTCGATCGTGTAATTTTTCAGATCCGGCGTGCCCATGAAGACCATCGCGCGTTGGAAGAATGGATTATCAATCGTTTTGACAAGACACTTGTTGCCGTCCTTTTCGCGAACTTCAAATTTAAACCGCGCGCCAATCCAGGGCAAAGGCGGATATGCGAAATGGGTGGGCGGTTCGATGGAATTGGTGGTGGTTTGGCCGAGCGTAAATTCATCGAAATTCTCCCGGATCGGCAATCCCGGCAGAATCCGTCCTCGGATATACCCTTTCAAATCATCCATTTTCGCCTGGAAGGCGCCGGCCGATGGCACTTTGTCCGGGGCGGCCGTCAGGTCGCCGGAATCGTCGAATGTGGCCTTCATGGTGGATTTGACCTTTGCAGTCGGCGGCACGAATGAGGACCATTGCACGGATTTGGCGTCGGTAATCTCCTGAACCGGCAACCCGTTGGCGTCAATGGAACGGATATGAAAGGCCACTTTGGCATTTGGCATCAATAACAGTTCTGAAGGAGTGATCTGCAAACGGCGCGCCGGTCCCGGCTGCGGCCAGGGTTGCTCGGGCGCGGCTTCGACGGCCGAATCGCCCTGTGCGCCCGATGCGTTGCCGAAACAATAAAGTTTCTTGGTGGTCTGCATGTAGATTTTGCCGTGATAGGCGGTCGGTGTGCCGTAGCAGCGGCCATCCAAGACCGTGTGCGAAATAATTTTGCCCTCGTTCTCGCCAGGCTCGATGACGTAAAGAGCGCCATGCCCGCCGGCGGCGCTTTCCTCGCCCACCGCGGCGGCCATGCCCGGATCATTCAAAATGGGCGCATAGATTCTGCCATCGGCAAAAAGCGGGGACGAATTGCGCTGCTCAATGCCCAATTTCGTTTTCCACAAAACTGTTCCAGTGTCGGCATCCACCGCCACCAAATAGCCGATTTCGCTGGTCACATAGACGCGGTTGCCCACGAGAATGGGAGAACTGGTCGAGGTGCGAATTTGGTTGTTCCACAACTCGACGTTCGTGCGGGCGACGATCACAGGGTCCGTGAAATTGGTCGGCGTGACATGGGGAATTCGCAACCCGACCATTTGCCCCGGCTCGTAGGGAGTCCCGTAAATTGCGATGATCTTGTCATTGTCGAGCAGCAGAGAGGAATTGATGCCGGCCTTGAACAATGGGATGCGGAAAATCGGGTCTCCCGTGCGGGCATTGGCGCAAATCACGGCGCCGTCCCCGGTGGCGGCGTAGAAAACGCGCTTGCCGTCCAGCCACGCCAGAATTGGGTTGGAATAGGAATTGTCTTTGGGGCGCGCTCCCGGAGTGGACGCCCAAACCGGCTGGCCCGTGTCTTTGTTGAAGGCGTAAAAGCGGTCCGACGCCGGGCCGTTTGCGCCCCAATTGGCGGTGATGCCGCGTGTGATAACCAGATCCTTATCGATCACCGGAGAGGCGGTCCGTCCGTTTGGAAAAGTCAGCCGGCCGATTTCTTCCATCAACGAATGCTGCCAGAGCACCCGCCCGTCGGCGCTGTAACCGGCGAAAATTCCCTGGGAGTCCTGGATATAGACATTGCCCGTTTCCGGATCAATCGCCGGGCTGGATGTGGCGTAGCGCAGGTAAATGGTGTCGCTTAGAAAATCCTGGTAAAGATGTTGCCAGAGCTTTTTGCCGGTCTCGGCGTCAAAACAAGCCACGCCTTCCTCAAGGTCCTGCCCCTCGCCCAGGTAACCCAGGATGTAAATCTTCCCGCTGGCCGCCACGACAGTGGACATTCCCGGAAAATCAGCCGTCCACAGCGCCTTGCCGGCGTCCAGCGCGCTGGGAAGATTTTTTTCAGAACTGGTGCCATTTTGATCCGGGCCGCGCCAATTGAGCCAGCCGGTCACGGCGGCGCAAAGCGGGCCGGGGTTTGACAACGCGACGCCGAGCAGGCTGAGAGCAAGTGTAAGTTTAATTTTCATAGGACTTGCCAGGATTGTCTTTGCATCTATCCGTAACTATTCTAATTCTCTGACGAATGCAACCGCAATAATACTCACACGTATTATTTAAAATGCGCGCCATGTCCAGTTCAAAAACGGAGATCGCTCCGATAGACGCCCCCGGGCGCCGTCGGCTGCCCATCCTTTTGCGCCATGCCTGGTACAGCCTCAACCAGGCTTTCCGCCGCCGCCTGGCGAGCACCGGCATCACCCCCGACCAATTCACCGCCTTGCGCACATTGTTGGAGCATCGCGCGCAGCCGTTGACCCAAAGCGATTTGACGCGGCTCATCGTCAGCGATCCCAACACCATCGCCTCGCTGCTCGAACGAATGGAGAAAGCCGGATGGATCGCCCGGCGCCCGCATGAGACGGACCGGCGCGCCTACCGAATCCAATTATTGACGCCCGGCGTGGCAAAATACAAGCAGGCCCGGCGGATTGCCGTGGCGCTGCAAATGGAGATTTTTGGTCCCTGGCCGGAAAAGAAACGCCAGGCATTCCTGGACGACCTGGCCCGCGTCGCCGAACGTTGCCGCGCCGCGTCGCGTTCCCAGAAACGATCTTCGGCTGAATGACTGCCATCCCGGTTGGATGGCTGCGGATCAGCCGGCAAATCGCGCGCAAAACGTTCAAACTCCAGTCGGCGCTTTTGCGCCGCAAAATTGGCATGTGGCAGATTTCGATATGCGTTAGTTCGGCGGCGGAAGAGGCCGCCGCCGACATTCTGGAGGTCTGCTTCCAGCGGCCTTCGTCCATTTTCTGCGACGCTCGGACGGGCAAACGGACGGTTTCAGTTTATTTGTCCGCGTCGCGCCGGACGCCCCGGGCCATCCGGCGCGACCTGGGAAGATTCCTAAAGGGATTGCGGCCCGGAATTTCCCTTCGGCATTTTAGAGTCAACATAAAGAAGATTCCGCGCGAGAACTGGGCGCAATCGTGGAAACGCCATTTCAAGCCCATTGAAATCGGCGGCGCACTATTGATCAAACCCAGTTGGAGCCGCCGCAAAGCGCGCGCCGGCCAGCGCGTGATAGTGTTGGATCCCGGACTGAGTTTCGGCACGGGACATCACGCCACGACGGCGTTTTGCCTCGCCCAGTTGGCCGCTTGCCGGGACAGCACTCGGCGGCAATCTTTCATGGAGATTGGCGCCGGCTCGGGCATTTTGGCAATCGCCGCCGCCAAACTGGGCTA
>VFSW01002677.1_pt1 | contig 26865 bp, 23 predicted proteins | sample 5358111 | NCBI WGS metagenome assembly VFSW01 (sample SAMN11554181, study PRJNA540505) | mine drainage metagenome | isolation source: sediment from site ElyBrook_90M | place: USA: Ely Copper Mine, Vershire, VT | collected 2017 | reverse complement strand
GTACGGCGATGAGAACCTGTCGTTCGGCGCGGATTATTTGATTCCCAAGCCTTTCGATCCGCGCCTCATCTTGCGCATCGCGCCGGCGGTGGCACAAGCCGCGATGGATAGCGGCGTGGCGGAACGGCCCATCACCGACATGGTTGCGTACCGCGAGCAGTTGGCCGGTTTCGTCTACCACTCCAACATGATCATGAAGCCGGTGTTCGATGCCGCCAAAAAATCCCCGCAACGCCTGGTGTATGCGGAAGGTGAAGACTGGCGTGTGCTGCACGCGGTGCAAACCGTGGTGGATGAGGGATTGGCTTATCCTATCCTGGTGGGCCGCCCGGCGGTGATAGCGAGCCGCATCGCCAAGGATGGCTTGCGCATCCGCGCCGGCGTGGATTTTGAATTGGTGAACCCCGAAGACGACCCGCGCTACCGCGAGTATTGCAATGAATATCACCGGCTGCGGCAACGCCACGGGGTGACGCTGGATGCGGCCAAGCGCGAGATGCGCAGCCGCAATACGCTGATTGCCGCGATGCTGCTGCGCATGGGCGATGCAGACGCGATGCTCTGCGGCACGGTCTCCCTGCCCATCAGGCATTTGCGCTATATCGACGAGGTCATCGGCCACAGCGCGGTCGGCAGCGTGTATGCGGCGCTGAATGTGTTGCTGTTGCCCAAGTACGTGTTGTTTATATGTGACACCCATGTGAATGTCGACCCGTCGGCCGAGCAAGTGGCGGAGATGACTTTGCTGGCGGCAGCCGAAATACGCCGCTTCGGGCTGATCCCGAAAGTCGCGCTGTTGTCGCATTCCAATTTCGGCAGCCATGACGATGAATCGGCGCGCAAGATGAGCCGCGCGCGCGAGTTGCTGGAGCAGCTGGCACCGGAGCTGGAAGTCGAGGGCGAGATGCACGGTGATGCGGCGTTGTCGGAAAGTTTGCGCAACGAGGCTTTCCCGAGTTCGCGCCTGAAGGGCGTCGCCAACCTGCTGATCATGCCGAATCTGGCTGCCGCAAACATCGCGTATAACCTGCTCAAGATGACATCGGGGGACGGTGTCACGATAGGTTCGATTTTGTTGGGCGCGAACAAGTCGGCGCATATACTGACTTCAACCGCGACGGTACGGCGTATCGTCAACATGAGTGCGCTGGCAGTCGCCAGCGTAAAAACACACCAGGAAGAGAAACATGAATAAAAATGAGATCGCGTTGTTGGGCGAGCAAGTCGAAATGCTGATGGCGGAGCGCGCCAATCTGCTGAAAGTGGTCGGAGCGGCGGCGATCTACATCGCGCATAGCGATCCCGAGAGCATGTCGGATACGGCCATGAATGCCGCTGACAATTTGTCCGAAGTGCTCAATACTTTGCCCGAAGAAACGTTGCAGGATGCGTTGAATTCGGTGCGCGCGGCATAAGAAAGTTGGGAGAATAGCTGATGGAGCATCGCATTGGTCTGGTCTTGACCGGAGGCGGCGCGCGGGCCGCTTATCAGGTGGGCGTGCTCAAAGCGGTCGCCGAGTTCTTGCCGCGCCATGCGCATAATCCCTTCCCTATTATTTGCGGCACCTCGGCGGGTGCGTTGAATGCGACCGCGTTGGCGGTGAACGCGCAGAGTTTTCGCAAGGGGGTGCGCTATACGCACAATATTTGGCGTAACTTCCACGCCAATCAGGTGTACCGCACCGATGCTGTCGGGGTGTTCAATAACAGCTTGTTGTGGTTGTCAGGCTTGCTCATGGGTATGCTGGGTTTTCGCATGCCCAAGCAAATCTCCCTGCTGGATAATTCACCGCTGGTAGAGTTGCTGGAAGAAGTCCTGCCCTGCGAGAAGATACAGCACAGTATAGATGCGGGGCTGTTGTACGCGCTGAGCGTCACGGCCTCGGGCTATGGTTCGGGGCAGTCGGTGACGTTCTACCAGGGTGTAAAAGACATCATGCCGTGGAAGCGCACGCGGCGTATCGGTGTGCCCACCCAGATCAAGATGGAGCACTTGTTGGCTTCGTCCGCGATCCCTTTTATTTTTCCGGCGGTGCTCATCAACCGCGAATACTTCGGCGATGGTTCGATGCGCCAGATTGCCCCGGTCAGCTCCGCGCTGCATCTGGGCGCGACGCGGGTGCTGGTGGTCGGCGTGAGCCATGACGAGGATTACGATCCTGCTAAACGTGAGAACATCGGTGCTTATCCGTCGCTTGCGCACATCGCCGGCCATGCTTTGAACAGCATTTTTCTCGACAGCATGGAAGTCGACTTGGAGCGGGTGCGACAGATCAACCAGCTGGTGACTGCCTTGCCTGAAGCGATGCGGGATAAGCTGAATTTGAGATACGTTGAGGTGTTGTCCATTTCGCCCAGTCAGTCGCTGGAAAAGATCGCCGAACGTTATGCCAAAGAGCTGCCCTGGACGATACGCGTGTTGTTGCGGCTGGTCGGTGTCAGGCAGCACAGTGGCACGTCGCTGGTCAGTTATTTGCTTTCGGAACAGAAATTCTGCAATGCGGTGATCGATTTGGGTTACCGGGACGCGCTGGCGCAGCGCGAACAGATATTGGCATTTCTTGACACCTCATCACCCCTAGTCGAGGGGATGCCGAAGTGAGCCGCGAGTTGGGGCTGCGAGCCTGGCAGTTGCTGGGGTTGTTGGGTGATGGCGAATTCCATTCGGGCGGATGGTTGGCGCAATGTTTGCGGGTATCACGCGCCAGTGTGTTCAACGCGCTGGTGGAGGTCGAAGCGTTCGGCATCGCGTTGCAGCGCGTACACGGGCGCGGTTATCGGTTAACCCAACCTTGGCATCCCTTGGATGCGCAAGAGATACGTCTGGCCTTGGCCGGGGTTGCCCCGCGCTTCCAGCTGGAGATCCTTCAGCAAGCCACTTCATCCAATGCCCTGTTGTTGCACCGTGCGACCCAGGGGGCGCCCGGTGGGTCGGTGCTGGCGGTGGAGCTGCAAACCGCCGGACGCGGACGCCGGGGGCGCGCCTGGCATTCCGGTCTGGGCAACGCGCTGACCTTTTCCGTGCTGTGGCGTTTCGACTGCGGCCTGAACGCCTTGTCCGGATTGAGTCTGGCGGTGGGACTGGGCATCGTCCGGGCGTTGCAAAGATTCGCTGCGCAGGGTGTGCGGTTGAAATGGCCCAACGATGTGCTGACCGCACACGGCAAGATGGGCGGGGTGTTGATCGAGGCGCAGGGGGATATGCTGGGGCCGTGCGCGGTGGTGATTGGCATAGGCGTGAATTGCACCCTGCCCTTGCATCTGGAGCAGCGTATAGACCAGGCATCGAGCGCGTTGGATCAAGTGTGCGAGCGGATGCCGGGGCGCAATCAATTGCTGGCCGCGCTGCTGCAAGAACTGGCCGCGGTATTGGATGAGTTCGCGCGACTGGGCTTTGCCAATCTGCGCGACGAGTGGGAGAGCCACCACGCGCGGCAGGACGCGGCGATCAGCCTGCATCTGCCGGATGGCAGTGTGATAACCGGCATCGTACGCGGTGTGAGCGACACCGGCGAGTTGCGTGTGGCGACCGCCCAAGGTATGCGCAGTTTCAGCTCCGGCGAAGTGGGTGTGTGATGAAGCTGTTGATCGATGCCGGCAACACACGTATCAAATGGGCGCTGCTGGCTGGTGAGGAGTGGTTGCACCTGGCCGCTGTGCCCAGCGATCAGGCGCATACCCTAGTCGCGCGGGTGGCGCATCTGCCCGCCGTGAACGAAGTGTGGGCGAGTAATGTGGCGGGCGCGGAAGTGGCGCGGCATATCCAGGCGGCTTGCGCGTCGCGCGGCTGGCAAGCGCGGTTCGTCAGCGCGCAAAAAAAACAATGCGGGGTGAGCAATGGCTACCCGTCACCCGAGCAATTGGGCTGTGACCGATGGGCGGCTTTGATCGCGGCCTGGCATCGCATCGGCAAGTCCACTCTGGTGGTAAATTGCGGCACCGCCACTACGATAGACGCGCTGTCGGACAACGGTGAGTTCCTGGGCGGATTGATCCTGCCGGGAATCGCGTTGATGCAAAGCAGTGTCGTCGCCACGGCGGCGCGACTGCAACAGGGCGCGGGTAAATACGCCGCCTTCCCGGTGAATACCGCCGATGCGCTATGGAGCGGCGCGCTGCAGGCCACCTGCGGCGCGATACAGCGCCAGCACGAGTTGTTGGGTGATGCGCAAGCACCGGTGTTGTTGAGCGGAGGGGCGGCGCAACCGTTATTGGAATTGATTAAGCTGCCGGTCTATCCGGTGGCAGATTTGGTGTTGCAGGGACTCAAGTTAATTGCTCGGGAGGCAATGTCATGAAAGTGGTGTTCGGGATATTTCTGGTGCTCAATCTGGCGGTGTTCGCGGTGATGCGCGGCGACCTGTTGAACGATGGGACGGCTGTGGTCGCGCAGCCTGCCCTGAACGAAGCCAAGATACGCTTGCTCGACGGACCTGCCCAAGCCGCTTCATTGCCGGTTTCATCTCCCAGCATGGCCACGACCTTAACGCCACCGACAGAAAAACCAGTGGCGGTCTGCATGGAGTGGAGCGATTTCTCCGGCACCGATCTGAGCCGCGCCAACGAGGCGTTGGCGCGGTTGCAACTGGGCGAGAAATTATCGCAGCGACCTATCGAGTACAACATCGGCTACTGGGTATACATCCCGCCGCTCAAAAACAAAGCCAGCATCAACCAAAAGATAGAACAGCTCAAAACGCGCGGAGTCGAAGAGTATTTTGTGGTGCAGGAGGCGGGTGAATGGCAGCACGCGATCTCGCTGGGCGTGTTCAAGACCGAAGATGCCGCGCAGAAATTTCTGGAAAGCCTGGTTGCTAAAGAAGTTCGCAGCGCGAAGATAGGCGAGCGGGCCAGCAAGCTCAAAGCCACGGTGTTCGTATTCAATGCAATCGATGCGCAGACCGCCGATAAACTGGCCGGATTGCAAAAAGACTTTCCCGCCAGCGAATTGAAGAAAGTGGCTTGCCATTAGTAGGGCTTATATCTTCGAAGGCTCAATCAGGCTGGTAAAAACCATATATGCACCCAAGCAGAGCACGAAAATACCGAAAGACAGCTTAAGGTGTGGTCCGGATATATGGTTTGCGAGCACTGCGCCTATCCCTCCCCCGACGAATAATGCGGCGGCAACGATCAGTCCAGATTTGATATCGACACTGTCATGGCGATAATATTCGAATACAGCACCCAGGCCTACCGGGGGCAATAATATTGCCAGGCTTGTTCCGGTGGCTTGGTGTTGAGTGAAGCCTGCCAAATATACGAGCGCGGGAATGATCAGGATTCCCCCGCCAATGCCAAACAACCCCGACGCTATACCCGCCGTCAGTCCTATCCCGATAAGTAAGATTACCATTGAAATGTTCATTTGCATTCCTTAGTTGTTGCGAATTAGCGGGTCCTTCTTTGCTGTATATGCTGGCGCGCTACAAACTTCCCTCTGGTTTTTGCTCATGCGACATTTCTCCATTCATTGATAATTGTCGGCCATCATCGACCAGTTGATTAAACCCCCGCCCAGCACCAACCAGACAAACAGGATGCCGCCCAGCAGCAGAGGTTTATAGCCTGCTTTTCTAATCGCGGTAAAGTGTGTGCACAAGCCTAACGCAGCCATGGCAGTGGCGAGAAATAAGGTATCGAGGTTAATGGCACCGCTAACCACGGGCTGCGGCAGAATCGCCAGCGAATTAATGCCGGTCACTGCCACAAACATTAACGCGAACCAAGGAATGTTGATTGCCGTCGTGGGTTCGGCAGCAATGGCCGGCCGAGTGCGCGCAACATACACGGATAATAAGACCAGGAATGGTGCCAGCATCATGACTCTGACCATCTTGGTGATCACTGCCGTGTCAGTGGCGGCATCGCCCAGCGGTTTTGCCGCAGCAACGACTTGCGCGACTTCATGGACCGTAGAGCCGGTAAAAATACCAAACGCCTCAGGCGAAACAGGCAGGAGATGCCAGACCTGATTCCACTGAGATAGTGCCGGATAGAGCAGCATGCTGAGCGTGCCGAACACGATCACCGTGGAAACGGCGACCGACACATGCTCTGCCCGACCCCGTACGACCGGCTCGGTCGCCATGACAGCAGCTGCTCCGCAGATCGAGCTGCCCGCACCGATCAGTATCACAGTATTGATATCGAGCTTGAGCAGCCTGCACCCGGCAAACAACGCCAAGGCAAAAGTGCTGGTTAATACCATGACATCAATCATTACCCCCCCTAGCCCCACATGTGCGATGTCGGCAAAGGTCAGTCTGAAGCCGTATAAAATAACGCCAAGCTGGAGCAGGCGTTGCTTCGAGAATAGTACACCGCTCATGCTGCGATCCTCTATACGCGGGAACACCGTGTTGCCGATCAAAATTCCGAACAGTATGGATAAGGTCAGAGCGCCGATTGCATGTTTCTGGAACCACTGGTTTTGCGCGAGCAGCAATGCAATCGTGGCGATGGCAAGACTCAGCAAAATGCCGGATAGATAATTTTTGGTGTGTGTTTGCATGTGTGCCAATCTTTTGTAAGGCGCGATGGTGATGACCTCAACTTTACAGACATCCGGCATATAAATTAAATGGATTGTATTTGTGCAACTTACCTATAAAAGTGATAGATTAACGATTTTTGCCGGTTGGGAAATGTATGCGATTGACGCTAAGGCAGTTGCAAATCTTTGTAGCCATCGCGCAAAGTGGGAGTGCCACAGCCGCAGGCGAGCACATCGCACTGTCGCAATCGGCCATTAGCGCAGCCATTGCCGAGTTGGAGCGGACAGTGAATGTGCAGCTGTTTGATCGGGTAGGCAAGCGGCTACAGTTGAACGATCACGGGCGGGCCATGTTGCCGCAGGCCATGGCGGTATTGAACAGTGCCGAGAGCCTGGAACAGAGCTATCTCGGTACCGCCCCCAGCTTGCTCATCATCGGCGCAAGTCTGACGATAGGCAATTACCTGCTGCCGCGCTTATTGGCCGATTACTGGCACTCACATGGCATGGTATTGGGCGATGTCACGCCACCGTTACAGGTCGTCGTCGCGAACACGGCTGATATCGCAGCCAAGGTGGCTGGCTTTGAGGTAGATATTGGCCTGGTCGAAGGGCCGTGTCACAGGCCGGATGTTGCGGTGATGCCATGGCTGCAGGATGAACTTTTATTGGTTGCTGCTCCCGGCCATCCTGTTGCCAGGGAATATGGTGAGCATCTGATACCGTCCGAGCGGCTAGCCACAAGCAACTGGCTGTTGCGCGAACGAGGTTCCGGGACCCGCGATGCGTTGGAACAGGCATTGCTGCCGCATCTACCGCAATTAAGAAGCACGCTGGAATTCAACGACCATGAAGCCATCAAGCAAAGTGCGGTACAGGGACTGGGCATTGCCTGTCTGTCGCGCTTCGTTGTCGCTGACGCGCTGGAAACCGGCAGGTTGGTTAAACTCAAGACGGTTTTTGGGAGCCTCAATCGGCGCTTCAGCCTGCTGGTGCATCATCAGAAACAACTTACACCCGGAATGCAGGATTTCATTGACTACGCTGCAAAAGGGATTGCGAGCGTGTAGGGATTCTTGCGCAAGCAGTATTTGCCGGAAGGCTGAAACATACCCAATCGGCATGGTCGGGACGTTTGCGTTATGATCAGTGCCCTGTTTATTCTGGAGCACCATCATGACCGCAATCAATTTCAAGCGCGAAATCTCAGACACCGTTGACCATGCTATCGAGCGCGTAACCAAGGCACTCGCCGCCGAGGGTTTTGGCATTCTCACCCGCATCGACATGCACAGCAAGATCAAGGAGAAAACCGGCAAGGATATTATCCCTACCGTAATCTTGGGGGCATGCAACCCGAACATGGCGTACGAAGCCTACACGGCGAACAGTGATGTGGTGAGCCTGCTGCCCTGTAATGCGGTGATCCGTGAAATCGAACCGGGGAAAATCTCGCTGGAATTCGTCAAGCCCACCGCGATGATGCAGATATTGGGAGACAGCAAGCTCGCCGGGCTGGCGCGCGAGGCCGATGTGAAGATCGAACGCGCACTGAAGAACATATAAGCCGGGCGGGAGTACTGTCCAGCTGGACTATCAGAACTGCTCGTTTTCGCCCAAGTAACGCCACTGCCCCACGGGAAGATCGCCCAGTTTCACTTTGCCGATGCGGATGCGTTTCAGGCCGGTGACCTTCAATCCGACCAGCTCGCACATGCGGCGTATCTGGCGTTTCTTGCCCTCGCGTAACACGAAGCGCAATTGGTCCTCGTTCTGCCAGGCGACTTTGGCAGGTTTTAGATATTCGCCATCGAGCTTGAGACCTTGACACAACAGCGCGAGGCCGCTGTCTTCCAATTTTCCTTGCACACGCACCAGATATTCCTTATCGACCCTGGAGTCTTCGCCTATCAGTTGTTTGGCGATGCGACCATCCTGGGTGAGTACAAGCAGGCCCTGCGAGTCAATGTCCAAGCGGCCTGCGGGAGCGAGGCCGAGATGTTGGCTGCGGTGAAAGCGCGTCGGCGAAGGATCGTCCGCCCAGCGCGTGCTCTCATCGAACAGCACGCTGGCCGGCTTGTAACCATGCTCGGCTTGGCCGGAAACATAAGCGACGGGTTTGTTCATGATGATGGTGACGCGCTGTTGCTGGGTGTTTTGCGCGGGCGTGCGCAGCGTAATCTTTTGATCGGAGGTCACTTTGCTGCCCAGCTGGCTGACCGGCACACCATCGACTTCGACCCAGCCTTTCTCGATATAGACATCGGCTTCGCGACGGGAGCACAGGCCGAGTTCGGACATGCGTTTGGACAGGCGGATTTTTTCCATGATTGGTAAAGCGTATGAAACGGCGGGAATTGCGCGAGGTGCGGATTCTACGCTATTGCAGGTGCGGGCATAAAAAATGCGAATCGCCGGCCAGAGGCCCGGCCGATTATTGCGCCTGTCGCAGCGGCTCGCCGCTGCGACAATATGCCGCAGGAGGGGAACCTTCCCGACCGTTACAATGGCCGCCATCATTCACATGTAAGCAACGTCATGCCATGCCGCCACGTTTCAAATGTATGCAATGCATGCCGGCCTATGCGACCGACGGCGGAGCATCTTTGTGCCGTTTATCCAATCGCCCATTTACCGGGAGACGGACGGGCTAGCACGGGTTTCCCGTTACCCCTTCACGCCGGGTGTGAGACAATATTTCGACTGAATACCACCGATTTAATGACATGAAACCTTTGAAAACTGTTCCTTCGATTCGCGCTTGGGTGTGCCTGTTGGCATGCTTGATCTCCCTGGGTATGGTGCAATCGGCAGTTGCCGACGACTGGAACCTCAAGGACAAAAACGGTGTTCGCTACAGGCTCTCCGAACAAAAGGGCAAGTGGGTACTGGTTAATTTCTGGGCACCCTGGTGTCCGGAATGTATTCAGGAATTTCCCGAGCTCATCGCCTTGCAACAGCAGCACCAAGACGTGCAGGTGCTCGGGGTCGCGGTGATGTATAAGAACCGCAAGGACGTTCTGGACATGGCGGCACATCAAGCGCTTTCCTACCCCATCGTACTGGGCAACGAGGATACCGCCGCAGACTTCGGCGGGCTGTTGGGTTTGCCGACCAGTTTTCTCTATGCCCCATCAGGCAAACTGGTGGGCCGCCACCAGGGGCCTTTGACGCGGATCGAAGTCGAGCAGGCCATCGCACAACAGCCCGGGGCCGCCGCTCTGTTTGCGCCCTGATTTCGCGCTAAAACATTCACTGATGCAGCCGGGGGTGTCCGGCTGCATCGTTTTATACCGGCCTATCCGAGTATAAAAAATACTCTAAACTGTAGCCCTTCGCGGCGTGAGCTTGAATCGGTTTGACTACACTGGCATGAATCCAATCAATAAGAATAACGGCCTGGCATTGCTGGCGGGCGCATCGTGTGTGTTCGGCTTCGCGCCTGTCGCGTTCTATCCCGTCACGGTGCTGGCACTCGCGGTGTTGTTCGTGCTATGGCAGCGTGTCGCTACGCCCCGAGCAGCAGCCAAACTGGGCTTCTGGTTCGGGCTGGGTCTGTTCGTGTCGGGCATCAGCTGGATCTATGTGGCACTGCATGATTACGGCGACGTGCCGCCGTGGCTGGCACTGTCAGCCACGTTATTGTTCGCGGCGTTTTGGGCATTGCTGCCCGCGCTGGCCGGTTATGCGCAAGCTCGTTTCAAGGTCTCATCCAGCCTGCGTTTTCTGGTAGTGATGCCGGCCGTCTGGGTGGCGGTGGAATGGCTGCGCGGCATGCTGCTCACCGGCTTCCCCTGGCTGGTCTCGGGCTATGCGCATAGCGATAGCCCGCTGGCCGGTTATGCGCCGGTGCTGGGCGTGTATGGCGTATCTCTGGCCGCTGCGCTCAGCGCGGGGCTGTTGGCCCGTCTGTATTTCCACATGCCGCTTCCGTATCAAGCCCGCAACAGCCCGCGCGCAGGGTTCACCGCACAGCGACGATTAGTAGGTGTTTCGGTTGTCCTGTTTGCCATGCTGTGGGTGACGGGCGCACTGCTGCGCGATGTGGCCTGGACGCACCCGCAGGGCGAGCCGTTCAGCGTGGCACTGGTGCAGGGCAACATCGCGCAAGATCTGAAATTTAGCGAAGACGCGCTGGTCGGCACGCTGGAAATGTATCGCCGCCGGGTATTGGAAAACCACGCGCGCTTGACCGTGCTGCCGGAAAGCGCGTTCCCGCTGTTGCGCCAGGAAATTCCACCGCATCTGATCGAAGCGTTGCGCGAGCACGCCAAACTCGATGCCGGCGACGTGCTGATAGGCTCGTTCGAACGCGACCAGGGGGCGTATTTCAACAGCGTGTTCGCGCTGGGTAGCTCCGAGAACAGCTTTGCGGGTGATTTGCATTACCGCAAACAGCATCTCGTGCCCTTCGGCGAATTCATCCCGTTGCGCTCCTTGTTGGCCTGGTTCATCAACGGTGTGCTCGACATCCCGATGGGCGACCTGACCAGCGGTGGCACGACACAAGCTCCGCTGGCGGTGGCGGGGCAGCAGGTGGCGGTCAACATCTGCTACGAGGACGTGTTCGGCGAAGAAATCATCCGTGTCCTGCCGCAAGCCACGCTATTGGTGAACGTGACCAACGATGCCTGGTACGGGCGTTCCTTTGCGGCGGCGCAACACAACCAGATTTCCCAACTGCGCGCGCTGGAGACCGGGCGCATGATGCTGCGCGCCACCAACACCGGCGTGACATCCATCATCGGCGTGGATGGCAAGGTGTTGCAGCAATTGCCGCAACACCAGGAAGGCGTGCTGCAGCGCATGGCGCAGGGTTATGCGGGCAGCACGCCCTATGTGCGCTGGGGCAATGCGGCGGTGGTGCTGCTGTTGATTGCCATGCTGACCTATGCGTGGACACGTCCCGAAACATCACCTCGCCCGCTTGCGGGAGAGGGCTAGGGAGAGGGTGTGACCTGGTTCTGTTATATGCTGCGCTGCGCCGACGACACGTTGTACTGCGGCATCACCAACGATCTGGAGAAACGCCTCGCGGCGCACAACGATGGCACAGGCGCGAAATACACCCGAAGCCGCACGCCTGTCGAACTGTTATTTAGCGAGACTTGCGCGGATCGCTCGACCGCATCCAGGCGCGAGCAGGCAATCAAAAGACTCACGCGTGAAAAGAAATTGGCATTGATACTCGCCAGCCTAGACGAATCTTGACACTAGGACGTTATCATTGAGAAGTCCCGAGAAAATGACATGCGGGCAAGCCATATTTATCATCTCAGCCTATGTGTTGTGTTATGTAAGCCTTACACAGATTGGAGACCAATTACTGTGAGTGTGGCATATCGGATCGATTCCACCAGCCTCCACCCAGCGCTTGGTAAAGCGCGACAGTTACGCCCAGGCGACTGGCTTGTGCCTGTGTCAGATTGATCATTGCAAGCTGATCATTTTGTTCAGCAGCCAGCTGTACCTGGTAATTTACTGCACCCAATTGGTACTGTTTGCGCGCAAGTTCAACTGTAGTCTGCGCCGCCTGAGCACCTGAAGCTGCCGCCTTGAGAACGTTGGCATCAGACTGAATTGTGTACAGGGTATCAGCCACATTCTGTAATGCGGCAATCACCGTACTGCGATATTGCGCCCCCGCCCCTATCAACGCCTGCTCGGCTGCACGTGATCTTGCACGCAGGGTACCACCGTCAAAAATAGTCTGACTGACGCTGGCAGTCAGATCGAAAAAACCGCCGCCGGAACGGAACATCCATGAGGGATTATCCGCCATGCCGCCTATGGCTGCGGTCAGGGCAAATTGCGGCAGTCTATTGGCGATGGACACCCCTGCCTGTGCGCTCGCAAAGTGCAGCTGTTCTTCGGCAGCGCGCACATCCGGGCGCTGTTCGACAGTTCTGGAAGGCAGACTGAGCGGTAGTTCCTCCGGCAAATGAAGCGATGCAAGTTCAAACTTTTCCCCAACGTCCTCATCCGGCGAATTGCCTGCCAACGCGCGTATCAAATCGCGCGTTTGTTCCAGTTGAGCCAGAAGTGGTGCCAACGTCTGCTCAATGGACGCGAGCAATGACTCCTGTGCCGCAACATCCACGCCGGAGACGTCTCCAAGCCTGGATTGAGTCTGCAGAAGTTCAAGTATCTGCCTGTTGAAGCCGACCACTTTTTCCATTGCGGCTATCTGCGAGCGGAGCGACGCTTCCTGTATCGCAGCGGCAACGACGTTCGAGGCCAGCGTAATATAGGTCGCTTCCAATTGCATCTTTTGCGCATCTACCTGTGTTTGAGCCGATTCCACCATTCTGCGATTAAGGCCGAATACGTCCGGCACATAACCCACGGTTAACTGCGCAACGTGAAAGTTGTAATAGGCGGCTGAATTATAGATAGGCCCGGCAGGATTCGAGCCAGTCTGAATCACATTGCCATTACCCTGTATACCGGGAGAGTTGCCGCCCATATTGCCCGCCAGCTTGTTGCGTGAAGGCGAGTAACTCACACCGGCCGTCGGATAGAAAAATCCCTGCTGCGCGACTACGTTTTGCTGTGCTTGACGCAAGGCAGCCTGAGCAGAGGCGATATCTGGATTGGCTTTGAATGCGCGTTCCACCAGTGAGTTAATCTGCGGCGATCCGAATAACGTCCACCAGTCGTACGGAATATCTGTACTCATGCTGAATCGCTGTGATTCTCCCTGCTTGACAGGCGCTGAAGTGGTTGCTTCCGATATTGCCCCTGTCGGTGCATAACCAATGGCCTTGGGCGCATCAGGCCGCTTGAAATCGGGACCAACCGCGCAACCCGTGACAGTCGTGGTCAAAACAAGGCAGATGGCTCGAATTGCAATGCGTAATTTTGAAAATGATTTCATCATGCTTCTGCCGTCGTTACGGTATCCTTTGTTTTCAATGGCGATTTACGTTTGGAAAAAAGATCAATCAACAACGGCAGAATAATCAGAACCAGCACTGGCGCTAGCAAAATTCCGCCGACCACCACAAGTGCCAGCGGCTTTTGTACCTGCGAGCCGATGCCGGTTGCAAAAGCGGCAGGCAAAAGACCAACGCACGCCGCGCAACAAGTCATCATCACGGGTCTTAATCTGGTCTGACATGACTTGGCGATAGCCTGTGAACGTTCCGCGCCAGTTTCGATGATCTGATTGAAATACGTCAGTACAATAATCCCTTCCATCACCGAGATGCCGAACAGGCCGATAAACCCGATTGCAGCCGACACGCTGAATGGTGTTCCGGTCAAATAGAGTGCAAAAATGCCACCTATCAGCGCCATTGGCATCACGCTGGCAGCCAGCAAAGTGTCTGTAATCGAATTGAAGTTAAAAAACAGCAGCAACAGGATGAGTCCGAGGCTTAAAGGCACAACAATCTTAAGACGCGCCATCGCCTTATTCATCTGCCCGAATTCACCTACCCACTCCATCCGGTAACCGCCGGGTATCTTCACCTGTTCAGCCACCTTGCGTTGCGCTTCCACGACCGCACCACCCAAATCGCGGCCACGTACGCTGAACTTGATCGGAATATAACGTTCCTGACCTTCTCTGTAGATGAAGGATGCGCCCGTGACCAAATTGACGCTGGCGACATCGTTCAAAGGAATCTGAACCACGCCGTTGGGACCAGGAGCACCGATAGCAATCCGTTTAATTGCATCTAGGCTTTTCCGGTCATGAGGAACCAGGCGCACAGTTATAGGGAAATTGCGGTCACTGCCATCTTCATATAAGTTTCCAGCTGCCTGACCACCAATCGCCGCTTGAACCGTTGCGTTGATGTCCCCGGGTGCAAGACCGTAGCGTGCAGCACGGGCACGGTCGATGTCTATCTTCACTGTCGGCTGCCCGAGTGCTCTGAAAATAGACAGATCAGTAACTCCCGGCACGGTCGCCATGACCTCCTGAATCTGTTTGGCGGTTTTTTCCAGTGCAGCCAGATCATTGCCATACAGCTTGATTGCATTCTGACCCTTGACACCGGATGACGACTCTTCAACATTATCTTCGATATATTGCGAAAAATTGAACTCTATGCCTGGGAACTCAGCTTGCATCTTTGAACTGATTTCTTCGGTCAGTTTTTCCTTATCAACCCCTTTTGGCCAGGTGTCGAAAGGAATTAAGGGTACGAAGAATTCTGCATTGAAAAATCCGGTCGCATCGGTTCCATCGTCAGGCCGTCCATTTTGCGAGATAACGGTTTGCACCTCGGGATAACTCTTGATCAATGTGCGTATTCGATTGACGTAAGTATTGCTCTCTTCCAGTGAAATGGAGGCGGGCATGGAGGCTCTGATCCACATGTTGCCTTCTTCCAGTTTTGGCATGAATTCAAGCCCTAACGAATGTACGGCGAACCCGGCAACAATTACCAATATTGCAGAACCGGATAGCATCAATACCCGGTTTTTAAGGGAGAATCCGATCAGCGGGGTATAAATTCGCCTCATCCATTTCACTGCAATGGTTTCATTTTCGGTAACTTGCGCAGGCAAGAGCAGAGAACTTAAGGCTGGCGCAATCGTAAAGGTTGCGACCAGTCCGCCAATGATGGCGTATGCATAAGTTGATGCCATTGGTCCGAAAATATGTCCTTCGACGCCGCTCAGGGTAAACAGCGGGATAAATCCGGCAATGATGATGGCTGCAGAAAAAAAGATCGAGCGATTGACTTCGGTCGCGGCGAAGGCAATGTGTGCCATTTTGCCGTGCAGCGACGTATCAGGACGAACATGTAGCATGAAAAGAGGTGCTTCTGCGTGAGTTTTTTCCTTGCTTTCAGCAAGATGGCGAAAGATATTTTCCACCATGATCACCGTCGCATCGACAATCAGGCCAAAATCGATGGCACCAACCGATAGCAAATTAGCTGACTCGCCGCGCAACGTCATGATGATGATCGCAAAGAACATGGCGAACGGGATCGTCGCGCTGACAATGATTGCACTTCGCAAGTTGCCCAGAAATACCCACTGCACGATGAAAATCAATACGATGCCGAATAACAGGTTCTCGATAACGGTATGCGTGGTAATGCTGATCAACTCGCTGCGATCATAGATCCTCTCGATGTGTACACCTGGCGGTAACACTCCGGATTTGTTGATCTTTTTAAGCTCAGCCTCTACGCGCTGGATGGTCGGTGTGCTTTGTTCGCCGCGCCGCATCAGCACGATGCCCTGCACGATGTCGTCATCTTGGTCATTGCCGGCAATCCCCAGACGCGGCAGATTGCCGACGCTGACTGTGGCAATGTCGCGAACCAAGACCGGCGTACCATTGCTCGCGGTGATCATCGTGTTGCGAATATCATCCGTCGAATGAATCAGGCCAACACCACGCACGACCGCCGCCTGCGGCCCGAAATTGACCGTTTGGCCGCCCACATTGAGATTGCTGTTGTTAATTGCTTGCAGCACCTGCGGGGCAGTGAGACCGTAACGGATTAGCTTGGACAGATCAATGCTGACCTCATAGTCCTTGGTCTTACCACCCCAACCGTTAACATCAATCACGCCGGGCACCGCCTTAAAGCGTCGCTCCAGCATCCAGTCTTCGACGGTCTTCAAGTCCTGCACCGAATAGCCCGGCGGGCCGAACACGCGGTAGCGCAAAATTTCGCCTATCGGGCTGGTGGGTGAAATCTGCGGCATCGCCCCGTTGGGCAAGGGCGATAATTGGGATAGTCGGTTTATGACCTGCTGCTCGGCATCTTTATAGCTAATGTCATAGGTGAACTGCACCTTCACATCGGATAGGCCGAACAACGAAATCGTGCGTACCGTCGTTACATGCGGAATTCCGGCTAACTGAACTTCAAGCGGGATCGTGATATAGCGTTCAATCTCTTCGGCAGATTGTCCGCTGCTCTGCGTGATGATATCGACCAGAGGCGGAACAGGATCAGGATAAGCTTCAATATTGAGTTTAACGAAACTGACTATACCTGCAATAAAAAGAGTCGCCATCATAAGCATCACGGCCACGCGCTGTTTAAGCGCAAATGCAACGACTTTATTCATCGTTCACTTCCTTCGGCCGCGCGATCAATGAATAAGGTGCCACGGGTGACGATTTTCTCACCAGCGGCAAGGCCCGAAGTGACTTCAAGAAAATCGCCGCTGATGCGTCCAATGCGAACAGGGCGTATCGCCAACGTGCCGTCACTATTTGCAACGAACACATGTGACTCGCCCCCTTCATATATCACAGCACTTTGCGGCACGCCGATGGTTTTTATTTCACCGCTGGTCACAATACTGAAGTTGGCAAACATCATCGGTTTTAAGGCACCGTCGCTATTAGCGATTTCTGCGCGTACTGGCAAGCGGTGGGTGTTGATATCCATCGCTGGCGCGACCCAAGATAATTTAGCCTTGAAGACACGGTCTGGAAATGCCAGCACATGCACTTCGACTGGCAGCCCAATATGCATGAGAGGCGCGTCTCCCTCGCGCACATTGGCAATCATGTATACCGTTGATAAATTTCCTATCGTATATACCGGAATGGTGGCACCTCCTGATGCGCTCTGAAGAAACTGACCGAGACCCACCTGGCGCTGCGTCACTGTGCCAGAGACAGGCGCTCTGACTAGAGCTTCCGGATTTATCTCTGATACCTTTTCTCCGTTTTCAAGCGCGCTGATTTCATGTTCGGATTTGCCCAGGATACTTAACTGATTGCGCGCCGCCTGCAGATTGCCCTCCGCCGTTGCCAGATCAGACTGGCTTTGTAGCCAGTCCTTCTGTGCGCCGGCTTTCGCCAGATAGAGCTCATGTTGCCGTTTTTCGGCAGCTGTCGTCAGCGTGACCTGGGCACGTGCCGCAATCAGGCTACTCTTCGCCTGCACGAACTCCGTAGCAGCCACCACCATCAATGGATCGCCTTTTTTTACCAAGTCTCCAAGCTGGGCGATAACACGAGTCACGCGACCGGAATACGGTGAGAATACCTGCGTGGTTGTATTGTCGTTGTAAGCAATGCTGCCATCAGTTATCAGCTCGCCACGGAAATTCATCTGTAAAACTGGCGAAATAGCAAGGCTGTCCAGCTGCCCCTTGGTGGGTCTGAATGTGCCAGGCAGCTCCGGTCTAACCGGTTTAGGCTCGGGCGTGGCTGACAGGAAATGCATCACAAGAGCCGCACTGCCAGCCAATACAACGATGCCAAACAGCATAAAAATCTGCAGCTTTGACGAAAACTGGGGTATTTCACGTTCGACTGGGTCAGTATGTATCTCGTTGTCTATAGTCATTTGTGTTTTAAGTTCTAAAAGTACGTGATTTTTAAATCATCCGAAAAAATTCAATTTTTTCAATCAGCGCATTGGGGTTTTGAATGAAATAAACTGCGCGCCTGCATCACTCGCGTTCAAGATTGCGCATTCTGAAGAATTTTTCTGACAGAAAACTGACAATGTGGTCGTAAATGAAGGGGTTCTGCAGGATTTTTGCCGACTAATGGCTAACTAATTGATGGATAAGTTCTGATATGCGAATACTCATCGTCGAAGATGACAAAACAATGGCTCAGGCTATGGCTCAATCGCTGACTCATGCAGGTTTTGCTGCGGATGTGGTAGGCAATGTTGCGGATGCCTTGCATGCACTTTCAGTAGAAAACTTCGATGCGCTCGTACTTGATTTGGGGCTGCCGGACCGGGATGGGTATGAGATTGTGCGCCATCTTCGTCTACGCAACCTTTCTATCCCGGTGCTGATCCTGACCGCGCGCGATGCAGTCGAGGATCGGGTACAAGGACTGAATCTGGGCGCGGACGATTATGTGGTTAAGCCAATCGCCATGGCTGAACTGCAGGCGCGTGTGCGCGCGCTGATCCGGCGTAGTTCAGGAACCAGCGGCCCGTGTTTCAGAATTGCCAAACTCGAGTTGGACCCCTTGGGAAAGCGCGTCTCTCTGGATGGACAGTCACTCGATTTATCTGCACGTGAATGGAGTGTGCTGGAATATTTGGCGATGCACTCCCGACGCATCATCTCCAAGGAACAGCTGATACAGGCAATTACTGCCTGGGATAAGGATCTGAGTGCCAATGCAATCGAAGCCTATGTGCACCGGGTGCGTGTAAAAATCGAAGGCTCCGGGGTGGTTATCCGCACCGTGCGTGGCCTGGGCTATATGCTTGAGGAGGCTGACGGTGTACGTTAACAGCCTGCACCGACAACTTCTTAAACGTTTGTTATGGCCACTCGTCATCATCTTGTTGACAGGCTCTATTTTTGCCTATTTTTTCGCTTTGCGCGCTGCGATCAACGCTTACGATCTTGGCCTGCTGAACGATGCCTTTGACATCTCCAAACAAGTCGAAATTCACCAGGGTGTCATGAGCATCAATCTGCCTCCGGCTGCTCGCCAAATGTTGAGGATGAATAATAATGACCGTGTGGAATATGCTGCATGGGACGAATCAGGGCGGATATTTTCGGGTGAACAAAAATTACTACAGGTAAATGCACTTGCGGCTGATGAAGACCGTGTGTTCCGTGACATTACCCTAAATGGCGAAGTTCACCGGGCCGTTTTACTGCGTGAAAAAGTTGAAGGACAAACCTATTTCCTTGTTGTTGCTCAGACTGTCCATGGCCGAGATCATTTAACGGGTGGCATTTTTGCAGGAATACTGATCCCAGAGACTCTGCTTGCAATTGTTTCAATTGCAGTAATCCTGTTGGGTGTACGCCGTGGGCTCTCACCTGTTGAACACCTGCGCGATGAAATCACTCGTCGTTCATCCAGCGACCTGAGAGCCATTGAAGAAAGTACTGCGCCTGCAGAGCTGGCACCGATAATCCATGGTATCAACGAATTACTGGGAAACCTTGCCACGGCATTTGCCAGTCACAGACGATTTATTGCCGATGCAGCACATCAGCTCAGAACCCCATTGGCTGCCTTAAGTAGTCAGATCGAAGTGGCCATGGATGAACCACCTGCCGACGGACAAGCTCTACTTGGACAATTGTTGACGACAACTCAACGCACCACACATTTGGCAAATCAGTTGTTGTCACTTGCAAGACTAGAGCATACCGAACAGTCAATGTACGAAGTTGCCTCCGTTGAACTGCACGAAGTTCTGCGGTCTGTTGCCGCAGACTTCGTATCTATGGGGGTTTGCAAAGAGATTGAACTTAATTTTGAACTGCAGTCTGCACGAGTTTCAGGTAGCCCGTTGATGCTGCGTGAACTCATATCCAATCTACTCGACAATTCCATCCGCTATACACAGACAGGCGGTCTGGTGACAGTAACCACTCGGGTTATGGATAAAAACATCTGGTTAGTTATTGAAGATAACGGCCCAGGTGTTCCACTTAATGCGATCGAAAAACTGGGCACCCCATTTTATCGCCTGCCTTCCGGTCATTCGGAAGGTTGTGGGCTGGGACTGGCCATCGTACGTGAGATATGCCGTTTACATGGCGCAGAACTTTTCTTTTCATCTCGAACTGAAGGATATGGTTTTCAGGTACGTGTCAGATTCCATAGCCCAAGTTAACTAACTATTTAATCAAAACATTTTGATGGGTTGGGCAGTAAATGGCACATAGCTGATGTTCACCCGCATCGACATAAACAAAAAATTACCAGAACAAGCTATGACATTAACGAACGGCGTTTTAACCCAATGCCGGAAACAATCCCCGCAATCCGCCCGCGATGAATTCCACCGCGATGGCGGCGAGCAGCAGGCCCATCAGGCGCGAGACGATGCTGCTGCCGATCTTGCCCAAGCGTTGCGACACCCAAGGTGCGATCAGAAAGGTCAGCCACACGGTGAGGCTCAACAACAACAGGATGAGTGCCATCATGCCGTAGTGCCCGGCATTTGTGCCTTTGTGCGCGTCGAGGATCACGGTGCTGATCGCGCCCGGCCCGGCCAGCAAGGGCGTGGAGAGAGGCACGATGGCGACCGAGGAAGTTGCGTCGCTATCGCCCGTGTCGTCCGGCGTGTAGCTCGGTTTGTCACCGATGAGCATGTTGATGGACATCAGCAATAACAAGATGCCGCCCGCCGTGCGGAAGGAGTGGATGCTGATGCCGAAGAATCCGAGTATCGCTTCACCGAGCAGTAAGGCGGCGAGCAGGATGACGAACACCGAGAGCGAGGCCACACGCCCCACGCGCCCGCGTTTTTGCGCCGTCATGCCCGCCGTGAACGCGATGATGACGGGGATCATGCCGACCGGATCGACGATGGCGAACAGGCTGATAAAGATCTTGCTGTATTCGGTAAAGTCCAGCATGGTTTTCCTAAATCTTAGAGAAGGGGCTTATTTGTAAAGCAGGTGCGGCAGCCAGGTTGAAATGATGGGGACGTAGGTGATCAATCCCAGATAGATCAGCATCACGCCCACCCAGGGCAGCGTGGCGATGGACACTTCGGTCAACCCCTCTTTGGCGAGATGGCTGGCGACGAATAAATTCAAGCCCACCGGGGGATGGATCATGCCGATCTCCATGTTCACCACCATGATGATGCCGAGATGGATAGGGTCGATGCCCATGGTTTTGGCGATAGGCAGGAACAGCGGGGCGAGGATCAGCACGATGGAGGTCGGCTCCATGAATTGTCCGGCGGCGAGCAGGGCGAAATTCACCATCAGCAGGAACATCCACGGTTGCAGATTCTGCTCCACCACCCATTGCGACATGCTTTGCGGTATCTGTTCGGAAGTCATCAGGAACGAGAACAGGATCGCGTTGGTGATGATGTAGAGCAGCATCGCGCTGGTGTTCGCGGCACTCAGTAAAGTTTTTGGAATTTGCTTCCAGCCCAGATCGCCGTAGAAGAATTTCGCCGCGACGAAGGCGTATACCGCCGCCACCGCTGCCGCTTCGGTGGGCGTGAATAAGCCGCCGTAGATGCCACCGATGACCAGCACGACCATGAATATCCCGCCCCAGGCATCTTTGAACGAATGCCAGAATTCAGCTGAGGTGGGCTTGGGCGCAATGGGGAAATTCTTTCGTTTGGCTTGCACAAACACCAGCGTCATCATGATTGCGGCGAGCATGATGCCTGGCACGATACCCGCGATGAACATCTTGCCCGCGCTCTCCGATGTGGCCACCGCGTAGATGATCATCACGATAGACGGCGGGATCAAAATCCCCAGCGAGCCTGACGACGTGATCACGCCGATGCTGAAACGCTTCGGATAACCGGCCTTGATCATCGCGGGCAGCATCACCGAGCCGATCGCCATCACGGTGGCCGGACTGGAGCCGGAGATGGTGGCGAAGAAAGCGCAGGCCAGCACCGCCGCCATCGCCATGCCACCGGGCATCCAACCGACCAGATTGCCGGCAAAACGCACGATGCGGGCGGCGATCTTGCCGTCGATCAGGAACTGGCCCGACAGCACGAAGAACGGCACGGCCATGATGGAAAAGCTTTCCAGTCCGGTGAACAGCCGCTGCGAAATGATGTTCACGGTGTCGAAGGAGAACGAGGAAAAAGCCAGCAGATAGATCAGCACCGTGGTGCCGAGTGCGATGGAGATGGGCGTGCTGGTGAGCAGTAGCACCAGCAGGATGCCGAGGATGAGCAGGGCGGTCATGCGTGTGCCTCCCCGTGTTCCGCATCGCCGCCGAAGTTGTGCACGGGCAGGTTTCCATGCTTGATAAAGGCTGCCAGCACTTGCAAGAAGCGGTAACACATCAGCCCCGAGCCGAACGGGATGGCCAGATAGACGATCCACATTGGCATCTCCAGATCGGGGGATACCTGCCCTGTCCCATAGATGAAGACCACCCAGCGGGCACCGAAGAACGCGATAGAGCCTGTGAAGATCATGCCCAGTGAGAGCGCGATGATGACCATGATGCGGCGTATCGAGGGGCGCACCCAGTTGACCAGAAAATCCACCCCGATGTGGATGCCGGTGCGCACCCCGTAAGCCGCGCCGAATTTGGCCATCCAGATGAACAGATAGATCGTGAGTTCCTGCGCCCAGTCTATGCCCGAGCCGGTGGTGTAGCGCGTCACGACGGCGGCAAAAGTCACCAGCGTGGCCGCCGCCATGAAGCTGGCGATCAGGAATTCTTCAAAGTGATTGAGCAAGCGATTGAACATGGCGATTCCCGGCGGGAGCGAATGCATGGGCAATCGCTCGCTGCCAACATGGTGGTTATTTTTTTTTGCCTGCTTTGGGGGCGGCCTGTTCCCGTGCGACTTGAGCGGCGGTCGCATAGGCAGATTGGATCAAGTCCGCGCCGATCACGGATTCAAACTCTTTGTGCACGGGCAGCAAGGCCTTCTGCCATTCGGCGCGTTCCGCTGCGGTCAATTGGTAGACCGTGGTGGTCTTGGCGGCGATCACTTTGGCCAGCGCGTCATCGTTGTCTTTTTGCGCGGTCTCGCGTTCAAAGGCGGTGGCTTCTTTCATGGCTGCGGTGAGCGCGCTGCGCACATCGGCCGGCAAGCCTTCCCAGAATTTTTTGTTCACGATGACCGCATAGCCGAGATAGCCGTGGTTGGAAATCGTCATGTGCTTTTGCACTTCGTTCATTTTTTGGGTGTAGAAATTCGATACCGGATTTTCCGTGCCATCCACCACGCCCTGTTGCAAAGCGGTGTACACCTCGCTGAACGCCATCACTTGCGGGTTTGCGCCCAGTGCCTTCATTTCCGCGCCCAGCACTTTGGAGGATTGGATGCGCATCTTCAGGCCGGAAAAATCGGCCACGTTATGCATGGGCCGGTTCGAGCTCATCTGCTTGAAGCCGTTATCCCAGAAAGTCAGGCCGGTCACACCTTTGCTATCCAGTTTGGCGAACAGCTTCTTGCCCACTTCGCCATCCATCACCCGGTGCAGCGTTTCCTGATCGGGAAAGAGATAGGGCAGGTCGAACAGCTCAAATTCACGCGCGCCCATCGGCCCGAACTTGGACAGGGATGGCGCGAGCATCTGCACCGCACCGCTTTGCAGGGCCTCGATCTCTTCGCGGTCTTTGTATAGCTGGCTGTTGGGATAGACCTCGACTTTGACTTTGCCCTTGGTATATTTTTCCGCCAGCTGTTTGAAACGCTCGGCAGCTTGTCCCTTGGGCGTGTCGGGGGCGACCACGTGGCTGAATTTGATGACGATCTCGCCGGCGGCATTCGCCACGCCGCCGACACCCAGAGCCAGAACAAACATCACTGCGGTACGTAGTTGCATGATTACCTCCCTATGGTTCGTTATTGTTCAGCACTGTCCTGTGATGCCAAAAATCAGAAGCGCGGCACGGGGAGGGAATATACGAGCGTTGCGATTTGAACGCCACCCCAAGCGAGATAAAATGCGAAAAATATCTTTTTGGCGCGGTGATGGCCCGGAATGATGGGCTGACGTGCACGGCTGAAAACCAGTAAAATGCCCGCTTTCGCAACTCCCTAGACAACCATGCTTACCTTTGGCTCCGACATAACGCCCGCAAGCGGGCATGAGTCTGCACCGAAGCTCAGTCAAAGACTGAGCTTTCAGCAAATTATTCTGACCCTGCAAAATTATTGGGACAAACAGGGCGCGGCGCTGTTGCAGCCTTACGACATGGAGGTCGGTGCGGGTACCTCGCACACCGCCACGTTCTTGCGCGCGCTGGGACCGGAGCCTTGGAAAGCCGCTTATGTGCAGCCCACACGCCGTCCCAAGGATGGCCGCTACGGCGAAAACCCCAACCGCCTGCAACACTATTACCAATTCCAGGTGGTGCTGAAACCCGCTCCGGCCAACATTCTGGAACTGTATCTGGGCTCGCTGGAAGCGCTGGGATTCGACCTCAAAAAAAATGACATCCGCTTCGTCGAGGACGATTGGGAGAACCCGACGCTGGGCGCGTGGGGCCTGGGCTGGGAGGTGTGGCTGAACGGCATGGAAGTCACCCAGTTCACTTACTTTCAACAAGTCGGCGGCATAGACTGCAAGCCCATCACCGGCGAGATCACCTACGGGCTGGAACGCCTGGCGATGTATCTGCAAGGCGTGGAAAGCGTGTACGACCTGACCTGGACCGAGGGTGTCAGCTACCGTGACGTGTATCACCAAAATGAAGTCGAGCAGTCCACTTATAACTTCGAGCACAGCGATGTGGAATTTCTGCTGGGCGCGTTCGGCAGCCACGAAAAGCAAGCCAAATACCTGATGGAACAACAACTGGCCTTGCCCGCTTACGAGCAGGTATTGAAGGCCGCGCACAGTTTCAACCTGCTGGATGCGCGCGGCGCGATCTCGGTGACCGAACGCGCCGCCTACATAGGCCGCATCCGCAATCTGGCGCGCAGCGTGGCCGCCGCGTATCTGGACAGCCGCGCCAAACTGGGTTTTCCGATGGCGCCCAAAGCCTGGGCGAACGAGGTGCTGGAACAGATCGCCCTGAAGAGCAAGAAGGTGGCAGCATGAGTGCAAAGAATTTGTTGGTCGAGTTGTTCGTTGAAGAGTTGCCGCCCAAATCGTTGAAAAAACTGGGCGACAGTTTTGCCGACGAATTGTCGGCCAGCCTCAAGGCTCAAGGGCTGGCGGGAGCGGATGCCATCGTCACGTCTTATGCGACACCGCGCCGTCTAGCGGCGCATATCACCAGTGTGGCGCAGCAGGCAGCTGACAAACCGGTCTCGCAAAAACTCATGCCCGTTGCGGTGGGCCTGGATGCGAACGGGCACGCCACACCGGCGCTGCTCAAAAAGCTCGCGAGCTTGGGAGCAGATGCGTCTGTCCTGCCGCAACTCAAGCGGGCCGTGGACGGCAAGGCGGAAACCCTGTTCTACGACAATGTGATCAAAGGCGCGACGCTGTCGGCGGGCTTGCAAAAAGCACTCGGCGAAACCCTGCTGAAACTGCCCATCGCCAAGGTTATGACGTATCAACTGGCGGACGGCTGGAGCAGCGTGAATTTCGTGCGGCCCGCGCACCGGCTGATCGCTTTGCATGGCAAGGACATCGTGCCGGTCACGGTATTGGGCCTGGATGCCGGACGCATCACGCAAGGTCACCGCTTCGAGGCCAGCGTGGCGCAAGTGGTGGTGAAAGATGCCGATAGCTACGCGGCTCAACTGGAGAGCGAGGGCGCGGTGATCGCCGGTTTCGCGCAGCGTCGCGCCGAGATCGTGCGCCAGCTGAATGCCGCGGCGGACCAAGCGGGCGCTTCGGCCGGCACGGTGTTCAAACCCATAGCGGACGAGGCACTGCTGGACGAGGTGACCGCGCTGGTCGAACGCCCCAATGTGTTGCTCGGCCAGTTTGAACAAGCGTTCCTCGAAGTGCCGCAGGAATGTCTGATCCTGACCATGAAGGCGAATCAGAAATATTTCCCGCTGCTGGATAACGCGGGTCGCCTCACCAATAAATTCCTGATCGTTTCCAACATCAGCCCGGCGGATGCCAGCCTGGTCATAGGAGGTAATGAGCGCGTGGTGCGCCCGCGCCTGGCCGATGCCAAGTTCTTCTTCGACCAGGACAGAAAAACCCCCCTGGCCTCGCGTATCGACGGTTTGGGCAAGGTCGTGTATCACAATCTGTTGGGCTCGCAACTGCAGCGCGTCGAACGCGTGGCCAAGTTGTCGGGAACCATCGCACGCTTGCTGCAAGCCGACAAAGATCAGGCCGTGTTGGCCGCGCGTCTGGCCAAGGCCGACCTGTTGACCGACATGGTGGGCGAATTCCCCGAGCTGCAAGGCATCATGGGGCGTTACTATGCCCTGCACGATGGCGAACCGCTGGCGGTGGGCGATGCCATCGAGGCGCATTATCGGCCGCGTTTTGCCGGAGATGCGCTGCCGCAAGGGCCGGTGTCTTGCGCCGTGGCACTGGCCGACAAGCTGGAGACCCTGATCGGCATCTATGGCATAGGCCAGGTGCCGACAGGGGACAAAGACCCGTTCGGTTTGCGTCGCCATGCTCTGGGTGTCTTGCGCATCCTGATCGAAACTCCGCTGGATCTGTCCTTGTCCGCGCTGATCAAACTCGCCGCGGCGAATTTCCCTGCGGGCATGCTGGGCGCGACCGTGGTGAGTGATGTCGAGCATTTCGTGGCGGAGCGTCTGCGCGGGTATTTGCGCGAGCAGGGCTTCGAGGTGTCGCACATCGAAGCCGTGCTAGCCATACTGAACGGGCGTATCCACGAAGTCTTGCCGCGCCTGCAAGGCGTGCGCACCTTTGCCGCCTTGTCCACTGCCAAGGACCTGGCCGCCGCCAACAAGCGCGTGCAAAACATCATGCGCAAGAACCACGAGGAACTCGGTGTGAAACTGCATGATGCAAGAGTCGATCTCGCGCTGTTGAAGGAACCTGCCGAGCGCGATCTGTACCATGCCATGCAGGACATCACCCCGCTGGCC
>VFSW01002676.1_pt1 | contig 26868 bp, 20 predicted proteins | sample 5358111 | NCBI WGS metagenome assembly VFSW01 (sample SAMN11554181, study PRJNA540505) | mine drainage metagenome | isolation source: sediment from site ElyBrook_90M | place: USA: Ely Copper Mine, Vershire, VT | collected 2017 | reverse complement strand
TGTTGCTCGTCGTGGGGGTGTTGTTGCCTTCGGCGTCATAGACGATCGTGTTGTGGAGCTTGACATCGCACGTAGCCATCGGGTTGGAGTGATCGAGCGCCGAGACCAGATTGCCGTCCCAGTCGCCGAACTGCGCGCTGGGCGGGCTGGCGCTGACCCCTTGCGGCGGACAGGTGTCGGTATAGCCATAGATGGTTTTTCGCAGCAAGATGTAAGACGAGCCGTTATAGGCAAACGTGTCGGTCTCGGTCTCGCCACCGGTGTTGACGTTTTGCTCGTCCCAGGCGGCGGCGACGCCGCACGTGCTACTGAAACGGCTCGAGCAGGTGACTTTGCTGGTGTCATAGACGCCCCAGCCCTCGGTCGAGTAATAGAAGTGGTTGACCTGCCCATTGTCGGGATTCGTCTGCTGCACCCAGGTAAAGCCCCGAAACGAGCCGTTATAAAAATCCAGATAATCGCGATCGTTGACGCTGCCCCAATACATGCCCACCGTGCACGACGAGCAGGGCTGCGCCGTCAGCGTCCGCAGATAATACAGATATGTCCACGTCGAGGTGACGGGGTTCGGGTCAGGCTGGACCGTCGTAAAATTGTTGACCGTCGTGGCATACTTCACGATCACGATGCGGCTCCACGCCTCGTCGTCCACCACGTTGCACGGATAGCCCTTGCTCTCGATGCCGTCGCAGCTAAAGGGATCGGTGATGGTTTGGCCTGTCCACACGCCGCGCGTGTTGTTGCGCGCGTCGTTCCAGCTAAAGGCCTGCGTCATGCCCAGCCCGTCGTCGGCGGTGGCCAGATACTCCATATTGTAACTCTGCGACCACAACAGGCAGCCCGTGATCTTCCCGCCGGAAAAGCCGGTGTTCCACGACGGCCCGCAATTCGTCGTCGGCGTGGGGGCATAGAACTCGTCCTCGTAATATTCCGTTTCGGGCGTATAGCTGAAGGTGTGGGCTGGGAATGAGGTCGTGCCGTCGGTGCCGTACTCTTGCACCTGGGTCAGCAGCAGCGCGCCCGTGGCCTGCTCCGGCAGCCCCGTCACCGGGTCGGGGTAGGGAATCGCGCACGAGCCGGCGCACATCAGCTCTGACGCCGTCTGGCTGTAGCGAAAGGTATAGCTGCGCAACGTCGTAAACCCAGAGCCGTCGTTGACCCGCACCAGCATCGAGTTGAGCACAAAGGTAGACTCCACCAGCGGCGGGGCGATGTAGGGCGGATTGGGGATGATGACGAAATTGGCGTCGTCGCACCGGTTGCCGCCCGACGCCGTGCAGGTCGAGCCGCTTGGATAGGGATTCGCGACGGAGTGCGTGGCGCTGAACGTGACTTCCATGAGCGGGTTCCAGCCTGAGCCGGCGCAGCGCGTCTGCGTGTTCTGGCAGCCGGGCGCGCCCCACTCGATGTCACTGGGCACCACGTCGCGGGTATAGCTGATGCCGTTCGCTTGTTGGGTATCACTCTGATAATTGATATGGATCTGGTTGCCGTTGGGGTCCACGATGAGATCGAGCTTCCAGGCCGCGATGTACAGAGTGGTCCCATTGCCCCCGGCGGGGTAATAGAGCAGCGAGTCCGGCGTGCAGCCGAATTCCTCCATGACGCCGTTGGGCAGCCACACGCGCCAGCACGGCGGCTGGACGGGATAGGTCGAGGACGGAAAAGCCGGATTGGCGGCGGGATTCGTATAGCTGATGATTTTGGCGTGCGACTCAGAGGCGGTATGCCAGAAAAGCGTCTGCGCCGATCCGGGCGGGCTGCCGGCGTCGGTGTACCACAAGTTCGTCGTCGTCGACGGCGGAATCAGCTCGGAAGATGTGCCGAAAGGATCGCTGATGGCCCAGGTGTTCTCCCACGTGGTCGAGCAGGTGGGCGCGCAGGTGTCAGTGACGTCGTGCTCCGACCAGGTGATCGCGCCCATGTCGAGCGACCAGCCCTCGCCCACCCAGCCGGCGGCGCTCTGGATGTTGTGATTCTCGTTGACGGCGGCGCTGCTATAGGCCAGGTGCAACGGCGGGGTGAGATTGCCCGGCCCCGCTGGCAAGTCCAGGGGCACTTCATCGGTAAGAGAGCCGGAGTGGAGATCGACCTGGGCGGAATCCGGCGTGCCGAAGTCGGCGACGGGCGAGCTGCTATACCAGCTGACCGAGCCGCTCGATCCGAACATCGGCATGACAACGGCGAGCGTGTGATGCGCCTGATCGACGGTTGGCGCGCGCGAGGTCGGGCTGCCCAGGTGCTTGACCCGCACCGTGGCGGGCAGCGAGCCGTTGATGACGGCGACGAAGCGGCTGAGCGACTCAGGGGCGCTGGCGCCAGGAAAGTGATACGTCACAGTGATCGGCTGTCGCAGGCCAGCGCCGCTCGCGACCTCATGGCCGGTGGCGTCTTGCACCTGGATGAGGTACATCCCCAGCGAGATCTTGCCGCTGGTCGAGCCGCCCGAAGGAGGCGCGACCTGGGTGACGACGAGCCGCGCGGGACCGCCGGGCAAGGCGATGTCAGAGGACGTGACCGCCCCCGCCGGCACACTCACGTCGATGCGTCCGTCAGAGCTGGTGGCGTGGGCGGATTGACCGGTGAGAGGGATGGCCAGGGGAGACATCGCGGGAACATACGGATGACCGGAAGAGAGCGTGGAAGAAGAGGTGGAGCTTTGGATGGGTTGCGCCGGGCCGGGGCGAGCCACAGTCGAGGGAACGGGTGGAACGGTGAGCGCGACGTTTTGCGCTTCGTTGGGCGTCCCCTTGCTGACGGCGCTGGCGCCGCGCTGTTGCGCGTGCGCGATGCCATAGATGGTGCCAAAGAGCGTGCTGAAGACGATGAGGAAGGTCATGAGACAGGCGAGTATTCGCTGCCATCGAGGCGTGTGTGCGATACGAGCTTGAATCCAGTGCCACATATTACCTGGTTTGTGGGGGAGGGACAAACGCCGGATGGTTTCCCACAGTTGCCGCATGCGTGCCTGCCTCATACCAGTCCTCCTTGGAATCATATGCGAACATACAAACCATGCCGCTGGAAAAGCGCGTGGCTTATTGCCTGGAATGACAGTCAGTATACCCAGGATATTGCATGTGGTCAATATTTTTACGGTGAAGATCGGGTCATATTTTGGTAAATATTAGGTGAAGGAACGTCAGGGCGGTGGCACGTCCCCTGGATCAATATTGCGCGCCCGGCGACTGGCGCACCTCTGGCAATATGCCATACGGCGCGCTGTGCTATAACAAGGGGGAATGGCCCACCCATATCGTCACGGAGAGGAGGAGGGCCAAAGCATCATGCTGATAAAGCCGTATGCGGCTGCATAATAGGAAAGAAGATACGCTAGCCACTTTCGCGGTATAATGCAGAGCAACATGGCATCGAGGGGAAAGATTCATGAGCAATCTCATTGCCTTTGGCTGGTATGGTGGCAAATATAGCCATCTCGATTGGCTGCTGCCTCTTCTCCCGCAAACGACTCATTATTGCGAGCCTTTTGGCGGATCCGCTGCCGTGCTCATCAATCGCCCACCCTCACCGATCGAGACATACAATGATATTTACAGCGAGGTGGTCAACTTCTTTCGAGTATTGCGCGATCACAAAGACGCGCTCATCGAGCAGATTGGCTTGACCCCGTTCGCGCGTGAAGAATTCGAGATGGCGATCGACGGACCTCATGACGAAATCTCAGATATAGAGCGGGCGCGGCGATTTTACATCCTGGCGCGGCAGGGGCGAACCGGGCTGGCGCAAAAGGCGAGCACGGGGCGCTGGGCACATTGCCTGTTGACCAGTCGGGCAGGCATGGCGGGAGCAGTGTCACGCTGGCTGGGGGCCGTCGAAGATCTTGGGTTGATCGCACAGCGCCTCTTGCGCGTGCAGATCGAGCATGCGCCGGCGATCGAGGTCATCGGGCGCTTTGACAGCCCAGAAACCATGATCTATTGCGATCCCCCTTATCCCCACGATTCACGCGCTGACAGCAACGCCTATGCGTATGAGATGACCAACGAGCAGCATCGCGAGCTGGCGGCGGTGCTGCGCAACGTCAAAGGGAAAGTGGCCTTATCGAGCTATCATTGCGCGTTGATGGATGAGCTGTATGATGGGTGGCATCTCACCGAAGGGCCAGAGAAGCTGATCCCTTCGAGCAAAGCGCCGCGCCGCGAAGTGTTGTGGACAAATTATGATCCCGGAAAGGAACCCGCATGTCGTCCCCACAGAGTGCATCGAGTCCCCAAGACATCCTTGCCTAAGTCTTTCAACAAGCCGCAGCCAGAGCCGATACAGATGCCGTTGCCCCAGACATCATGAGTAAAGTCGTCTACGTCTGTCGCAATGAGCAGAACCGCGCCGGTGTGCGCCTCTTGATGGCGTGTTTGCTCGCGAAGATTCATCGGCCGGATGTTGACGTTCGCAAGCCCTATACGGAAATAGGCGATGTCGATGCATTCTCTAGCCGTACCTACGATGAGCACTACATCGCTAGATTCGTCAATGAGCACGCGCTGCCGTGCAATTCGACCACTGCCTTCCTAACCCCAGCACTGCGCAATCGGAATACGACGCTGACCCCGGATGTCAATCTGGTGGGACGGCCAGCCCAACTCTATCAAGCAGCGCTCGATCTGCTTGCCGACGTGCACGAGGTCCGGATTGCAGCGGAAACAGTGCTGATCGCGATCGTTCGCTGCTTGCTGACTGCGCGTGACGAGCAGAAAGCGCGCCTCGAAAAACTGCTTACCGAGCTGCATGAAGCGGATGACATTATACCCCTCTCGGCGGAAGGCATCGTCCACCTCATTCACAGTCAAATGGAGCTGACTCGCTCAAGTCGCCTGCCCGTTCTTATCGTTGCTGCCGCCTATCAGGCGGCGGCAACACACCTTGGTGAGAAAGCTTTACCATTACACGCGCATAATGCGGCGGATAGGCAGACGAGAGCCATAGGAGATATCGAACTTTCATTGATCACTGATGACGAGATCATCGCCAGTTATGAGATGAAGGATAAGCCAATCACGCAGCTCGATATTGATGCCGCCGTCACCAAAGTGACCAGCTATGCGCGCGAGCGCAATCGCACAATCGGTCATTACATTTTTGTCACGACCAAAGCCATCGATCGAGAAGTGGCGGATTACGCCGCGAATCTCTATACACGAACCGGCGGAATCGAATTCGTCATTCTGGATTGCCTCGGTTTTCTGCGACATTTTCTCCATCTCTTTTACCGGCTGCGCCTGCATTTTCTGGATGCGTTTCAAGAACTCTTGCTCGCTGAGCCAAGCAGTGCGGTGAGCGATGCCCTCAAAGGATCGTTCCTGGCCGCGCGTCGTGCCGCTGAGAGCATCACCGAGGAGCCATAGATCATCACCTACGAGGATACGCTGAGAAAAGGCGGCACGAGGCACCAGCATGGCCCACGACGAGCACGACTACATCTGGGGACGGCACCCGATCGCCGAGGCGCTGGCCGCGCCGGGGCGCGTGCGGCGCATCTGGGTCGCGCGGGGGGTGCGTGAGGCGGGGCTGGCCGACGTGCTGGCGCTGGCCGAGCGGCAGGGCGTGCCCGTCGAGACCGCCGGGCGCGAGCGGCTGGATCAGATCGCGCGCGGCGCCAATCACCAGGGCATCGTCGCCAGCGTCGCGCCATGGCGCTATCACGATCTCGACGAATTGCTCGCTCTCGCCATCCAGAGTGGCGAGCCGCCACTCTTGCTGGCCCTCGACAGCGTGCAAGACGTGCACAACCTCGGCGCGCTCATCCGCACCGCCGAGGCCGTCGGCGCGCACGGCGTCATCGTGCCGGAACATCGCGCCGCCGGCGTCACCCCCGCCGTGGTCAAAAGCTCCGCCGGGGCGATCGAGCACCTGCTGGTTGCCCAGGTCACGAACCTCGCCCGCACGCTCGACCAGCTCAAGGCGCGCGGCATCTGGTCCGTCGGCCTGGCCGGCGAGGCCGCGACCCCGCTCGACGATGTGGATCTCAATCGCGCGCTGGTGCTGGTGGTGGGCAGCGAAGGCAAAGGGCTGGGCCGGCTGGTGCGCGAGCGCTGCGATCTGCTCGTGCGGCTGCCCATGCGTGGGCAGGTGAATTCGCTCAACGCCGCCGTCGCCGGCTCGATCGCACTCTATGCCGCCTGGCGCGCCCGCGCGCGGTGAGCAATCCGCTCTCTTTGTATCCTCCGCTGCCGGCGAATCAGCTTTCGCGATTAGAGGAAAAGTCTCATATATCGCGCTCGTTGGGGGTCCCGCCTGCCTGATCATGGTGGCGCTCGCACGCCGTCCTACGCCCGTTGCCCCAGCGCGCGCAATGCCGTGGCGGCGGCCGCTTGCGCCCAGGCGTCGCGGTCCGACAGGTGGCGGCGCAGTGGCGCGACGGCGCGGATGTCGCCGATGTGACCCAGCGCTTCGGCGGCGGCGGCACGAATGCGCGGCTGGCGATCGTCGAGCAGCTTGATGAGCGGCTTGATCGCGCGCTCGCCGCGCAAGATCCCCAGCGCCTCGATCGCCGCGAGGCGCTGATCTTCGACGGGGGAGAGCAGCCGCTCGAGGAGCGACGCCTGCGCTTTGATGTCGCCCAGGCGACCCAGCGCGCGCGTGGCCGCTAGCCGCACGACGGGGTCGGGGTCGTCCAGCGCGGCGAGCAGCGGATCGAGCGCCTGGCGCACGCGCATCGCTCCCAGCACCGTCGCGGCGGCGGCGCGCATGGCTGGCAGCGGATCGCTCAGGCGGGCCAGCGCATAGCTCACGGCGGGGCCATCCACCGCGACCAGCGCTTCGAGCGCGCGGCGATAGGCCGTGCCATTCACCGGTGAATGCGCCACCAGATCGAGCAGCGGCGGCGCGGCCTCGGCGCCCGCCAGGTGAAAGCCGCGCTGCAACGCCTCGCGCACAATGGGGTCCGGCTCTAAGAGCAGGTCGGTCAGCTCGGCAAGACTGGCCGGTGACGCCAGAATGCCCAGCACCTGCACTGCCTGGGCGCGCACGAGGCGCTGCATGCCCTCGGCGCGCACCAGCCGCGCCAGCGACGGTGTCAGCTCGCCGCCAGCGGCCTCTTCGCACAGACGCAGCGCCGCGCTCAGTCGCGCCCGGCGCTCGCCGTCAGTCCCCTGGCCGTCGTTGCCATAGCGCAACACCTGATCGAATAGCTCACGCATATTCTGCTGTGATGTCTCGGAGCGCCTCTTCGTCTCAGATGGCGCTTCGAGTCCGGCCAGAATGCGCGGCGCGACGCCGAGCGTGGCCACCGTCAGCGCCAGAGCCAGCGCCATCGGCTCACCGCTGCTCAATTCGACGAGCTGCGCCGCCGCCGCCGCGCCGGTCGAGGATTTCGCCAGCCGCACCAACCGCTCGGCCAGCCCCGTCGGGTCCGCCGTCAGCCCGCCCCACAGGATGACGATCTCCGTCCACTCGGGGCGCAAGAGCTGGGGTGAGACGCGCCCCAGGCCGGCGTCGCTCTTGTCGAGATGGCGTGCCGCCGCCAGATAGAGCAGCAGTGCGTGGCGGAAGCGCAGGCCGGTCCCCTGCGGTCCGCGCTCCAAGAGGCCCGCCATGCAAGCCAGATCGATCGCCTCAGTCAGCTCGATCTCGCTGAGATCCGTCGGGCGCGTGTTGCCGCCCAGCTTCGTCGCGGCGGGCGACGAATCGGCCAGCAGCGCCCGAACCGCCGCGCGCTCGTTCCACGCCTGAGCGCCAGAGATGTCTGCCATGCCCGTCAGCTGAAAAGCGACCGCCAGATAGCCCAGCGCGCGCAGCACGCGATCGCGCCGCACCCCCGTGATCGACGCGCGCTCGCACAGCAGGTCGCAATAGTCCGCCAAGAGCGCGGCGCGGCTGTTGGGCAATTCGTGGCCGGCGGCCAGCAGCTCGACCAACATGGCTAGCGCGGCGGGTGATTGATAGAGCAGCCCCAGGCCCAGCGCCTCGATCCGCTCGCGCAGCGTCTCGCTTTGGTACGCGCCCAGCTGCCCGGCGTGGGCGGCACGGCGCACTACACCGGCCACCTCGCCGGGGGTCAGCGGCAACAGCGTCGCCTGGGGCAGATGCTTGAGCAGCGGCAGGGTCTCGACGAGGTCGCCCAGATTGGCCGAGCGGCACGTGAGGATGACGCGCGCGTTGCGATAGCGCTGGCGCAGCGCGACATTCAGCTCGCGCACGATGTCTTGCGCCTGGCCGGGGGCCAATTCATCCAGCCCGTCAAAGAGCAAGAGCACACGCCCGCGCCGCAAGAGGAAAGGCAGCTGACCGGCGAGCATCGTCGCGCCATAGCGGCGCAGCGTGCTGGCCAGGAAGTCCAGCCGCAGCCCGTCGGGGGCTGGCTCGGCGAAGGCGTAGCGCGCGAGCGGCACGAGCACGGGCACCACCTGACGCCCGCTCAGAATAGCGCCGATCGTGGCGCGGTGAGCGATCTCGCGCGCGTGGTGCATCAGCGCCGTCGTCTTGCCCGCGCCATCGCCGCCAGCGACCACCAATCGCGGATAGAAGAGGAGCGCATTCGCCAGCGGCTCGCGCTGCGGGTTGCCGGGAGCCTGGGCCAGTTGGCCGCGCACGGCGGGCACGTAGCCCAGCGCGTGCAGCGGGGCGCGCGTGGCGAGCTTGCCGTCGAGGTCGGCGTCCAGCCGCGCCAGATAACGCCGCCAGCCCACCACGAGCATCGTCAGCCGCACCACCTGATAGGTCAGCACGGCGGCCAGCAATGCCAGCGCCGCGATAACGGCATCGAGCGGCAAAGCGTCGCGCAGCTCGGCGGTCGCCGTCGCCGGGGCACGCAGCGCCGCCAGCACATCCGCGCGCACTGTGGGCGTGAGCAAGAGCGTCACCACCACGACCAGCGCCGCCACCGCGAGCGCCAACAGCGTCATTCCCAGGCGCGCCACGAAGGGCGGACGCCAGGGCGCGATTGCTTCGGTCGCCGCCGTCTCAAAGGATGTCTCGCGTGTCGCTCGCGCTATGCTGCCCATCGCTTCTTCCGTGTGCCGCGTCAAAAAAAAGGTGAATAAGTGCGGCCCCGCGCCTGTGTGACACATGGCCTACAGGGCCAGCCTGATAGTATGCGATAGCCCGTCTGCGCGCAAGCCCCTCCCCAAAAGTACCAGGGGGAGATGCGGCGCGCGAAAAAGCACTAAACGAGGCGAAGCGCGCGAAAATCCTTGCGTGCCTTTCGCTCTCCTACGTGCTCTTCGTGTCTCGCATCCTCTTTGTATCTACCAAAGATGTGTCAGAGTGCCCCTGCCTTTGAGGCATGGGGTGTGTCACATCGCCCCTAGCGCCACCAGCAGCGCCACCACACTCTCCGCGACGAGAGCCAGCGCCAGCGTGAAAATCGCCACCGCGCCCAGAGCGCCGACGAGATCCGCGCGCCAGCGAGAGAGCGTGGCGATCGATGCTCGCCGCGCGATCCAACGCTCGCAGGTGACACCACCCAGCGCGCCGCCTGCGAGCGCCAGAGCGATGCCGGGCACGTTGGAGCCGATGAGAGTGACGTGCTGCGCCAGCACATGCCGCGCGAGCAAGGGTGTGACGACGAGCGCGAGCATGGCGGTCGCCGCACCGCCCCCACCCGCCGCGAGCGCGCCCACGCGCCGCCCGGCGATGAGCGGCCACAGCGCGGACCACAGCAGGGCCGCCAGCATCAGCCATTGCACGACACTCGCGGCGGCGAGTGCGCCAAAGCTCGGTGACAACAGCGCGACATAGAGATCGCGCGAGACGACGTACCCGACGGGAATCGCCACCAGCGCGATCAGTGCCTCTGCCACCGCCCCCATGACGATCGCCACCGGCATGGCCAGCACAACCGACGCGAGCGTCGCCAGGGATGATGCGCGCCGGTGCGGCTCTATCTCTGTCTCAATCACGCCTCGCCCTCGAGCACGCTGCGTACCAGGCCAAACGACACCAGCAGCGCCAGCAGCTCGGTGATGACCAGCATCGAGATCCACACCCAGCTCAACCCGGTCGAGCCGATGTCGGGCTGGCGCAAGAGCATGACCATCAAGATCAGCGGCAGCACCGGCAGCGCCACCGCCATCAAAAAGACGATCAATCCGCCGAAATTACCGAAAAGCAAGCGGCCCAGGCCGCTGTCGCGATGCACCGTCACACGCCCGGAAATGGGCGAGACTTTGGGAATCTGGATGATTTCGCCTTCTGCCGGCTTGCCGCTCGTATCATTCGCCATCTCTGGACCTCCCTTTGTGTTCCGCCATCATGATGAATCATACGTCGTTGGCCTGTCAAGCGGCATGCGAAGCCGACGGCACCACCGCTTTATCGCGCCATAAGCCAGACTTATGCCACGTCAAGATGAGCACGGAGCAGAAAAAGAAACAGGCAAGGCGCAAGACATGAAATCATTTTTCTTGTCTTGCGCCCGCCTTTGTGTGTTTCGTGTCTCGTGCCATTTCACCCGCGCATGGCGTTGCCGAGCACAAACATCAGATTCGCCGGCCGCTCGGCCATGCGCCGCGAGAGATAAGGATACCACTGCGTGCCGAAGGGAATGTAGACGCGCACGTTATAGCCCTCGGCGACGAGCTTTTCTTGCAGGTCTCGACGAATGCCGTAGAGCATCTGAAACTCGAAGCGCGACGGTGCGATGTCGTGCTCGCTCGCGAAGCGGCGGGCCTCGGCGATGATCCGCTCGTCGTGTGTGGCGAAAGCTGGATAAACGCCGTCTCGCAGCAGGGCGCTCATCAGCTGGCGATAGTGCTCGTCCACGTCGGTCTTGTGGGGAAAGGCGATGGACGGCGGCTCGCGATAGGCGCCTTTGACCAGCCGCACGCGAATGCCGTCGTCGATCAGCCGGTCGATGTCGTCGGCGCTACGATAGAGCATCGCCTGTACCACCGTGCCCACGCATCCGCCGATCTCGCGCGTCGCTCCGGCGAATTCGGCGTGCAAGAGGTACGTCAGGCGCAGCGTCGGCTCCGTGTACGCCGAGCCTTCCATATCGATGCGAACGAACGTATTCAGCGCGGCGGCGCGGGCCAGCACGGATCGCACGTTGCGCAGGCACAGATCTTCGCTGATGTCGAGGCCCAGCGCGGTCAGCTTGATCGAGATGTTGGCATCCGCGCCACTCTGGGCGATGCGGTCGAGCATCGCGACGTACTCGCGCGCGGTGGCCTCGGCCTCATCGGTGTTGGACGTATTTTCGCCCAGGTGATCGAGCGAGACGCGAATGCCGCGACTGTTGAGATCCGCCACGACGGGCATGGCGTCGTCGAGCGTCTCACCGGCGACGAAGCGGCTGGCCATCTGGCGACCCAGGCGGTTCGCGGTGACGAAATGATGCACGGCGGGTGTTTTAGCCGCCGTGAGCACGAGACTTTTGATCATGAGAGCGGCGCTCCGATTGCGTGTGATGTGCGGCCGCGACCCTGCGGCGCGGACGAGAGGCGCTGATTCATTATAGCGCGCGTCTCGCGCGAGGGCTAGCGCGAGCGGCGCATATCGGCGCGTATTATGCTAGAGATAGGCTCATCAAGGGCCATCCATCCCATTTTCGCGGATTCCAGTCGCATGGATCGCGGCTGGCGTCTGATAAGGAATTGAGCAAGGAATGATCCCAGAGACGGCATTGCCGCTGGCGAGCCTGGCCGACACGCTGATGCAGCTCATCATGGTGCTGCTCTTGACGGCGGTGTGCGTGGCCGTGGTGGTCGTCTGGCTCATGCTGCGTCGCTGGGGGCCGGCTCTGCGGAGCATGATGTCGATGGTCGAGCGCGAGGTGAGTCAGGTCGAGCGCACCGCCGGGGCCATCAACCAGAGCGCCAACGCCCAGATCAAGCGCGTCTATAGCCAGGGCGCGTCGGTGCGCGGCGCGATCGAAGGCGTGCATTCGCTGCGCGCGGTCATCACGGATCTCGATCAGCACACGGAAAAGCTGAAGCGCCTGGCCAACCAGATCGCGGCGGACCCCTCCTTCCACGGCGACTCGCTGTTATTGGCCCGTGACGCCAGCGAGCGCGCGATGGATCTGACACAGACGAGCAAGCGCGCGCACCAGACGTATCGCAAGCTGCTGACCTCCGTGCAGCAGCTCGCCGTCGAGGCCGACGCGCTGCGCGAGAACGGCGAGGAAGCGTCGCGCAACGCGCAGCTGCTGACCGGCGCGATGGAGCGCGTGCGCCATGTCGTGCGCGATGGTCACGCCGTGCCGCCTGAGATGCGCCAGCGCGAGCGCGCCACCCGGTCGAATCGCGACGGCTCTGGCCGGCGTCGCGACGCCGCGTCAGAGCGCTATCGGTCCGATGAGCCTGAGCGCCGCCCCGCCAGCGCGCAGGACGAGCGCGATGCTGTGCCCTCACGCCTTTCCGCTCGCGACGACCGCGAGGATTATGCGGGCCGCCGCCCGCGCGGCTCGCGCGACGAGAGCACTCCGCCACTCGAAGATCCACGACCGCCGCCACGCGCTCGACGCCCCGCCGTCGAGGAGAGCGCGCCGCCACGCTATGAGCGCGACGAGTCGCCCTCTCTGTATTACTCCTCCGTTCACCCCGCTCAACAGCCGAGCCAGCACCAGCCCGCTTATCAGCAATGGGAAGATCCGCACCTGTCAGGTGGCCGCTCGCGCGAGGAGGATCCGCGCAGGCGCCCGCCGCCTGATCAACGCCGTCGGCGTCCCGACGAGGATCCCGGCTGGATGCGCTGAGGGCCGTGGCTTTCCGCGCGATCCTTTTCCTTATGCATGAGCCTTGAGTGTGACGCCGCTCACACGACAACCCCGGTCGTGATCGCGTATAATCGACACTAAGAGCATCAGTTGCCACAGCGCTTCCAAGCTGTGTTTTTGTCCTTTTCTCCGGGCGTCGTCCTGACGCTCCCCACCACGGAGGCCGCAAGATGAGTCAGCAATCCGCATCCCAGCAACACCCCGAAAACCTCTCACCCGCCGAGGAGCGCAAGCTCATGGGGCGCCGCGCGCTCATCGCCGCCGCCGGCCTGGGCATCGTCGGCATCGGCGTGGCTGAGGCGCCCAACATCCTCGGCGCCGCCGGACACCTGACCGAGCAAGAGCTGCAAAACGCAATCAACGCCGGGCGCAAAGCTCTCGCCAACGAGCTGGTCAATCTCGAGACCATTCCGGTCGATGTCGCGGTCGATGTCGCCAACATCACACATTTCGCGGTGAATCTCTTCGTCATCCCCATCGTGGACATTTTGTCGGGCATCACGCAGGTGACGCTGGATGTCGCGTCCTTCGCGGTCGAAAAGGCGCAAGGCTTCTCGCAGCTGCTGGGCATCGACATCACCGCGCTCAAGACGCTCGACGGCATTCTCAAGCAGTGGAAGACGAACGTCGCACTCTTCCCCGCGACAGTGCAATCGCTCAACAACGTCGATACCAAAGCAGCCACTACCTATCTCGAAGCTCTCAAGGCGAAGCTGCACGCGGAAGCCTCGAAATAGTTTGCTGCCGCGACATCCCAACGAGGAAGAGGATCGATGGTTCTTGAGATCGTGGAGTATAGGGCGGTGCCGGGGCAGGGCGACGCGCTTTTCGCCGGACTGCGTCAGGCGCTCGCGGTCATTCGCTCGGCTGAGGGCTGTATCGAGGCGCACGCCTCGCAAAGCATCGAAGATCCGGATGAATGCGTGGTGCTCGTCGTCTGGCACCGGCTCGAAGATCACCTGGAAACGTTTCGCAACGGCCCCCTCTTTGGCGAATATCGCCAGCACGTCAACGGGCTTTTCATCGGCCAGCCGCGTGTGCGCCATTATCCCAGCGATGAGTGAGGCAGCGGCGCGTTGACTCGCCCGATGGCGCACATCGCCCGATAGGCGCAGGCCCGGCACACGGTCGGGTCTTGCCGCGCGATCTGGGGGCCAAGCTCATCGCTGGCGCGCACCTCGGCCAGGCGTCGCAGCGCCAGCGCGCGTAGCGCAGGCGTCAGCGGCAGCGCCAGGGCGCGATCGCGATAGCGGATCTCGCCGCGCGCGGGTGTCACGTCGAGCGCTTCAGCGACGACGAGCATATCGGCGGCCAACGCCAGCGCGGGGGGCGGGCTCACCCCGGGCGGCGCTGGGCCCGCGCGCGCGGGGGGCCCCACGACCGCGCCGGCGGCGGCCCGCACCACCGCCGCCGGCCGCCCGCTGAGCGCCAGCGCGTGCGCCACCAGCGGCGGTCCGGCGACAGTGCCGTCAAAGAGGACGACCTCAGGGGGCGGGGGCTGGCTCAGGCGGCGCGCGTCATTGACGGTGAGCGCGATCAAGAGCGTCGCGACCACCAGCGCGCCAGTGACGATCGTCGCGACCATCGCTCCCGTCATCGCTGCCCCACCGCGAAAAAGAGTCCGCCAGCGACCAGCGCCGCGATCACCAACGCCGCGATGACGATGCCCGTGACGAGCGGGCGCGGCGAATCGAGCGGCGATACCGGCGGCGAGCGGCGTGCCGGCTCAGGCGACGCGCCTCGCGCCCGCTCGCGCATATGAGTGAGCATCTGGTATTCAGGCAGATCGCGCGACCCCGGACCATACACCGCCTCGAAAAGCTCGATGCGGCGCGTCAGATCAGCCTCTGACGCCTCCGCCAGTGGATGGTGCCGGTCGTACCACCACGCCAGCGCGCACGTCTCGAAGCGGCGCAGCTCGCTGGCGTCGACGATGCGGCGCGGCGTGATGGGCGCGCCCGCGTTGGCTTGCGGCGGCATTCCTTGCCCTCTCTCACGATGGTCGTGGCTGCGTCTGGTGTGCGGTTAGAGCGCATGAGGCGCGATCTTCCCCTCCCGCATCGAGATCGAGAGTGGGTCGGGGAGTGAGGGAACCTATCCCTGCCAGGTGCCGACCAGACCCAGCTCAGGCGCGACGCCGCGCATGGCTGCGATGACGAAGGTGATGTGCTCGTCGAGATCCACGCCCAGCGCCGCCGCGCCGTTGACGATGTCGTCGCGGCTGACGGCGCGGGCAAAGGCTTTGTCCTTCATCTTTTTGCGCACCGACGCCGTCTCTAATCCCATGATACTCTTGTCGGGGCGTACCAGCACGGCGGCGGTGATGAGGCCGGTAATCTCGTCGCAGGCCATGAGTGCGCGCGAGAGCAGGTCGTCGGCGGGCACCTCGTTGATGACGTTGTGCGCCAGGATGGCGTGGATGACGCGATCGTCGTAGCCGCGCTCGCGCAGCCAGCCGGTCGAGACCTGCGTATGGACGCGCAGATCGGGATATTCCTCATAGTCGCTGTCGTGCAACAGGCCCGCCATGCCCCAGATCTCTTCATCCTCGCCAAACTTGCGGGCATAGGCGCGCAGGGCCGCCTCGACCGCCAGCATGTGCTTGCGCAGGCTGTCTTGTCGCACGTGCTCGGTCATGAGCGCCCAGGCATCGGCGCGGGTCGGCGCGTTCGCCATGTTGTGATCACCCTTCCTGTGCTTCGCTCGCGGCGCTGTGGCCTGATGCCGGCAGCGCCTTGCGCTCGATCTCGATCAGCCGCCGTTGCTCGTCGCGGGGACGCACGCCCAGCCCCGGCTCGTCGGGCAGCATGACCTGCCCCTCGACGATCTGCGCCCCGACGAAGGGATCCTCCGCCAGCAGCAGCGCGCCGTCGATGTCGAGCATGTCGGCCAGCGGGGCCAGGTGCGCCACCGCCGTGATCCCCAGCGAGCTTTCGATCATGCAGCCGAGCATCACTTTGAGGCCGTGCGCCCGCGCGACGTGGATCATCTTCACGGCATGGCTGATGCCCCCACACTTCGCCAGCTTGATGTTGATGCCGTCCACGGCGCCGGCCAGGCGGGGAATGTCGCGCACCGTCTCGCAATCCTCATCCACGAAGATCGGCACGGGGCTGTGCTCGCGGATGAAGCGCAAGCCGGCGATGTCGCCAGGGGGGATGGGCTGCTCGACCATCTCGACGCGCAGCGGCGCGAGCTGCTCGATGATCTGCACGGCCTGCTTGACCGTCCAGGCGGCGTTGGCGTCCACCCGCAGCGTGGCGTTGCTCACGTCGCGGATCTCGCGCATGATGTGCAGGTCGTGGCGCGTGCCCAGCTTGACCTTGAGGATGGGGAAGTCGCGCGCCAGCACGGCGCGGCGCGCCATCTCGGCGGGCGTGTCGATGGGGATGGTGAAGGAGGTCATTGGCAGGTGCGCGGGGCTTAGCCCCAACAGGCGAAAGACCGGCACGCCCAGCCGCTTGCCCACGAGATCATGGAGGGCCATGTCGATCGCGGCGCGCACGCTGGCGTTGCCGCGCAGCACGCGCTCGAGCCGCTCCATCACCCAGCTGATGGCGAAAGGATCGTCGCCCAGGTGATCGGCGTAATGCGCCAGGGCCGCCAGCGCGATGTCTTGCGTCTCGCCGTAAAACGTGCGCGGGGCGGCCTCGCCATAGCCGACCGCATCGCCTGCCTCGACGCGCGCGAGCAGGTTGTGTGCCACGTGCTGTACGCCCCGCGAGATGCGAAACGGCGCGGCGAGCGTGAGGTTCATGGGTTGGGCGTGCAGTTCCATCGGTCTTTCCTGACTCCACGTCGAAATCTCAACGACCAGCGCGGTGGCCGAGCACAATGGCGATCTCTTCGGTGTGCTCGCGCTCGTGCGCCACCGACCGGCGGATGATCTTGCGCATGGACCACCGCTCGCCGTTGTGCCCGCTGATGGCTGAGCGCAGCTCTGGCGCGGCGCTGCTGAGCCAGAGCATGGTGTGCTCGTGGGCGGCGGTGCAGCGTTCGAGCAGGTCGCCGGGCAACTGATCGGTGAGAACGACCTGTGGCTGCGCGTCGAGCCGGGTCGAGAGCCAGGCCTCGGTCTGCGCCACATGGTCGACAATCTGGCGAATCGTGCGCTGATTGGGGGCGGGCGACCAGTCGAGCGCGGCAGCCTCGAGCGGCTGCGCGATGCGCACCAGATCCTGATGGGCATAGCTCATCAGCGCCAACCCCCAATCAAGCTCGTCGTCGCTGATCGGCTGGGCGTCGGCGACGAAAAACGCGCGCACGGCGTGCAGTCCGTGCTGGCCGACCGTGAAGCGCTCGCGCACGGCCAGCCCGACCTCACCCGACATGGTGGGGGTCTCGGTGTCTCGCAGACTCAGCCAGCGAAAATAATCGGGCACGGCCATGCGCAGCCGTGCCAGTGCTTGCGCCTCGTCAGTGCCGGTGGCGAAACAGCCGGGCAATTCCGGAATAATCGCCTGCACGCTGCCATCGGTCCCTGTTTCGAGGCAGGTTTCATAGGAAATCACGAGAGTACTCCTGACGCGGCTCCCACATTGCCGTGCCTGATCATGCTGATGCGGGGCGGGAATAAACAATGATGCCACAGCGCATTTTAACGCTTTCCGCTTCTCAGTACAAGACGCTATTTGACAGAGGAGGGTTCAGGGTCATTTCCTGCTCAATCGTTACGAAGCCGGCGGCTGGAAGCCCTATCACTGAGATCCAATGCTCATAGCATGCATGATGCTCGCCGCACCGATCTCCCGCGCTCATCTCTTGCGCGGCCTGATGTCGCGCGCCGCATAATACGAGATACGGCGGTCGTGACAGATGGCGCCGGATGAAGTGAGGATGTATGGCAACGACACGCCAACAAGCCACTGGAGGCGCGGCGACACCACAGCCCAAGCCGCGATCGCTGTGGCGCAACCGCGATTATATGCTGCTGTGGAGCGGACAGGCGGTGTCGGCGACGGGCAGCGGCGTGACGAATATCGCGTTTCCCCTCTTCGTGCTGGCGCTCACCCACGGCAACGCCGCCGTCGCTGGTTTCACAGGGGCGATGGGCACGATCCCCTATGTCATTTTCAGCTTGCCGGCGGGCGCGCTCATCGACCGCTGGAACCGCAAGCTGGTGATGATGCTCTGCGACGTGGGCCGCGCGCTCGCGCTGGGCAGCATTCCCCTGGCGCTGGCACTGCACGTGCTGACGATTGCCCAGATGTACGTCGTCGCGCTCGTCAACGGCACGCTGTTCGTCTTTTTCGACATCGCTGAGGTGGCGTGCCTCGCGCGCGTGGTCAGCCCCGACCAACTCACCGCCGCCAACGGTCAGAATCAGGCGACCTTCGGCCTCTCGTCGCTCGTCAGTCAGCCGCTGGGCGGCCTGCTCTACAGCATCAACGCTATGTTGCCCTTCAGCGGCGACGCCGTCTCCTATCTCGCCTCGGTCTTTTCGCTGGGGATGATCAAGACGCGCTTTCAGGGCGAGCGCAAGCCGGGCAAGCAACACCTCTGGCAAGACATCCGCGAGGGAGTGGCGTGGCTCTGGCGGCACAAACTCATTCGCTTCATGGCGTTCTTGACAGGCAGCCTCAACTTCATATTCAGCGGTTCGTTCCTGATCATCATCCTGCTGGCGCAGCATAAAGGCGCGACGCCCTTCGTCATCGGCGTCATTGGCGCGATCATCGCGGTCGGCGGCATCGCGGGCGCGGCGCTGGCCCCGACGATCCAGCGCGGCTTCACTTTTGGCCAGGTGATCGTCGTGACGATGTGGATTCAGGCGGTCTTTTGGCCGCTGCAAATCCTGGCGCCCAATGCGTACGTGCTGGGCGCGATCGTCGCGGTGATCTTTCTGGTTGTCCCCATCTATAATGTGGTGCTGTTGAGCTATCGCCTGTCGCTCATTCCCGACGAGCTGCAAGGCCGCGTCAACAGCGCGGTGCGACTGATCGCCTTTGGCTTTATGCCGCTGGGGTTCGCCTTCGCGGGCATCATGCTCAACCGCTTTGGCACGACGACCACCATCGTCGCTTTTGGAGTGGTCTTCGCCGTCTCCGCGCTCCTCACGACGCTGAATCCGCTGATGCGCGCCGCCTAAGCGAAAGTCCTATTCCTTATTTCTGTGAGAAAAACCATTAGGGCTTGATAGCCATCATCTGCTGGCGCAGGAACGCGCCGTAGGGTTGCGACGGCGTGCCCGACCAATCGGCCAACAAGCTCGGACCCCCACAGCCGCCGACATTCCACGCCCAGGCCAGCCACGAGATGTGGTGCGCGTTGAAATACGCGATGGCCGCGCCGATATAGCTCGTGCCGCAGTCATACGAGCCAAACTCATCCGCGATCACCGGGAAGTGCTGCGCCGCGTCGCCAAAATCGTTCTGCCAGTTCGCCGGCTGCTTTGTGGCATAGTTGAACGGATGCGTGCTATAGACGATGTTGCTGCCTGACAGCGCGTATCCCTGGTCGAGGCCGCTCAGATCGTAGCCCCACGACAACCCCCCGACGATCAGGATCGTGTACGGCGTGATGGACCGCACGAGAGCGACCAGATCGCGCATGCCGATCGCCTGATAGGTGCCGTACTCGATCGCGTTGGACTGCTGGCCGATGATGTAGCACTGTGCGTTGGTGATAATGCCCCCGTTCAGCCACATATTCCATGATACGTCGTGCGGCTCGCTGAAGAGATCGAAGAGCACCCGCTGATCGCTGTGATAGATGGTCGCGAGATCGCGCCACATCGCCACGTCTTTCTGATCGTCAGGCATGGGGCACTGCACGCCGCCGTTGGTGCGGTCGTGGGACGTGTCAAAGGGGGCGTCCCATTGCAGGGCGAGAATGACGTAGAGGCCGGCGGCTTCGGCGTTGTTGACGGCTTCGGCGACCGTCTGGTGATAGTTGGGGCAAAAGCCGCCCGCACCGCCCCAAAACTCAGAGGAAAGCGTGATGCGCACGACGTTCATGCCCCACGCGCGCATGGCTTGAAAGTCCGCGAGGTTGAAATGCCCGTCGCCGGAGCATAGGTATTCGAGCGATTGGCGCGTGGCGCCGACGAGCGTCACGGTCTGCCCCTGAGCATTGACGAACTGCGTGCCCTGCACCGCCAGCGCTGGAACCACAGGGGTGGGCGTCGCGGTGGGCATTGTCGACACCGTCGCGGCGGGAGCGATGGGCGTCGTGTTTTTGGCCCGCGCCGGCGTGTGTGCCACTGCTCGCGCGATGCCCACGAAGATCAAAACGGCCAGCAAGCCCATCGCGACGGTCACGAGCTGGCCCTGTCGTTGTTGTTGCGGCATGCTACACGATCTCCTTCAGTAACGGCTGTGGCTGGAATGAAATCGACGGTGACAAGGCCCCGCGCGCCCCCTCTTGCGACGGCGCGCTGGTGCCGTGCGGCAGCTGTGAAGTGGATCCGCACTGGGCATGCTCGCTCAAGAGGCCCGGCGCGACCGTGTGGGCCACGAGTGGCGCGCTGCGCAAGTGAAAGAGCATGGCGCCGTCGCTGTCGCTCGCCACGGGCACGAAAAGCGCCAGAAAGGCGGGGCTATTCACGTCGATGTGCGTCGCCACCAGATCGCCGGGGCGCGCGAAAATCCAATGCACGGTCGCCGCTGGGTTGTCGAGCGCCTGATTCCACAGTGTGCCGGACCCCTGATAGATGATGTTCTTGAGATCGATGCTGACGGTAAAGGCATAGTCTTGCGGATTGCGGAAATAGGTGTCTTCGAGGATGTCGCCGCCGTCGTAGTACCGCGCCAGAAAGGCCGTCGTGGCGCGAGCGGGCGCGCACGACACGCCAGAGAGGCCGTCTTGCAGTGTGATGATGCCGCCGGTGGCCACCAGCGCCGACTGCGCGATGACCGCCCCGACCAGCGCCGTGCGGCCCCAGCGCGGGAATGACGCCGCCAGCGTCGCGATGAAGAACGCGGCGGGCGCGACCACCTGCGTGCCATAGCGGTCGTTATAGAAAGGGATCGTCGCGTGCGCGGGGAAGGCGTGCGGCGCGTAGAGCACCGCCTGGCCGCCGTAGAGCGCGACGATATAAAACGCGAAGGGCACCAGAAAGGCCAGTGACGCCCACACCTCTGGCGAGAAGCGACGCCGCGCGGCGAAAGCGACGACCGCCAGCACCGCCAGCGCGAAAAGCACGGGGCCGAGCGTCTCAGCCGAGGCGACGCTATACGTCAGAATCGACTGGGGCAGGCTGTGATAGGCCTGGTCCAACCCCTGCTGAATCAGCCCCGCCTGCATAATCTGCGACGAATAGGGGCCGGTCAAAAAGTAGAGCGCGTCGCCGAAGATCATCTTATTCCAGAGAAACCAGAGCACGATGGCGAAGCCGCCCAGCGTGCCATAGAGCAACAGATTGCCTTTGATCTGCTTGATCGTGTGGCGCTTTTGCCAGCCTATCACCGCGATCAGCACCAGAATCGCCAGGTAGAGCGGCCAGCCGTCATAGCGCGCGATTGACGCGAAGAAGGTGCACAGCCCCGCCCAGATCAGGTCGTTTTGCCGGCCGTCTTGCGCCCACGCCAGGAAGTAGTACGCCGTCATGGTAAACGTGGCGATCAAGAGCGGCTCGGTCAGCGGCGTCGCCTGCACGTATAAGATGTTCGGATTGAGCAGGAACACCAGCGTGCCGGCGAAGCTGGCAACGCTATTCTGGGTCATGCGCCGCGCCGACAGAAAGATGTAGACCGCGCTGACCACGTAGCAGATCATCGAGGGAATCGCGCCGCCCAGACCCGACGCCCACAAAAACATGTTCCAGACGAAGGGCAGCATGACCAGATGTGGCAGCGGCAGCCACACGCTGCCCAGCTGCGCCAGCCCCGGCGTCGTGTTGTCGAGAACGCGCCGCGCGATGATCATGTGCGAGTACGCATCGGAATAGAGCAAGATCGTGTGGTGCTGATAGGCGAGCCAGCACGCACCGACGCTGAGCGCGATCGCCAGCCCCAGCGTCGCCGTCAGCCAGCGGTCGCGCGGCAGATTGACGCGCCACGCCAGGGCGCGTGCCCTGGCCGGTGCTCGTGCCGGCGCGGCGAGAATTGCCGTTGCCATGATGAAGAAGTCTCCCTTTATCGCAAAAGCCGGATGAAGAGATGTACGAGGCTCGCCTGAGCCTGCGCTGGCCGGTCGCACCGGTCGCACCGGTCGCACCGGTCGCACCGGTCGAGCGGCGTCAGAGTCACTTTTTCATCGAGGTAAAGATCGGCAAGGCGCGCGCGCCGCTCTGCGCGTACCGCTCGATGGCCGCGCCAAGTCGCGCCGGGCGCGCTGGGCGCGCCGCGCGCAGGTGCAGGCCGTGCTGCGTCTTTTCCCAGTAAAACGGCGCGTAGATCAGCTGATAGAGCGCAATCGACGCCGCGACGCTCATCATGGCCCAATAGACCGGCACGCACAGCGCCCAGATCATCAGGTCGAACTGGCGACGCCTGGCGCAAGCGACGAGATAGCTATAGATGTAGATGAAGTTGCCGAAGATCAGGCAACTCATGCCCGTGTAAAACACCGCCGCCGGGTACAGCTCGTGAAACGTTGGACCGACAATGGGCCGCAGCGCGACATAGGCCGCCAGCAGCAGCCACATCAGCGGGTTGACGAAAAGCGTCGCCGAGCGCCCGCCCACCACCACCTGGAGCGACGCGAAGTCGCGCAGCCGCCCCTCGCCCAGATAGCGCCAGGGCTGGCGCATGTGCACCAGATATGTTTGCAGATAGCCCTTGATCCACCGTGAGCGCTGGCGCACCCAGTTTTTGGCTTGCGAGTTTGCTTCTTCCATCGTGGTCGAGTCGAGGATGACGGTGCGCAGCCGCTTGTGCGAGAGCCGCAAGCCCAGGTCGCAATCCTCGGTCACGTTGAAGGGGTCCCACGCGCCCACCTGGCGCAAGAGCGCCGCGCGAAAGTGATTCGACGTTCCGCCCAGGGGCAGCGCGCCCCGCGCCCATTGCAGCCCTGGCAGCGTGAGATCGAACCACAGCGAATATTCGGTGGTGAACCAGCGCGTCAGCACGTTCTGGCCGGGATTGTAAAAGTTGAGCTTGGCTTGCACGCAAGCGACATCTTCCGGCGACTGGGCAAAAGCGAGCACCGCCTTTTTGAGCTGCAACGGATCGGGCACGTCTTCGGCGTCATAGATGACGACATACTCGCCGGTGGCCCCGAGCAGGCCGTAATTGCAGGCGCGCGGCTTGGTGCGCGGCTGGCCGTCGGGCACGGTGACGATGGTGTAGTGTTCGGGCAGCTCCAGCGCCGCGATCGCGTCGCGCGTGGCCTGATCGTCTTCTTCCGTCAAAAAGAGAATTTGCAGCCGATCGCGCGGATAGTCCATCGCTTGCATGGCGCTGACGAATTGCGGCACAACCTCGGTCTCGCGATAGAGCGGGCAAAGGATGGTGTAGCGCGGCCAGTCGTGACAGCCCAGCGAGCGGATCAGCCCGTCGTCGATGCGCACTTCGGGCGAGGTGTTGATGGTGCGCAACGCCAGCAAGAGCGTCAGCAGCAGATCGCCCAGATAGACGACGGTGATGGCGGCTATCGTGACCACCAGCACCGGCATGCCCCAGAGCCAGAGGCCGGCAATCCACCCGATGGCCAGCGCCAACAGCGTCCTCGTCTGGCCGGAAGTGATCGTGCGCGACGCCGAATCGCTTGCTGGCAGCGTCGAATAGGTCACGATCTGCTGGCCGTCGAGCGTGCGGGGCCGCGACGCCGCCTCGGCATAGTCCGTGTCGAGCCGCGCGTCGTGAGCGTGGGCAGCCTGGTCGTCGAGCCACGCGGCCATCTCGTCGCGCGTCATGCCGCCTGCGCCTGGTTGGTCGGGCGGGGTGGTGTCGTCGCCGGGGGGCGCCCAGGTACGGACGTGCTCAGCCAGGGTGAATAGCTCGCGAAACGCGCGGGCGATCACTGTGAGATTGGCGCCGGTGGCTGTGCCTTTCTGACGCGGCAAATGACGGACCGGCACCTGGGTGACGCGCGCGCCCATTCGCGCGAATTTGGCGAGGAACTCGGTGTTGATCATCGCGCCGCGCGACCGCACGTCCGCCTGACGCATCATCGCCGTTGGCATCAGCTTGAAGGCGCAATCGATATCTTTGACGCGGAATTGAAAAAGGAGGCTGACCATCTGCTTCCAGGCCCAGGCATTGAGCTTGCGGATGGGCGGATCCTGGCGGTGCGCGCGATAGCCCAGCACCACCTCGCCCTCGCCGCGCTCGAAAGGCACGATCAGATCGGCAATGTCGTTGATGTCAAACTGCCCATCGGAATCCATGAAAAAGAGCAGCTCTTTGCGCGCCGCGCCAAAGCCGGTGGCCAGCGCGCCGCCATAGCCCTGATTCGGCCGGTTATGAATGACGCGCACGCGCGAATCACGCGCCGACAGCTCCTCCGCGATGGCGCCCGTGCGATCGGTGCTGCCGTCGTCGACGACGATGACCTCGAAGTCAGGAGCCAGCTCACCGAGCACGGCGACAACTGTCTCGACCGTCTCGGCGATGTTTTCCTCTTCGTTCCACGCCGGCAAGACAACGGACAGACCCCGGCTCGTCAGCGGCGCTTTGGCCGGCGTGGCATCGGCCGGGGGCGCGACGGGCAGCACGGTGGTAGAGAGCATGTCATGCGGGCAAACCGACGACGCGACCGCAGGCTCCGCGACATCAGGGTTGATTGCTGGCGCTCTGTTCTTGGGTCGGCGAGTGATGGCGCGCACGACTTTTGGCTGCGCGACGGTGTCAGTCTGCGTCCAATAGGCGTCATCGACAGCGTTGTCGGTCACATGCGCTTGGTCGAAGCGTCGTATCCGCGGTTGCTCGAATGCCATGAATTCGTACCCCTGGTGAAGCTCGCGATTATGGTCACAAGAAGGTTGTGGCGGCATTCTTCCGTAAAATTGGCGCACAAGATCCCAGCAACGTGTCATTGATTACAAGACACGTATCAGGACATCTTCGTGATTGATCGCTGCGAATAGGCGCTAGAATGGGGAACCTGATCGTGTGCTTGGCGCGACAGCATACCAGGTGTCAGCGCCAGACAAAGCGATCGTAAGCTCGACCTATTGAGAGCGCCGCGAACAGACGACACGCTTTTTGTGTCGCCCTGCTAGGGGCATGGGTGTGAGTAAATGCCTCATCTACCGGAACCACCACACGTCCTATCCAACCCAGTCACATCCGATTCCGTACGGAGATATGCTTGCCCGAGCAATACAGACTGTCATCTGTGAGGAAGCGGCAGTCTGTCGCTTGTGTTCCTGGATGGTACTGTAACGTGTGCTTTTCGTCTTGTCAAAATGGCGAATATTCTCCCCCAAAAGTCCTAGTGCGCCCGTGAAACGAAGGTACCAGTGGATAGGATCTCTGCTCGTAGGCTGTGTCCGATCATTCCGCGCCGCCAGTCTGGAGGACGGGGGACCGTTCACCCGTTATTCGGGCGGGCTTGCGGCGAGAGAGCGATGAGGGTCATCAGTTCCAGCGCCAAAGAAAGGGCGACGACCGATGTCACCAGCAGCGTGCGTATAAAATGAAGGGAGACGCCACTACATCGATCATCCTTGTTTCAACATTTTCGTCTATAAGGTACCATGAATCAAAGTGAGAGAGCGGAAAGGGGCAAGCGATGTTCATCACATTCGAGGGTGGCGAGGGGTCGGGCAAATCGTCCCAGGCGCGCTTCTTGGCCGACGCCTTGCGCGCGGAGGGGCACGCGGTCTGGCTGACGCGCGAGCCGGGGGGCACGCCACTGGCCGAGGCGTTGCGCCAGGCGCTGCTCTTTCCCGAGGCCACCGTCGCCGCGCTGCGTGCCGCTGGTATGGCGCTGGGTGACGGTCCCGTTGATCTCGTCGCGCCCGCCACCGAGCTGCTGCTAATGAATGCCGCCCGCGCCCAGCACGTCATAGCCATTCGCCGGCGGCTGGCCGATGGTGTCATCGTCATCTCAGACCGCTTCGCCGACTCAACCATCGCCTATCAATCCGGCGGGCGCGGCCTTGATCGCGCGGCGACCGCGGCGGTCATCGCCGCAGCCACAGATGGCCTCACGCCCGATCTGACTGTGCTGCTCGATCTCGACCCCGCCGTGGGGCTGGGGCGCAAAGCCGCCGGCGACCTCAACCGCTTCGATAGCGAAGCGCTCGCCTTTCACGAGCGGGTGACGGCGACGTTTCGCGCGCTGGCGGCGTCAGAGCCGGCGCGCTGGCTCACCCTCGACGCAACGCGCCCCGCCGACGCGCAGGCCGCCACGATTCTGGCCGCCGTGAGGTCGCGGCTGCAAGGATATTAGAGAAGCTTAGTAGTACATGTTGCATCCTGTGCTTCTGCCTTTGCTATGGTGTGGCTGGTCGGTACTTCCACATCCGACACAGGCATCGCTCTGTTCAAAGCCTTACTCAACAATGCCCAAAACTTGGAGTATCTGATCGACTGTCGCACTAGCGTTATTCAATTCCTGGAACCGGATCGCTTGAAACGAAGACAATTTGGCCAGGGAATCCTTTCTGTTCGGCATGGTCGCATTGTTAATGAGTATCGGAATGATCTTAATATTTTTATTGATCGCTTCCTCAATTTCAATTCTTACATAATCAAGCTTTACCGCCATAACACCGCTCGCTAGGCTGTGCCGCCGGAAAAGACCGTGTCTGTGATCGCTGCCTTCTTGTATAGCCTTCTTCATGAGAAGAGACTCCCATTGTTCTCCAATGAGTACTATCACTGCCAGGCACTCAGGGATAATGAGCCGAATTTTCTCATCCCAAGTGGCGCCGCCCTCAATATCAAAAACATCCATGAAGGTACTTTTCGGGCCAAGTCGCTCATTCAGGATTCGGTGTAAGAGTGCCGCGAAACCCTGGCTATCTTCGTGACGATAATTGATGAACAGACGAAAAGGTGACGAGCGACTCGCATCACTGATCTCTTTTCTGGCTTCTTGCACAGTGAAAGTAGATTTCTCGAAAAGGTAGGAGACGCCCCAATTGCGCAACTGTTGCCGCTCATCAGTATTCAATATTCTGCCAGATACTGCCATGACAATCATCCTTGGGAATTGCTTATGGATAAGCTGGATCAATTTCAGAGAGAGTTGATCGTAGCTCGGTTGATCTAGGAATATGTCCACCACGACAATTTGAGGTTGGTTTATTATAATGTCCCCCAAAAACTGGACAGGCTCATTCGTTAAAGAAGCAGGGAGAG
>VFSW01002675.1_pt1 | contig 26870 bp, 24 predicted proteins | sample 5358111 | NCBI WGS metagenome assembly VFSW01 (sample SAMN11554181, study PRJNA540505) | mine drainage metagenome | isolation source: sediment from site ElyBrook_90M | place: USA: Ely Copper Mine, Vershire, VT | collected 2017 | reverse complement strand
ACTTCGCGGCGAGGTAGGCTCAGCGGCGAGGGCCCGGGATTATTGTCCCAAGGCCTCTCAATACCGAAGCGGTTAAGGGATAACGTCGCGCGGAGGTCGATGGGTACAGGCCCGCCGGTGGCCCTCGGATGATTTCGGCGGAGGGATACTGCTGCCCTCCGATGATCGCCGAGAGAGATATGCCCTACGTAATCAGCCCCAAGTCCGACGTTCGGAGTTTCGCAGGAGTCCACGGAGTCGGTGGGATGACGCCCCGGGTCGCAGCCCCGGGTACATTCACGCGTCGACTCGAGGTTCGACCTTTGGCAGATCGAATCGGGCAGGTTTATAGTCGGAAACTGGGTCCTGCGCTACCGCGGGTTACTCGGACCGATGGCCTCCTCTCGTGTTGAAGATCCGTCGATTGGATTCTCCATTCAGTACGTGGATAGGTCAATCGACCCGGGGAAGAGCTTCTATGAATTCGCCACCGGCCGGTGGCGGAGGGAGAACCCGATCCCCTCCGACCAATCCTTGTGGTCTGCGTTCGCGCAGCTCCGTCGACAGAACCAAGAGCGCCTTCGGTCCATCGCGGAGTGGACACTCAGAGCGGACGCGGGTGTGCCGGTCCCCGTTCGTGAGGTGGCCACGTTCTACGCCTCCGCGTTGGATCGATCCCACCGGGAGGAGCTCGCGTTTCGCCCTATCGCACAGCTACTCGACTCGGTCGATCGGGTGGCAACCCCGCGGGACCTTCTGCGGGTCGTGGCCGAGTTGCACGACATGGGCCTCTCGGGGCTGTTCCAGCCGGAAGTCGACTCCGATCTAAAGCGGAGTTCCACCTACGCCTTTTATCTGAGTCAAGGAGGACTTTCATTACCGGACCGAGAGTACTACCTCGCTGATTCCTTTGCGAACCTTCGGGCCGCGTATCGAGACCACATTGCCCGAGTGTTTGAAATCGCGGGGTCTATGACGACCGACTCCCGGCAAGCGGCGGGCACCGTCCTCGCATTGGAAACCGAGTTGGCTCGCGCGAGCCGTGCGCGGGCGGACACCCGCGACGTGGAGAAGAACTACACCCGCCGGTCATCGGAGGAGCTGTTCGCGTTCTACCCCTCCATTCCGTGGGCAGAGTACCTCGAATCGCGTAAGGCCGGTCGGGCAGGCTATGTGGTCGTTCGCCAGCCGGAGTTCTTTTCCGAGGTTGAGAGGCTCTTGTCCCACCACTCGATGGAGGAGTGGAGGACGTACCTCCGATGGCACGTCCTGCACGCGGCCGCGCCGACGCTTCACGCGGCCGCTGAACACGAGGACTTCGCCTTCTTTCACCGCCTCGTGCAGGGGCAGGCCGAGCCGGAACCCGACTGGGTGCTCGCGGTCCGTGCGACCGATGAGCTCTTGGGGGAGGCACTTGGCCAGCTCTACGTGGAGCGCTTCTTCCCCGAGGAGGCTCGCCGCCGAATGGAGGCGTTGGTCTCTGACCTCATGGCGGTGTTCCGGGACCGGCTCGCGCACCTCGACTGGATGACCGAGGCAACCCGAAAGAAGGCGCTCGAGAAGTTCGAGCGATTCACCCCGATGATCGGAGGCCCGGTGCGATATCGGGACTACTCATCTGTCGTCCTTCGACGCGATGAGTTCGCGGCAAACTGCCTACGCGCTCGGACCTTCGACGTGCGTCGGCGGATGGCGCGAATTGGCGGTTCGGTGGACCGGGACGAGTGGTGGATGACCCCACCCACCCCGGACGCCTACAATGAGCCGACCCAGCTCCAAATCGCGTTCCCCGCGGGAATCCTCCAGCCTCCGTTCTTCGATCCGACAATCGACGATGCCATCAACTACGGGTCGATCGGGGCCATCATCGGCCACGAGATCACGCACGGGTTCGACGATCAAGGACGGAGGTTTGACGCTCATGGTAACGTCGCCGACTGGTGGACCGAAGCGGACGCCCGCGAGTTCGCCGCTCGCGCCACCGTGGTCGATGAGGAATACGACCGCCTCGAGGTCCTGCCGGGGATTCACGTCAATGGGAAACTTACCCTGGGCGAGAACATCGCCGACATCGGAGGGGTGAGCATCGCATTCGAAGCCCTGCAGCGAAGGCTCACCGCGGACCCTTCCCGGGCGCGAACCATCGACGGGTTTACGCCCGTCCAGCGGTTCTGCCTATCCTGGGCCCAGATATGGAGGGCGAACGTCCGGGACGAGGAGGCCCGTCGCCGCATCACCATCGACCCGCATTCGCCGCCACGCTTTCGGGGGGTGGTTCCATTGATGCACCTCCCCGCGTTCTTCGAGGCGTTCCCGCAATCCGAAACGGTAGGGTCCGACCCGGCGGTCGTGCCCTCAGTCCGGATCTGGTGAACTAGTCAGCGCTCCACCGAGAACACATGCGCGATAGACGACAAACCGAAACTGAGAAAGTCCAACTCGCAAATGACAGAGAAATTGGAGATAGGGGAGAAGGAAGGACACATCACCACCGTGGCTACGGGCATCGTTACCAAGTTCATCACCATCGAAGTAGATGGGCAGTCGATGATCAGCGACTGGCACCCTTCTCCGTTCGCAAAGAGCTTCCAGTTAGATGTAGGAACTTCCGAGATCCACAAGGCGGATGTCGTCGCCGGTCCATTCGCTCGGGCTAAGGTGCCCGTGGACGGAAAGCTCGCACAACGGCTGGCCGGATTCATGACCGGAGTCTGACTCCGGGGGCCCCCGGGAATGACCGAAAGTAGTTCCGCAGGTCGGAAGTTGCCTTCGCTGCTCCGCATCACGCTACGACGCGGGGTAGTTGCCGGCCGATTCTACCTCGCGATGGGCACCATCGTTTCTCTTGTTCTGACGGTCGCCCTGCTGAGAACTGCTCGCGGGACGTTGGAATTCGTTTCCGTTTTCCCCCTCGAGATTCCGCTCTTTGCCTCCCTCGGAGCGATGGGCGGTTTGCTGCTCTTCGTAGCGGACCGATCGAAGGGTGTACTCGAATACTTCATCTCCTACGGAATCCGACCTCGGACCCTCTTCGTCAACAGCCTCCTGGTGACGATGGCACTTACGACCTTGGTGCTTGGCAGTTCGCTGACGGTCGGGTTGGCCGGCTACCTTGTCACGGGAAACACCATTTCAGCCGACCTTGAGAACTCCCTCTTGGGGTACACGATTCCCATGGCCTACGCGAGCGCCTTGTTCGCCTCGATATGTGGAATCATCTGGTCCGCCCTATCGTCACCTCGGATGGGAATGAACACTCCCGTAGGCTTGGCCCCGATTCTAGGGGTAGCGCCCCCGGTCCTGGTCTTGATCGTCGCCGAAGCAGTCGATAGGTCCGCCTACTATGACGTGACGGTGGGCGCTTCTCTCGGCTTCCTCGCCCTGGTCCTCCTCCTCCTGGTAGCGTCGAGCCGACTCATGGACCGAGAGAGGTACCTGTCGCCGATGTGAAGGTGGCACGATGGGGACACCTCCGCGCGACGTCACCGGCTCGCCCTCGCTTGCGACCGTGGCCTGCAACGCCGTCAGCTCGGGCTATCGGGGGAAGAGAGTGCTGGAGGGCATCACGTTCGAGATACGCGAGCCCGCCATCTACGTGGTCTTAGGTCCCAACGGCGCGGGGAAGACCACTCTCTTTCGAACGATGGCGGGCATTCTGCGACTGTACAGCGGCTCGGTACTGATCGACGGTCACCCGATCGAGGAGCAGGCGACCAAGGATCGGCTCCACTTCCTCTCGCATATCGATGGGCTGCCGGACGGCCTGCGGGTCGAGGAGGCGCTCCGCCTCTACGGCTCGGTCGAAGGTGCCGATGAGGCGGACGTGGAACGAGTGCTCGGACTGCTGGAGATCGAGCCCCTCCGGACACGATTCGTCTCCGAGCTGAGTGCCGGCCAGAAGAAGCGCGTCGCGATCGCTCGAATCTTTCTCCGGGAGCGAGACGTCTACCTGTTGGACGAGCCGACCGCCAACCTCGACCCGAAAGTGGCGAGCGAGATCCGGGACCTGATTCTCCGCTTGAGTCGGGACCGCGTGGTCCTATACTCCTCCCATAATTTGTTCGAGGCCCGCGAGATCGGCACCTACGTCCTCGCGATCAAGTCGGGAAGGCTAAGTCGGTTCGGCCGAATCTCCGAGATGAGGCCGACCAAGTACCAGGTGGGCGTCCGGGTCGTCCGCGGCGAGCAATCTCTTCCGCCGGAGAAGAAGAGAGGGGAATACTATGTGTACGAACTCGCCGGCCCGGAAGAGGTCGCGGGCTTGATGAAGGAACTGGTAGGAAAGGGCGTCCAAGTTCGAGAGGTCAAGGAGATGAGTAATCCCCTCGAAGATCTGTTTTCGTGAGTCCATGGTCGGCCCCCGTCGACTCGAGTGTCCGATGGGTGGGCGCTCGGCCGGTGGGAGCGGCCGAACTGTCTTCCGGGGCTCCTGAGCCGCTCCTCTGTCCGAACCGCGTTGCCTCGACAACCGTGCGGCCCAGACCCGGGGAAAGGTACGGAAGCGATGATACTGAGACTGGAGGTGCTAGTGATGTCACAAGTGTTTAGACGGGCCCGCCGGGATTCGAACTCTTATGAGTCTTTTCTATGGGGCCCTACCGTTTCCACCCAGGCCACCAGAGTACGAACGAATCTTCGGCTCCCGAACTCAAGACTCTCGGGAGCGGAGCTTCGCAGCCGGCGATCCCAGGGGATGTTCCTTCTTCCACCGCTGGACCTTCTCCACGACCGCCTCCCGGACGAAATCGCCGATCCGATTGTAGTGGTCGTCGGCATCGACAATCCTCACGAGGTCCTCGTAGTAACCGCGTTCGATCCGACCGGCTACTGAAACTTTCGGGAGGATTCGTTTCCGGGGCTTGGGTAGCGACGCGGTCACTGATGTAACGGAATGGGGGGAAGGCACTTATAGATTGTGCGCAGTCGTAACTAAAGGTACGTTCGCATGCGCCCCATCCGCCCACCTCCCCTCCTGCCGAGCCTACAGGATGAGCCCCCCTCTTGCGTGAGAGCAGTTCACGATCCGCATCCTACGCCAACTCTAACGGAGCTCGAACGCGCTGCCCAGCGGCTCCCTGATTCGGAACTGAAGACGGTCATCCTGGCAACGCTCGCCGACCGCGCTCCCACCCCTAGGGAGGCTCTCGCATGGGTCCTGTCGTTACAGGCTCGGCGTCAAAGGGTATGACGCCGGGCCGGTGAACTCGTTCATTCTCTATCAGAGACCCCGACAGTAGGGCACAAGTCAAGTCCCCACGGTAGACCAGGAGTCCGGTGGACTGGAGATCCAAGGCCCAGACGGTAAACGGCCCACAACGGGAGGTGGTGGCCCCGAAAGGCGATGGGGCGATCCCGCCCTTCTCGTCGAAGGGTAGTCCACTTTCCGATGAGCATTCTCTGATTCCGCGCGGGCGAAGCAGCGACCATCGGAGACTCCATCCTTAATATTGCAAGAAGGGTCGTGGTGCCTCGAATGTCTCCTCCCGCAGGCCAGTTGGAATCCCGCGTTGATCCGGTCACTGGCGCAATCGCTAGGGCGGGGATTACCGGCATCACTGCGAAGCAGCTCGCCGCGGTCACCAATCTCTCGCCGGAGAACGTGGTCAATCGCATCCAACGGCTTGCAGCTGAAAAGTCGATTAGCCGCCACGGAAGGGGGCTGTGGGTGCTTAGTAAGTTTGCCGTAGTGGGTCCCTCAGAGTCGTCGTTCAAGGGCCCGGATTGGTATGTCGGCGCCTTCGGGCGGCAGTACGGGATTCGAGTGGGCCGGCAGGAGGGGGAGATCCAATTCAACCCGAACGAGAAACGACCGGTCCACCGTTGGTGGCCCTACGTTCAAGGTTTCTCGGCGGGTTTCGTGGAGGCAACGTGTCGGAAGTACGGGGCGGGTCGCGAGTCTACCGTCCTGGACCCGTTCTGCGGGAGTGGGACTGTCCCAGTCACTGCCCGAACCATCGGGGCGAAGGGGATTGGGATCGACATGATGCCAATCGCTGCCTTCGTCGCTGCAGCTAAATCCGAGTGGGAGACCGATGCCGAATCCTTCTGGGCGAGTGCCGTCTCTGTAACCGAGAATCGGGCGGCCCCGAGCATTGGCAAGCCATTTTTGAAGGAGACTGGGCGTCAGTTCAACCCCGCCGTGCTCGGATCCCTGCTCAGACTGAAAGAGAACATCTGGTCAACTCCGGAGGGCTCGGTGAGGACGCTGCTCAAGCTGGCCTTCGCGAGTGTCCTGATCGATTCCAGCAACCTGAAGCGAGCCCCGTGCCTCGGCTACACCACGAAGCTCGGGCTAACCGCTGAAACCCCCTTCGACCTCTTTCGGCAAGCGGCTAGGAGAATCAAAGAAGACCTTCAGCTCCTTCAGAAGCACCAAGAGAAGTGGGGACCGAAACCCGAAATCCAGCTAGGAAATTCAGGGAAGGTTCTTCTTCAGGAAAGCTCGATCGACCTCGCGATTACGAGTCCACCGTACGTGAACGGGCTGGACTACGTGATGAATTACAAGATCGACCTGGCGTGGATGGACTTCATCCGTTCCTACGAGGAGTTGGCCCGTCTTCGCGCCTCCATGGTAGCCTGTGACAACATACCCCGTGGTACCGCGGCGGGTCACGAGCCCTCTGCCTTCATCCGCTCGGAGCGATGGGTGACGGCCATCGCACAAACGATTGCGAGGAACATCGACACCAAGGGGGCGTACCGAAGAGATGACATGGGCGCGATTGTTACGAAGTACTTCGACGATCTCATTCCTGTTATCGAGAACGTGTACCGGGGCCTCCGGCCGGGGGGCCGGTTCGTTGTGGTCAATGGGGATTCACTGATTGCGGGAACCTACGTTCCCGGTGACATGATTTTCGCCCGGTTGGCGGCCCAAGCAGGATTCATTGTGGAGGCGTTCGACGTAGCGCGAACTCGACGGTCGGGTCAGAGACGTGGGTTCTTGTTACGAGAATCAGTGGTCACACTCCGGAAGCCCGGACCCTACACTCCACCCAGAGCTGTCAAGCCCATTCACGGGTTGGAGGACTTCGACCCGCCGAACTGATCTACCGCCATTGGCGCCAGGCCGGCCGTCTTCAGAGTTTCGCCCTCGAGGTCAAGGAAAACGTCGACCGTCTGGTGCTCCAGCTTGGCCCCCAGCCAGGACTTCACCTCGGAATTCGGGATGAGATAGCATCGACCACGATTGATGCAGAGGAATCCGCTTCCTTCTACCACAGCCTTGCCAAATGGTTCCCCAACGCGGATGGTGACTTGGAGTCCTTGGGCTTTCTCACTTCCCTTTCGGAAGAACACCGGGGTTCCGTCAAGGACACCCTCGTATCCCTTGATCGACGTTATGGCGCGACCAGGGAACCTGGATGCGACGTCTTGAGGTCGCACGATGGCGGAGTCGGTCACGGGCCTTGGTCGCGACGTGATCAACTCCAGTTCGTACAGGACATGACCCAGCTCCCCTTTCAGACTCTCAAACAAGGTCTGCTGCGTCACTGACAGGTCGGGCATTCGTTTCTGCTGGTTGGTAACGGAATGTGAGCCGCCGTCGACGAACAACTTGATCGTTGCCTGCTCGAGAGCCTCTCGCAGGGTTGAGTCGTTGAATCGAGAGTGAACCGCTGCTCGCCCGTCGTTGATGATCAGCGCCTGATCAAAACGACCGAGCTCTTTGGGTGCGTGATCGAGATGTTGACCGAGCCGCGCACGAAGGTTCGAACTTTCCCCGACGTATGCCCGGTCGGTCTCATCATCCAACAGGACGTAGAGGCCGGGGTGGGCCAAGCCCTTTCCCAGTTCCTCCTCCACGACTGACTTGAGCGGCTCGGCCGGAATCAGCCAAACCACCAACTGCCCCAGTTTCGTTCTTCCCCTGACAACGCCTTTCGCGTCAGCAGGGTCAATGTCCCAGCCGTAACGATCGCGGGCGGACACTGTGAGCGCCTACTTCGCTACGCCCAGATAAACTGGTGTGAGCAAAGGCCGGGGTGCCTCAGCTGCGCCGGGTGTTGTTGAAGTCGTCGGTTCGCCGCCTCACTTGCAACCGGAAGGTGGTCGGACGTATCGGAGGAACCAGAGCTTTCTCATGGCTCGCCACCGGACGACTGTTGCACCTGCCAGGGTGTGACGTGCCCCCCCAGCGTGACTCAAGTCTCCCCCCCGAAGGGGCGGGCTCCGCCTCGACTGAACCTACAGGGTGGGAGTGAACTGCTACTTTCGACCACGCTTCGCGGGCAGTGTGAAGTCCCGGACCCCGAGCCCGCTCAAAGGGAACGACTCGAATCGCCAACCAAGCCCTCATGTCTCTGGGCGTCTGGTCTTCGGGGAACGAACATGCCCACGGTCGAACGCAGTGGGGTCGTCATCTACTACGAACTGGAGGGCGAGGGGAGCCCGCTCATTCTGCACACCGGGGCGGGTGGGGACTTGGCCATGTGGCGTCTGGCCGGCTATTCCGAAGGTTTGAGAGACCGACACCGGCTGATTCTAATCGACCACCGCGGACATGGTAAGAGCAGCCGTCCAGCGGATGTTCGTTCTCATCGGATCCAAGAGTACCTGGACGATGTCCTCGCCGTCCTCGATGCGACGGATTCCCGGAGGGCAGCGTTTATCGGGTACTCCTACGGAGCAAGGGTTGGATACGCACTCGCCGAGTCGGTTCCCGAACGTGTCTCAGCCTTAATCGATCTCGACGGAACGACTGCCGACCACACCGAGCCAGGGGTCCAACGCGCAGTGCGAGAGCTCATCCGTGAGATTCGGGCACGTGGATTGAGAGCCGGCCTTATCGACATGGCCATTAGCGAAGGGTTGTCGACAGAACACCCGATTGTTCAGAATCTTCTCGCCACAGACGCTGAGATGTTCGCCCTGGAACTGGAGGGGGGCCTGAACTGGAGGGGTCCGCTGAGCGTTCTTCGCCACCTCCAAGTCCCTTGCTTGGTTCTCCTGGATGGGCTCAGACAGAGAGACGACCCGGCAGAGACCGCCCGAGTCTTGGAAGCGGCTGCCGGGCGGGCCCAGATCGTCGAGGGACTCGGGCACATTCGAACGTTCATCGAGTCCGGCCGCACCTTACCGTTGATTCGAGACTTTCTGTCGAAGCATACCAGCTAACACACGGACGCCGTTTTCGATGTCAAGCCCCGGGTCACCACCGAGATTCCCAGATTCTTCGGCTCTCGGGAGTGTTTCTCTTGGAGTCGGAGGAACCCACCTGCTCGTGAAGTCAGGACATTGAGCACCCCTCAGGGGGCGTCGCACCCTTTCCGGACGGCACGGCGAGCTCGCCCTCGTTCGCTGCGTCAACCTTACATCCACCTGGGCCAACCCCGGGGGACTTGCCCGTTGCACCCTGCGCGACCGGCCCCCCTCTCGCACCCCCCTCTGCCGACAGGGTAGTGGACTCCTTAGCCGCGGGGCGCAGAAGCCGGGGACGTCTCCGTGGGACACCGGACTTCTGGCCCTCTCAGTTCGGAAGGTATAACCGACCGAGTTAGTTCGGTGCCGCATGGCGACCCGAATCGAGGCCGATCTCCTCATACCGGGTTCCGGCGAACCAGTACGGAACGGGTGCGTTATTTTCGAAGGGCCGACAATATCGTACGCAGGGCCCGGTGAGAGCGCGCCTCGTCCCTCAGCATCGGATACCACGGTGGGTGTGCCGACGGTCCTGCCTGGGCTGTGGGACACGCACACCCATTTCACCGGATTGCGGAAGTTCTCGATGGAGGAGATCATCTACACCTCTCCGTGGGTGGGTATCGTTCGGGCGGCACGTGACGCAGAAAAGGCATTGCGGGCAGGATTCACCTCGGTGCGCGAGCTCGGCGGCTACGGGGTCTACCTCGGTAGGGCGGTCCAGGACGGCTCGATTCTCGGCCCCCATATCTACGGAGCCGGCACCGCACTAAGCACGACGGGTGGGCACGGAGATGCCCACGCCTTCCCGATCGAATACATCCACGCGGAGGCCAGTCGGCTCGGAATGCCCGGACCGTGCGATGGAGTGGCCGAGTGCCTCTCGGCCGTTCGCAAGATCCTCCGTCTGGGAGCTCCCATCGTGAAGGTTTGCGCTTCCGGAGGCGTCCTGAGCGACATGGATAGCCCGGTGCACCGGCAATTTTCCGATGACGAGCTCCAAGTGATCGTCGAGGAAGCTGCGCGGGCGGACCGAGTTGTGGCGGCCCATTGTCATGGAAAAGCCGGCATCATGGCGGCCCTCCGGGCGGGCGTGAAAACGATCGAACACGGAAGCTACCTCGACGAGGAGTCCGCCGACCTCATCCTCGAGAAGGGCGCACTCCTCGTGCCGACGAGGACGATCGTGACCCAACTTGTATCTCGCTCCAAGGAATCGGGCCTGCCGGAGTTCATGCTCGACAAGGCCCGGGCCATGCTCGATCGCCACAAGGAGGCGCTTCGGCTGGCCGTCCGCCGGAAGGTCCCGATCGCGCTCGGCACCGACATCGCGGGCTCGAGCGAGGCTGCCCCCGCCTACTGGGGCCTCAACGGAATGGAGGTCGTGCTGATGGTCGAGGATGGTGGGATGACCCCGCTCCAAGCGATCGAGGCAGCAACGGCGAACGGTCCCCGGACCTTAGGCCCCCAAGCCCCCCGGTCGGGACTCTTACAGGCGGGGCACATTGCCGATATCATTGCGGTAAGTGAAGACCCGCTGCAGCGGATCGCATCGCTGGCAGATCCCGAGAAGATCGTCCGCGTCTGGAAAGACGGCAAGCTCGCGGTCGAGCGTCCTTTCACGAAATAGGATTGGACCTCGCTCCGTCCAGACATCCATAGCAGTAAGTGTAACGTCGTCCCAACCGAGCCGGAACGGTTCGACCTGACATCGTCTTCCCGCGGTGGGAGTCAGTCCGAGGTTGTTCGGCGCACTAGGGTCTCGAGTAGGCCTAACGGTGGGGTCCCGAAGCTGAGCACCCGATCGTGGAACGCTCGAAGCGATCCCTTCGACGTGTGGGGTCCCGAACGTTCACGAAGGCGGAGGATTTCCAACCGCCCAAGCGCGTAGGAGTAGTACCCCGGGTCCCACGTCCCCCGCAGCGCGAACTGGTCTGCTATCACTGGCTGAATGTGCGCCTCATGCTCGAACAATTCGCGGGCGTGTTCGATCGTCATGCCGGCCGTGTGCATTTGGATCGAAGCGATTACCGCGCAATCGAACAAGAGTGCGGCCTGAAGATAGGTCGCCTCATATTCCACCCTACCGCGCCCGAACCCTTGCTCGGCCGCCAGCTGCTCCGAGTAGTGGGCCCATCCTTCGATGAAAGCCGCGGACCGGAAGACCTTTCTACCCAGTCGGAGGGGCGACCGGCGCAAGTGAAGGAATTGGAGAACGTGCCCTGGGTATGTCTCGTGCGCTGTGATGTCCCGAAGAAAGTCATGGCTGAGCGCTCGGAGCCACTGCTCCTGCTTTTCCTGCGGCCAATCCGACTTCACCGTGGGAACATAGTACGTGGATTCCGACGTGCCTTCCTCCAAGGGCGCAGGGAGATCGACACTCGGGATCATCACCGGATCCCAGGGCGGAGGTTCCGACACCCTGCAGGCCCCGCCGGGCGGTACCGATACGACGCCTGATTCCGCGACGAACGCTCGGGCCTCCTCCACTAGGGCGCGAACTGTGGAGAGAAGAGCCTCTGCGGTCGGATGATTCGAATCCTTCTGGTCCAGCCAGCCCTGAACGTCCGCATGCGGGTTCTGCGCCCTGACAAGCGCGAAGAGTTGCCGACGGTTCCGTTCAAGGTCAGAACGAGCGACGTTGAGCAACTCGGAAAAGGGGGTGTCAATCGCCTCCGTGACCCAGAGGAACCGCTGGTATCGCTCCGGTCCGAGGGCAAAGTCGCTCGTGGCGAGAGGAAGGAGATCTTCTTCGAGCGTCTTGGTGAATTGCTGTACGGCGTCGGCCGCCGCCGACCGCGCGGGACGGACCGTGGCTCCCAACCGCGGCTCTGTACGGCTTAGTTCGGACTCGACGTCCCGGAAGTGGTCGGGGAGGCCCTTGCCGATGCCGATCGCAAGCTGAAGGAATGGCCTAGGCAGGGTTCGGTCGAGCCGGCGTGCGACCTTCTCCAGAAATGCGGGACAATCACTCAGGATGCGGACGATCGCATCGGTTCGCTGTGCGAGGGGCGCGTAACTCCCCTTTAGGTACGCGGAGAGCGAGAGGGGATAGAGGAATGAGGCGGGGCTGGTCTCCCAATCTCTGGACTCGCCAAGCTCGAACAGACGCCGCTCCAGTAAGAGGGAAAGCACGGTTCTGTCGATACGGACTCCGTCCGGTTTTCCATCATCGGGTATCCCGCGAAGTCCGCGGAGCAGATCTTGCGCTCGGGTGGCCCATCGGGTCGTGTCTGCATGGTCAACGAGAGGTAGTCGGCCGTCATACTCGTGGAGACCCTCCCGGACGGCAGCAGGAGGGTAGAGTCTGGCCCAGTGGTTCACAACCTCCCGTTCAAGCGGCTCGAGCCCGGTACCAATCGGATCCGGTTGTGCCATCGATGCGCTCCCATTCACATAGTCGCATTTCAACCTGCTCGAATCCGGACCAAAGGTCCGCTGGCTCCAACGAACGTTGTTCGGCACTGACAGCTCGGGAAAGGAAGTGCTGTAAGCAATGCACCCAGGGTTGGCCTAGGTGGGTGTAAGGTTGATGCAGCTATCGAGGGCGAGCTCGCCACGCCGTCCGGAAAGGGGTGCGACGCCCCCTGAGGGATGGTCAATGTCCTGAGTTCCGTCGCGGTGAGCCGGGCCTTCTTCGGGTCTCTGGCGCGCGTTGACTTCATCGTCCCATTGGGTTTCGCCCCACCCGGCCGCGCCCATGGGGAGAAGGACGGGCAGCAGTACTTCCTCACTTGACATTCGGGTGGTAGCAGTCGCACTCCTAAACTCGGGAGTACCGGCCACGCGAATCTCTTCCGCATTTCACATAGATCCTTCCACAGTCCGACGGTGGGCGGCTCGCTATCGACGGGACGGGATGGAAGGCCTCCGCAACCGCTCTCCCACCGGGAGAATCGCTCGGGCCGACGACGCTTCGCTCCGCCGGCTGCTCCGTTCTACCCTCGCGGAAGCCACGATGAGTCGCCCTGACCGATTCACCCTTCGCGAGATGACCCGAAGGACTTCCGCCTCCTTGGCAACGTCGTACGACGTCGACCATCTGGCCCGTCGGTTGCGCCGGATCCTTCGCTTTGAGGATAGGAATCTGCCGGTCCCCCAAGGGTTAATATCGCACCGACCGAAAGCGGGCTCGATGACGGGTCGAGAGGTCTTGCCCGGCGAACGTCGACGGCTGGACGAAGCGATTCGTGCCAAAGACCTCGACAAGGTCCACGCACTTCTGGATGAGGACCCTCGAATTCTCACGACGCGGGATTCCGACGGAATCTCACCGCTGATGGTCGCCATTTACTCGGGGGCGAACGACGTCGCCGTCTATCTGGCTTCGAAACAGCCACCCGATATCTTCGAGGCGGCCGCAATGGGGGACTCAGACCGCGTGGCCTGGTTGCTCTCTCAGGAGCCTCGACGGGTTCACGAGTTCAGCCCAGACGGCTGGACCCCGCTCCATCTTGCCGCCCACTTCGGAAGAACCGATCTAGCTTCGATGCTGATCTCCAAGGGAGCGCGAGTCGATGCGGTGGCCAGGAACGGAATCGCCAATCAACCGCTCCAGGCAGCCATCGCTGGAGGGCGACCGGAGCTCGTGCGCCTCCTGATCGCCGCGGGCGCCGACGTGGACCACCAAAGTCATGGCGGTTTCACGGCGACTCACATCGCAGCAGAGAAGGACGATGTCGGCATTCTCGAGGAGTTGAAGGCGGCCGAAGCTGACCTGCAGAAGAAGACCGCCGGCGGAAAGACCCCTTCGGACGTGGCGGCGGAAGGCGGTCACGAAGCTGCGAGACGCTGGCTCGAGACCAACCGCCGGACCAAGTGACGCTCGCGACCAACCGGCCCCCACCACTCTCCGCGGGGGTTCGAGGTCGCGGCAACAACGTGAGCGAGACCGTGTGAAAAGTCGTTCGACGATTTGAGTTGCCGCAGCAGCTGCCGAGGTCGTCGGGCTTCCGTTGCCGGACTCGAGTACGTCCCCGCTCGCACGGTTCGCGACAAGGAGTTTTCACACAGTCTCAAGCACTTGCGACGCAGGGCGACGGCCGGTTTTCTGACGAGGAAGTCGCATCCGGGGGAACGCCCGAACGGCTGAGTTTGGTTCGGTTTCCTCGACGCCGACCTTAACCTCTTTCAGGATCCGTCAACGCGTGCCAGAACGCAGAGCGCCTCCACCGTTGCCCACTGACTGGGTTCGTTTAACGGCTCGAGCATCATGGGATACACCGGCTCGCTGTCGTTGGGGTATGCGACCGTCGAGTCTGCGTCCGGATGAGTGGCATCGAGCGCCCACGTCCCATCTGGCCTCTGCCGCTCGCGGAGCCACTGAAGAGCGGGGGTGAGCCGAGCGTCGGTGCCGAAACCCAAGCGCGTAAGGATTCGCAACCCGACTAGGGCATCGTAGTAGTAGTGGTTCGGGTAATGGATCCTGAACCACGGTGCGTAGGGTGTCTTTCCCTGCTCTACGAGTTTCCGTTCAAGGTAGAATTCAGCGCCTCGGTCGATCGCTCGACGGATCGAGGAAGTGCGAGAGCCCTCGGGGACCTCCGCGAGGGCAGCCAATCCCTCCCACGCATCGATCGTGCCCTTGTTCGAGGGGTGGCAATGCCATCCTCCGTCGGGTTTCTGAGTTCGGACGATCCAATCCAGTGACCGCTGGACCGCGGGATGGTCGAGGTACCCGAAGCGGATCAACGTTCGGACAGCATTCCCCGTGACGCAGACTTCCCCGCTCCGCCCACTGAGGTCCCCCCGACGTGATCCCCAACGTTCAAAGAGGAGGTCAGCTGTCCGGTCGATGCGTGGGTCAGCGCGGGTCATCCCGAGGTCGGCCAAAACGATCGCCACCCAGTTCGTGGCAATGAACTTGGGTCGATAGAGCTCCCCACTCGTGGAACGCGCTGTCGACCATCGTCCATCCGATAGTTGTTGGGCAAGGAGCGAGGCGGCCCACCCTCTGTCTCCAATCTCCTTCATGGCGGAACGCACCAGAGGATGGCCGAGGGGTCGCCCTTCAACTTCCATGAAGAATCGCGCCCTCACGCTTGGGTCGGCTCTAGGTCCGATGAGCCAGCTTCGAAGTCGCGGAGAGACTCGCATCGGTTTCTCGGGACAAAGTTGACTCCTTAAGATCGTTCCCGGAGCCAGCACTTCGGGCTCACCCCGAGGGCCCGTTTCTCGTTAGGAACCGGACTCTGGGGCCGGGCGCCAAGTGCTAACATACAGCCGACGCGCGGAAGGGAAACAGCTCTCGCCGGCGGCACCAAAATGCCTCAGAGAGGACAACCCGTGTCGAGCGAAGGGGCCTCAGGGTCTGGGCCCGCGGGCACAGTCAGGCCGGCCTACTCTTCCGTGACAACGCATCGGACAGGGGTTGCCCCAATCGCTCTGGGTGCCCCCGACCGTGTGGCTGACGGGCTGGCGGTGCGATTTGTGACGACGATGACCAAACCCGGGGTCTTGTTATAGGCCATGCACCCTGTCTTTTCGAACCGTCCGAGTCCCACGTTCATGTCTGCGGGGTTGCCCATCGGTGCCTCCCTAGGCCTTGAGCACGTCGTTTTCCCCGTCAGGAACCTCCCAGATGCTTCTGGGACCTTCAGACAAGATCTCGGGTTCGGTGTAACGCCAGGGACCCCCCACGAGTCTGGAACGATCGACAACTCGATTATGTTCGGGAACGAGGGGTACGTCGAGCTTCTCGGAATCCACGATCCGAACTCGAGATCCTCGATCGTGGAAGAACTGAGGGCCCATCTGTCGAAGACCGAGGGGCCGGTTGCCGTGGGCGTCCGAGTCGAAAACGCGTCTGCCTCGGCTGAGTACTTCAAAGCACGGGGATGCGAGGTGCGGGGTCCGAAAGAGTCTCGATTCCCGGACCCCGAGACGGGTCAACTTTCGCCGCCCCTCTACTCCTACCTTGAGGTCCTGGAGGCCTCACCGTACGTTCGCGACCAGATCTTCTTCTTGGAGAAGGTCGAGAAGAACTGGCAGGAGTACCACACCACGAACGCTCGAGCGGCGGCTTACCTCCGGAGCTGGGTCATGGTCCATCCCAACACCGCCCAACGCCTCGGAGCGATCTGGCTCGCGGTCGATGACGTCGAGAGAGCGGCCAATGCCTATGCGCACATCGGACTGAAGCCGAGCCTGCCGCGCCCTGCGCTCGTTCCCGAGGTCAATGTCGCAACGGTTCCGTTGGGCGCGGGCTCTCTCCTGCTCGCCGAGCCTCGCACGTCTTCCAGCCCGTTTGCGCAGGTACTTGCACAGCGAGGGGGAACCGTCGCGATGGTGGGAATCTCGTTTGAGGTGGCCTCAATACAGAAGGCCGCGAGTGCGCTCGGGCCCAAGGTGCGCACGTCCGAACAATACGTCGGACAGTTCGGAAGGAGCTTCCACGTCCTTCCCGAGCAGGCCCATGGGGCGTGGCTGGAATTTTACGAGTCCATTCAGCCCGGCAGCGCGGGGGCCGACACCGGGTAATGCGGGCAAGGCGTGCAGGGAGCACCGCCCCGCGTTCCCTTCACGCTACAGGTCTGTCATGGCCGGGACACCTGCCCATGGCTTGAGCCCGAAGCCAGCGAGACCGTGTGAAAAGTGGAGGAGCAGCGCCGGGTGGGCCGGTCTTCTGTCCTTCGCTCGGGAGAGCCCTCTTCTCAGCCCATTCGGACTGACCCGCTCGATCGGGTGGTCAACTGGTCCATCAGTCCTCGGAACCCTACCATGTCGAGGATCCTTCGCAGGTTGTAGGCCAGCATCGTCAGCCCAAGCTCCCCGGTCACTTTTCGCAATCCCTTCAACAGCAGATACCCCTGGTCGAACCCTCGCTTCATCGTCCCGAACGGATGCTCGACCGTCGACTTCCGTAGATCGAAGATCTCTCGCCCTTCCGGGCTGCTCATCCGAGCGCGCATCGCCTCGACGCTCTCGGTATACACCGAGCGAGCGATCCATCGGCCTCGAGGATTGTGCGTGCATCGGGTCATGAAGTGGGGACACGACCGACAGCGATCCGTCGTGTAGCGCCGAATCACCACGCCCTCGGGCCGTTGGCGCCGCGGTTGGGTTGACTCGGTCCGAAGGACCATGCGGTGTCCGGCGGGGCAAGTGACCGTGTCCGAGGAGGGATCGTAGACGAACTTGTCGGCGAAGAACTCCGGCGCCACTCCCTCGCGCTCACCCACTCCCTTGGCTTTCGCGGGTTCGGCCACATAGGGCGTGACACCGTTCTCGACACAGCGGCCGATCTGCTCGCTGTCAAAGAATCCCTTGTCGGCGATGGCCCGTAGGTGGTCGACCCCAAGGGCTTCCCGAGCTCGATGGGCCATCGGCGCCAACTGGTGGTGGTCGACCGCGTCGTTGGTGACGTCGTAGGCGACGATCAGCTTGTTCTGCGCTTCCACGGCGGTCTCGCACGTGTAGGCGAGATCGAGATGGTCGTTGCACCGCATCATCCGACTGTCGGGGTCGGTCAGCGAGATCTCGGTCTCGCCCGTCCGAGCCATCCGCTCCCGATAGCCCTCGTACTTGGCCTGACGTTCCTTGAGCTTCGCGATCTTCTCCTTCAGGTTCGGTACGCGCGAGGGGAACTGGAGCTCCCCTGCCTCTTTCGCATCGTTCTCATCGAGCTCTTTCAGGTACCGATCGACCTTCTCCTCGATCCGCTTCAGCTTGTCCCGCAGTTTGTCCTGGTCGAAGTGCCGTTCCTTCGAGTTCACCGCCAGGAACTTGCTACCATCGATCGCCACGATGTCGCTGTCCAACAACTGGAGATCCTTGCAGAACTCCACGAGCGCCTGGAAGAGGGGGCGGATACAGTCGACGTTGTCCTTGCGGAAGTCGGCGATCGTCTTGAAGTCCGGGGCGAGCTTGCGCATCAGCCAGATCACCTCGAGGTTCCGCTGGCACTCCCGCTCCAGCCTTCGGCTGGAGCGGACCTTGTTGAGGTAGCCGTAGAGGTAGAGCTTGAGGAGGTCGCTGGGGCGATACGGTGGCCGCCCCGTCTCGGGCGGCTCGACATGAGTGAACCCGAGACGGCCAAGGTCCAACGAGTCCACGAACGCATCGAGGAAACGAACCGGGTTGTCCTCGGTGACGTAATCATCAAGACTGTCAGGGAAGAGGATCTTCTGCCGTCGAGAGATGCTTGGGATGAACCCGCTCACGGACGCTTCCTCCGAGGGGGTTCCTCCGACCACTCCTGGTCGGTGATGACGAGATAGGCCGTCTTCCCGAGGAACTCCTTCGGACAGGTCACCTTCGCCCCGGTCCCATGAGGGACTACGGGGTGCCGGATGAACCCCACGATGCCTTCCACGGTCAGTCGGGTACGTGCTTCGAACTGGACGGTTCGCCCCATATGGCTCTGTAAGAGCCATCTACTAGAAGTACTCGTCGGTAGTTTTCACACACTCTCCAGCCTTTCCGTCGCACCCCCAAGGCCGGTGCCGGCGGTACCTCAGTGTTTCCGAGAGGGGGACTTTGCTCCCAACGGATGCTTTTCGAACGGGGGGGGTTCGACCCCGGTCGAATCCCCTCAAACGAGGTTCATCCTCTTCAGGATCGTTTGGAATCGTGGGTCCTTCCGTACGGGCTCAAGGAATGAAAAGTACCGGAAGATCTGGATGTTTGCTTGGTGGTGATTGACTGCCTTATCGAGCCAGCGAAAACACGCGTCAAGATCGCCAGTCTGTCCGTATACCGCTGCCATGGCCCAAGCGAGTTGGGGAATCTCTGGCCGAGTCTCCTCCACCTGCAGGTACGCCTTAGCTTTCTCCGACTCCCCCAACAGGGTCCACCCCCACGCTCGAGCGCCGTTCTTCCAACGCGATTCAGGGCCTTCTGGCTGGGTCTCGATCCACTGGTCGATCGCCTTCCGCGCCTCTGCCCGGTCGGATCCATCCAAGGCGTACCATGCGAGGGCAGTAACGTAGAAGTCACTATTCGGCGCCACTTCCTGGATTTTCTCGATAGCAACTAAGGCTTCGTCTCTTCTTCCGAGCCACGAAAGCACGATGGCCATATCACAGAGGTTCGAGGGCCACAGTGGGTCAGCACCTTCGGCCAGCCTCAGGTGGGTCAGCGCCTCGTCGCTCCGGCCTTCATCGAGCAAGAGATTGGCGTACCAACTGTGAGTCAGGGGGTCACTCGGGTTGAGGGACAACGCCCGCTGGAATTCGTTTTCCGCCGCGATGTAATCGAAGTCCTCCATCAGGACTAGCCCCAATGACCGGTGAGCTTCCGCGAGATTAGGGTCGAGCTCGATAGCTTTCCTCACTAGCCGTCGCCCCTCCTCATCCCATTCGGCTCGGGGTCCCCCCACGACTACAGAGCGCCCCATCAGGCGCGTAACGTCGGCCAAGCCAGAGTATGACGCTGCGTTATTGGGGTCCAAGGAAATCGCACGTTCGAATTGCTCTTTTGCACCAGAGAGCCCCTCGGCGGTCGAAAGGTGCCGAAGAGCCCGCCCCTTCAGGTAGGCTAGATAGGATTCCGTCCGCACCGTGGGCCGTGTTTCGAGTCGTGTCTCTCCAGCCGTGTGCAGTTCGATTTTCAGGGCGTCCGCGACCTGTTTCGCGATATCGGACTGGATCACGAACACGTCATCGAGTTCCCGGTCGTAGGACTTGGCCCAAACGTGCGCCTCGGACCCCGTGTTGATCAGCTGGGCAGTGATCCGGAGCCGATTGCCAGCCTTCCGAACGCTCCCCTCCAAGACCGAGGAAACCCCTAGTTCGGTGCCGATCTGCGCGACCGATTTCGAGGTGGACTTGTAGGGCATCACCGATGTCCGCGCGATTACCTGGAGGCCGTGAAGCTGAGAGATGACAGTGATCAGCTCTTCGGTAAGACCCTCCGCGAAGTACTCATCCTTCGTATCCGGGCTGATGCTCGAAAAGGGCAGCACGGCAAGCCGAATCTGGCCGGGACCCGAAGAGGGCGTCTCGCGAAGGGTCCACGGCAGGATAACCCGGAAGATCTCGACCGGCGACCGCACATGCTTGAGCGTCTGGGGCCCGAGTTTCTCGAAGCGGTTGGGAAGCTTGTTTTGAACCTGGTCGAAAACCTGGCCGGAGATGCAGACCCCACCGGGGTGGGCCAGCGGCTCGACCCGCGCCGCGATGTTCACCGCGTCACCGAAGATGTCGGCTCCCCGCTGCTCCACGTCACCCAGGTGTACGCCGATGCGCAATGGGATCGACGCAATCCCCGGCTGCGCGTTCCGCTCATGCAGGTGTTGCTGGATGTCGATGGCGCACTGGACGGCACGCAGAGCGCTGTCGAACTCGGCGAGGAACCCATCGCCGGTCGACTTGACCTCGCGCCCCTGGTGAATGGCGAGGAGGGGACGCACGAGCTCCTCCTGCTCCTGAACCAGCTTGAGGGTTCCCCCCTCGTCACTCTGCATCGCGGCCGTGTAGCCGGCCATATCAGCGAACATGATGGCGGCGAGTCGGCGGTTCGAAGCCACGCCTCGTGAATCGCATCCGTTAGATTAAGCCCCTGTTCGCGGGTCTCCCTTCCCTACTGGTCCGAATCTAATGGGGTACGGACCACCTCGTCAACCCTCCGACCGATTTGTACGGACAGGGTTTCCTAAGGTACCCCCGGGGGGTGCAGCCCGACGATCAGCTCCTCGTGCCAGCCGGGCGCGGTCGTTACGGTGGTGCCGGCCCGGCGCCCCCCTGCGCGCGTGAGAGAGCGCGCGGCATCAGGCCGAACCCGCGGCAACCGACAACGTCCGGGAGGCGGTCGCCCCCCATCCACAGATCCCGGCCGAGGATCGACGGCACTCTCTCCATCGCGCGCGCGTGAGAGATATATGGAGGGGTCGCCACTGCCACCACCACCACAGGCCTTCCTCGCACGCGCGTGGGAGCTCGCGCGGCATCATGGGGCCGCCTCCGAACCGCGAACCGTCCCCGAGCCGGCGGTCGCCCCCCACCGGCCACTTCCGGCGGAAGACCGACTACATTCTCCCCCTCACGCGCGCGCGCGAGAGAGCGCGCGGCGTCATGCTGCCACCTGCCGCTTGCCGCTTGGAGGGGGCGGGGGAACCGGAACGCCGTCAACCTCCCTCTCCCGGGCCACGGCGCGAAGCGTGGCGACGGGCTCGGCCCATGGGGAACCGGAGGCGACCAGTTCTCACGTTGCGGTATCCGAGTGCTCCACGAGGAGTCTACGCTCGGCACGGTCCGACCGGGGGTGGAAGGATCCCCTCCTCGCGCGCCCGCACGTCATATGTATGGGGGGGCGGGAAGCCGCGGCAACGCGGCAATCGGCAACGGGCCGTCGGTCCAGCACACCTTCCTGCTCGGGGCGAGGCGGACCGGTTCCTCGGCTACTCGACACGCGGTCGCGGGCGGGTGCACCGGACGCCACCAGTCGGTCCGCCCGGGCGCGCCCGCTCCGACCGCAAGAACCCATCCCGCCGGGCCGGTGACGAGAGCCGGTCCACCGAGCCGCTCCCACCCCGGATCGCGTTGCCGGCTCCGCCCCTCCGGGAGTCCGCCCGGCAACGTCGCACAACGGTGACTCCCCGGGGCGTCATGGCGTCGCCTCCCTCCGCACCATCGCCACGTGGCGGAGTCGGACGAGACGATGCTCCCCGGCCCGGAAGCGGGCCTTGGCGGCTTTGATCGTCAGTCCAGGGTCTTCCGTGAAATCTCGGATGATCTCCTCGTCCCTCCGTTCCTTCGCGGCGCGCTTCTCCGCGTCGAGGGTTCGGCCCGAGCGAGGGTTCTTCAGGTAGCCGACGACCTGGCGCGCGACCCGCTCACCGCTGCCGCTCAGGTGCTTCTCCAGATCGCCGACGTCCACGTCGAGGTCGGATCCCTCAGGCCGTAGGCGAGGTAGGGGAGGACCGTCGGCGGGACGTGGAGGGACCCCTCCTCCTCGCGCGCCCGCATGAGATATATATGGAGGCGGCGGAGGTCGCAGGAGCGGGGAGCACGGAGCACGGTGAGGGCGCCAAACCGAGGCCCGGTGCCGTTCGCCTCGCCCGGTCGGACCACCAGCCTTCCACGCGCGCGCAAGAGAGCGCGCGGCACCGGGCCGTTCGCCGTTCAGCTCCGTGAGGGGACCGAGGATTCCAGGAGGGTTCTCTTTCGGGTCCGGTCCTGAGACGGGCAATGGGCGGGATGCCCGTGTGGAAGTCGCGAATCAGTATGCGAGTCGTTGTCTCTGGATGGTCCACCGGAACCCGGACGATCTCATCGTTCCTCTCCTCGAAGGCCGCCTTCCGCTCGGAGACAGCCACGTACAGTTGGGGACCCGGGGCAAGCGGTCATGAGGGTCCGGGCTGCGGCCGGGAGCGAGGAGACCGGTTCTTCTCTGCGCGCGCGCGTATTCGAGAGAGCGAACAAGGGGCCTCCGGGCGCCGGGCACCGGGCACGTGTGGGAGCACGCGGGTCAGTCTCGCCTCCGGAAGAATCGGGACGATCCCTCCCCTCGCGCGCGCGCGTCCTAGAGAGAGCGTCAAGGGGGGCTCCCGGGCGCCGGGCACCGGGCGCCCCCGAGGGAATCGGGGGCCGGTTCCTGCTGCCGCAGTCCCATCTCCTTTCCGTCGGACGGAGACACCCCATTCCCTCCCGCGCGCGCGTGAGAGAGCGCGCGTCGATGGGTTGCCTCACGGGAAGCGGGAAGCGACTTCCTGAGCGAAACACCGGGACCTTGCCGGACGATCCCCGAACTCACCCAGTCTCCGGCAGTTCAGCGGAAGCGCTACTTCCGCGGGTACGAAGGATCGGGGGTGCCCACCGCGTTCCGAACGGGAGCGCTTGGGTCCGGTAGCGCGCCCGGCCGGGGCGCCTGAAGGATGAACCGCCCCGCATCCAGCGGCATGACGGCGGACCATCCCTGCTCCAGGAGACACGGCACTTCCGCGAGTTCCACGATTCGCTGGACCACGGCTCGGTCCGGGGGTGCCGCTACGGGAGGGTCCTTGGACGCGCTCGTCCCGTTCGAACCGAGACGCTTCGCCAACTGGTCCGCGAGCGCCGCCCGCTCCTTCTCCGAGAGCCCCGAGATATCGGTGTCCTCCGGCAGCCCGAGTCCGTGCAACAGGAGCCGAACAAAATCGTCCGTGGCTCGTCCCTCCTCGGCTCCCCGGGCGGTCGGGAGCCCTCCCATCGCCCGCTCGTACTCCGCCCGCATCGCCTCGATCACGTGGTCCGCCAACCGCTTGCGCAGGTTATACCGCCCCGAGACGCCGAGGTCGTGGCCGAGGATCGCCTCGCGCGTGTCATGGTCCATCCGACCGATGAGAAGCTGGGTCGAGCAATAGCTGCGCAGGACGTAGGGACGCCAACTGACGCCCTCCGGTCGGACCGACTGGAGCGCCTTCCGGATCCCGGTCACGACCGACTTGGTCGTCACGAACGAGCCCGCTCCCTTTTCCCTGGTGTTCCGGGCGCCCAGCGCTGTCAGCGCCACCAGCGGCGATGCCGGGGTCAGTTTCTCTCCCGCCGCTTGCCGCTCCCCCAGATACGACAGGATCGCGTCCGCCGCCTCCGGGGTCCCGAAGGTCACGTATCCCTGGGCGGTCTTGGAGAGCCGGGAAGGCGCCTGAACGAGGAACGCCCGTCGCCCCTCCGGCAGGTCGAACCGGGGGCGTCCGCCCGTCCGGAGCTCGGGGAGGTCGCCGAGCGTGAGTCCGTCCGTCCCGCCATCGTTCCCCAGCGTTCCCGGGCGCAGGCCGCTGTGGGCCATCAGGAGGGCGCAGACGCGGCCTCGGGGCGAGAGTGCGCCGAGGATGAGCCGGAGCTGCTCCGGGGTCGGGATGCGTTCCCGGGACAGGGACTCCGCCTGGTAGGCACGACGTAACTTGGGAAACTGGCGGAAGTCCACGTTGTGGAAGAGGAGCCAGTCCCGGACTCCCTTGAAGGTCTTGGCGATGTAGGAGTCGAGCTTCTTCCGTTCATGGAGCTGGGTGGCGTAGGCGATGAGAAGGTCGCGGAGTTCCTCGGGACGGTTCCGGGCGACCTCGACCAGCCCCTTCGGAGTAAGGCGGGTCCGGTAGAGGAAGAGGCCGAGCTTTCGAAGATTGACCTCGGCAGAGAGGGACGAGCGCAGCGCGTGAGCCTCGTACCACTTCGACACCACAGGGTCCCTCAGCAGGGGCCGGTGGTCGAGACGACCCTTGGGCTCCCGAAACCCCTGGAATCTCTCGGCGCGCGCCACGAAGGATACATAGGGCCCCAGCTAAATAAACCCATAAGTGGACGGGCCCGCCGGGACCCGCCCGAACAATTAGGCGTTGGGATGCGTCCGGATCTCGAGCCACGGTCGCGACTGAATGAGGAGGAGCCACCCCCTCGATCGTGCCTTTGAGACGCGAGGAGCCCCCCAGGCAACTCATGTTCCTCCGGCAAGCAAACGATAATGCGGGCCTGGACGATGGCGTTAGCATGTCCTTCACCGCCAAGATTTACCGGGACCGAGAGGCCGGAGGCTACTATGCGAGGGTTTCCGAGTTGCCGGGTTGCTGGACTCAGGGCGAGACGCTGAAGGAGCTGCGGGGAAACTTGGCCGAAGCGGTCGAGGGCTGGATTGAATCGCTCGCCAAGGACATTCCCCGTTCCCGATCTCCTCGCATGGGAACTATTGAGCGGACGATTCGCGTTGAAATCGTCCCCGCGTTGTAGAGTTCGATGGCCAAGCTCCCCGTCATTTCGGGGCTTCAAGCAGTGAAGGCCTTCGTCCGGGCCGGGTGGAGCGTCCATCACCAGCATGGGAGCCATGTCTATCTTGTCAAGCCGGGAGTCCGCGTCCGGCTCTCCGTCCCACAACACCGTGAGCTCAAGCCAGGCCTCCTGCGTGGATTGATCCGTGACGCCGGGCTGACCCCCGAGGAGTTTGCCGCCCTGCTCTGACGAAGGACCTCAGCGGAACCGGCGGCTGGATGCCATTCTGGTTACGAATCCCCTCCCGTCGGAGAGGTCGGGCCCCGAGGGCCCCTCCCGATGATTCCCGCGGCAGGATTCGTCGCCTCGCCGAGGACGGGTCGCTGAGAGACGAGACCTGACCTGCGGGTCAAACCCGAGGCCCTTCTCAGCGCAGTGACCCACCTGCTCCGGACCGGCAACCCGCACAGGTCTGGAGGATCAGCCGCACGGTGAACTGAGACGAAGCCGGGGTAAGACCCCATCTTGCGTCACAGCGGTTGCCGCTGTAACGTCGGTGTACGCTCCAATTATCCGAGAGCAAACTCCTGGTACCCGGGCGAGGATGGCGAGCGGGAGCGGGGCGGAAGCGACGGAACTCCCAGCGTACGCGCCCGATGCCAGTGCCCCTTCGATTCCCCCGGGGTCCCGTCTGACCATTCGGAAGAACGTCGGTGCAGATCTCGACCGGCTCGTTCAGTTGGTCCCGCCGGGCGCGGCCCGCGAGTTCGTCCGAGGGCTTCCTCGTCGCGCGGACCAGGAGGAGTTGCTGGCGTGTCTTGAGGCGCTGGTGCGGCTGATGCAGGTCGAGCAATCCCGCCGCTGAGGAAGGCACAGAGACGTGACGCCACTCGGTTGGGACCGAGTGCGCGGCGGTCGTCGCTTTCCCGACCCGAGGCCCGGGGCCCCACCGTTCTATCCCCGCCCCCAGCGGGGGTCGAACGAAGGCTGGCGGTGCGGTGAGTGCTGTCACCGGACCGCGACGCACTGGTATGACGTAGGCGACGCGCGATTTCGGGACCATCCAGGGACCCCGGTGGTGCCAGATGTGCGGGCGATACTGCTCCCTGGCGTCCTGCCTGTCCGCGAGGGCGGCGGTCGCGCGGGTCCGGTTCCAGCGGCGGGGCGGCCTCCATCCGGCCGACAGCCAAGGGTCCGGTCCCATCAGGACGACTCCCGGCCCGTCCATTCCTCCGACGCCCGTGACTGTCGAACTTGCATGAAGCGAGCCGACCGAGCCCCGGACTCACTCCGCCGGAGTCTCCCACGAGGCCTCCACACGGCCGGAGTCCGTCTGTGAGAGCCGCCGCGAAAGGAGAAACCGCTTCGAGCGGTCCTCCGTGGGTCTGCCCGTCCTGCGGTCGGCGGTCCGTGCGATCTGCCGGGGGATTCTCGAAGAAGGCAACGCAGCGTTGCGAGCTCTGCCAGCGCGAACTCCATGCTGGCGACCCGACGATGACCGGCCCGGGCTGGGTCTGCGCGTCGTGCGGATGGCAGCGGGTCCGGTCGGAGGTCGTTCGCGCGCACGAAGCGACGGTCCAGCACCGGGTCGCCGCCCTGTGCCATGCGGTCTCGAAGCCCCCCGACCCGGAGTGGGAACGGGCTGCGGAGGCGGCTCGGAAGGCGCAGGTCGGGGCCGCTCGGGTGGCGGCCACCGTTCGCGCGAGGGCCGAGCAGGAGGAGGCCGCTCGGGAGGCTTCGGCCCGCCGCCGGGCCGTGGAAGAACAGGAACGACACCAGCGGGAAGCAGAGCGGGCCCGGAAGGAAGGGGCCGAGTCGCGCCGGGCGGCAATCGATGTGCGTCTGGTGGCCGGGGGTGCTCCCGGAGAGATCGCCGAGTCTCTCGGCCCGACCGAGGCTCAGGTGAAGGCGCGACAGGTGGAGCTGGCGAGACTCAGGGAGCACCGCGGTCGCCGGTGGCCGGAACTCGCCCTGGATGCGGAGATTGCTCGGTTGGTCCGGCAGGGTGTGCCGCGACGGACGATTCGAAGGGAACTGGGAGTCGGGGAGCACCGGATCGGTCGGGTGCGTCAAACCGTCGGTCTCGACGCGGCGTCGATCCGGCCCGCGGAGAGCTCTGGGCGGGCG